>Ga0070739_10005364_pt1 | contig 14653 bp, 11 predicted proteins | sample Coa_R1_7_FD_66445 | JGI IMG/M metagenome (GOLD analysis project Ga0070739, IMG submission 66445) | Surface soil microbial communities from Centralia Pennsylvania, which are recovering from an underground coalmine fire - Coalmine... | ecosystem: Environmental > Terrestrial > Soil > Unclassified ... | reverse complement strand
AAGGCGATCTACCTCCGGAGCTGCTGGCGCTGACCTACCTGAACCTGGACACGATGGGCTGGACGATCGGCCCACGGCCCGCTGCAACGGCTCCGCGCGTTGATCCCAGCGTGCTTCGACGCCACCTCCACTGGCTGGGAGGCGGTGCCTGGCGGGATGCACAGGGCATCCACGGCCGGGTGTGGCTGCACTGACCCCCACCTGTTAGCCTCGCACGCATGAAGCTGAAAAGAGCACTGCCCGTCGTTTTCAGCGCTGTTCTGTGGCTGGTCGTCACCGGCACATCCCAGACGCCCGCAGGAAACCCCCGGATTCGGTTCCTGCACGGCGGCTCGGCTGCTGTGCTGCCGCTGATTCTGGCGAGCAACGCCGCGCTGATTCCTGCCCAGGTGGACGACGCGCCGCCCCGGAGTTTTGTGCTCGATACCGGATCGGCCCGCACGGTCATTGATGCCTCCACGGCCCGCGTGGCCACCTCGAGCGCGGGCATCCCTCTGCTGCTGCCCGGTCTGCAGGCTGAAGCGCTGCACGTCGAGCAGCAGGACCTTGAGTGGCTCAGCCGTGCCCTGGGCCACCGGCTGGGCGGGGTCGTGGGCAACGACCTGCTGCAGGCGACGGTGGTCTGGCTGGACTACGACCGCAGCTCCGCCCGCCTGTATCCGCCGCAACCGCACCCGCCGGCTCCCGCCGGATATCACCGGCTGGCGCTGCAATGGATCAGCGGGCGCCCGGCCGTGCGCGTTCGTCTGCACTTGCCGGGAAGAACTCTGGAAACACCGCTGATTGTTGCCACCGGCAGTGCCGACAGCGTGGTGATCGCACGCAGCCTGCTGAACTCCGCCCGCGCGGCCGAGCTGCATCCGGCTCTACCATCCCAGGCCATCGGCCCCATGGGCCGCACTGCGGGGACGCTGCTGCGCGGGGAGTGGATCGAGCTGGCCGGTTTTCGTATCCCCGCGCCGCCTGTGCTGATCGCCGACGCCCTGCCCGAAGGGCTTCCGGGGTGGATCGGCGGGACCCTGCTCAGCAAGTTCCGCATGGTGCTCGACGAACCAGCAGGCCGCCTGTGGCTGGAGCCGAATCCGCAGTTCATCTTCCCGATCGAGCTGGACGCCAGCGGCCTCGACATCGAAGCAGCCGGCCCGCATGTCGATCACTTCGTCATCACCCGTGTGCTCGAAAATTCCCCGGCGGCGGCTGCCGGTCTCCAGCCCGGCGATCGCATCGTCAGCCTGGATGGTGAGCCAGCCGAACGCTTGAGCCTGGATCAAATTCGGGATGCACTGCGCCGTGCGGGTCGGTCCTGTCGCCTGGTCATCGAGCGGCAGGGTCGGCGTCTGGAAGTGGAACTTTCCCTGCGCCGGCTGCTCTGAGCGATGCTAGCCGGCCGCGCCCTCGAACCCGCGGAGGGTCTCGGCCATTTCCCGCAGGCGGCGGTCCACGCGACCGAACACGGTTTCGGGAGGAAAGGCTCCGGAAGGATCGCGGCGCCCCGCCTCCACGCCGGTCAGCAACTCGATGCCCTGCTCCACGGTAGCGACCACGTAGATGTGGAACTGCCCGGCGCGCACCGCCTCCACCACATCCTCGCGCAGCATTAGATCGTTCAGATTGCCGCGCGGAATGATGACTCCCTGCGTGCCGGTCAGACCCCGGCGGCGACACACATCGAAAAAGCCCTCGATCTTTTCGTTGACGCCTCCAATCGGCTGGATGTCGCCGTGCTGGTTCACCGAACCCGTCACGGCGAGGTCCTGCCGCAACGGCAACTCCGACAGGGCCGAGAGAATCGCGTAGACCTCGGTAGAGCTGGCGCTGTCGCCGTCGACACCGCTGTAGGACTGCTCGAAGCAGATGCTGGCGGCCAGCGACAGGGGTTTGTCCCGGGCAAAAGTTCGGCGGAGATACCCGGCGATAATCTGCACTCCCTTGTCATGCAGGCGGCCGCTGAGGTTCGCCTCGCGCTCGATATTGATCAGGCCGCTGCGGCCGGGCGCCACGGCGGCCGTGATGCGCACGGGTTTGCCGAAGGCAAAACCGCCCACCTCGACAATGCTGAGCCCGTTGACCTGGCCGACGCGGGCGCCTGCGGTGTCGATCAGCAGAACCTGCTCCTCGATCCACTCCTGGATTTTCTCCGCCAGCAGGTTGTGGCGCTGCTCGTGAGCCAGCAACGCCGCCCGAACATGCTCCCCCGTCACGGTGTCGCCGCCGCGGCCGCGGGCAATATAGGAGGCCTCGCGCACCACATCGGCCAGCTCCGTCAGCCGGGCCGTGACCCGGCCGCGCCGGCCGGCCATGCGCACGCCATGTTCGAGCACCGCCGCCAGAGCACTCCGATCCAGCGGGAGCAAACCTTCGCGCTCGCACAGGCCGCGAATCTGGGCCGCATACTGCTGGACCAGCTCGGGGCTCCAGGGAAGCACCTGATCGAACTCCACCAACACCTTGAAAATTTTGCGGAAGTCATCCTCGAGCGCGTACAGCAGCTCGTAGAGCCACCGGTCGCCGATCAGGACGACCTTGACGTCAATCTCAATGGGCTCTGGTTTCAGAGTGGGAGGAAACAGGGGCAGAAAGGTGTCGCCGGACTGGATGTCCAGGCGGCGGTGCATCAGCGCCCTCTTCAGCATGGGCCAGACACCGCGCTCGAGGAGCACGTCGAGCGCGTAGAGAATCAGAAAGCCCCCATCGGCCCGGAGCAGGGCACCGGCGCGGATATCGAGGAAATCGGCCGGCCGTGCGCCGAACAGCTCCAGACCGTGCTGCACGGTGCCGAATAGATTCGCGTAGCTTGGCACGGCCTCGAACACCACCGGGCAGCTGACCGGCCCGTCGTGAGCCAGCAGCACGTTGACTTCATAGACACGAAAAGGGTCCGGGGCCACGGGACGGACCGGTTCGGTCGGACGCGGCTCCTCGCCGTCGCGGCGCTTGAAATCGTCGAGATGTGTGAGGATATGCTCACGCACCTGCTCGAGATATTCGACCACGGCCGGCATTGGGTACTTCTCGGCCAGCTCGCCCAGCGCCGAATCCACCAGCCCCGAGGCTGCTTCCTGCTCGAGCAAATCGATCTCCTGAGAGAGCTCGCGCGAGAGCTCCAGCGTCTTCCGGTAAATCGAGGTGAACTCCTCGCGGAACTGTGCGTAGCGCCGGGCCAGCTCTTCGGCGCGCTCGGGCGAGAGCTTGCCCGCCTCGACCAGCCGCCCCAGCTCCTCGACCGGTACGACCTGCCCCTCGATGACCGGGGCCAGCTCTGGCAGGACTTCGGTCCCCATGGCCACGCGCACCAGTGCGAACTGCTCGCGGCCGAGCCGCTGCGTGAACTGCTCCATGATTTCCTTCTCGCGCTGCGCGTAGCGCTCGACGATCCGGTTGCGGCGGCGCTCGAAGGTATCGCTCTCGAAGAGCTGCGGGATCCGGCGCCGCAAAAACGCGATGGCCGAGGCCATATCCTTCTTGAAGCGCGTCGCCTGACCCGGCGGGAAGTTCAGCAGGCGGGGCTGGTCCGGATGCCGGAAGTTATGCACGTAACACCGGTCCAGGCTCGAACGCGCCGGCGGATTGAGCTGGCAGATCCAGTCCGAGATTCGAGCCGCACGTTCGTCGCCGGCCAGCCCACAGACGAAGAGATTGTAGCCCGGTCCGCTCAGTTCCACGCCCGTGCGGAGGGCCTGCAGCGCGCGCGGCTGGATCACACCGCCCGCCGCCGGCTCGACACTGCGTGTGCCGTCTGCAGGGAGCGCCTCGGCCGGGCACGACCACCGGAGCGCTTCTGCCGGGACTTCCAGACCGTCCCCGTCCACCATGCGTCAGCCTCCCGACCCACCCGGAGAGTCGGACCTGCCCGCAGTCGTTGGTTCGGCCGGCAGCGTGTAGGCATGCAAGAAGCCAACAGCGGTGGCAACGATCACCGGCCCCAGCACCACCCCGAGCAGGCCGAATACCATCAATCCTCCCAGAACGCCAATCAACACCAGCAGGCCGTTTAACTGCGCCCGGCCCCCAATCAGCAGCGGGCGGAGCACATTATCCACCATCAGCATTGAGACCCCACACACCACCAGCACGGCCACCCCGGCGCCCACACGCCCTCCGCCGATCAGCCAAACCCCGGCCGGCGCCCAAACCATCCACGCCCCGAGCACGGGAAGCAATGCAAAGAAGCCCATCACCACCCCCCAGAACACCGCCCGCGGAACGCCGACCAGAGCGAACATGGCCCCGCCGATCAGTCCGTTGATCCCCGAAACGACCAGACAGGCCAGCACAGTGGTGAAGACAAGCTCACGCGCCTGGGTGATCATCTGCTCACGGTAACCGGTGGCGAATGGGAGTGCCCGACGAATGGCAGCCATCAGGCCGGGTCCGTCCCGGAAAAAATAAAACAGTGCGACGATGGTGATCAACACGTCGAACAGGACCACCAGCAGATGCCGGAGAATACTGGCCAACTCCGCCGCCAGTTCTGCGGTGACGCGTTGGGCGGCTGATTGCAGAAGCTCGAGGATGTTGAACCGGGCTGCAGCGGGAAAATGCAGCAGCACCCAGTTCCACACACGCAGCAGGCCGCCCCAGCGGGCCGGCAGGGTGCCCGGCTCCAACCCGGCGATGATCTCGAGGGCCTGGCGGACGAACTGCACCACCACGATCGACACAGGCACCAGCAGTACCAGCGTCGCCACCAGCGTGCTGACGGCTGCCGCCCCGGTTCGTCCCAGATGCTCTTCCAGCCTGCGGTCGAGTGGTTGGAACAGAATCACCAAAATCGCTGCCCAGGCGAGCGGTGTGAGAAACGGGCGAAAAATCAAAAAGACCAGCCAGGCCAGCAGGAGCACGAAGCCGTAGAAGAAGACGGCGCTCACCCGCTGAATGGCGCCGGTTTCAGTCACTGTTGCGTTCTCCATTCCGCTCCCATCCGCACCGACTCGAACAGCACCGGCCGGCTCATGCGACTGGTCATCACGCCGGCGACGTTCCAGTCGGCATCGAGGAAAACCAGGTCGGCATCGGCCCCCGGCGCCAGCCGCCCCTTGTGGTGGCTGATCCCCAGCAGCCGCGCCGGGTTGAGCGTGGCCATGGCGAGGACCTGTGTCGGAGGTAAGCCCAGGCGCAGCGCAAACCGTACAGCGCGGTCCATGCTGAGCGAACTGCCTGCCAGCCGGCCCGTCCGGTCGCGGCAGACGCCATTGCGGACCTCCAGTTCGAGGGGGCCCAGGCGATAGATGCCGTCAGGCATCCCGGCGGCGGCGGTTGCATCGGTCACCAGCAGCACCGCCTCCGGGCCCTTGGCACGGATGAGCAGCCGCACGGCCGGTGCGTCGACGTGCACGCCATCGGCGATCACCTCGGCGGTGACGCGAGGATCGTCCAGCACGGCGCCCAGCACGCCGGTTTCGCGATGGTGAAAAGGGCGCATGGCATTGAAGACATGTGCGGCATGCGAGGCTCCGCGCTCGATGGCTGCACACGCCTGCTCGTAGGTGGCATCGGTATGCCCGAGCGAGAGGATCAACCCAGCGCCCCGCCCCCACGCAATGAGCTCCAGAGCGCCTTCAAGCTCCGGCGCCAGTGTCAGCAGGCGCAGAGTGCCGTCGGCCGCATCGACAAACCGCTGTAGCTGTTCGATCGAAGGGCCAACGATCCATTCCGGCGGATGCACCCCGGCGCGGGCCACATTGATAAACGGACCCTCCAGATGCGTGCCCAGAACGGCGGCCATCGGCTCCGCCTCTGCCGGCCACGGCGCGCGCGTCTGTCTGGCGGCAACCGACAGGCTTCGCAGAATCTGTTCGGGCGGAGCCGTCATCACGGTGGCCAGCAGGGCGGTGGTGCCGTGACGAGCCGCCATGCGGCAGATCGCCTGCAGAGCTTCCAGCCGGGCTTCCATCACATCGTGCCCCCCGGCCCCGTGGATGTGCACGTCCAAAAAGCCCGGCGCCAGGGTCAGCGGCCGCACATCGAGTTCGGAGGCATTCCGAGGCAACACCACGCCCGAGCGCGGCCCGACTCCCTGGATGCGCCCCTGCTCGATCAGCAGAGTTCCATCCTCGATCACCTCGGTCGGTGTGAAAAGCCGCCCCGCGCGAATGGCCAGTACGTCCATGAGTGCAGGCCCCCGCCCCTGGCCGCCTCAGCTCGAAGGTGCCGGCACCATTCGCAAGCGCTCGGCCCAGTAGCCTCGCCGGGCCCGCACCGAAAGGCCCTTGCGCATCACCTGGATCTCGATCCGGTGGTATTTGCCGTCATCCTGGTGCGTGGCCGGCGTATAGGCAATGGCATACTGGCTGCGCAGCTCGGTCCCGATGGCTGCGAACGCCTGCTCCAGATCGCTCACATGGTAGGGAAAGAACGGCCGTCCCCCGGATTCGTCGGCAAACTGCTGCAGCACCTCGTCCCCTTCCGTCAGATGCAGCTTGAGCGGCAGTCCTTCCGGTGTGCGCTGATCCACTGCCACCCAGTCCACGCTGGTACTGATCGGATAAATCACCACGCCGGCACGCTCAGCCATTTCGAGCGCCTCGCTCCGCGTGTGATTGCTCAGATTGTCCAAACCATCGCTGATGACGACCAGAACGCGCCGTACATCCTGGTTGTTCGGTGCCGGAGGCGGGTTCATCAACCGCAGGCTCGCCTGGTAGATCGCGTCGTAGAGGGCTGTGCCACCGCCCGCCCGCTGCCGGAAGATGGTGCTGCGCAGCGCCTCGAGATCATCCGTAAAATCCTGCTGCACCTCGGGCGTACTGTCGAAGGTCATCACAAACGCCAAGTCCCGGCCTCGCTGCAGCACCCGATACAGAAAGTCGAAGGCGGCATTCTGCTCGAACTCCAGCCGCGACCGAATACTGTTGGACGTGTCCATCAACAGGCCGATGCGCAGCGGCAGATTGGTTTCGCGATTAAAGAATTCGATGTGCTGAGGGATCCCGTCTTCGAAGACCTGAAAATCTTCGCGGCCCAGATCCGTCACAAAGCGATTTTTCCGGTCGAGCACAGAAAAAACCACATTGACCAGGACGACCTGGCGGCGCACCCGACCGACCTGCGGCGTCTGCTGAGCGCCCGGGGCTGCCGGAGCCTGCCCGGGGGCCTGCAGACCGGCCGATCCCACCTGAGCGCCGGCCATCAGAGCGAGGACGAGCGCACACAGAGCACGGCGGAAGGCCCTCATGGGCGACCTGTGCCGCATTATAGGAACGGCCTCAGCACGCGGTCAATTTGCGCCGGATCCACGCCGACAGCAGCCAGTGTCTGATGGAGCCACCGCACCAGATCTTCCGCTAGCGGCGCGGCCATCTCCATGCGCTGACCTGTCCGCGGGTGCGTAAAGCCAATCCGAGCGGCATGCAAGAACGGGCGCGCCGGTGCCGCCAGCCGGTGGCGCCCGAGGACAATCTGCCGCGGTGCCCCGTAGAGAGTATCGCCCACGACCGGATGGCCGAGCGCGGCGAAGTGGACCCGGACCTGATGGGTGCGTCCGGTGTGCAGACGCACGGCCAGCAGCGTCAGCCCGGGCCAGTCGGCCAGCACCTGCCAGGAAGTCTCGGCGGAGCGACCCTCGCGCCGGCGCGTCGTCATGCGCCGGGGCAGCCGCCGATCCCGCGCGACGGGCAGCCGGATCACGCCGTGCTGCTCCCCAAATCGTCCGTGGACTAGCGCCAAGTAGAGCTTCTCCACCGTGCGGCGGGCAAACTGGCGGGCCAGGTGCCGGTGCGCCTCGTCGTTCCGGGCCACCAGCAGCACACCCGAAGTCCCGCGGTCGAGCCGGTGCACGATGCCCGGGCGCGTGGGCCCGCCCAGCGTCGAAAGCTGTCCGTAGCGATGCACCAGGGCGTTGACAAGGGTGCTCTGCGGGTGCCCCGGCGCCGGATGCACCACCAGACCCGCCGGTTTGTCCACGGCCACGATATCGGCATCTTCATAAAGAATCCGCAGCGGAAGCGGCTCGGGCTCGGCTGTGAGCGGAGGTCGGGGTAGCAGCCGCGCCTCGATCACCTGCCCGGCCTCGAGCCGCAGCGCTGGGCGCGCCGGGCGGCCGTTGACCTGGACGTGGCCTTCGCGGATGAGCTCCTGAATGCGTGTGCGGCTCAGGGAAGGGACCAGCGCGGCCAGATAGCGATCGAGGCGCTGTCCGGCCTGCTCATCACTGACGACGAAACGCTGCAGGTCGGCTGTCACCCTACCGACGCGCGCCCGTGGCGGCCGCCGGCACCACGGCGGCGGCCCGTCCCGTGCGGCCCCGCCACCACAGCCATAGCCCGGCCATTACCAGGGCGACGCTGATCAACTGCATCAAGGAGGCGGCACCGCCGAACAGCAGCGTGCGATCCGGATCGTTGCGGAAAAATTCGATCGTTCCCCGCTCCAGTCCGTACAGCACCAGGTAGGTGCCGAACAACTGCCCGGTGAAGCGCTGCCGACGACCGAGCCCCAGCAGAACCAGGAAGTTGAGAGACTCGGCGAAGGCCTCGTAGAGCTGGGTGGGATGCAACGGCACCCCGAGCGGCGTGCCTACCAGCTGCGCGGCCAGCGGATTGGTGAACGTCACAGCCCACGGCAACGAGGCCGGCTTGCCCCAGCAGCAACCCGCAGCAAAACAGCCCAGGCGGCCGATGCCGTGTCCCAGTGCCAGCGCGGGTGCGAACACGTCACCGACCGCCAGCACCGGCAGCCGCTGTCGCCAGCAGTAGAGCAGCAGCACGGCGACTGCGCCGAGAAAACCACCATAGAAAACCCCGCCCGACTGGAGCGTGCTCAGCGCAAACAGCTCGCGGGGATGCTCGACGTAGTAGCTCCAGTAGAGCACCACCAGCCAGAGCTTGGCCGTGACCAGCGCGGCCAGCACCATATAGATGCCGAGATTCCAGATGCGTTCGGGGTCAAGCCCCGCACGGCGCGCCTGCCGCCGGGCCACCCACAGCCCTATGAGAACACCGGTGGCAACCAGCACGCCGTAGGTATAAACCGTGACGCCGCCCAGATGGAATAAAACGGGATGCATGCCTCACTCCTCTGTTTCAAACTCCCCGGCGCGCTCGGTCACCAGCGCCAGCAGAAGCAGTCCACCGCCCACCACAATCGCCAGATCGGCCACATTGAAGGCCGGCCAGTGGTAACGACCGAGATGGAAATCGAGAAAATCCACCACACTCTGCCGCAGCAGCCGATCCAGCACGTTTCCGGCGGCGCCGCCCAGGATCAGGGCCGCTCCCAGGCGCCCGCGCAGCGATGCGACCCGATCCCGGTTGAGCAGCCAGATCAGCAGCAGCATCGCCGTCAGCGAAAATCCCACTAGAAACCAGACCAGCCACAGCGCCCGCGTATCGGCAAGAATCCCAAAGGCGACGCCACGGTTCTCGGTATGCACCAGATTGAACAGACCGGGGATGATGGACCGCATCGCCCCCGGCTCGAGCTCATGCTCGACCAGGCGTTTGGTGGCCTGGTCGGCCAACAGGACCGACACCGCCAGCCAGGGCCAGTGGGCCACCGCCAGGCTGGCTAGGCGCGAGCGTGTGGTTGCTGTCGGTTCCACTGTTCGATTTCCTCCAGTGCGGCGACACATCGCTCGCACACGGTTGGATAGCGCGCCGAGCGACCCACAGCTGGCGAATAGGTCCAGCAGCGCTGGCAGCGCGTGCCGATCGCTCGCTCGACAGCCACCTCCAGCCGGTCCAGCCCGGTAGCCGTCCAGTTGGCTCCCGCCCGGGAACCGAGTTCGGCCTGGGACACCAGGAAAATCGGCGCCAGCCAGTCACGGTACTGTTCGAGAAGCCCCAGCAGCTCAGGACCCGCCTGCAGGCGCACACGCGCCTCGAGCGAGCTGGCGATCAACCGCCGATTCCGCGCCTGTTCGAGTGCCCGGAGCACCTCGGCTCGCACTTCAAGCAACCGCTCCCAGTTTTTCTGCCGCTGCTCGTCAAGAGGGCAACCTAGCTCGAGCGGCTCCGGCAGATGAGCCAGATGCACGCTATCGGGCGCTCCGGCCGGATGGGGCAGATGTTCCCAGATCTCGTCAGCGGTAAACACTAGAATCGGGGCGATGGCGCGGACGAGTGCATGCGCGATGCGCCACAACGCTGTCTGCGCCGACCGCCGCCCCAGGCTGGCCGGAGCGAACGTGTAGAGCCTGTCCTTCAGCACATCGAAATAGAAAGCGCTGAGGTCTACGACGGCGAACTCCTGGACGGCATGGAAGATGCGGTGGAACTCGAACCGCTCATACCACTGCCGGATGCGCCCGACCAGCGCCGCTGTGCGCGTCAGCATCCAGCGATCCAGCTCCCAGAGCTGCTCATCGGGCAGAGCGTCGGCGTCAGGGTCGAAGTCGTACAAATTGCCGAGGGCGAACCGGAAGGTATTGCGCAGTTTGCGGTAGGCCTCGGCGAGCTGCTCCATCACGCGGTCCGACATGCGCAGGTCGGCATGGTAATCCTGTGAGGCCACCCAGAGTCGGAGCAGATCGGCTCCCCAGCGCTGGCAGATCTCCCGCGGCAGCACCACATTGCCCAGGGATTTCGACATCGGCCGCCCCTCGGCATCGAGCGTCCATCCGTGCGTGAGCACGGCACGGTAGGGAGCGGCACCCCGAACGCCGACGCCGATCAGCAACGAGCTTTGAAACCAGCCCCGGTACTGGTCCGGACCTTCCAGATACAGGTCGGCCGGCCAGCGGCGATCCGGGCTGCTGTCGTCCAGGACGGCCAGGTGCGTGGAGCCGGAATCGAACCATACATCGAGAATGTCGTTTTCTTTCTGCCATTCGCTCGCCCCGCACGCACACCGGGTATCCGGAGGCAGCAGTTCAGCAGCGCTATGCTGGAACCAGGCATCGGCCCCTTCGCGCTGGAACCAGCCCAGCACGCTCCGCAGGGCCGCCGCGTCTTCCAGCAGCCGCCCGCACCGCATGCAGGTAAAGACCACAATCGGGACGCCCCAGACCCGCTGGCGGGAAATGCACCAGTCCGGGCGGGCTTGCAGCATGGTCTGCATGCGCTCCAGGCCCCAGTCCGGCGTCCAGCGCACCCGCTCGGCCTGCTCGAGAGCCCGTTGCCGAAGTCCGGTTCGGTCCAAAGATAGAAACCACTGCTCGGTGGCGCGGAAAATCACCGGCTGGTGGCACCGCCAGCAGTGTGGATAGCTGTGGCGCAAGGTGCCGGAGGCAACCAGAGCTTCCCGGCGTGCCAGCAGTTGCTCGATGGCCGGATTGGCCTCGAAGACGGTCTTGCCGCGGTAGTCTTCCAGGCCTTCGACAAAGCGGCCCGCGTCATCGAGCGGCGCATAGGGCTCGAGGCCGTACTTCTGTCCCGTGTAATAGTCCTCGAGCCCGTGGCCGGGAGCGGTATGCACAATGCCGGTGCCCTGATCAAGCGTGATGTAGTCGGCCAGGACGCCCCGCACTCGGCGCTCGAGGAATGGATGCAGAAACTCCCAGCCCTCGAGCGCGCGGCCCGGCAGTTGCATCCGCTTGGCGCGAAAACGAAGACCTGTGGCTGCCTCCACGGCTTCGCGGCGCGGCACCGCCAGCAGATAGGCCTCACCCCGCGCGTCCTCGAATACTCCGTAGGTGAACTCGGGGTGGAAGGCCAGCGCCAGGCTCGCCGGCAGCGTCCAGGGCGTGGTGGTCCAGATCAGGGCATACAGTCGCCCGCGCAGATCTTCGGGAACAGCATCTTGTGGCTGCGCCACCCGGTAGCGAACCCAGAGGGAGGGGCTATCGTGATCTTCGTACTCCACTTCGGCCTCAGCCAGCGCTGTCCGATCCCGGATGCACCAGTAGACCGGCTTGCGACCGCGGTACACATATCCCTTTTCGAGAAACGTCAGAAAGGTTTCTGCAATGCGCGCCTCGAAGCCGAAATCCATGGTCAGGTAGGGCCGATCCCACTCTCCCAGTACACCCAGACGGCGGAAGTCGCGCCGGTGCGCTTCGACGAACCGCGCGGCGAACTCTCGGCACAGGCGCCGAAAGCTCACGGCATCCACGCGATCCTTCGCGCCCAGCTCCTTTTCCACCTGCACCTCGATGGGCAGACCGTGGCAGTCCCAGCCGGGAATAAAGGGCGCGCGGAAACCCGCCATGGTCTTCGACTTGACGACCATGTCCTTCAGGATTTTGTTCAGGGCCTGACCGAGGTGGATGTCGCCGGTCGGATAAGGAGGGCCATCGTGGAGGATATAAACCGGGGCTTCGGCACGCGCGGCCAGAATGCGTTCGTACAGCCGTGTCTGCTCCCAACGGGCTAGCCGCTGCGGTTCGCTGGCGGGCAGATTCGCCTTCATGGGGAAGGCGGTGCGAGGCAGATTGAGCGTTTGCTTGAGGTCTAGGGATTCAGCCATGGTGTGTCCGGCAACGGAGCCCGGAACTGTCCCGTCGCCCAACGGGTGTATGTTACAATGCCAGAGGAAGTGCTGTCAGCACTGCGTAACGGAAACGCCAAAGCGGGGCATCTCAGTCTACGCAGCGGGGAATCTAACCGGTGGAGGTTTTGTGGGCAAAGGGCCTTCGGCGAGGAACCCCGCTGTTGCCCGTCCAGAAGACTAGAATAGAAGCGGCGCCGGCAGAAACGCAGTGCCCCGACCATGGCGGCTGAAATCCAGAAACCGGCCACAGCAACGACCCCCGAGGTATCGATGCGTTCGCCGCTCAGCCCGCCTCCCGAACAGCGAAGCTGGGCCCGCGCTTTTCTCGCCAATCTGCATGACTTCCTGGTCGAGCCGGCCGTCCGCCTGCCACGCGACGGAGCCCGTCAGGTCTTTCTCTTCAGCCGCGGCGACTTCGGCAGCAGCACGCTCGAGAATTTCCGCGAACTGCTGCGACCGGCACCCCGGCGGCTGACCGGCGCGACCGCCGGCCTGCTGCAGGAATCGCAACCCTGGTGGCGGAGTTTCCGCGAAAACTTGCGTGAGGGCCTGCGCTGGCTGTTTGCCCGGCCGCTGCGGACCGCACAGCCGGTCGAAGTGGGCGAGCTGTGGAATCCGCCACGCCGTTTCCGAACCGTGCAACTGCTCTCCCTGCTGGGACACGCCACACTGGTCGCCTTGATTCTATTGCCGCTGGTGCCGCGACCCACACAGTCCACCGTTCAAGCCCAGACGGAACTGGTTCCCCTGGACATCTCTCCCTATGCGCCTCTGGTTGCTGCCAAGCCGGGTAAGAAGATGGGCGGAGGCGGCGGAGGTGGGGAACGGAACCCGATTCCACCGACCCGCGGCCGGCTGCCAAAATTTTCCTGGACGCAGTTCGCCCCGCCCATGGCCAAGATTCAGCCGCAGGCCAAACTGCAGATGCAGGCCTCCGTGGTCGGTCCGCCGCAGGTCCGGCTGGTTTCTCCCAACCTGCCCAACTACGGCGACCCGCTGGCGAAAATTTTCACCGAGTCGGGCGGGCCCGGTAGCGGGGCCGGCATTGGCACCGGCAGCAGCGGCGGCGTGGGCAGTGGCGAGGGGGCCGGGGTCGGTCCGGGCTACCAGTGGGGCACCGGCGGCGGCCTCCCCGTCGCGGGTCAGGGTGGCTACGGCGAACCGGAATGTATCTACTGCCCCCGACCTCAATTTTCTGACGAGGCCGTCAAACTCAAGTATCAGGGAACCGTTCTGCTGCGGGTGATTGTGACGGCCGACGGTCGTGCGGAAAACATCCAGATTATCCGCGGGCTGGGACTCGGATTGGACGAAAAGGCTGTGGAGGCCGTCCGCACCTGGCGCTTCAAGCCGGCTCTGGGACCCAATGGCAAGCCCGCCGCCGTCATCGCCGTGATCGAGATTTCCTTCCGCCTGCTGTAGCCGGCCCGCACTTCCGAGCCGGACGCAGTGACATTCCTGGCATGGCGTGCTAGAACAATGCGGCGATGGACCGGCTGACCCAGCGCGCCCACATCGCCGCTCTGGCGGAGGCGGACCCCACACGCCGGCTCGAGGCGGCCCGCGCCCTGTACTGCTGGGCGTGCGCGGCGGTTGAGCCCGTGCTGAACGCCTGGCGAAGCGATGCCGAGCTCGCGGCGCTGCTGGGTGAACCGCTGACCGTCGGGATTGCTGTCCTGCCGGACACCTTCAAGCGTATCCGCCAGGCCTGGGGAGGACCGCCCCTGTCAGTGGTGCCGGCCGAGCACGAAGTGGCCGAATTCGAACTCCACGCTCCCGGACCTGTCCTGCTCGACATTCTCACCCCCCGGCCACCCGAGAGCACAGCACCGCTGGGACGTTTCCTGGCTCGCTACGGCGAAGGCATCCAACAGGTAGAGGTGCCGGTGCGGAATGTCGAGCGTGCGGCAGCGCTTCTGGCCGAGCGCTTCGGCCTGAGCCCGATCTATCCAGCCGCTCGCCTCGGGGCGCAGGGAACGCGGGTCAACTTTGTGCTCGCCGCGGTCCCCGACGGCCGCATGTTGATCGAGTTGGTCGAGCCACCGGCTCCGGATGGCTCCTGAAACCAGCCTCAGGCGCTGATCAGGCGATTGCGAATGGCGTAATGCACCAGCTCGCTGATGGAGTGCAGGTTGAGCTTCCGCATGATGTTGGCGCGGTGGGTCTCGACAGTTTTGACGGAAATCGCGAGCAGGGCAGCCACTTCCTTGTTGGTCCTGCCCTCCGCCAGCAACTGCAGCACTTCGCGCTCGCGGCCGGTCAGACGGCGGCCGGGCAGTTCGCGTCG
>Ga0070739_10005362_pt1 | contig 14655 bp, 13 predicted proteins | sample Coa_R1_7_FD_66445 | JGI IMG/M metagenome (GOLD analysis project Ga0070739, IMG submission 66445) | Surface soil microbial communities from Centralia Pennsylvania, which are recovering from an underground coalmine fire - Coalmine... | ecosystem: Environmental > Terrestrial > Soil > Unclassified ... | reverse complement strand
CGTCGTCCACGCGCCCGCATTCCCCTCGTCGACGGTCCCCTCGACGGTCGTCCCCACGCCGCATCGGCCGGTCGCCTCGTCGCCGCCTCGGTCGGGTCCGCAGCCTGGGACCGGTGCAGGCGCGGTCCCGCCCCGGCACACGAGGCCTCCGGCGGCGAGCGCTCGGCCCGCGCCGCCCGCCGGGGCGAAACCGCCTCACGCCCACCAGCCTCCCCAGTCCCCGCCGGTCACGGTTCCCGTCACGCCGGCCGCGCTCGCCCCTGGCACGACGAGCTGCAGCGGCACCTATGGCGGCACTGGCGCGAACGTGGTCGTGCCTGGCGGATCCACCTGCGTGCTCCAGCCCGGAACCACCGTGACGCACGATCTCACGGTGCAGCCGGGCGGGACGCTGATCGACCCCGGCGTGACGGTCCAGCACGACCTCGTCGCCCACAATCCCGCCGGGATCGCGATCACCGGCGACGTCGTCGGGCACGATCTCCGCGTCGAGGGCATCAGCGGCTCCGCCACGAGCGTGGGCAACTACGTCTGCGGCACGACCGTCGGGCACGACCTCGTGATCCAAGGTGGCCAGAGCTCCGCCGGGGCGTTCCTCATCGGCGGCGCCTGCTCGGGCGGCGGCAACACCGTCGGACACGACCTCGTCGTCGCCGGGAACGCGAACACCGTCGCCGTCGGCGGGAACTCGGTCGGCCACAAGACGCGCGTGCAGGGCAGCACCCAGGCCGGAGGCCCAGGAAAGCCGCCGCCGTCGCCGAAGCCGCACCCGAAGCCGAAGCCGGACGACAAGCCCAAGCCACCGCGGCCGCCGAAGCCGCAGCACGAGCCGAAGCCGCACGACAAGCCGGAGCCACAGGACCAGCCGAAGCCCCCGCCGCCGCCGAAGCCGCAGCACGCCCCCAGGCCGGGGCCGGCCAAGGACAAGCACGACTCGAAGGCGAAGCCGCCCAAACCGGCGACCGCGCACGGGGATCTGCAAGGATCAGGGCATGGCCGGCAAGTTCCGCAAGCTCCGCCCCACCCCGTGGGCCATCGCCATCGGGGCGTGGGACATCTGGCGCCGTCTGCCCGCCCAGCAGCGCCGCCAGCTCCTCAGCCTCGCGCGAAAGCACGGCCCAAAGCTCGCGGCAAAGGCGGCAAAGGCGGCAGCGGACCGCCGCCGCCGGTAGCACCCGGCCACGACCACGGCCACGGCCACTAGCTACAGGCCTAGCGCCGCGCGCACGATCCGGTCCTGCTCGCGCAGATGCGCGGTGGGGTAGCCCTCGCTCGGGCTGGCGCGCCACGGCCGCCCGATATAGAGGAGCGGCACGTCCTCCGGCTTCGTCTCCTCCAGCCGGTGCCTGATCGCGCGCCAGGCGCCCATGTTCTGCGGCTCCTCCTGCGCCCACACGACCTCGCGGAGGTTCGGGTAGCCGGCGAAGAGGGCTTTCGCGCGTTCGCTGGGGAACGGGTAGAGCTGCTCGAGACGGCCGATCGCCACGCCGGAGGCCTTCCCACGCTCCTCGTGACCGGCGATGTCGAAGTAGACCTTGCCCTGGCAAAGCACGAGCCGCTCGACGCCCTCGCGTGCGCCCTCGTCGGCGAGATCGGGGTCGTCGAGGACCGGGCGGAACTCTCCGCTCGCCAGATCCTCGAGCGTCGAGCCCGCTTGCTTCAGGCGTAGAAGGCCTTTCGGCGTCATCACCACGAGGGGCCGCGCCGTCGCGTCGAGCGCCTGCCGGCGCAGCAGATGGAAATACTGGCCGGACGTCGTGCAGTTCGCGATGCGCAGGTTCTCCTGCGCGGCGAGCTGGAGGAAGCGCTCGAGGCGGGCGCTCGAGTGCTCCGGCCCGTTGCCCTCGTAGCCATGCGGCAAGAGGAGCGTGAGGCGAGTCGACTCGCGCCACTTCGACAGCCCGGCGGCGATGAACTGGTCGATGATGATCTGGGCGCCGTTGACGAAGTCCCCGAATTGCGCCTCCCAGAGCACCAGCGCCTCGGGCGCGGCCGCGGCGTAGCCGTACTCGAAGCCGACGCAGGCGTACTCCGAGAGCGGCGAGTTGTAGATCTCGAACGCAGCGCCGGCGTCGTCCAGATGCTGGAGCGGCGTGTACGTCGCTCCGGTGCTCACGTCGTGGAGGACGTCGTGCCGGTGGGAGAACGTCCCGCGCTCGGTGTCCTGGCCCGTGAGCCTGATCGGGATCCCCTCCACGAGCAGCGAGGCGAACGCGAGCGCCTCGGCCTGGCCCCAGTCGACGCCGCCCTCTTCGAGCGTCTCGCGCCGGCGCTCGAGCTGGCGCATGAGCTTCGGATTCGGCGTGAACCCCTCGGGGACGGTCAGGAGCTGCTCGTTGAGCGCGCGCAGTCGGTCGGCGGCCACCGCGGTCACGACCTCGTCGCCCGTCGCGGCCGGCAGGTGCGTGTCGGTGCGCGGAGGGGGCTCGGCCTGCCCGAACGTCTCCTTCAGCGCCTCGTGCGCCTGCCGTAGCTCCGACAGGACGTCTGCCTCGAGCTCGTCCGCCTGCTCCTGCGTGATGTCGCTTTCGGCGACGAGCCGGGCGGCGAACTGCTCGCGTGCGGTGGGGTGATCCGCGATCGCGGCCGCAAGCAGCGGCTGTGTGTACGCGGCCTCGTCCTGCTCGTTGTGACCGTGCCGCCGATAGCCGACGAGGTCGACGACGACGTCGTGCCCGAAGCGGCGCCGGTAGGCGAGCGCGAGCCGGATCGAAGCGAGAGCCGCCTCGGGATCGTCCGCGTTGACGTGCACGATCGGGATGTCGAAACCCTTTGCGAGATCGCTCGAGTAGCGCGTCGAGCGGCCGCTCTCCGGGTCGGTGGTGAAGCCCACCTGGTTGTTCGCGATGAGGTGGAGCGTGCCGCCGGTCGAGTAGCCCGGCAGCGCCTGGAGGTTGAGCGTCTCGGCGACGCTCCCCTGGCCGGCGAAGGAGGCGTCGCCGTGGATGAGAACCGGCAGCGCGACACTCGGGTCGTGATAGCCCTGACGCGAGGAGCGGTCGGTCTGCTCGGCCCGCGCGCGCCCCTCCACGACCGGGTCGACCGCTTCGAGGTGGCTCGGGTTCGAGACGAGGGTGATCGTGATGTCGCCGGTCGGCGTCGAGCGAGTCCCCTGGGCGCCGAGGTGGTACTTGACGTCGCCGCTGCCACCCTCCTCGCTCGAGACGACGGCGTCGATCGTCCGCTCGCCTTCGAACTCCCGCAGGATCGTCTCGTACGGCCGCCCGACGACGTGCGCGAGGACGTTGAGGCGGCCGCGGTGCGCCATCCCCAGCACGATCTCGTGGGCTCCCCCCGCCGCGGCGAGCTCGATCGCCTCGTCGAGCATCGGGATCATCACGTCGAGGCCCTCCACGGAAAACTGCTTCTGCCCGAGGAACGCGCGCCGGAGGTAGCGCTCCATCCCCTCCACCTGGCTCAGGCGCCGGAGCAGCCGCACCCGCTCGTCGCGGGACAGCGGGCGGCGGTACCGGCCCGACTCGATCGCCTGCCGCAGCCAGACGCGCTCCTCGTGGTCGGAGATGTGCTCGATCTCGTACGCGATCGAGCCGGTGTACGTCTCGAGCAGCCGCGGCAGCGCCTCTGCGAGCGTGTCGCCCTCGACGTGGAGGCGCAGGAGCGCGGCCGGGATGCGGGCCTGGAGCTCGGGCGTCAGCTTCGGGGTCAGGCGCTCGGGCTCGAGGGCCGGGTCTCCCGGCGGCTCCGAGCCGAGCGGGTCGAGCCGCGCCGCGAGATGACCGTGCATGCGGATCGCCTTGACGAGCGCCATCGCCGCAGCGACGCCTCCGAGGAGCTCCGGATCCGCAACCGGCTGGGGCTGGGGCTCCGCCGGCTGGAGGGCGACCGGCGTCGGGGGATGTCCGTCCTTCTCAGAGTCGGCGAGTAGCCGAGCCAGGCCGGGCTGCCGCTCGAGGAGCGTCTCCGGGCGGGACTCGAACAGGTCACGCCATTCCTCCGGCACCGCACCGGGGTTGTCGAGGTACTGCTCGAGGAGCAGCGCCGCGTAGCCCGTGTTCAGCCCGTCAACGTCGGGACGTCCCATGTCCAAGCTTGTTGTAGCAGGGGCTGTGCGACTACCAGAGCGCGTGACTCGTGATCACGGCGACCGTGAATCCGAGGAAGAGACAGGCTGCGCAGATGAGCACCGCCGCGAGCTGGAGTCGGCCCTTCCCGCTCCCCATGCCCGACGCGATGAGCGCGACCGCGAGCGACGGGAGGATCAGCCGCAGCGGATGCCACGCGATGCCCACGAGGCTCACGAAGATCGCGGTCGCGGAGAGAAAGCCGGCAACCGTCTCCGCAGGACGCCGACCCGTGCCCTCGTGGAGGAACTCGCCCTCGGCGTTCAACGGTCGGCGACCCTATTGGCGGCCGCACGCGCCGTGCGCGCGTAGACGCGGGCCGGACCACCGTGTGGCCGCGGTGGCCGGCGGCGCGGCCGCCGGCGATAGCTGTCATATCCGGGCGGAGGCGGATCCGGGGTCACGCGAACGCCCGCTGCGCCGCCCCGCCTGCGAGGCTCCGCCTTGATCGCGTACCAAACCACGTAGCAGAGGTATGCGATGGGGATCTTGAGGATCACCATGAGGAAGACGAGCTCCCAGAGCGTGTCCGGCGCCTTCACTGCTCCTGAGTCTACCCAGGGAAGCGCCCTCGAACCCGGACGCGTTATCGAACCGTGAAGCAGGGCAATAGCAAGCCATGACCCACGACCAACTCCGCGCGCTGATGGAGCATGCCGAGGAGGCCGGCTGCGTCAACCTGTCGGCTTTCACGCAAGTTGTCAACGAGCTCGAGCTCGAGGACGAGGAGGTGTCCTCGCTCTACGAGCAGCTGGAAGAGCGCGGGGTCGAGCTGACGGACGACTGCAGCCTGCCCGACGTCACGGAGACGCACTACTCCAACGAGGCGGTCGCCTCGATGACGACCGACTCACTACAGCTCTTCCTCAACGAGGCGGGCCGCTACCCCCTGCTGACGGCTGCCGAAGAAGTGGAGCTCGCGAAGCTGATCGAGCGCGGAGACAGCCGGGCGAAGGACAAGATGATCAACTCCAACCTCCGCCTCGTGGTCTCGATCGCGAAGAAGTACCAGGGCCACGGGCTCTCGCTGCTCGACCTGATCCAGGAGGGCATCATCGGGCTCATCCGCGCCGTCGAGAAGTTCGACTGGCGGCGGGGGTACAAGTTCTCGACGTACGCGACCTGGTGGATCCGCCAGGCGGTGCAACGCGGTGTCGCGAACAAGTCGCGCACGATCCGGATCCCCGTCCACATCGTCGAGCGCGAGCAGAAGATCGCGCGCGCCGAGCGGGAGCTGACGCTGAAGCTCGAGCGGCCCCCGACCGACGAGGAAGTGGCAAAGACCGCGAAGCTCTCCCTCAAGCACGTTCGCGAGGTCCGCGCGGCGGCGCGGGCGGTCGCGAGCCTCGACAAGCCACTCGGCGACGAGGGCGACACGGCCTTCGGCGACATCGTCGCCACCGACAAGGCGGACGTCGAGGAGGAGGTCGTCGTCGGCCTGAGCGAGCACCTGCTGCGTGCCGCAGTTGCGAAGCTGCCCGAGCGCGAGCAGCAGGTGATCAAGCTCCGCTACGGGCTGGACGCCGATCAGGACCCGAAGTCCCTCGAGATGATCGGCCGCGAGATGGGACTGACGCGCGAACGCGTCCGCCAGATCGAGACGCAAGCGCTCGAGCGGCTCGCCCGCGAACGCGAGATCGCGGCCCTGGCGCCGGCCTAGACCGACGACGCGAAGGCGTTCAGCGCCTCGACGACGTAGCGCAGCCGACGGCCTGCTTCCGTCAGGCGGTACTCGACGCGCGGCGGCCGGGAGTCGAAGACCTGCCGCTCGAGCACTCCCGCCTCCTCGAGCTCGTTGAGCCGCGCGGCGAGCGTTCGCGGCGGGATGCCCTCGAGCGTCTGCTTGAACTCGTTGAAGCGCACGGCCCCGGCCTCGGCGGCGGCCCAGAGGATCGCGAGTGCCCAGCGGCGCCCGAGGAGGTCCGCCGCGCGGGCGACGTCCTCGGGCAGCGGCCGGCAGGCCCTACACCGCATGGAGACTCGGCTTCGCCTTCGGCTCGAGGGCGAGCTCGAGCACCTCGCCGAGTGTCATGACCGGGTGGAAGCGCATGGCCTCGCGCACGTCCTCGGGCACGTCGTCGAGGTCTGCGCGGTTCCGTTCGGGGATGACCACGTCGGTGAGCCCCGCGGCGTGGGCGGCGAGCACCTTCTGCTTCAGGCCCCCGATCGGCAGCACGCGGCCCTGCAGCGTCACCTCGCCGGTCATCCCGACGGTGTGCTTCACCGGGCGCTCCGCGAGGAGCGACGCGAGCGCGGTCGTCATCGTGATCCCGGCGCTCGGCCCGTCCTTCGGGATCGCGCCGGCCGGCACGTGGACGTGGAACGAGCGGTCCTTGAAGGCCTCCGGCTCGATTCCGAGCTCCTCGGCATGCGACTGGACGTAGGAGAGAGCGATGCGCGCCGACTCCTTCATCACGTCGCCGAGCTGGCCCGTGAGGACGAGCTCGCCGTTCGCCCCGTCCATCGACGTCGCCTCGACGAAGAGAACGTCGCCGCCGGTGCCCGTGACGGCCAGGCCGGTTGCCACACCGGGGACCGCGGTCCGCTCCGCCGCCTCCTGAAAGAACTTCTGGCGGCCGAGCGCATCCCGCACGACGTCGAGATCGACATCCACAGGAGCCTCGGCCTGGCCCGCGGCGATGCGCGTCGCAGTCTTGCGCAGCACGGTGCCGAGCTCACGCTCGAGCTGCCTGACACCCGCCTCGCGCGTGTACTCCGAGACGACGAGCTGGATCGTGTCGTCGGAGATCGAGACCTCGTCCTCGCGCAGCCCGTTCCGCTCGACCTGCCGCGGCCAGAGATAGCCGCGCGCGATCGCCGTCTTCTCGTCGACGGTGTAGCCGTCGAAGCGGATGACCTCCATCCGGTCGAGCAGCGGCCCGGGGATCGTGTCCGCGACGTTCGCCGTCGCGATGAAGAAGACCTCCGACAGGTCGAGCTCGACGTCGAGGTAATGGTCACGGAACGAGTGGTTCTGCGCGGGGTCGAGAACCTCGAGCAGCGCCGCGGAGGGATCGCCACGCCAGTCGGCGCCGACCTTGTCCACTTCGTCGAGGAGGATGACCGGGTTCATCGTCCCGGCGTCGCGCAGGGCACGCACGAGCCGTCCCGGCAGCGAGCCGATGTACGTGCGCCGGTGGCCGCGGATCTCGGCCTCGTCGCGGATTCCGCCGAGCGACATCCGCACGAACTCCCGGTTCAGGGCGCGCGCGACGGATTCGCCGATCGACGTCTTGCCGGTGCCGGGCGGGCCGATCAGGGTGAGGATCGCGCCCGACCGCTTGTCGTTCGGGATCCCGCGGTCCTGGCGGAGCTTCCGCACCGCGAGGTACTCGACGATGCGGTCCTTCACGTCTTCCAGCCCCGCGTGGTCGGCGTCCAGCACCTCGCGCGCGCCTTGCGGGTCGAGCGTCTCGTCGCTGCGCTTCGACCACGGCACGGCGATGAGCCAGTCGAGGTAGGTGCGGATCATCGAGGCCTCGCCGGTCGAGTCGCCCATCGTCTCCAGGCGGCGCAGCTCGCGATCGGCCTGGGCCCGCACGTCCTCGGGCATCCCGGCTTCCTCGATCTTCGCGTGGTACTCCTCGACGAGCGAGCCTTCGTCCTCGCCGAGCTCCTTGCGGATCGAGTTCATCTGCTGCCTGAGGAACCACTCGCGCTGCTGCTTCTGCGCGCCCTCCTCGACGTCGTCGCGGATGCGGCGGCGCACCTGCAGCTCTGCGAGCCGCTCACGCTGAAGCTCGAGCGCGAGCTTGAGCCGCTCGAGGACGCCCACCGTCTCCAGGAGCTCCACGCGCTGCGCGAAGGTGATGTCGGGCGCGTAGGCGCAGGTGTCGGCGAGCGCGCCGGCCTCCGTGATCGCGCGGAGGAACTCGCGCACGCGATCGTCGGCGCCGCGTAGGTCGAGGATCTCCTCCACCACGGCGCGGTACTCGCGCTCGAGCTCGCGCGTCTGCACGGGCGGCGGGTTCTCGTCTGGCTGCTCCTCGACTTCCGCGCGCAGCCGGCCGAGCGCGTCGCTGTGGGCTGCGCCGATGACGCCGCGGTGGAGCCCTTGGAGACTCACGGCGCGCCCGCCGCCGGGGATACGCACGTGGTCGGTGACCTCGGCGACGGTGCCGACGGCCGCGTACTCGCTCTCGTGGCGAGGCACGAGCACGACGCGGTCCTCGTCGCCCACGTCGACCGTGAGAGTGACGTTCATGCCCGGGAAGACGACGGTGTCCTCGAGCGGGACGAGCAGCAGATCGGTCAAGGCGGTTCACACTCCAAGCTGTAGTAGGTATCGGAATTGTACCTACCCGGGCGTCTACTCGGCTGGGAGCCCCGCCGCCTCGAGAGCCGCCTCGAGGTGGGGGTGCTCCTCGACTCGGACGACCCGGCCGTCGCGTGTGTAGACGACGGCGGCCCAGCGGCCGAGGAGGTACGACCGACGGCTCTGCAGCGGGCGTTCGTCGGTGGGATCGACCTCGATGCGCGAGAAGCGCATGCTGACGACGACCCGGTCCGCGACGCCGATCGCCCGGTCGACTACGACGTGGTAGTTCTCCGCGGCGCGCTCGGCGACGACCTCGAGCACGCGATCGCGGTTGACCACGATCGCGTCCGACTGCCCCGCCGCCACCCATTCGACGTCCGGATCGAGCATCGTCTCGATCGCCTCGAGGTCGCCCTCCACGAACGCGTGGTAGCCGCGCAGCAGGAGCTCGGCGCTTTCGTGGCTCATCGCCGTCGAGTCTAGGCGGCCACCGATGTTGTCTACACTGGGTCGTCCCAGGGGCCCATAGCTCAGCTGGGAGAGCGTCGCGCTGGCAGCGCGAAGGTCGCCGGTTCGAGCCCGGCTGGGTCCACTCGCGACAGGCCCGCACTCGCATAGCCCGGCGAGGTCCGGGACAATGGGGCATGTTCGAGATCGGGGGGAGCCTGCGAGAGGCTCGCCTGAAGCGAGATCTCAGCCCTGCCGACGTCCAGAAGGCGATCCGGATCCGCGATCGGTATCTCCAGGCGCTGGAGGAAGAGCGCTGGGAGCTGCTGCCGGGTGACGCGTACGTCAAGGGATTCCTGCGCACGTACGCCGACTACCTCGGCCTCGACGGCAACCTCTACGTCGAGGAGTACAACAGCCGCTTCGCGCACCCCGACGAACCTCAGCTTGTCCCCGAGCGGTTCGCGCGCACGAGAACGCCCTTCGCCGGCGTGGGGTTTCTCCGCCCGCTGCTCGCCGTCGGAGTGATCGTCGCGATCGTCGCGGCCGTCGCGGCGTGGCGGCTGAGTAGCGCGTCGGGCAACAAGCACGGGACGCCGCCGGCGACGTCCACCCACGAGACGACGACGACGTCGCAGCAGACGACGACGACGGCGAAGAGGAAGACGCACGAGACGAAACCCGTCTCTGCCCCGCTCCCGCGCCGGGCCGTGCTCGTCGCCGCGCGGGGCGACTGCTGGCTCGACATCCATGCCGGAAGCCAGAATGGAGCGCTCATCTTCCAGGGCACCCTCCTGCAGGGCAAGACGCTCCCGGTGAGCCTCACGAGCGGGCCGGTGTGGATGACGGTCGGCAACCCGCCTGCCCTCGACGTGCGCCTCGGCGGCAAGCTCGCGCACGGGCTTCCCACGCAGGTGGGCAACGTCTTGCTCACCCGCCGCGGGATCAGGCCGGCGGCCTAGACGGCGGCCGCGTCGAGGTCCACGGCGGGGACGTCGCTCCAGAGCTCTTCGAGCCGGTAGTACTGGCGCGCGTCCGGCGTGAACACGTGGAGGACGACGTCGAGGTAGTCGGCGACGATCCAGGCGCCTTCGCGCGGGCCGTCGACGCTCTGCGGGAGCACGCCCTCGTCCTGCTTCAACCGCGTGTGCACCTCGTCCCAGATCGCGGCGGTCTGCCGCGGGTTACGGCCGGTGGCGATCACGAAGTAGTCCGTGAAGGAGCATTCGGGCCGCATATCGAGGATCACGACGTCCTCGGCCAACTTCTCGCGGGCGAGAGCGGCGATGCGGCGTGCCTGTTCGAGTGAAGTCAGAGTTTGCTCGTGTCCTTGGGTCGCTTCTTCGCAGTGTAGCCCCGGCTCACGGACGGTAAAGCCCGCGCTCCGCGATCAGGCTCGCGACCGCGGGCGGGACGAGCCCGTCGAGCGGCTCTCCGGCCGCCGCGCGGGACCGAACGTCGGTCGAGGCGGCCGGATTCGGCTCGATCTCGAAGAAGACGACACGATCGGGCCGCTCGAGCTGCGCGAGCACGCCGTCGAGCTCGCCCTGCGGGAAGCCGGGCCGGGTGGCGACCGCGAGGCGCGTCCGCTCGAGCACCTCTGCGGGCTCGCTCCAGGCGAGAAAGCCCCGAAACTGGTCGGCGCCGACCACGAAGACCGGGTCGTCGAAGCGCTCGGCGCGGAACAGCTCGACCGTGCGCGGGTAGGGGTCGAGCCGGACGTCGTCGGCGGGGAAGGCCGCGCGCACGAGCGCGAGGCGATCCTCGGCCGCTGCATGGACGACGCGATGCGCGGGGCGCTCGACGACGAGGACGACGAGTCGCTCGACGCCGAAATGCTCCTTCGCCGCCTCGGCGACGGCGACATGTCCCAGGTGCGGCGGGTCGAAGGCTCCTCCGTACAGCACCGTCACTCCCACTCGAGCAGCTCCTCCCCCACCTCGACCTCGTCGCCGGCGCGAGCGCCCGCGGCGCGGAGGATGGCCTCGAGGTCGGCGTCCGCCGGCGGCGTGCCCATGACGCGGAAGCCGCGCTCGGTGCGATAGACGCGGAACGCGCGACGAGCCGGCCGCGGCCGGTAGACGAGGAAGTCGACGATCTCGTCAGCCGGCTCGGCCTGCTCCTCGTCCACCTCCTGCGGCACCAGCTCGAACAGGGCCTTGCGCAGCTCGTCGAGGCCGGCCCCCGTCGCCGCGGACACCTGGAGCACGCGCAGGATCCGCGCATCCTCCAAGCCGAAGGCAGGCGGCTCGGAGCGGAGGTCGATCTTGTTGAGGACGACGATCTGCGGCCGCTCGTCGAGCCCGGCCCCGTAGGCCGCGAGCTCGGCGTCGATCGCGCGCCAGCGGTCGTCGGCGTCGTCCTCGGCCGAGTCGACGACGTGGACGAGGATCCGGGCGCGCTCGAGGTGCGCGAGGAACTCGTGCCCGAGCCCGACGCCCTCGCTGGCCCCCTCGATCAGACCGGGGACGTCGGCGACGACGAGCTGCCGCCCGTCCGGGGCCTCCACCGTCCCGAGCACCGGCGAAAGCGTCGTGAAGGGATACTCCGCGACCTTCGGCCGCGCGTTCGAGATCCGGCTCAGGAGCGAGGACTTGCCGGCGTTGGGGAGGCCGACGAGCGCGGCGTCCGCGAGCAGCTTGAGCCGTAGCTCGATCTCGCGCTCCTCGCCGGGCAGCCCGACCTCCGCGAAACGCGGCGTCTGCCGCCTCGGCCCGGCGAAATGCTTGTTGCCGCGGCCGCCCGCACCGCCCGCCGCGACCACGACGCGCGCTCCGGGGTGCACGAGGTCGGCCACCAGCTCCTCACCGTCGAAGACCTGTGTCCCGACCGGCACGCGCAGCACTGCGTCGTCGCCGCGGGCGCCGTTCGAGAGCCGGCCGCCCCCGATTCCGCCTCGGCCCGCACGGAGCTTCTGGTTCGGGCGGAAGCCCGAGAGATCGCGCCGTCGTGCGTCCGCCACGAGGACGACGTCCCCTCCGTCGCCTCCGTCTCCACCGTCGGGGCCGCCGCGCGGGACGTACTTCTCGCGCCGGAAGTGGATCGAGCCGTCACCGCCGCGGCCGGCGATGACCGTCAGCCGCGCCCGGTCGTGGAACATGGTGCTACTCGGCGTCGACGACCGAAATGAAGCGGCGTTCGCCGCTCGTCCGGAACGCGACCCTGCCGTCGCGCATGGCGAAGATCGTGTCGTCCTTGCCGATGCCTGCGCCCGGACCGGGACGGAAGCGCGTGCCGCGCTGGCGTACGAGGATCATCCCCGCCGTCACGTCCTGGCCGGCGAACAGCTTCACGCCGAGCATCTTCGGATTGGAGTCGCGGCCGTTCCGCGACGAGCCGAGTCCCTTCTTGTGCGCCATCTACTTGTCCTCCAGTGCCGACTCCAGGGCTGCGAGCGCGCCCTTGCGGGCCTTGCCGGTGCGCTCGTGCTCGAGCGCCGCCTCGACCTGCTCGCGGCTCCAGCCGCCCGCGGCCTCCGTGAGCTGGGCGATCGTCATCGCCGCGTAGCCGTCCGGCAGTGCCGTCTCGGCGGCCTTCGCCGCCGGCGCAGCTTCGGCCTTCTTCGGAGCCGCGGCTTGCTTCTTCGCCGCCCGCTTGGCTCCCGCGCCGATCGACTCGATCTCGATCCGCGTCAGCTTGCTCCGGTGGCCGGTGTGCTTCTTGTAGCCGGTGCGCCGCCGATACTTCCCGATCCGGATCTTCTCGCCGAGCTCGTGCCCGACCACGCGGGCGGTGACCGTCGCTGACGGCGAAAGGTCAGGCGCACCGTTGCCGCCGACCAGCAGCACGCGCGGCTCCACGGTTGCGCCCTCGTCCACGCGCAGGCGGTCGACGAGCAGCCGCTCGCCCTCCTGGACGCGGTACTGCTTGCCGCCGAGACTGATGATCGCGTAGGAGCTCATGGCGTGGAAACGCGGGCGTGACGCCCGCGAGTCGGCAGTGTAGCTAACGCTTGGTCTCGAGCTCGTCGAGCCACTCGGACATCGGGACGTACTCGAACTCGCCGTTGCTCGAGGATTCCTCCGCCTGGGGCCTCTCCTCGGAATCGGCCGCCGCCTCGGCGCCGTTTGTCGCCGTGGCCGACTTCTTCTTCCGGTTGCGACCCCCACGTGAGCCCCGCCGCGTCTTCTTTTTGGGCTTCGGCGTCTCCTCGGCCTCGGCCGTGGTGGGCTCTTCTGCCGTCTCGGCCTCGGGCTCCGCGGGCGATTCCTCCACGGGCTCGACCGCGCCTTTGCGCCCGAGGTTCTCGCCGGGGACGTGGATCGTCACGGCGCGCGGAGGCTCCGGCGAGTCCTCGGAGGCCCCGCCGGCCTCCAGCTCCGCCGCGGCAGCCTCCGGCGTCGGCTTCTTCTTGCGGTTGCGCCCTCCGCGGGAGCCGCGCCGAGTCTTCTTCTTCGCCTTCGGAACCTCCTCGGCTTCCGAGGTCTCGTCGGCGTCGGCGTCGGCCTCGACCTCCTCGAGGACGACCGGCTCTTCCTCGGCGGACGGCTCCTTCGCGGCGGCAGCGCCCTTGCGTGCGGGCGGCTTCCGCGTCGGCTTCTCGGCCTCGCCCTCCGCCGTCAGCGGCTCCGGCACGTCCTTCGTCTTCCGGATCGTGACCGCATAGGCGCGCCCGTCGAGCACCCGCTCGACGCGCACCTTGACCCGCTTCCCGACCAGGGATGCCGCGTCGGCGACCACGATGTCGAGCCCGTCGAGCTTGCCGACTGCGGCCGATCCGTCGTAGCGGTCGACCTCCACGAGCTGCAGCATGATCTCGGCGTCCTCGCCAACCGGAGCCGGCGGCGCCAGATCGGCGAGCTTGCCCTCGCTGAGGACGACGAAGTGGTCGAGGTGTGTCTCGGGCTTCCCTTCGAGGAAGAATCGCTTCTTCGTCACGTTCTCGAGCTCGAGCAGCCGTCTGGCACCCGGGCCGACGAGCGCGCTCGCGATCGAGTCGGCCAGCTCGACCCGGAACGCCTGCGCCCGCGAGCCTGCCGCCAGGGCGCGCAAGCGCCGCTCGACGTCGATCGCGGCGGACGCCTCTGAGTAGACGATGCCGTCGCCTCCGCAGGTCGGGCACTTGCGCGTCATCACCTCGCGCGGCCCGTCGGTCACGTTCTGGCGCGTCATCTCGACGAGGCCGAGCGGCGAGATCTCGACGACGTACGTCTTCGTGCGGTCTCGCTCGAGCTCCGTGCGCAGCGCCTCCTCGACGGTCCCGCGGTTTTTCGGGTTCGCCATGTCGATGAAGTCGATGACGATGATCCCGCCGATGTCGCGCAGCCTCAGCTGGCGGACGACCTCCTTCACGGCTTCGAGGTTGTTCTTCGTGATCGTGTCCTCGAGCCGACCGCCGGAGTTCTTCCCGCGGCCGCCGACGAAGCGGCCGGTGTTGACGTCGATGACGGTGAACGCCTCGGCGTAGTCGAAGATGAGATAGCCGCCAGACGGCAGGTCGACGCGCCGGCTGATCGTGGACTTGATCTCCTGCTCGACGCCGAACGCCTCCATCAGCGGCGCCTTCTCCTTGTAGCGCACCACGCGCTCGACCATGTGGGGCGACGTCTTCTTCAGATAGCCCACCAGGCGGCGGTGGGTGCGCTCGTCGTCGACGTACGCCTTCTCGAAGTCGCCCGTGAAGAGGTCCCGGACGACGCGCAGCGGCAGCTCGGCCTCCTGATAGAGCAGCTCGGGAGCCTTCGCGGTCTTCGCCTTCGCCTGGATGGAGCGCCAGAGGCGCTGCACGAAGACGAGGTCGCGCTCGATGTCCTCCTCCGACGCGCCTTCCGCGGCGGTGCGGACGATGACGCCGCCCTCCTTCACGTCGAGGCGCTTGAGGATGTCCTTGAGGCGGTTGCGCTCGTCGTCGTCGAGGCGGCGCGAGAC
>Ga0070739_10005361_pt1 | contig 14659 bp, 13 predicted proteins | sample Coa_R1_7_FD_66445 | JGI IMG/M metagenome (GOLD analysis project Ga0070739, IMG submission 66445) | Surface soil microbial communities from Centralia Pennsylvania, which are recovering from an underground coalmine fire - Coalmine... | ecosystem: Environmental > Terrestrial > Soil > Unclassified ... | reverse complement strand
ACCGCCTCGGTCTGCGCCGCCGGGTCGTTCGGCCCCATCAGGCTCAGCTCCAGCCGCGCCCGCAGCCGCGCCAGCGGCGTCTTCAGGTCGTGAGCGACGTTGTCGCTGACCTCCCGCATGCCGCTCATCAGCCGCTCGATCTGGTCGAGCATGTTGTTGAGGTTTGCGGCGAGCTGATCGAACTCGTCGCCGCTGCCGCGCAGCGGGATGCGATCGGAGAGGTTGCCGGCCATGACCCGCTCCGCCGTGCGGTTCACCTGCTCGACCCGGCGCAGCATGTTGCGGCTCATCAGCGCGCCGCCGGCGACGCCGACCCCGAACGCGAACAGCCCGGCCCAGACCAGGGTCATCTTGACTCGGTCGCGGAAATCGGCGGCGTCGCTGATGTCGCGGGCGACGAGGAGGCGGGCGCCGTCCGGGATGATGAACATCATGCCGCGCGCCGGCCGCGTCTCCAGCTTGCCCTTGACCCGCATCGCCACGGTGAAGGACAGCGAGCCGGAGCGGGCCGGCACGCCGAAGGGCCAGCCGGCAATGTTGCCGGCGAGCGGCCGCCCGCTGCTGTCGGTGACGAGATAGAGCATGCCATCGCCACGGTCGCCGGCGCTGCGGGCGGCGACGATCTGCACGAGGCCGCTGAGGCCGCGCTGCGCGTACTGTTCGGCGAGGCCGGCCGTCTCTGCGTCGAGCGTCGCTTCCGTCTGGCGTTCGATGAAATCGGCGCTGGTCCAGTAGACGAACAGCAGCACGCCGATCACCGACGCCGCGAACACGAGGAAATAGAGCACCGAGAGCCGAAAAGCATGGGTGCGCAGCAGCCGCCGGGCGTTGCGCAGCAGGGCCGGCTGCGGCACCGTCCAGGGCTGCGGCGCGCTCAAGCCAAGGTTCTCGGCGCTCATCGGTGGTCTCTCGCGGATGGGTCGGCGGCGCTCATTCGGGGGCGCGAAGGCAATAGCCGGCGCCGCGGATCGTGTGCAGCAGCGGCCGCTCGAAGCTCTTGTCGATCTTCTGGCGCAGCCGGCTGACATGCACGTCGATGACGTTGGTCTGCGGGTCGAAATGATAATCCCACACGTTTTCGAGCAGCATCGTGCGGGTCACGACGTGGCCGGCATTGCGCATCAGGTATTCGAGCAGCTGGAATTCGCGCGGGAGAAGATCGATCGGCTTGCCGCCGCGCCGCACCGTGCGGGTCAGCAGGTCCATCTCCAGATCGGCGACGCGCAGCTTCGTCGCGGTCGGCGCCGGCGCGCCGCGCCGCAGCAGCGCCTCGACGCGGGCCAGCAGCTCGCTAAAGGCGAAGGGCTTGACGAGGTAGTCGTCGCCGCCCGCGCGCAAACCCTTGACCCGGTCGTCGACGCTGCCGAGAGCGCTGAGGATCAGGGCCGGCGTGCCGATCTTCGCGGCGCGCAAGGCGCCGAGGACGGCAAGTCCGTCCATGCTCGGCAGCATGCGGTCGAGGATAATGGCGTCGTAATCGCCGGAGCTCGACATGAACAGCCCTTCGCGGCCGTCGGCCGCATGATCGACGGTGTAGCCGCTCTCGCTCAGGCCCTTGACCAGGTACGCGGCCGTCTCGCGATCGTCTTCGACGACAAGGACCTTCATCAACCGCTCGCTTCGCCCACTTCAGGTGGTTTCGCGAGTTCGGCCCCACAAGCGCGTCGATTGCCGCGAGACAGGGGCCGCCACCAATTTCGGCTTGACCGCGCCGGGCGCAGCGACAATGTATAGCGTACCAATCCGGTCCGGATTTGGCGCTCCAACGATATTCCGCCGATGGTCATCCTCAGCAAGCTCGCGGATTATGGCGTCATCATAGCGACGCATTTGGCGGTCAGCGCCGACCGTCAGCTGACCGCCGGAGCCATCGCCGCGGACACGCACCTGCCGCCGGCGACGGTGGCCAAGCTGCTGAAGGCGCTGGCGCATGCCGGCATCGCCACGGCGACGCGCGGCGCCGCAGGCGGCTATCGCCTCGCCCGCTCCCCCGCCGCGATTTCGGTCGCCGAGGTGGTGGCCGCGATCGACGGCGACATCGGCATGACGCAGTGCTCGGTGCATGTCGAGGATTGCGATCGTACGTCGTATTGCCCGACGCGGCCGCACTGGACCGCGATCAACCGCGCGGTCGCGGACGCGCTCGCGGCCGTTTCGCTGGAGGAGATGATCTCGCCCTACACCTTCGTGCCGCTGCCCTATCCGCAGCGCCAGCCGCAGCGGAGGACGCCCGCATGAGCGCCGCGCCGGAAACTCTCGGCACCGTCCGCGCGCTGACGCAGGAGGGCTACAAGTACGGCTTCGTTACCGACATCGAGGCCGAGACCGCGCCGCCCGGCCTCAACGAGGACACGATCCGCTTCATCTCGGCGAAAAAGGACGAACCCGAGTGGCTGCTCGACTGGCGGCTCGGCGCCTTCCGCGCGTGGCGCGAAATGACCGAGCCGGACTGGGCCAAATTGCAGATCGCGCCGATCGACTACCAAGCCGCGAGCTACTATTCGGCGCCGAAGCAGAACGCCGGACCGAGATCGCTCGACGAGGTCGATCCGGAGTTGCTGCGCATGTACGAAAAGCTCGGCGTGCCGATGCGCGAGCGTGAGGCATTGGCCGGTGTCGCGGTCGATGCGGTGTTCGACTCGATCTCGGTCGCGACGACGTTCAAGGACCAGCTGGCGAAGCTCGGCATCATCTTCTGCTCGTTCGGCGAGGCCGTGCGCGAGCATCCGGAACTGGTGCGGCGCTATCTCGGCACCGTGGTGCCCCAGAACGACAATTTCTTTGCCGCGCTCAATTCGGCCGTGTTCAGCGACGGCTCCTTCGCCTACATCCCGCCGGGCGTCCGCTGCCCGATGGAGCTGTCCACCTACTTCCGCATCAATGCGGCGAAGACCGGCCAGTTCGAGCGCACCCTGCTGATCGCCGACCAGGGCGCGTATGTCAGCTACCTCGAAGGCTGCACCGCGCCACAGCGCGACGAGAACCAGTTGCACGCCGCCGTCGTCGAGCTGATCGCGCACGAGGACGCCGAGATCAAATACTCGACGGTGCAGAACTGGTACCCCGGCGATGCCGAGGGGCGCGGCGGCATCTACAATTTCGTGACGAAGCGCGGCGCCTGCCGCGGCGCCCGATCGAAGATTTCGTGGACGCAGGTCGAGACCGGTTCGGCAATCACCTGGAAATACCCGAGCTGCGTGCTGGAAGGCGACAACTCGGTCGGCGAGTTCTATTCGGTCGCAATTACCAACAACCGCCAGCAGGCCGATACCGGCACCAAGATGATCCATATCGGGCGCAACACGTCGTCCACGATCATCTCGAAGGGCATCTCGGCGGGGCGCGGCCAGAACACCTACCGCGGCCTCGTGCGCGTGCAGCCGCGGGCGCAGAACGCACGGAACTACACCCAGTGCGACTCGCTGCTGATCGGCGACCGCTGCGGCGCCCATACCGTGCCGTACATCGAGGTGCGCAACCCTTCGGCGCGCATCGAGCACGAGGCGACGACCTCCAAGATCAGCGAAGACCAGATGTTCTACTGCCGCCAGCGCGGCCTGTCGGACGAAGACGCCCTGTCGCTGATCGTCAACGGCTTCTGCAAGGAGGTGCTGAAGGAACTCCCGATGGAATTCGCCGTCGAGGCCCAGAAGCTGCTGGCGGTGAGCCTCGAAGGGAGCGTCGGGTAATGGCCCAAAGGTCGCGCAAGAACAGGAGAGTTTAAATGAGTGATCGGGACGAGGAGGTCGTCGACCTCCGATTTCTCGGCACCCGTGTTCAAAGCCTGACGGATCGTATGGCCGACATGGAAATCCGCTTTTCCGCGCTGGAAAGCAGGTTCTCTGGCATCGAGACTCGTTTTTCAGGCTTGGAGGCGCGTTTCAGTGGGATGGAGGCCCGGCTTGGGGGAATCGAACCCCGGCTCGACCTGATCGAGGAGAGGGACAGCCGGATATTGGCCATTCTTGTACGGATGGCGGAGCGTCAGGGGGTGAAGGAGTGACGGAAGAGCTCGACGATGCTCGAAATTCGTAACCTGCATGCCCGCCTCGCCGATGGCCGCGAGATCCTGAAGGGGATCGACCTCGCGCTGCCGGCGGGCGAGGTGCATGCGATCATGGGGCCGAACGGCTCCGGGAAATCGACCCTCGCCTCGGTGCTGGCGGGGCGCGACGGCTATGAGGTGACGCAAGGCAACGTCACCTATTGCGGCCGCGATCTCCTCGCGATGCCGGCGGACGAGCGGGCGCGCGAGGGCCTCTTCCTCGCGTTTCAGTACCCGGTCGAGATCCCTGGTGTGAACAACATGTATTTCCTGCGCGCCGCCCTCAACGCGCAGCGCCGCCACCGCGGCGAGCCGGAACTCGACGCCGGCCAGTTCCTGCGCGCGGTGCGGGCGAAGCTGAAGTCGCTCGACATCGGTGAGGACCTCCTGCAGCGCGGCGTCAATGTCGGGTTCTCCGGCGGCGAGAAGAAACGCAACGAGATTTTCCAGATGGCGATGCTGGAGCCGCGCCTCGCGATCCTCGACGAGACCGACAGCGGCCTCGACATCGACGCGCTGCGCCTCGTCGCGCAGGGGGTCAACGACCTGCGCAGCCCCGACCGCGCCATCCTGATGATCACCCACTACCAGCGGCTGCTCGGCTACGTCGAGCCGGACCGGGTGCACGTGCTGCAAGGCGGCCGCATCGTCCAATCCGGCGACAAGACGCTGGCGCTGGAACTGGAGCGCCGCGGCTACGGCACGTTCGGCGACGCGGCGTGAGCGAAGCATGGCTTCAGCTACAAGCCTAGCAATCCTCTCCTCCGTCATTTCCGCGAAAGCGGGAATCCAGGGGCCGACGGTAAGGCGATTGCCCTGGGCCCCCGCTTTCGCGGGGACGACGATAGGAGTGACGGGGGCGACGAGACGGGCGACGGGGGCGGCGACAGAGTGATGAGTACGCTCCTCGATTTTCCCGCGAAGCCGGAGGCGCGGCCGTATGTTGAGGCCTTCGCGGCGCCGGATGGCGAGCCGCCATGGCTCGCCGAAGACCGGCGGCGCGGGCTGGCGCGTTTCGCCGAAGCGGGCTTTCCGAGCCGGCGCAGCGAAGCCTGGCGCTATCTTGACCTTCGCGCGCTCGAACAGCGGCCGATGCCGCCTCGACACCGGCGCCGGACCGAGCATCTGGAGCAGGCGCGCGCACAGGCAGCGGAGCTGACCATCGCCCAATCGGCGCAGCGCATCGTTCTGGTCGACGGCCGGTTCGCGGCCGAGCTGTCCAATCTGAAACCGCCGCCGGGCGTGTGGTTCGGCGCGATGTCGCAAGCGATCCGGGAGCGGTCGGCCACGGTGCGCGAGGCGCTGAACGGGATGCAGGGTAGTGAGCAGCCCTTCGCCGCGCTCAACACGGCCCTCTTTTCCGACGGCGTGGTGCTCGACATCGGCCCTGGCGTCACGCTCGCCGAACCGATCCAGATTCTCCACCTGGCCTCCGGCGCGTCCGAAGAATCGTTTCACACCCGCAGCCTGATCGCGCTCGGCGCCGGCAGTTGCGCTACCGTCCTTGAGACCTACCGCGGCGACGGCGCCTACTGGCGCAACGACGTGGTCGATTGGGTGCTCGATGAGGAGGCAGCCCTCGATCACGTCGCGCTGGTCGAGGAGGCTCCGGAGGCCGTGCATCTCGCGGCGGCCGCCGCGGAGCTGAAGAAGCGCGCGCGACTGTCGAGCCTCATGCTCCTGCTCGGCGGCGGCACTGTCCGCCGCGAGGCGAGCGTCCGCTTCGACGGGCCGGGTGCGCGCTGCGCACTCGACGGCGGTTTCGTCGTCGGCAGACGCGACGAGGCCAATATTGTCACCACGGTCGATCATGCGGCTCCCGAAGGGGAGACGCGCGAGCTGTTCAAGGGCGTTGCCGCCGGTCGCGGCCACGGCGCTTTCCAGGGCCGCATTATCGTGCGCGAGGGGGCGCAGAAGGTCGATGCACGACAGAGCAGCCGCAACCTGCTGCTCGGCCGGCAGGCGGTCATCGACACCAAGCCCGAGCTTGAGATCCTCGCGGACGACGTGAAATGCAGCCACGGCGCCACGGTCGGCGATCTGGACGAGGCGGCGCTGTTCTACTTGCGGGCTCGCGGCATCGCGGCCGAAGAGGCGCGCCGCATGCTGATCGAGGCGTTCGTCCGCGAAGCGGTCGAACCCGTCGAGCGCACACAGATCCGCGATTTCCTGTTGCAGCGGCTGAGCCGCCGGCTTGCCGCGCTGGAGCCATGACGATGACAGCCATACCTCTGCGCAGCCGAGCGGCCACCCGCGGCGGCTTCGACCCAAGGGCGCTGCGGCGCGAATTTCCGATCTATTCCAACAACCCCGACCTCGTTTTCCTCGATTCGGGCGCCAGCGCGCAAAAGCCGCGGTGCGTGATCGACGGCATCGCCGAGTTCTACCGCACCGACTACGCCAACGTGCACCGCGGCGTCTACCGGCTGAGCCAGCGCTCGACCGACGGCTTCGAGGAGGCGCGCGAGAAGGTGCGCGCCTTTCTGAACGCGGCCGACGAACGCGAGATCGTGTTCGTGCGCGGCGCGACCGAGGCGCTCAACCTCGTCGCCCAGAGCTGGGGCCCCCATTGCCTCAAGGAGGGCGACGAGATCGTCATCAGTGACCTCGAACACCACTCCAACATCGTGCCGTGGCAGATGCTGCGCGAGCGGGTCGGGATCCGGCTCGTCGTGGCGCCGACCGACGCAACCGGCGAATTCGACCTCGCCGGCTTCGAGGCCTGCCTTTCGCCGCGCACCCGCCTCGTCGCGGTGACGCAGATCTCCAACGTCACCGGCACCTTGATGCCGGTCGAGCGGATCGTCGCGCTCGCCCATGCCGCCGGGGCCAAGGTGCTGATCGACGGCTGCCAGGCGGTGCCGCGGATCCCGGTCGATGTGCGGGCGCTGGGCTGCGATTTCTACGTGTTCTCCGGGCACAAGGCCTATGGCCCGACCGGCATCGGCGTGCTCTACGGCCGCTATGCGACCCTGGCGGCGATGCCGCCGTGGCAGACCGGCGGGGGCATGATCCTCAACGTCACCTACGACAAGACCGAGTTCCAGGACCCGCCGCACCGGTTCGAGGCCGGAACGCCAGACATCGTCGGCGCCATTGGCCTCGCGAAAGCGCTAGATTTCATCGAGGAGCTCAGCCGCGACAACATCCGCGACCACGAGCAGGCGCTGACCGACTACGGCATCGACCGGCTGTCGCGCATCCCGGGGCTGCGGCTCGTGCGCGGCGGGCAGCGCCAGCTCAGCATCCTGTCCTTCGACCTCGACGGGGTGCACCCGCACGATGTCGGCACCGTGCTCGACCAGCACAACGTCGCGGTGCGGGTCGGCCACCACTGCGCGCAGCCGCTGATGGACAAGCTCGGCCTCGCGGGAACGGTACGGGCATCGTTCGGCGTCTACAATGACGAGCGCGACCTCGACCGCCTCGCCGCGGCGATCGAGGCGGCGCGGGAGATGTTCGGAAAATGATGGATTTGCGCGAGCTTTATCAGGACATCATCCTCGACCATGGTCGTCACCCGCGGAATTTCCGCGCGATCGAGCACCCGACCCACACCGCGAAGGGTCACAACCCGCTGTGCGGCGACCGGGTCACGATCTACCTCTCGCTCGCCGGCGACCGCATCGAGGACGTGAGCTTCGAAGGCCGCGGCTGCGCCATCTCGACGGCCGCCGCCTCGCTGATGACCGAGGTGCTGAAGGGCAAGACGCTCGGCGAGGCGCGCGCGCTGTTCGGGCGCTTCCACGCCGAGGTCACCGGCGGCGAGGTGGGCGACATCCCGGAGGCGCTCGCCGAGGATGCCGAGCGGCTGGAACCGCTGACCGGCGTCAAGACGTTTCCGGCCCGCGTCAAATGCGCGACGCTGCCCTGGCACGCCTTCGAGGCGGCGGTAAAAGGCGGCGGCGAGACCGTGAAGACGGAGTAGGCGGATGCCGCACGTTGAAGAAGAGGAGCGCGACCCGTTCGCGTTCATGCCGCCGGAGGGCGAGAGCGACGGCGATGCGCCGGAAAGGCCCGAGGGCGAGGACGATCCGGAGCTGCTGGAACCGGTCATCGCCGCCCTCAAGACCGTCAATGACCCGGAGATTCCCGTCGATATCGTCGAACTCGGGCTGATCTACGAGCTGCTGGTGAAGAAGGGCGGCATCGTCTTCGTCGAGATGACGCTCACGACTCCGGCCTGTCCGGTGGCGCAGAGCATGCCGGGCGAGGTCGAGCGGGCCGTGAGCGATGTGCCGGGGGTCAACGAGGTGCGGGTCAACCTGGTCTGGAGCCCGCCGTGGGACCGCGACCGGATGAGCGAGGAGGCGAAGCTCGAACTCGGCCTTCTATGAGCGCGGCGAGAACGCGCGTGCAGTAAACCGCGAATTGTGGCAGGGAGTATTACGGTGCCGGATGCGTTAGCATTCGAAGTAATGGCGTGCCGCGGCGCGATAATCGCGCCAACCAGCGCGTGAGGACGACGACATGAGGGTGGTGCTGGCCCAGCCGCGCGGCTTCTGCGCCGGAGTGGAACGGGCGATCGAGATCGTGGAGCGGGCGCTCGAGAAGTACGGGCCGCCGATCTACGTGCGCCACGAAATTGTCCACAATCGCCACGTCGTCGAGCGGCTGCGCGCCAAGGGCGCGCATTTCGTGGACGAGCTCGACGAGATTCCGCATGGCTCCGTAACCATTTTCAGCGCGCACGGCGTTGCGCGCGTCGTCGAGCAGCACGCCGCCGAACGCGGCCTGCCGGTCATCGACGCCACCTGTCCGCTCGTATCCAAGGTCCACATCGAGGGCCAGCGCTACGCGAACCAGGACCGTGAGATCATCCTGATCGGCCATGCCGGGCATCCCGAAATCGAAGGGACGATGGGCCGCATCACCGGCCGCGTGCACCTGATCTCGACACCGGAGGAAGTAGCGCGGCTGGAGGTTGCAAACCCGGACAAGCTGGCCTTCATCACCCAGACGACCCTTTCGGTCGACGACACCCGCGCCGTTATCGAGGCGCTGAAGGCGCGCTTCCCGTCGATCGTCGGCCCCGACACCAAGGACATCTGTTACGCGACGCAGAACCGCCAACGGGCGACCCGCGACATGGCGGGGATGGTCGATCTCGTGCTGGTGGTCGGTGCGCCGAACAGCTCCAACTCAAACCGGCTGCGCGAGATCGCCGCGGAATGCGGCGTGCCCGCCTACCTGATCGAGGACGCGCGGGCGCTCGATCCGCGCTGGCTTGAAGGGATCTCCTCCGTCGGCATCACCGCGGGCGCGTCGGCCCCCGCCGAACTCGTTGAGGAGCTGATCGCGCGGCTGCGCGAGATGACCGAGACCGAATTGGAGATTCTGCCGGGTGTTACCGAGAACGTTCGCTTCCGCATGCCGCCGCAGCTTGCCGAAACGGTCGACTGACACGACAGCATATTGAGGGACTTCTAGTGGCCATTCCGCTTCATCAGATGGTTCGCGTCGGGGCGTATATCGTCGGACAGCACTTGAAGGGCGTCCGCCGCTATCCGCTGGTGCTGATGCTGGAGCCGCTGTTCCGCTGCAACCTCGCCTGCGCCGGCTGCGGCAAGATCGACTATCCCAATGCCATTCTGAACCAGCGCCTCAGCGTCGAGGAATGTCTCGAGGCGGTCGACGAATGCGGCGCTCCGATCGTCGTCGTCGCGGGCGGCGAACCGCTGCTGCACCGCGAGATCGACAAGATCGTCGAGGGCATCATCGCGCGAAAGAAGTTCGTGTATCTCTGCACGAACGCGCTGCTGCTCGAGAAGAAGCTCGACCAGTTCGAGCCCAACCCCTTCTTCGCCTGGACGGTGCATCTCGACGGCGACCGCGAGGATCACGACCGTTCGGTTTGCCAGGAGGGCGTTTATGACCGCGCCGTCGAGGCGATCGCGGCGGCCAAGGCGCGCGGGTTCCGCGTCAACATCAACTCCACTCTGTTCGACACCGCCGATCCGGAACGCATCGCCACGTTCTTCGACGCCGTCACAGAGATGGGCATCGACGGCATCACGGTGTCGCCGGGCTACGCCTATGAGCGCGCGCCCGACCAGGAGCATTTTCTGAACCGGCGCCGCACGAAGGAGCTGTTCCGCGAAATCTTCAAGCGCGCACCGAAGGATGGCGGCCGCCGGTGGTCGTTCAACCAGTCGGGTCTGTTCCTGGACTTCCTGGCCGGCAACCAGTCCTACCGCTGCACGCCCTGGGGCAACCCGACCCGCAATTATTTCGGCTGGCAGCGCCCCTGCTACCTGCTCGGCGAGGGCTATGCGCGCAGCTTCAGGGAGCTGATGGAGGAGACCGACTGGGACTCCTACGGCACCGGCAATTACGAGAAATGCGCCGACTGCATGGTGCACAGCGGCTATGAGGCGACTGCGGTCGTGGATACGGTTCGCCACCCGCTGAAGGCGGCGGCGGTGGCGATGCGCGGCGTCCGCACGAGCGGCGAAATGGCGCCCGAGATCGCGCTAGACCGGCAGCGGCCGGCCGACTACGTCTTCTCCCGCCACGTCGAACACGCGCTGCGGCGCCTGGGCGCCGGCGGCCATGGCGCCGAGAGCGCGCGCGGGGCCGACTAGAGCTGCCAGCGCTCGCTGCGTTTCCCGCCGCAGGACGAGCAATCGGCCGATCTGGTGCGGCCGACGCAGCGCCGAGGCCAGAATGCGGCGAATCTCCGGCTTGCCGTCCTGGCCGAGCGGAATGAGCGCGGCGTGGGGCAGATTGCGCCGCGCCGGATCGGCGACGGCACGAACGACGAGAAACGGAATGCCGACGGCGGTCGCCGCCCGCGCCACCACGGCGCTCTCCAAATCCACCACGAGCGCGCCGGTGCGCGCCCAGGCGCGCGCCTTGCCGTAGGACGTGGCGACAATGCTGTCGGCGCCGTAGACCGGGCCCTCAATGCCGCCGATCTCGCGGGCAAAGCGGGCGATCTGCGCCCGGAACGAGGGTTCGACCTCCCAGCGCTGCTGCTCGGCGATGACCTCGCCGGACACGACGACGGTGCCCGGCCGCAGGCGCGGCGCCAGTGCGCCGGCGATACCGAAACTGACGAGGCAGGTCGCGTCAGCCGCGGCGATCTCGATCATTGCGGCGGTCCGGTCGGGATCCGCGGCCCCCATGATCACCGGCAGGCCGGCCAGACGCGCAATCTTCGCTTCCGCCGCCAGGCCCGAAGTGCAGAGGACCGTCGCAAATGAATCCATGTACGTTCTCTTGCCTACCTTGGCTCGGCGCGGATGCCGGTCATCGTCGCCCTCTCGCACCCTTACGCTCGCAAGCCAGCGGAAATGTGCCGCAAAGTAGCCAACGCAGTGAAACCGCGGTTCGATCCCAACGCGCTCTGGTTGATCGGTATACGGGCATGTGACGGATTTAGCTATGGAAAATCCGGCGGGGCGATCAGGTGCGCCGGTCAAATGCCGTAGGTCACTCGCCGCGAATTGCCGGAAGACAGGCGGCGGTAGCGGGCCAGCGCCCATAACGGGAAAAAGGCGCGGTAGCCGTGGTAGCGCAGGTAGAAGACGCGCGGAAATCCGACCGCCGTGAACCACGGCTCGTCCCAATTTCCCTCGCCGTCCTGGGAGGCAATCAGGTACGCGATGCCGCGCGCCACCGCCGGATTCTCGACCTCGCCGGCCGCCATCAATCCCAGCACCGCCCAGGCCGTTTGCGATGCCGTGCTGTAGGGAGCCTCGCCGCGCGGAGCGTCGGACCAGTAGCTGTCGCCGCTCTCGCCCCAACCGCCATCCTCATGCTGGCGCGCCAACAGCCATGCGACCGCGCGGCGCATTTCGGGCGCCTCCGGCGGCACGCCGACCCCGTTGAGCGCCGCCAGCACCGACCACGTGCCGTAGATGTAGTTGGTGCCCCAACGGCCGAACCAGCTGCCGTCCGCCTCCTGCTCGCGGCGCAAAAAGCTGAGCACCGCGGCGACCGCGGGATGCTCCGGTCCGTGGCCGAGTTGGGCGAGGAAGCCGAGGCAGCGGGCGCTGACATCGGCGGTCGGCGGATCGAGCAGCGCCCCGTGATCGGCGAACGGGATGTGGTTCAGGTAATAGTGCGTGTTGTCGGCATCGAAGGCGCCCCAGCCGCCGTTGCGGCTCTGCATGCCGACGACCCATTCGGCGGCGCGATCGAGGGCGCCGCGATAGCGTCCGCTGTCGAAGCGGTCAAGGGCCAGCCCGACCGCGGCGGTGTCGTCGAGATCGGGGTAGTATGCGTTCTCATACTGGAACGCCCAGCCGCCGGGCCGCAGGCTCGGTCGCGCCGCCGCCCAGTCGCCCGCCACGTCGAGCACCTGCTTGGCTTCCAGCCAATCGGAGGCGCGCCTCAGGGCCGGCTCAAGCCGCGAATCATCGACCTCCATCAGCGCATGACAGGCAAGCGCGGTGTCCCAAACGGGCGAAACGCAGGGCTGGCAATAGGACCGGTCGCCGTTGCGCACGAGGAGGTTGCGCAGCGCCGACAGGGCCAGCGCGTAATCGGGGTGCTCCGGCGGATATCCCAGACAGTCGAACATCATCGCTGAGTTTGCGATGGCCGGAAAAATGGCGCCGAGGCCGTGCTCGCCGTTGAGGCGTTCCACGACGAAGGCGACCGCTTTCTCGATCGCGCGGCGGCGCGAGTCGGCGGGGAAATGCGGCTCGGCCCGCCGCAGCAGCCGGTCGAGCAAGCCGAAAACTTGCGCCACGGCCGAGGCCGTTGCCGGCGTGATCCAGTCGTCGATCGCGTCCGGCGGCTCGACGAACAACTCCTGAATATCGATGCCACCCGGGTTGCGGGCCTTTGGGCGCAGCGCCATCAGCACCAGGAGCGGCACCAAGACCGTGCGCGACCAGTACGAGATCTTGTCGATGTGAAACGGAAACCAGCGCGGCAGCAGCATGATCTCGACCGGCATGACCGGCACGGCCCGCCACGGCACCTGCTCGAACAGCGCCAGCGAGATGCGCGTGAAGACGTTGCAGTACCGGGCACCGCCGTGTTCGAGAATGGCGGCCCGCGCCTGCTGCATGTACGGTGCGTCGATCGGCGCGCCCGCCAGCTTCAGCGCGTAATAGGCCTTTACCGACGCGCTCATATCGAAGCGGCCGCCGTAGTAGAGCGGCCAGCCGCCGTGAGCGCCCTGGGTGGCTCGGATATAGCCGGATAGGTCACGCTCGAGGTCCGGCTCGGGCCGGCCGACGAAATGCCGGAACAGGATGTATTCCGCCGGAATCGTGACGTCGGCTTCCAGCTCGAATACCCAATGCCCATCCTCGCGCTGCAGCGACAGCAGCGATTCGACGGCTCGTTCGATTGTGGAGTCGAGGCCGGCGACGCTGTCGAGGAGCCTCATCGAGGCTGCCTTCTTCGCCGTCGTGTCGCTGTTCATGAAACCGCGCGTTGTTGTTCTCGGAGGGCGTCGCGCCGCGGCCCCGCCGGCGACGCGCTCACCGCGCCGCCGCCACCGATGACGCAGCGGGCGGCGGCGAAGCCGGAGCGAATAGCGCCTTCCATCGTAGCAGGCAACATGGTCGCCACATAATCGCCTGCAAGGAGAAGGTTATCCCAGCGGGTTTCGGCCGCCGGCCGCCGCCGAAGCTGGTCCGGCGTGGCGCGGAACGTCGCTCGGCGCTCCTTGACGATTCGGGAGGGCGGTGCGGGGGTCGGCGGCATGCCATAGGCCTGGCGGACATCCCGCCACAGCACGTCGCGCAGCGCGTCGGCCGGCTCATCGACGATGCGGTCGGCGGCGCTTACCGTGACCGAGATGACCTCGCGCTTACGGAAGACCCATTCGGCCGTGCCGCCGACAACGCCGAGAAACATTGGCGCATCCGCGGGCGGTTCGCACCTGAAGTGCGCGTTGACGATCGGCGCGTAGTTGTTCGGAACCTGGAGCCCCGGCGCCAGCCGCACCGCCACCGACGCCGGCACCGCCAGAATGACGGCGTCATCGCGTCCCAGCCGTACTTCGGCGTCGTCGAAGACGAGCTCGGACACACGCCCGGCGTCGAACCGCAGCGCCCTCGTACGCCGGGAAAACTGCACCTGGTGGCCGGAACGGCGCAGCAGCGCCAGCGCCCCGTCAACGAACGTCTCCGACAGCCCCTCGCGCGGCGCCAGCGGCCGACAGGCGGCGCCGCCCTTGCCCAAGGTCTCGGCCAACACGGCCCCGAACAATGCGGCGGATGCCTCTTCAGCCGCCGTGTTCAGCGCCGCGACGGCGAGCGGCTGCCACAGCCGGCGATAAAGAACCGGTTCTGCCCCTACGATTTCGGCAACCGTCGCCGCCTCGGCCGGATGGCGCAGGCGCAGCGCCGCGAGATAATCGGCCGGCCGCGTCCCCGGCACCCGCCGCGTCGGCGACAGCACCCACCACGGCACGGCGCCGCGGTTGGGGCGCAACGTCCAGCGCTCGCCGGCGGCGAGATCGACGAACGGGAGGACCGCCTCGTCCGGCCCTTCTACGGTGTCGAGAGCATTGATGCGCCGGAGATAGTCGAGCGCCGACTCGTTGCCGGCGAGCAGCAGGTGATTGCCGTTGTCGATGCGGCATCCCAGCTCGGCGTCGAAGAACGAGCGGCAGCGGCCGCCGGCATGCGGCGCCGCCTCGTAGACGAC
>Ga0070739_10005359_pt1 | contig 14661 bp, 12 predicted proteins | sample Coa_R1_7_FD_66445 | JGI IMG/M metagenome (GOLD analysis project Ga0070739, IMG submission 66445) | Surface soil microbial communities from Centralia Pennsylvania, which are recovering from an underground coalmine fire - Coalmine... | ecosystem: Environmental > Terrestrial > Soil > Unclassified ... | reverse complement strand
GCAAACTTCAAGCACTTCATGTCAAACTCCAGTGGCTATTCTCTGCGCGCCGTGCCTGCGCGCCGCTTTGCGTGTGGATCGGACGAGTGAGTCCGATCCGCCGCGGGGAACCTATCACCCAGGATGGGTCCAATATACATCCATCTCATGGTTTCTGATCCTGCGAAGTGCGGGTTATCTGTGAGAAATCGGCTCTCATTGTGGTTTGCAGGACCGGAAGCCAGTAAGTGGCATAACATCGTAGGGGACGTTGTACGGAGCCATGCTGGAGCAGGGCCGGGGCGGTGAGCGGTTTCTGCGCCGGCGGCACGGCCGGCTGCGATGGCCGCCACTCCGTTACACTGAGGTTTCCGCCATGCCGAACCTTTTCGATTCCGAAGATCCCTCGCTTTACGAGATTCGCAGCACAGCGCCGGGCCCGCAGGGTGCGCTGCCGATTACGGCCGAGATGCTGCTGCAGCGGCCTTCCGGCGACCTGTTCGGCTGGGCGCAGGACGCAGGGATGGGCTGGGACCCGCGCGCTCTCGGCGGCCGCGAGATCCTGATCCTGAGCACGCACGGCGGCATCCGCGCGGCGGATGGAACGCCGGTAGCGCTCGGTTACCATACCGGCCACTGGGAGGTCGGCCTGCTGATGGACGCGGCGGCGAAGGAGCTGAAGACCGCGGGGGCGGTGCCGTTCGCGGCGTACTGCACCGATCCGTGCGACGGCCGCACGCAGGGCACCACCGGGATGTTCGATTCGCTGCCTTACCGCAATGATGCGGCGGCGGTATTCGGGCGGCTGATCCGCTCGCTGCCGACGCGCGCGGGCGTGATCGGCGTAGCGACGTGCGATAAGGGCCTGCCCGCGATGATGATGGCGCTGGCGGGGGCGGGCGAGCTGCCTTGCGTGCTGGTGCCGGGCGGCGTCACGCTGCTGGCCGAGGGGAGCGAGGATGCGGGCAAGATCCAATCCGCCGGCGCGCGGTTCGCGCGCGGGCAGATGACGCTCGAAGCGGCGGCGGAAGGCCTGTGCCGCGCGTGCGCGACGCCGGGCGGCGGCTGCCAGTTCCTCGGCACGGCGGCGACTTCGCAGGTGGTCGGCGAGGCGCTCGGGATGTCACTGCCGCATGCGGCGCTGGCGCCTTCGGGGCACGCAATCTGGCTCGACATGGCGCGGCGTTCGGCGCGGGCGGCACTGGCGGCCCCGGCGATGCGGCAGGTGCTGAGCGATGCTTCGGTGCGCAACGCGCTGGTGGCGCACGCGGCGTTCGGCGGATCGACGAACCTGATCCTGCACCTGCCCGCCATCGCGCACGCGGCCGGCCTTGCGCGGCCCACGGTGGACGACTGGACGCGCATCAACCGGCAGGTGCCGCGGCTCGTGGATGCGCTGCCGAACGGGCCGAAGGGGCATCCCACGGTGCAGGTGTTCCTGGCGGGCGGCGTGCCGGAGGTGATGCTGCATCTGCGGCGCGCGGGGCTGCTCGAAACCGATGCCCTGACGGTGAGCGGGGAGAAGCTCGGCGCGGTGCTGGACTGGTGGGAGCAATCGGAGCGGCGCGCGGCGCTGCGGCGGCGGCTGCGGGAGTGCGAGGGCGTCGATCCGGACGACGTCATCATGGACCCGGACGGAGCGCGGCGGCGCGGGCTGACTTCGACGGTCACGTTTCCGAAGGGGAATCTCGCGCCCGGCGGCTCGGTGGTGAAGAGCACGGCGATCGACCCGAGCGTGGTCGGGGCGGACGGCGTGTACCGGATGGAAGGCCCGGCGCGCGTTTTCCGCACGGAGAAATCGGCGGTGGCGGCGATCAAGAGCGGGCAGATTCGCCCCGGCGACGTGATGGTGCTGATGTGCCGCGGGCCGATGGGGTCGGGGATGGAGGAGATTTTCTCGATCACTTCGGCGCTGCGGTATCTGGATTTCGGCAAGCACGTGGCGGTGATCACGGATGCGCGGTTCAGCGGCGTCTCGACCGGGGCGTGCATCGGACACGTGACGCCGGAGGCACTGGCGGGCGGGCCGCTGGGGAAGGTGCGGGAAGGCGATCGCATTGAAATTACGATCGACCGCGTGCGGCTGGAGGGCTCGGTGAACCTGGTGGTGGATGGCAGCGCGGAAGCGGGCGCGCGCGAGCTGGCGGCGCGGCCGCTGCGCGACGATCTCGAGCCCGACCCGGCGCTGCCGCGCGCGACGCGCTTGTGGGCGGCGCTGCAGGAAGCGAGCGGCGGGACGTGGGCGGGGTGCGTGTTCGATGAGGAGGCGATCGTGCGGCGGCTGGCGGCTACGGCGAGCGTTGCGTCGAAGGACTGAGGCGCACAGTAGCCCTCCGTTGCCGCGGCGGGGACTCTGCGGAGCCGCTGGCAGGCGGGAGGTAGGATACAATGTAGTATATGGCCAAGATGACCATCTACCTTCCCGACGAGATCGAGCGCAAGGCGCGGCGGGCGGCTCGCGATCAGCATGTCTCGGTAAGCCGTTGGCTGGCCGACGAAGTGAAGCGTAGCCTGGATGACCGATGGCCGCCGGAGTTCCTGGCTGCCGCAGGCTCCTGTCCGGACTTTCCGAGCGTAGAGGAATTGCGCAGCGGATATGGAAAGGATGCGGCGCGGGAGTGTGTGGATTGACCCTGCTCGATACCAATGTCCTGATCCACTACCTCAGGGGACTGGAGCCGATCACATCGCGGATCAAGGCGGCGCGGCCTTCGCGTCTGGGCATTCCGGCGGTGGTTGCTTACGAGCTGGAATACGGAACCCTGAAGAGCGGTGGTGCGCGGCGCCGTCTCATGCTTTCGCACGTCCTCAAGAGCATCGAGGAGGTCGCTCTTGACGGCGACGCGGCGCGCGCCGCCGCCCAGATTCGCGTGGAGCTGGAAGCCAAGGGCGAGACGATTGGGCCGTTGGACCTGCTCATTGCGGGCACCGCGTTCAGTCGCGGAGCGGTTCTCGTTACGAATAATTCCGCGGAATTCCGGAAAGTTCAAGGTTTGCGGCTGCAAGACTGGAGTATCGCTTAAGGGCAGTGGTAGAATCCCAGCCGATCGAATCCACTGCGGTGGTTCGAGCTGAGTGATGGCGTACTCTGCCGGGAGGCCGTTGCACCGGTGACGAGGGATTTTCGCCGAGTCCCGGGTCGACGGCTGCAAGATTGGGGCATCGCCCAGGCGCCCTACCCTACATCGCGTTCACGCCGATGAACGAGCCGTCCGGGCCGCCGCGGTAGATGCGCTCGACGGCCTTCTGAAAATCGGAGAGCTTCGCTTCCGGGATATTCAGGAATTTTTGCGGGTTGCGGTCGGTCAGCGGGAACCAGGAGCTCTGGATCTGCACCATGATGCGGTGGCCGGGGCGGAAGGTGTGGCAGACGTCGGGCATGACGAATTCGATCTTCGCGGGGACGCCGGGCTGGAAGGGCTCGGGCTTTGACATGCTGTTGCGGAACTTGCCGCGGAAGGGCTCGCCGCGCACGAGCTGCTGGTAGCCGCCCATGTGAATGCCGCGGGGGTTGGGCTGCGGGTCGGGGTAATCGTCCGGGTAGACGTCGATCAGCTTGACGACGAAATCGGAATCGGTGCCGGTGGTCGCGACGCGCAGCGAGGGCGTGATGGGGCCGGCGACGGTGACGTCGCGGTCGAGCGGGGCGGTCGTATAGGTGAGAACGTCGGGGCGCTGGGAGGCGAAGCGCTGGTCGTAGGTCATGTAGTCGCCGGGCATGCCTTCGCCGATCTCGCCGATGACCGGCACGGGGTGCGCGGGGTCGCTGGTGTATTCGTCGAAGCCGGCGGATTCGGGACGGGTGAAGCTGAGCTTGCCGCCGGCATCGAAGTAGAGCTTTTGCGCCGTGGCGTTGGCGGGCGGCCATGCGGCGAAGCGGCGCCATCGATCGGTGCCGGTTTCGAAGACGAAGGCCTGGGGATCGGGCGCGCCGGCCTTTTCGCGCAGGCCGTTGCCCTTGCCTTTCAGGTGCTCCATGAAAAACGGGAATTCGATATTGCTGCGGTAGTATTCGCCGGTCTTGGAACCGAAGGTGAGGTTGCCGAGCGTTTCGCCGTCGCCGCCGCGGGCCCAGCCGCCATGGCGGAACGGGCCCATGGTCAGGGTGACGGGTGAGGCATGGCCGTTGGCCAGGGTGGCGCGGAAGAGCTTGAGCGGGCCGGAGAGGTCTTCGGCATCGAACCAGCCGCCGACGAACAGCACCGCCGGCTGCACGTTTTTCATGTGCGGCGCCTGCGCGCGCGATTGCCAGAATTCGTCGTAGTTGGGATGCAGAAGCAGGTCGTCCCAGTAGGGATTCTTGTCTTTAAGAAGCGCGGAGGCATTGGACAGCGGGCCCATGCGCAGGTAGTACGCGTACTGATCGGGCGTGCCGAAATCGAAGCGGAATTCGAGCGGCGGCTGCGGCTTGCCGTTTTCCTGCGGCTTGAAGCTGCTGTAGAAGCCGAAATTGGCGGCGAGGAAAAACGCGCCGTTGTGGTAGGCGTCGTCGCCGTTGCCGACGTCGCCCATGGGCGCTTGCGGGGATACCGCTTTCAGCGCGGGATGGGAGCCGATGAGGCTGAACGCCGCGTAGAAGCCGGGGTAGGAGATGCCCCAGATGCCGACCTTGCCGTTGTTGTTGGGGACGTTCCTGACGAGCCAGTCGATGGTGTCGTAGGTGTCGGTGCTTTCGTCGGTGTCTTTCGGTCCGGAGAAATGCGTTTTGTGCACGGGGACGTCGATGAAGGTTCCTTCGGAAAGAAAGCGGCCGCGGACGTCCTGGTAGACGAAGATGAAGCCTTCCTTGCTGAACAGCTCGGAGGGGCCGAGGCGGGCGGGGTAGCGGTCGATGCCGTAGGGCGCAACGGAGTACGGCGTGCGGGTCATCATGATGGGGTAGGTTTGGGAATCGTCCTTGGGGACGTAGACGGAGGTGAAGAGCTTGACGCCGTCGCGCATGGGGATGCGGTAATCGTACTTGGTGTAGTGGGCGCGGATTTCGGCTTCCGGCCGCGGGGCCGCGGAGTTCTGCGCCGGGGGTTGCGCCAAAGCGGCGAGGCAGGCGACGAAAAGCGGGGCGGTGCGTTTCAGCATGCGGAATGAGTGTAGCACGGGAAAATCGGGCGGCCGCGCTATTGGAGCGCCGCCTGAATCTTCTCGATCAGAGACGCCGCGGTGTACGGCTTGCGCACGAAGCCGCGGATGCGGATACCGGAGAAACGGCGCGCGACTTCGCTCTCCGGGTAGCCGCTCGAGACCAGGATCGGGACATCGTGGCGGATGGTGCGGAGATAGCGGGCCGCTTCGTCGCCGCCCATGACGGGCATGGTGAGATCGAGCAGGACGAGGGCGATGCGGCCGGCATGGGCGCGGAAGATGTCGACGGCTTCGCGGCCGTTTTCGGCGAGCAGGACGCGGTAGCCTTTGCGCTCGAGCATGGAGGACGTGGTGCGGCGGACGATGTCTTCGTCGTCGACCACGAGGATGGTCTGGCCGGTTCGGGCGGCGGCGGGTGCGGCGGTATGGGGCGGCGGCTGCGGGGCGGGCTCGGCGGCAGGCACGGGGAACAGCGCTTCAAAGCGGCTGCCCTCGCCCGAGCGGCTCTCCACGCGAATCGCGCCCTGGTGCGCGCGCACGATGCCCATGGCCGCGGCGAGGCCGAGGCCGCGCCCGGTGAATTTGGTGGAGAAGAACGGATCGAAGATGCGCGAACGCGTGGCGTTGTCCATTCCGACGCCGTTATCGGAGACGGCGAGGTACACGTAGCGGCCGCTTTCGATGGCGCCGAACGTCCCATGCGCGTTTACCGGCTCGGCGAAGTCGCGAATGCCGGTCTCGACGGCGATGCGGCCATCGCGGCCCTCGGTGGCCTCGCCGGCGTTGATCACGAGGTTGAGGGCGAGCTGCTGGAGCTGGCGCGGGTCTGCCTGGAATTTGGGCAGGTTCGGCACCAGGCGGAGATCGAGGCGCGCGGACTTGGGGATGGATGCGCCGAGCAGTTCGGCGATGTCCTGGATGGCGTGCGAGATGTCGACGGGTTCGAGGACGAACTGGCCCTTACCGGCGAAGGCCAACATCTGGCGGGTGAGATCGGCGGCGCGCTCACTCGATTTGACGACCTCGGCGAGCAGGCTGCGGTTGGGGTCGTCCTCGGCGAGCGAGTCCAGCACGAGGCTGGCATTGCCCAGGACGCCGGTGAGGATGTTGTTGAAGTCGTGGGCGATGCCGCCCGCCAGCAGGCCGACGCTTTCGAGCTTGGCGGCCTGCACGAGGTGCTCTTCATTGCGCTGGCGCTCGCTGATATCGGTGAAGGTGACGACGGAGCCTTCGGTGACGCCGCCGCGCCGGACCGGCTGAATGGAATACTCGACGGGGAAGCTGGAGCCATCGGCGCGGAAGAAGCATTCGCCGCTGCCGTGGTGGAACTGCCCGGTCTGGACGGCCAGGTTCATCGGGCACTCGTCCGCGGGGTAGGGCGAGCCATCCGGGCGGGTGTGGTGGACGGTCTCGTGGAGGCTGCGGCCGACGATCGACTCTCGCGAGTGGCCGAGCATTTCGAGGGCGGCGCGGTTGATGAAGACGCAGCGGCCGGCGGGGTCGAGGCCGCAAATGCCTTCGCGGGTCAGTTCGAGGAGGACGTCCAGGCGGCGCGCGAGCTCGGCGCGCTCGGCTTCCGCCCGCTGGCGGTGGAGTATGGCGGCGATGCGGGCGCGCAAGAGCGGGGTATCGAGCGGCTTGAGCAGGAATTCGTCGGCGCCCATTTCGATGGCGCGCGCCGCGTGCCGCCGGCCGTCCTCCGGGGTGAGCGCGATGACGGGGATTTCGCGCAGCTCGGGGGACGCCCGCATGGCTTCGAGCGCCTGGAAGCCGCGGTCCTCGGGCGCGCCGACATCGAGCAGGACGACGTCGCAGACCTCGGTCCGGAGCCGCTCGAACAGGGCGCGGCTGTCCTGCTCGGCGGCGGCCTCGAAGCCCTCGGACTCGAGGCGCCGCTGGAACAGGTCGCGCTCCTGGGCGTCTTCTTCGACCAGCAGAATGCGGCAGCCGGCGAACGGCCGATCCCCGGTGGAGGAAGGAATCGCGCGGGGGCTGCTCTCCGGCGCGCTTTCCTCCGGCGGGGGCGTCACCAGGACGCGCGCGGCCGGCTGTCCGCCTTCGGCGCCGCGGGCGAATGCGGACAAATCGCTCACGGCGGCGCGGATCTTGCCGATTTCGGCGGCGCAGGCGGAGGCGGTCAACTCCTCGAAACGGGCGACGGCGGAGGTGATGCGGCCGAGATCGGCCTGCATGGCGTGGCGCAGCCGGGGCAGCGAGCCATCGGTGACGTGGCGGGCGGGAGGCAGGGCTTCCTGAACCATCGCCTCGATGTGGCGGGCGGCCGCCAGCACCTGTTCCATGAGGCCGACCTCGGTTGTTGCGGACTGATCGGCGGCCTGGCGGCGCACGATGCCGGCGTACCCGATGATGACGTTCAAGGAGGTGCGCAACTCGTGACGGAGGCGCGCCACGGCCTCCGGCTTATTCAGGTCTAAAGTTTCGCTCACCGGGCCTTCTTTGTCTGTACTTCGAGCACGGCGCGGACGAGCCGCAGGTCCTGGACGAAGCCGGCGAGCGCGGCGTGGCGCGCTTCGCTGGTATCCGCGCGCAGGATGGAGGAGGGGTGGACCGTTGCCATCACGTAAGGCGCGAGCGGCGATTCGATCCACTCGCCGCGGTGCTGCGTGACCCGGAAGGCGCGGCCCAGCAGCGCCTGGGCGGCGGTCGCGCCCAGGCAGACGAGCACGCGGGGGCGGATCAGGTCCAGTTCGGCATCGAGCCAGGGCCGGCAGGCCGTGATTTCGACCGCGTTGGGCTTGGCGTGAATGCGGCGCTTGCCGCGCGGCTCCCACTTGAAATGCTTCACGACATTCGTGACATAGGCCAGGCTGCGATCGATACCGGCTTCTTCCAGGGCACGGTCCAGCAGGCGGCCGGCCGGGCCGACGAAGGGATGGCCCGCGAGATCCTCCTCATTGCCGGGCTGCTCGCCGACGAACATGATGCGGGCGTTGGCCGCGCCTTCACCGAATACCGTCTGTGTGCCGCGCTTCCAGAGATCGCAGGCCTGGCATCTGGCGGCGGCATCGCGCAGCGATTCCAGGGTCGGGTGAATCGGGATCAGATCCGACGCGCGGCGCGGCATACTTCGATTGTATGCCGCCGGGCCGGGGAGCCGCTTGCGAGGGTGGGGGCCTAATACTGGATCAGCTCGGTGGAGGAGGCGCTGAGATAGAAGGTGCCGGAGTCGTTGACAGGCCGGCTGCCGAACCACAGCATTGCCAGGACGGACTTGAACTTGTATTTCGCGGAGATCTGCACCGAATTTCCCTGGGCGTATGCGCCGGCCGGCGGGAAATTGGTGCTGTTGCCGGCGAGATTGGTCATGGTGTCGGAGGTGGCGCTGCCGGATTGCGGCGTGAAGGTGAGGGTGGTGTTATCGGGATCGAAGCCTCCGCCGGCGGCCTTCATGTACGAGATGATGTTCCCGATGGTGATGGTGCAACTGTTCGGCGAGGCGCAATCTGCGCCATGCATGGCGGCATAGCGGGTGCCTTCACGGACGGCGTACGCGAGCGTGTGATAGGCCCACAATCCGCGGGAAATCTCGAACAGGCTGATCAGCATGAAGATCATGGCGATGCCGATCAGCACGAATTCGAGCATGGAGGCGCCGCGCTGCCGGCGCGCGCGGGGTGTCATGTTTTAACCCTCGCGCGCACGGTGCGTGAGAACGTGAACTGCCCTTGCAGCAGGCCGGGAATGGGAATCAACTGCTGCGTCTGGTAGGTCACGTTCACTTTTGTATCCGTACCAGAGCCGGCAAGCCCGCTGACGCTGGTGGCCGTCACCGTGAGCGGCGACCCGTTACAACTGGACACTCCGGACATATTCGACAGGGACGCCAGTTCGGCCAGTGCCCTGGTGCAGGCGCCGGTGCTGTCGGCTGCCTTGTCGGTTCCCGTGGAGGTGTATTCCGCGGCGACGCGGGCCGCGTTTTCGACGGCGATCAGGTCGTAGCAGTAGAATCCCATGTCCACGACGCCGATGAACAGGAACAAAAACCAGGGGGCGATCAGGCTGATCTCGACTACGGCCGAGCCACGGGTCCGGTTTGCCGGTCCGCGGTATCGGCTGCTACGGCGGAAGGCGGTCAACATACGCAGAATAGTGCCTCACAAAGAGGTTCCCAAACCAGGGGCGGCGAGTTCAATGCTGGAAATGGTTAACGCCCGAGCGGGCGGCGCTAAAGCATGCTAACAAAGGGGGATATTGCATTCCGGACGGGATTGCCGCCCACTATGAGGGAGGCTATTTTCGGGAGGAAGCTCTTGCGCAAACACTCGATCCGATCCCGCCGCGAGGGTGGCCAGACCCTGATCATGGTGACCCTCGCTCTGGTCCCTATGTTTGGCATCATGGGCCTAGTGGTCGACCTTGGGTACATGCATTTTGTAAAGGAAGAGGCGCAGACGGCGGCAGAGGTGGCGGCCAAAGCGGCGCTGCTCAACCTTCATGCGACGGTCGGCGGCGCGCTGACCGCGTGCAGTTCTGCGGTGGTGTGCCAAAGCACGATCACGTCGTGCCCGTCGAATATCACGACCCCGCAAAACTCGATCGAGGTCGGGTGCATGTATGCGGCGAACCACGGGTTCCAGCCGGGCGGGAACCAGAGCGTCACGTATCAGACCGGGGGCTCGGCGCTGACCGGCACCTCTGCGACGCCGCCCACGGTTTCCGGCATCAGCAATGTTTCCTACTGGGTGACGTACCGGGTGACGCAGACCGTGCCGCAGTTGTTCTCCGCGGTGCTGGGATTTCCGAGCGGCATGGTGGCGGCGCGTTCGACGGCGGTGATGGTAGGGGCGAATGATTGCATCTACGCGCTGGATCCCGCGGCGAGCGGCGCGGTCAACGTGTCCGGCACGGCCGAGCTGTCGTCCGCCTGCGGTCTGTATGTCAACAGCAGCAGCACCACCGCGATGACGTGCAACGGGCACGGCAGCTCCCCTGCCTACGACGCTTCGGAGTACGACATAGTGGGGAGCTACGGCTGCGCGGCCAGCGCCATCATCGGGACACCCAACACGGGCGTGTCGCACATCAGCGATCCGCTGGCGAGCCTGGCGGTTCCCGCCACCGGGCCGTACACCTGCGATTACACAAATACCGTCGTGAATGACGGGGGAACCGATCCGCTCCCGCCCGGGGTATATTGCGGCGGCATCAGGGTGAAGAAGGGGACTGCGCAGTTCACGGGCGGCAAATACATCCTGGTGGGCGGCGGCCTCAGCACGCAGGACAGCAACTCGATCATCGACGCCAGGAACGGCGTGCTCATCTATAACACCTACGATTCCAGCCATGCTTTTGGCGGCGTGAGCATCGCGGCGAATTCGCTTGCTCAAATGAACGCCATGACCACTGGGCCATATGCCGGGATTCTGTACTTCGAGGACCGCACGGCTCCCAATTGCCCGACCGTTTGTTCCACGACGGATACCTTCACCGGCGGCGGCAACACGGAATTCACCGGCGCGATCTACGCGAAGAATGCAACGCTCAGTTTTTCGGGGAATCCCAGTGCGACCAGCGGCAGCTCCGGCTACGCCGCCTACACGATGATCATCGCCGACCAGTTCAATCTAGTGGGCGCCAGTGTCATCAACAACGACTACTCCAGCCTGCCGGGCGGATCGCCGCTGCAGCAGGTAGCAATTGTCGAATAACCAAGGGAAACTTGTCCCGGAAGGGCTCTCCTGGTACTTAAGTGTTGGGAGCTACTATGCGAACTGCGAAACGCCGGAGATGCCGCGGCGGAAGCGCGCTGGAGATGGCGCTGCTGATGCCCTGGTACCTGTTTCTGTTCGTCGGGGCATTCGATTGGGGATTTTACGCGCACGCCCTGATTTCGACGGAAAGCGCGGCGCGCGTGGCGGCGCTTTATGCCTCGCAGAGTGCCGGCAAGGCCGGCGATCTGACGGACGTTTGTCCCCTCGTACTGAAAGAGCTGTCGATCGCTCCGAATGTGGGCAGCAATATGACCACCTGCAATTCGCTGCCGGTGATCGTGACCACGAGCTATCTCCATAACGGAGGCGCCGACGGGCAGGACGCGGCGCAGGTTTCGGTCACGTACCAGACCGTCGGGGTGATTCCGATTCCCGGGATACTGGAAAACCAGGCGACGTTCTACCGCGTGGTCCAGATGCGGTTGAGGGGATGACGATGGCGAAGCGCAACAGACAGGCGGGCAGCGCGATACTGGAGTTCGCGCTGTGCGGCATACCCCTGATTTTCGCGTGGATTTCGACCGTGCAGATGTCGCTCGGCATGTGGCATTACCACACGCTGCAGTACGCGACCAAGGCCGCCGGAGCGTACATGTCGACGCACGGCGCCAATTACGTTTCGGCGGGGAATACGGCGCCCCAGATCAAGGACATCGCGACGGTGCTGGCGAACCAGGCGCTCGGCATTCCGGCGAGCGGCGTCACCGTGCTCTTCACGGCCTACAAATCGGATGGCGTGACCTCAACGACGCACTCCTGCACGCTGAGCAGTTGCCAGACCGATTCGACCACCTGGCCGCCCACCACGGGCGGCTACAATTCGGTTGGAAACGCGGTCGAGATCAAGACCGAGTACCTGTGGCAGAACTCGATCGCGATGGTGGCGCCCGGCCACGGGTCGGTGAACTTCAGCGCATTCTGGCTGCCCGGATTCACCCACCAGGTGATTCTCTTCTAAGATAGGGATTGCGAACGGGCAGGTCTCAACCGCTACCCGCACGGGGCCTGGCCGCGTTTTCCCGATGCCGAACCCCATTCCGATGCCGAAGGCTGGCCTGCTACGGCAGCTCGGCCTGTTCAGCGCGACCGCGCTGGTGATCTCCAATATGGTGGGGACCGCGATTTTCGGTTCCACCGGCTTCATGGCGGCGGATCTGGGGAGAGCGGGGCTGATTCTGGGCTGCTGGGCGGCGGGGGCGCTGTTTGCCTTCGCCGGCGCGCTGAGCTACTCCGAGCTGGGCATCAACTTTCCGAGCTCGGGCGGCGAATACGTTTACCTGACGCACGCTTACGGCGCGGAATGGGGCTTCATGACGGGGTGGGTGTCGTTTTTTGCGGGCTTTTCCGCGCCCATTGCCACCGCGGCGCTGGCCTTTTCGGACTACCTGGGCTCCTTTTTCCCCGGCCTGCAGCAGGCCAACGCGCCGGTCGTGATCGGCCACGGCGAATTCGCCTTCCGGATCGGTCCGGGGCAACTGGTGGCCTCGCTGCTGATCGCTTCCTTCACCGCGCTGAACTGTTTCGGCATCGGGCGTACGGCGAAAGTGCAGAATGTCCTTACCAGCACCAAGATCCTGGTAATCGCGGGCTTCCTGCTGCTGGGGTTCGCATCCGGCACTGGAAGCTGGGCGCATTTTTCCGAACCCGCGGTGCGCACGTCGACGCTGAGCCTGCCGACGCAGTTCGTGGTCAGCCTGCTCTGGGTGATGTTCGGTTATAGCGGGTGGAACGCGGCGACCTACGTGGCCGAGGAGGTGCGGCGTCCCGAGCGCACGCTGCCGCTGGCGCTGGCGATCGGGACGGGCGTGGTGGCGATCGTCTATCTGCTGCTGAACGTGATTTACATTTACGCGACGCCGCTCGAGAACATGAAAGGCGTGATCGCGGTGGGGTCGGTGGCGGCGGCGAATCTCTTCGGGCCGCGGGTGGGCGGGCTGTTTTCCGCGCTGCTGGCGATTTGTATCGTGTCGACGGTGAATGCGGAGGTGACCATCGGACCGCGCGTCTACTACGCGATGGCGCGCAACGGGGCGTTTTTCCGGTCCGCGGCGGCGGTGCATCCGCGGTGGCATACCCCGGTGGTGGCGATCGTGGCGCAGGGTCTATGCGCGATGGCGATGACGGTGACGCCGTTTCCGCAACTGGTGATCTATATCGGGATGAGCCTGACGCTGTTTACGGTGCTTTCCGTGGCGTCGCTATTCGTCTTCCGGCGGCGGCGGCCGGGCTGGCAGCGTCTGCGCGCGCTCGAATTCGGCTGGCCGGTGATTCCGCTGCTGTATATCGCGGTGGGGACGGCGATGATGGTGTACGGCGTGATCTCGCATCCGCCGGCGTCGCTGAGCGCGTTTGCGACGGTAGGGCTCGGGGCGCTGGTGTACCGGGTGTTTATCCGCGCGCGCGAATAGGCGCTCAATCCAGCGGTTTGCCGACCTGCATCTTCTGGGTGTCGTAGGCGAGGTGCTTGCCGCAATCGAGGCAGACGACGTAGGTCTGGCCGGGCGGAGAGCCCTTTCGCGACGGCGGCGTCACCGGACGGCTGAGCCGTTTGTGCGGACATCCGAAGAGCAGGTCGAACAACCTGTGGATCATCCTTTCTCCCCTTGGTTCCAGTGTGTCACACTATGCCAATGGTGCCCCAAGCGCAGAGCGTAGTGGAACGTCCGACGAGGGTTCGGTACTGGGTAATTGTATTCGCCGTTACGCTCGCGGTGATCACATATATCGATCGTGTTTCATTGTCGTTTGCGAAGCTGGATATTGCCCGGGACCTCGGCCTTTCTTCGGACCAGATGGGGTGGGCCTTCGGGATGTTCGGGCTGGCCTACGCGATCTTCGAAATGCCCGGCGGGTACCTGGGCGACTGGCTGGGGCCGCGCAAAGTGCTGTTGCGCATTGTGGTGTGGTGGTCGGCGTGTACGGCGGCCACGGGATCGGCGTTCAATCTGGCCTCGATCTCGACCACGCAGTTCCTGTTCGGCGCGGGCGAGGCGGGGTGCTTTCCGAACCTGACGAAGGCGTTCACCACCTGGCTGCCGGCGCGGGAGAAGACGCGGGCGCAGGGGATCATGTGGCTGGCGGCGCGCTGGGGCGGGGCGTTCACGCCGCCATTGATCTACTTCATCATGAGGCACGTGGGCTGGCGCAATGCGTTCCGGCTCTTCGGTCTGATCGGCGTGGTGTGGGCGGTGATTTTCTACCGCTGGTACCGCAACGATCCGATGGAAAATCCCAAGCTGAACCAGGCCGAGCGCGACCTGCTGCAGCCAAGCGCCAAGCTGGCCGCGGGCCACGGCGACGTGCCGTGGGGCCGGTTCCTGCGATCGCGTCAGGTCTGGATGCTGTGCTGGCAATATTTTGCGCTCAGCTACGGCTGGTATTTCTACATCACGTGGCTGCCGACGTATCTGCACGAGGCGCGCCATCTGGAGCTGGGGACGACGGCGTGGTTCGGCATCCTGCCGCTGTTTTGCGGCGGATTGGGCAACCCGGCGTCGGTGGTGGCGGGCGGATGGCTGGCGCGCCGCACCGGCAGTGTGGCGCTGGCGCGGCGGACGATGGCCTGCCTCGGTTTCGCCGGGGCCGCGGCGTTTCTGGTGCTTTCGACCTACATGCACGATCCGCTGGCGGCGATCCTGGCGATCGGCATGGCGAGCTTTTCGAACGACCTGGTGATGCCGGGCGCGTGGTCGGCGGCGATGGATATCGGCGGGAAATATGCGGGAACGCTTTCGGGCGCGATGAACATGTGGGGCAATCTGGCCGGGTTCGCGGCGCCGGTCATGATCGGGTATCTGCTGAAGTGGACGCACAGCAACTGGAACCTGACGTTTTACGTGTCGGCGGCGGTGTACGCGACGGGCATTGTGTT
>Ga0070739_10005357_pt1 | contig 14662 bp, 16 predicted proteins | sample Coa_R1_7_FD_66445 | JGI IMG/M metagenome (GOLD analysis project Ga0070739, IMG submission 66445) | Surface soil microbial communities from Centralia Pennsylvania, which are recovering from an underground coalmine fire - Coalmine... | ecosystem: Environmental > Terrestrial > Soil > Unclassified ... | reverse complement strand
CTCTATCCTACCCCGGCCCGCGCCGCGCCGCCGAGTTTTCCCCGACTAGCACGTCGCGGCCAGGCGCGAGACGGAAATCCTGCGAAGGTGGCGACGGCGGGCTGTTATGATTAGGACAGCGCACCGAGGTCAGCAACGATGCCCGCTTCGCCGGCCGCTCCGCCGCGGCCGCCCGACGCTCCGCCCCGCCCAGCGCGGCGCCCGGCGCCCGGCCGGCGGCGCTGGCGCCGGCTCGTCCCCGCCGTCGGCGTCCTCTGCCTGGCGGCCGTGATCCTGTCGGCGCTCTGGTTCCGCACCCCGCTCGGCGACTCCGATCCGATCCACCGCCTGGCCCGCCCCCACGCCTTCGACCTCGTGGCCTGGGAGGCGTCGCAGCTCGGCGGGCGCCTGCCCGGACTGATGCACACGCTGGCGGACCCGCCGCCGGCCGACAGTGCCCTCGCCACGCCCGACGAGGTCGCGGCCGTCCGGGCGTTCTTCGCCGCCGTCCAGCGCTGGCGACAGGCCGAGCGAAGCGGCGCTTCGGCGGACGACGTGGCGGGGGCGCGGGCGGAGTGGCAAGCGGCGCGGCCGGCGGCCGAGCAGGCGATCGCCCGCGCCCTGGACGTCCTCGCGGTGCGCGAGGGGCTCACCACGTCCGTCGGCCCGGCGCGCCTGCTCCTGCCGCCGCCGAGCTTCCTGGTCGGCAACCCGCCGCGGGTCCTCGTCGTATCGCCGCGCGACCGCATCGAGGTAGTCGACTCGGTGCTCCTCGACCCCGACCTCTCGCTGGCCGACGCCGAGGCGCTGGAGGCGGAGGTGGAGGGGCGGGGCCTGTCGGGGCTGGTGGTGACGATCGGCGGCATCGCCACCTACCCTGCGATCGTGCCGCTGCACGACGACCCCTACGAGACGCTGAGCACGATCGCCCACGAGTGGCTGCACGGCTACCTGATCTTCCGACCGCTGGGGCGCGCCTACTTCAGCAGCTACGACGCTCGCTCGCTCGACGAGACGGTGGCCGAGCTCGGCGGCCGCGAGCTGGGGCGGACGCTCGCCCGCGCTTACGGCTATCCGGCTCGGCCCACGGTGCCCGGCGCCGCCGCTCCCTCCGAGGCGGCGCCCGACGCGCCGGCTGGCTTCGACTTCCGCCGCGAGATGCGCGCGACGCGCCTCCACCTGGACGAGCTGCTCGCCGCGGGCCAGGTGGACGAAGCGGAGCAGTACCTGGAGGCGCGGCGGCAGGTGTTCGTTGCGGCCGGCTACCCCATCCGCAAGCTCAACCAGGCCTACTTCGCCTTCTACGGCAGCTACGGCGACAGCGCGGCGACGGTGAGCCCGCTGAACGACTGGGTCCGCCAGCTCCGCGCCGACAGCGAGAGCCTGGGCGCCTTCCTGCGGCGCGTAGCGGAGATGACGAAGCCGGCCGAGGTGAAGGCCGCGCTCGACGAGGACGCCGCGCACGCGGCCGCGGGCTCCTAGCGGCGTGGCCGCCGCTCGCGGCGCCCGACCCGCCAATGGTCCCTTCCCTTCGCGCCCCTCACCCGGATGGACATACTCGGATATCTCTATTCAGCAGCCGGCGGCCCGTCATAGGCTATCTGTGGCGAGCGCGGCGTGGCGCGGTCCGGCCGATGACGCTGCGGCCACGATGGCGTGGCGGGAAGACGCGCTCGGCGAAGGGAGAGACTCGATGCGACTGCTTACCAGTCGGTCGCGGCGGGGCAGCCTGATCGTCCTGGCCCTGTTGGTCGGTGGCTGGCTGGCCGGCGCCGGCGGCCCGGCTAGCAGCGCGGCGGCGCGGCCCCAGAGCGCCGTGGCCGACGATCCTTGTGGGACAGCGTCGTTCGCGGCCGACTTCGCGCTGCGCGACCTCTTGCCCCAGGCCACCGTCCCGGACAGCCAGTGGTACGAGCGCGACTGGAACCACGGCTGGGGCCCGGATGCGGCCACCTATCCGACGGTCGAGGCGCCGGCCGGCTGCGACCCGCTGCGCTGGAAGCGCGCCCGCGTCGTCGCGGCCGCCGAGCGCTACCTGGGCCTGCCCTATCGCCACCACCACGTGCCCGGCTGGCAGCCGTCGGCCTCACTGGCCGGCGCGGCGCGCGCCGGCGCGGGGCTGGACTGCTCGAACTTCACGGCCTGGGTCTACAACTACGCCCTGGGCATCCGTTTCACCAGCGACGTGCAGAAGCAGGCCGATGGCCCGCGCGCGCCCGGACGGATCCTGGCCCCGAACGAGCCGTTCGCGCCGGGCGACCTGCTGTTCATCCTCCGCGGCAACCGCGCCGACGTGTCGCACGTGGTGATCTACGTCGACGAGAACACGGTGATCGACAGCCACGGCAGCTACGGCGGGGTCACCGAGCACGCGATGACCGGCTGGTACCTGACGCACTACAGCCACGCCCGGCGCGTCCTCGAGTAGGGCCGGCGGGCGCCGCTACGTCCCTGGCTGTCGCTGCACGATGGCAGTGCCCTGCTGGGCCGTCATGCCGCGGCAGCCCATCGGGACCACCACGCTACCGCTGTCGGACGGGCCGCCGGTGGGGTCCCCCCGCAGGTCGTCCGAGCGCGGCGGTAGATCGGGCACGTCGAAATCGTTCTGCACGCTCCCCTGGGCCGGCACCAGCCAGTCGGTGACGTAGCCCTCGATGTAGAAGGTGCAGTCCTGGGCCGTATTGTTCACGACGTCGAGGCTGACCGTGGAGAGCGCTTCGAGGGTGACCTGCTGCGGGTCGAGGTGGTCGCTATAGATCTGCACCGTCATATTCTGAGCGGCCGGCGACGCGAGGGCGGGCGCGGGCGCAATGGCGCGCCCCACCAGGAACCCGCTGCCACCGACGGCGGCTAGCGCGGCCGCCAGCGCCAGGCGGCCGCCGGTCCCCAGGGATCGCGTCCGGAACGATTGCCAGCTCACGAGTAGCTCCTCCAAGAACGTCCATCGCGAGGGCGAACTATCGGCTCGCGGTTGCATTGCGGCGCCTCAGAGTGTAGCCTAGCGTTTCTCTCCACGGCCACCAATGCGCGGGCCATTCCGCGTGAGCGCGACAGCCCAGATACTGCGCCGATCGGCAGCCGTGGGCGAGCCTGGTCTACCTGAGACGCACATTCCCTCTGGCGCCCTCCGGCGGCAGGAACTACCGCTGTAGACTATACGCGCACGGTACGAGTGATCAGGGGAGAGGCATGAGCACGAAGGAAGAGCTTCACCAGCTCGTAGATCGGCTAAACGACAGCACGGCAGAAGAAGCTCTGGACTACCTGACATGGCTTGCTTCAGACGAGGACAGCGTGTCCGATGCCGACCTCAGCCGGGTGCTGGCAGGCGAGGAGCAGCTCGCGCGTGGCGACTGGGTCAGCCTCACTGATCTGCGACGCGAAATCGAGCAATGACCTTTGAGGTCCGGCTGGCGCGGGCCGCGGCCGATTATCTGCGTCGCCCCGACCGACGCAGCCAGGAGCGTGTCATCCAGCGTCTCGACCAGATAGCTGCTGATCCGTTCGGCCCTTATTCGAAGCCGCTGACCAACCTGGCTGGCCGGCGATCCGCTCGCGTGGGCGGATGGCGAATCATTTTCACCGTCGACGTGGGTGCCAGGATAGTAGCCGTGAGCGATATCGCTCCCCGTGGCGAGGTCTATCGGCGACTCCACTGAGCACGAGCGCTGGCACAACGCTGCACGCTGCACGCACCACGGCCGGTGCGCTCGTCACTCGTCGGCGGTCGCGGCGTCCTCGTAGGGCGCGAAGCGGAACTCCATCGCGCGGGTGAGGTGGCCGCCGTGGCCGTAGGCGGCTAGCTCCTCGCGGCGCAGGCGGCGGCCGGCCAGGAGCTGCGGCAGGACGATGTCCATCGCCGTGGCGCGCGAGTACATCCCGCAGGACGGCAGGCCGAGCACGGGCGTGTCGCCGTGGTAGGCGACCCAGAGCATGCTGCCGGGGTGGGCGGGCACGCCGTGCTTCTCCAGCGGCAGGTCTAGCTCGTTCAGCGCGCCGAGCATCGGATCGGCCGGGTCGATGGCGTTGCCCCCGCCGGTCAGGATCAGGGTCGCCCCCGCCGCCAGCAGGTCGCGGATCGCCGCGGCCACCTCGGCGCCATCGGGGTCCACGTAGCGCACGTCGAGCAGGGTCGAGCCAAACCAGGCCAGCCGGTTGCGGATGCTCTCCTCGAAGCGCGTGCGCGCGCGGGCGTCGAGCTGCTCGCTGACGACCATGCCCACGCGGTGCGGCTGGAACGGCGCCACGTCGACCACCGGCCCCTGCTCGCCGGCGATCCGCTCGACCGCGCGCACGGTGGCCTCGGGGACGATCAACGGCGTGACTTTGGCCGCCCCCACCTCGTTGCCCTCGTCCACCACCTGGCCGTCGTACCAGGTGTAGACGGAGACGTACTCCACGCAGTTGATCCGCTGCAGCACGTCGGCCTGCACGCGCAGGACGCCGCGCTGCGCGGCGACGAGCCCATACCGGCTCTGGTGGGGACCCTTCAGGCGCACGTGGGGGCCGGAAACCGCCGTGGCGATCCGTCGCGCGGCCTCGTCCTCTCGCACGTCGCCCGGCTCGAGTCCGACCAGGTGCAGCTCCTGGGGCGGTAGGCCGCTCAGGCGCTGCACGTCCTCGTCGGTGAGCGCGCTGCCCTTGAACAGCACGCCGCCGCGGCGGCCGGCGCCGCGCACGTCGTGGCAGAGGATCTTGCCCGTCGCGTGGGCGAGCGCGGGGCTATCGGTGCGCAGGACTAGTTGTTGCATGAGAGATCACCTCTGCTTCCCGTGGTGGGACCATCGGCAGCCGCGCCGTGTCGCGCCGCCAGAAGTAGGCAAACGACCAGTCGAGCGCTACCGCGAGCTGGTTCTTGAAGCCGTGGAGCTGGCTCAGATAGTAGCTGCGCCAGACGGCCCAGGCCGGGTAGCCGGTCAGCTTCACGCCGAAGACGTTGGCGATGGCGGTGTTGCGGCCGAGCGACACCAGCTCGCCCTTGTAGCGGTAGTGGAAGGCGTGCGACGGTAGCCCCTGCCAGCGCCGCCAGACGTTGTCCGCCGCGCAGCGGCCCTCCTGGATCGCCACGGGCGCGTTCGGCGGCAGCGGGTCGCCGCTGGCCGGGTCGCGGCAGAAGGCCGCGTCGCCGATTACGAACACCTCGGGCTGGCCGGGCAGGCTCAGGTCCTCGCCGACGACGACGCGGCCGTCGCGAGCCCGCTCGGCGCCGAGCTGGCCAACCAGGTCCGTCGGCCGCACGCCGGCCGTCCAGATCACGGTGTGGGCGGCAATCCATTCCCCACCAGCCGTCTCGACACCCTCGGCAGTGATCCGCTTGACCGGCAGGTTGGTCCGCACCTCGATGCCGCGGGAGCGGAAGTCGCGCAGCACGTAGTCGGCCAGGTCGCGGTCGACGCCGCGCAGGATCTCGCCCGCCGCCTCGGCGAGGATGATCCGCACGTCGCGCGGCCCGACGGACGGATAGTCCTCCAGCAGGACGGAGTAGACGTAGCCGTGGATGGCGCCGGTCAGCTCCACGCCCGTCGCGCCTGCCCCGACGACGACGAAGGTGAGCAGGGCACGGCGCCGCTCGGGATCAGGCTCCAGCTCGGCGCGCTCGAAAGCATCCACGATCTGGTTGCGCACGGCCACGGCGTCGGCGGCCTGTTTGAGCCGCAGCGAGTGCTCCTCGAGCGCAGCATTGCCGAAGTAGTTGGTCGTGCTGCCCAGCGCCACGATCAGCGCGTCGTAGGCGAGCGGCCCGTCGTCGGTGTGGACGACGCGCGCGCTGAGGTCGAGGTCCTGGACAGCGCTCTCCTGGAAGGCAAAGCCCTTCTGGCGGGCGATCACGCGCAGCGGATAGGTGATGGCGCTGACCGCGACCAGGCCGGTGGCGGCGTGGTAGAGCAGCGGCGTGAACAGGTGGTAGTTGTTGCGGTCGAGCAGGAGCACCTCGGTGCTGAGGTCGTTGCGGAAGCGGCGCGTCAGCTCGACCGCCGCGGCCAGGCCGCCGAAGCCCGCGCCCAGCACCAGCACGCGCCGGCCGCTGCCATCCGGACCGACGCGCCGCGCCGCCTGCCGGGCCAGCGTCGCCCAGGCCTCGGCACGGCGACTCCGCGCGCGGTACAGCGTCCAGCCGGCCGCGGCGCCCAGGCCCACCAGTCCCAGCTTGCCCACGTGGGCGCCAATCGAGCCGCGGACCATGCTGTTGCGATGCGCCATCGGTCTTCCCCGTTCCCATGTTGTATTGTAACAAGCGCTCGCCCGGGTGGAGCGGACAGCCCGGCGGCGCGCGTCGAGTGCGCTGGAACGGAGGCATCCCCACCGCTCCCCCGGACTACTCCCTGCACGGTGCGGACCGCCCGAGCCCGCGGCGGCGTGGCATGGCTATACTCGGACGGAGGCGCGCGATGGACTTCGCCCGGCCCACCGCGCGGGGACCGGCCCGCTGGGAGCCAGACGACCCGCCCGGCCCGGCCGACGAGCTGCTCGCGCTCTGCGACGCGCAGGGCCGGCCGCTGGCGACGGCCCGCCCGCGCGGCGTCATCCACCGCGACGGTCTGTGGCACTGCTCCTTCCACTGCTGGGTGGTGCAGGCCGCGCCGCGGGGGGCGGCGCTCGTCCTGCAGCGGCGCGCGCCGACCAAGGCGACCTGGCCCGGCGCCTGGGACGTCAGCGCCGCCGGCCATTACCGGCCGGGCGAGGGGCTCGCCGGTGGCCTGCGCGAGATCGAGGAGGAGCTGGGCCTGCGGGTGAGCGCGGCCGAGCTGGTGCCGCTCGAGCGCCACCGCGAGGTGCTACGCTACCCGACAGGGCTGCGCGACCGCGAGTACCAGGACGTCTACTTGGTGCGGCGCGACGAGCCGCTGCGCGCCTATCGCCCCGACCCGCGCGAGGTCACGGGCCTCGTCGCCCTGCCCGCCGCGGCGGTAGCGGCGCTGGCCCGCGGCGCGCTGGGGCACCTCGTCGGCCGCGGCTGGGTACTGGGCGCCGACGGCTGGTCGGAGCAGCGGGTGCGCGTGCCGCGGGCGCGGCTCGTCACTCGCGCGGGACGGTACTACGAGCGCCTGGCGCGCGCCGCCCGGCGCCTGGCTTAGGGATTATCCCTATGGCGGGGTGTTGCGTGGCCTGGCGCCGCGCCGGATCGACGTGGCCAGGCCGCCGCCGATAAAGGAGCCGGCGATCGCGGCGGTGACGACGTGGTCCTCGCTGCCGAGCGCCCGCGCGATGACGGCGCCGGCTACGGCGCCGACCACCGAGCCCAGCAGGTCCACGAGCAGGGCGCGGTCCATGGTGCTTACTAACTCTCGACCGCAGCGCGGATCTCCGCGCCGTGCTCACGCAGGTGGCGAGGGATGATCTCGACGAGCGCGCCGAGCGTGACGGCGCCGCGGATGGGGTGCGTCCAGGAGCGGTCGAGGTCGGCCGGCGCCAGCCCGTCTAGCAGCCGCCGCGTCTCCGCGCCGCTGCGCCGCAGCTCGTCCACCACGCGCTCGGGCGGCCAGGCGCGGCGCTCGGCCACGCAGCGCGCGTTGTAGGTGTCCAGGTCGGGCGCGTCGGCGGGCCAGGCGCCGCCGCTGAGCACCAGGCCAAACATCTCGCGCAGGCGGCTCTCGATGCTCGCCAGGTGGGCCAGGGTATCCTTCGCCGTCCAGCCCTCGTTGCGCGTCGGACGCTGCCACTGGGCCGGCGTCAGCCCGGCCACGGCCTCCAGGACTTCGCGCCGCGCCGCCTCCACGTCCGCGATCAGGTCCTGCTTGCGGTCGGCCATCGCCCCTCCTCCGGGCCGTCTCTGGGCGCCGGCCAGGCGCCTGCCCCGCATCGTAGCAGGGGGCCCGGTCCGCCGCAATGCGCGGTCAGCCGGGCCCCGCGGACGAGCGGCGACGCTCAGTAGTTCAGCCCCTCGTAAGTGGCCGAGGCGTCGCCGCCACGAGCGTAGTTCACCTCGTTCACGATCGCGACCAGCCGCTGCGGGCCGGCGATGTTCTCGACGACGGCCGAGCCGACCGTGCCGGCCGGGAGCTGGGTGTTGTCCGGCTGGTAGAAGGTAAACGACCCGTTGGCCGGCACGACGCCGAAGTCGACCACCTGCGCGCCGGAGGCGAGGCTGTAGGTCACGCGGACCTGGGCGTCGCTGTTGTCGACGTTTTGGACCTGGATGCCCGTGTCGAAGCCGTTGCGGTCCTTGAAGATCAGCGGCACGCTGATCCGCGGCGTGCTGGCGTTGGGGGTGAAGGTGTTGTACGCCATACCGGTGGCGCGGCTGATGTTGTACTCGGTGGCCACGGCCGCCACGGTGCCGTTCGCCTCGACCTGCGCCGAGCCGACGAAATTGCTGCCGATGGCCGCGACGTCGCGCGGGCGGAAGCTGTAGGCCGCGTTCGGGGCGATGGACACCGGCGGCGTGGCGATCTCGGTGCCGCCGCCAGTGGGCTGGACGCGGACGCGGACGCTGGTCGGGGCGGTGCCGGTATTCTGGATGCGGACCTCGCTGTCCCAGCCGTTGCGGTCGCTGAAGATCAGCGGCGCGAGCTGCGCCGCCGCGCCGCCGGTCAGCCCGGTGTACAGCTCGAGGATCGGCGTGCCGGGGGTCGTGTCGACCACGTCGCCGACGGCGACGATCGGCTGGTCGGCCACGAGCACAGCGGAGGCATCCATCACGCCGGGGAGGTCCGTGCGCTCGGCTAGGCGGATCGGGCGCGCCGCGTAGGGCGGGAGGAAGACCTGCACGCGCCCGATCAGGCCCTCGTCGCGCCCGAAGAAACGCGCGTCGACCGTGGCCGGCGCGGCGCTGGCGTTCTGCACGGTGATCGTGCTGTTCCGCCCGCCCACGCCCTTGAGCGCGAACGGCAGGTAGACCGTGTTGGCCGCGGACCGCGGCGCCACGTAGGTGCCGAAGAAGAACGGCTGGGCGTCCGGCTGGGACTGCTCGTTCACGATCGCGCCGACCAACTGCGTGGCCTGGAGCACGGCCGAGCCGGCGAAGCCCGCCGGCAGGTTCGGCGAGCTCGGCTGGTAGAACGTGGTGGCCTGGTTGGGGCCCACCGAGGCCCGCTCGGTCCACTCGGGGCGCGTCACGCCGTCCCGGTCGTAGTAGCTCAGCACCAGGTCGGCTGGGTTGCCGGTCAGGTTCTGGACCTGCAGGCCGGTTTCCACGCCGCCCGCGCGCTTGAGGATCAGCGGCAGGTAGAGCGTGGTCGCCCCGCCGGGGGCCGGGGCGCCAGGGGGAACGGGCGTCTGCGCAGCGAGCGGGGTGGGCTGGAGTCCGGCGCCGACCAGCACCAGCGCCAGCGCCGCGGCTCCCAGCCGCAGATGAGCGAGCCACTGCATACGGCACTCCTCGTTCGATTACTCGCCAGGACATACTACACGGACCGATGGCGCCGCGGAGCAAACGGCCGAGGCCTGTGCACCTTTTGTGCCAGCCGCTCGCTTGCCGCAAGCGCGAAACCGCCGAGTGGAGCCCGCGACGACTTACCGTAACGATAGGGGACAGACGGCGCTCAGGAGCAGAGGGAGCGCCCCCGATTCGAGCGGCGCTAGCCCCCTGAGCCCCGATAGGGGCGCTCCCCCTCAGGTTGCCCGTAAGACGGTACTACGCGCGATAGTAGGCGACGCTGGCGAAGGTGACCGCCGCGCTGCCGCGCGGGTCGACCCACTGCGCGTAGCGCAGCGTCTCGCCGCGGGCGTGGCCGAGCAGGCGCAGCAGAGCGTAGATCGGCGCGACGCCGCAGATGCGGCGGCGGTCGCCGTCGCCCATGACGTTGCGCAGGAAGCCGGCGGCGTCGCCGGCCGCGGCGATCGCCAGCATGGCGCGGTCGTCGCGGCCGACCTCGGCGAGCTGGCCCGGCGTGACGGGCGCCGCGTCGCCGAACTGCGGCCCGACGTGCGCCAGGTCGGCCCCGGCGATGAGACAGACGCGCCGCGGCTCTGCGGCGAGCCGCGCGGCAAGGACGGCCAGAAACTCCCCCACCGGCGAGGGCGCGTCCGGCGCCGTATGGTCCGGCCCGTGAGTGTGTGGCGAGCCGCAGAGGATCGGCACGACCTGCAGCGGGCCCAGCCGCTCGATGACCTGCAGGTAGCGCAGGTAGACGGCCTGGAACTCGAGGGCGTGCTCGGCGCGGTGGGCGAGCTCGTCGGCGAGCAGGTCGCCCGAGTAGCCGTCCGCCAGGTCGCCGATGAAGGCGCGGTCAGTCGGCAGCGGGCCAAACGGGGTGTCGTAGTCTTTCAGGGTCGCGGCGAAGGGCGTGTCCAGCGGGGCGTGGCAGGTACCGAGCAGCACGACCAGCTCGGGCGGGGGCGCTTCGGCCAGGGCGCGATAGGCCCAGGCGTAGGTCGGCCCGCCGCGGTGGAGGTCGACGTGCGGCGCCACGAGCGCCACGAGCTCGCGCTCGGCGGGCGGGCCGGGCGGGCCGCCCGGCCCGTCGTCGTCCAGGAAGTACGCGTCGAGCGCCTGGCGCAGGCGGTCGGGCTCGCCGGCGTAGGCGCCGCCGGCGTGGATCGCCTCGCGGTAGGGCGCGGCGTGGTAGGCCGCGCGCAGCTCGGCCAGCCGCTCCTCGAACCGCCCGCCCTCGAGCAGGTAGGCGTCGTCGAGCTGGCGCACGAAGCCCTCGAGCTGGCCCGGGGGCAGCGCCTGGCCGGTGCGCAGCAGGAAGGCGGTGCCGAGCTGCCGCAGGTCGCGCTCACCATCCATCAGGCTGAGCAGGAGCAGGGCGTGGCGCGAGACGACCAGCGACGCCTCGGGCTCCACGTGGTCGCGCAGGCAGTACATCTGCTCGCCGTCCATCTCGACCGGGAGCACCTCGACGGGGCGCAGACGGGGCCGCTGCCAGGCGACCTCCGCCCGGCTGGACTGGCGAGCCATGGCTTCTCCCTTCGGCAGCACGGTAACCGCGGCAATTATATACTCTAGAAATCCGGCCTAGGCCCGCCGATCCGCGGGCGAGGCGAGGGGGAGCGATGGCAGACGACGCGATGGTGCCCATGGACGCGGACGCCTACGAGAACCAGCTCAAGCCCTGGCTGGGCCTCCAGCGGTTCCGTTGGGCCGACCAGCACTCGCGCCCCGGCCCGCCGGGGATCCGCCTCGTGCCGCGCCGGCTCCACGAGGCGTTCGTGAAGCGGGCCAACCAGCGCGCGATCACCGACGAGGAGGAACGGGCGCTCCACCTGCCAGGCGACGCGCCCGAATGGTACCAGCGCGACGTGTACAGCCGCGGCCAGCCGGGCTGACCGCGCCACGGCCGGACTGTAGACTCCAGCGAAAACGGGCGCTACAATACGGCAGCGTTCAGGGGTGCCTCGGGGAGAGCGGGCGGGTGATTGGGAAGACGATCGGCCGTTACCAGATCGTCACCGAGCTGGGGAAGGGCGGCTTCGCCACAGTCTACCAGGGCTGGGATCCGTCGCTCGAGCGGCACGTGGCGATCAAGGTGCTCCATCCCGAGCTGACGCGCGACGATGCCGCCCTGAAACGCTTCCAGCGCGAGGCCGTCGCCGTCGCCCGCCTCCGCCACCCGAACATCATCATCGTCTACGAGTTCGGGGAGGAGGCCGGCTCGGCGTACATCGTGATGGAGTTCGTCCAGGGCGAGACGCTGAAGTCGCGGCTCGGCAAGCCGCTGGCGGTCGACGAGGCGGTTCGCGTTATCGCCGACATCGCCAGCGCCCTCGAGTACGCCCACAAGCAGGGCGTCGTCCACCGCGACATCAAGCCCGCGAACATCCTGATGAACACCGAGAACCAGGTCGTGCTGGCCGACTTCGGCATCGCCCTCCTCGCCCAGACGTCGTCGTCGCTCACGCGCGGCTTGCTCGGCACGCCGCAGTACATGGCGCCGGAGCAGGCGCTCGGCGAGTCGGTGGACGCCCGCAGCGACCTGTACGCGCTGGGCATCATGCTGTTCGAGATGCTAGCCGGGCAGGTCCCCTTCCGCGGCGACTCGCCGCTGGCCACGCTCGCCCTGCAGGTCAACGCGCCGCTGCCCAAGCTGCGCAGCATCAACGCCCAGGTGCCCGAGCCGGTCGAGATGATGGTCGAGCGGGCGCTGTCCAAGGATCCCGCCCAGCGGTACCCGAACGCGGCCGAGTTCCGCCTGGCGCTGATCGAGGCCGTTGAGGTCGCGCGCGGCGCAATGGAGGAGGGCACCTACTCGCCGACGATGGCCACGGCCAACGCCGAGCGCGCCCGCGCCGCCGGCAGCGCTCCCGCGGCGCGCCAGCGCTCGGACGCCGCCCAGCGCATGGCCGGCCTGCCGGGCCTCTACCAGGGGATGCTCGAGGCCGCTGCCGCGAACGACTGGCAACAGGTGCTCGAGTTCGGCCAGGCCATCCGTGGCATGGACCCCAACTACCGCGACGTGGTGGCGCTGATGGCTCGCGCCTCGGCCCAGCAGTACGCGGAGCAGCACCGCGGCGGCGCCATCGAGGTGCGGCTGCTCGAGCAGGCGCGCGTTGCCTGGTCGGCCGAGCGCTGGGCCGACGCCGTGCAGCTCTTCGAGCAGGCGCTGCGGCTCGCGCCGGCAACGCAGGAAGTCGAGGAGGCGCTGGCCGAGGCGCGCCGCCGCCTGGCCGACAGCGAGGCGCGGACCCGCCAGCGGGCGCGGCTGGAGCGCCAGTACATCCGCGCCACGATGCTCATGGACGATCAGCGCTGGGACGAGGCCGCGCAGGCGCTGGACCAGGTGCTGGCCATCGATCCGGGGTTCCGCGACGCGGAGGCGCTGCGGGCGCGGGTCCGCGACCGACATAGCGAGCAGGCCCGCGAGACCGAGCGCGCCAACACGACCCAGGGCACCATCGAGCGCGCTTTCGGCGCCTGCAGGGCCGGCGAGTGGCAGACCGCGGTGGGAATGCTCGAGCGCCTGGTAGAGATCAACCCCGAGGACCAGGCGCTGCTCCACCAGCTCGAGCTGGCGCGAGTGATGGTGCAGGTGGCCGACCTGAACGCCGAGGCCTCGCGGCTGGTCGAGCAGGGCCGCTGGGAGGAGGCGATGGTCAAGATGGAAGAGGCCAAAGCCCTCGACCCGCACTACCGTGGCTAAAAGCGCCTCGCGACACCCGGATATAGCTGGTGGGAGCCGTGGGCTCCCACCAGCTATTGATTGACCTCCCAAGGTCAGGTGCGCTTGACGGCGTGGGGCGCTACCCAGTACAAGCCTGTATACGCCGTTCGGTCAGGGAGGACATGGCTAGCTCGGAGCTGCTCGGGCCGCCGGCCGCGAGCCCACCGGCTACCGCGGGGCTCGGCGGTAGCGTGCCAGCGCCGGCCGCGTCCGCCTGGCGGGCGGACGCGCCACCGCCCGCCAGCCTCGCGGCCGGGCTGCTGGCCGCTGGCCGCGGTGACGCGCGGCTAGGACTCGAGCGTCTGCCTCGGCGCCGCGCGGGGGACCGCGGACGGTCGCTGCTGTTCGGCGCCGCCGTGCTCCTGCTCGCGCTCGCGCTCGGCGGTGCCGGTCTCGGCTGGCTGCGGGCCGGGGGTTTCCTCACGGCGGGGAGCAGCGCGCCGCCGCGGGAGGAGCGCCCGAGCAGCGAGCCCCCGGCCGCGACGAGGATGCCCGACCTGGAGAGCCAGCGTGCGGCTGCCCTCAGCGCACCGCCGGCGGCGACGGAGACCGCGCCCGGCCCCGGCGGCCTGGCCGTCTCGATCCGGCCAGTCGAGTCGAACTACACGGTGGTGGCCGGCGACACGCTCGAACGCATCGCTCAACGCTTCGGGACCACGGTCGACGCCCTGGTGGGGATCAACAACCTGGGCGATCGGAACAGCCTGAGCGTGGGCCAGAAGCTTATCGTTCCCTGAGGCACTCCTTGGACGGCCCAAGCGTCGGCCCACCGTGGCTCCTCATCGCCTGGCTCTGCGCCGGGGCGCTGGTCCTTGCCGGCGCCGTCGCCGTCGACGCCCGCGAGCGCGGCCAGTCGGCGTCGCTGTGGTTCATCCTCGCCCTGGTCTTCCCGCCGTTCGGCGCGCTGGCGTACCTCGTCCTGCGCGCGCCGCGCGAAGCGAGCGCCGGGCAGGCGGCTGCCGCCGCGCCGCGGCCGGCGGCGGCAGCGCGACCGGAGGGCCCCGAGCGCGCCCCCGCTCCGCGACCGGCCGAGAGCGCCGAGCGCGGCCCCGCTGCGTCGCCCGGCCCGGCGGCCGGCGCGAGCGGCGCCGCGGAATGGCGCCGCGACGTCGGCGTGCTGCCGGCCGCGCCCAGCGTCGAGAACCTGGGGGTTTCGGCCGTGCCACCGCGGCACTCCTCGCGCGCGCGGCGCGGGGTGCCGCCCTGGCTGGTGGGCGGGCTGCTCGCGCTGGTCGTGCTCGTGGCCGGCGGCGGCTACCTGCTCACGCACCTCGTGCCGTCGCTGGGCGAGCCCGCGGCGACGCCCACGGTCGTGCCGACCGCCGCCCCGGCTGCGGAAGCGGCGCCCGAGGCCGCGGCGCCCGAGGCCGCGGCCGAGCCCACCCGCGAGCCGCTCACTTACACCGTTGAGCCGGGCGACTCCCTCGGCAGCATCGCCGACCAGTTCGGCACGACCGTCGACGCGCTGCTCCAGGCCAACAACCTCGACGACCCGGACTTGCTGGTGGTAGGGCAGCGCCTGGTCGTGCCACAATGACCACGCCCCGGCGGGCGGGACCGGCCCAGCCGCGCCGGCGCTGGAGCAGACGATGAGCCTACCGTCGCTCGACCTGGAGGCCGCGGTTGCCGCGGCGATGCCA
>Ga0070739_10005356_pt1 | contig 14662 bp, 5 predicted proteins | sample Coa_R1_7_FD_66445 | JGI IMG/M metagenome (GOLD analysis project Ga0070739, IMG submission 66445) | Surface soil microbial communities from Centralia Pennsylvania, which are recovering from an underground coalmine fire - Coalmine... | ecosystem: Environmental > Terrestrial > Soil > Unclassified ... | reverse complement strand
GCGGCGGTGCTGGTGATGATCTTCATCGTCGAGCCCGGCGGCTGGAGCACCGAGAAGGCAACCCCGACGAGCGCCAGCACCTGGCCGGTGCGAGGGTCCATCGCCGCGATCCCGCCGAAGTGGCCGGCGAGCGCCTGGATCGCGGCCGCCTCGATCGCGGGGTCGATCGTGGTCGTGACCGTACGTCCCGGGATCGGCGCGACCCGGGCCAGGACCCGCCGCCCCGCGAACAAAGTCCCGCCCGGCGTGCCCGCGAGCTGACGCTCGAACACGCGCTCGAGCCCGTCCAGCCCGACCCTGGCGTGCGCGGGATACCCGAGCGCCGCGTAGCTCGCGGCCTCTCCTCGAGGGATCGGACCGAGCCTGCCGACGATTCCGGCGGCGATCCCGGGGATCGGCGAGCTGCGGCTCGGCCCTTCCGCGAGCGCGGTCCCGTTTCGCGCAAGCAACGCCCCCCGGGCCGCCAGCACCGCCGTGCGGTGAAGCGTCTCTCCGCTCCGCAGCCCCGGGAACAGCAGCGTCCCGGCGAACCGGATCGCCGGACCCGAGCTGGTCTGCGCGATCGGAACCAGCAGCTGGCCGCCCAGCCTGCCGAAAACCCGCGTGCGCGCGACCATCGAGACGCCGACCACGTCCCCGTTCAGAGCACCCACGCGGATCCGCCCGAGCGAGACCAAGGTCGTGACCTGGGCAGCTCGGCGGTAGTCCGCCACGAACTGCGCCAGCGTCAGTCGGCGGCGCGACGCTCGGAGCAGCAGCGCGTACATCGAGCGGTAGTCACCCCGCCGCCAGGCGCGGACATAGCTGGTCACGAGCGTCCGCTCGGCACCGCCCGCAGAACCGGCGACGATCGCCCCCGCGGCGAACGCGGCCGCCGCCACGACCACCAGCGGCAGCAGCCGGCGCAGGAACCGCCGACGGCGAGCGGCATCCGTGCCAAAGGCCATCTACCGGCCGCTCCGCTCAGTCCCACCCACCTCAGGTGAGAAAGGTAGAGATGCGCTCAGGCTGACGTGCCACCTGCCACCTCCTCCGCTTCAGACTGGCGTGCCACCCACCACCTCCCTGCGCTCAGATTGGCGTGCCACCTGCCACGTCTAACCTCCGGCCGAGATGACCACGATCGACTGGGTGATCGTCGCCTTCTGCGTGCTGCTCGCGATGTACGGCTACATGCAGGGGTTCATCGTCGGGGTGATGTCGCTGGTCGGCTTCGGGGTCGGCGCGTTCATCGGGACGCGGCTCGGGCCGCTGCTGCTCTCGGGCGGGGCGCACTCCCAGTACGCGCCGCTGTTCGGGCTGCTCGGCGCGCTGCTCGCGGGCGGAATCCTCGCCAGCGGGCTCGAGGGCATCGGCATCCGCGTCCGGCGCGCGCTGTGGCTGCCCGGACTGCGCGCCGCCGACGGCGTCCTCGGCGCCGCACTGACGGCATGCGTGGGACTGGGGATCGCGTGGATTCTCGGCGCGGTGGCAGTCGACTCGACCGGCTCGACCACGCTGCGCGCCGACGTCGAGCGCTCGAAGATCCTCCGCGAGCTCGACCAGCTGCTGCCCCCTTCCGGCCCGATCCTGCACGCGCTCGCGCGGTTCGATCCGCTTCCGTCGGTCACCGGACCGGCGGCGGCGGTGCCGCCACCGCCGTCGTCGATCGCCTCGGCGCCCGCCGTCCGCGCGGCGGCCCGCAGCGTGGTGCGGGTGATCGGCACCGCGTGCGGCCTCGGGATCGAGGGCAGCGGCTGGGTCGCAGCGCCGGGGCTGGTCGTGACCAACGCCCACGTCGTCGCGGGCGAGCAGGACACGACCGTCCAGGTCGGCGGCAATCCGCCCGGGCTCCCCACGGAACTGGTCGGCTTCGATCCCCACGACGACATCGCGGTGCTGCGGGTGAGGGGAATCGACGAGCCGCCGCTAGCGCTCGCGGCGCATCCGGCGCCGGGCACCCCGGCCGCGATCCTCGGTTATCCGCTCGATGGCCCGTTCGACGTCGAACCCGGCCGGATCGGCGCGACGCAGGTGTCCTCCACCGAGAACGCGTATGGCCAGGGCCCGGTGCTGCGGAAGATCGAGTCGCTCCGCGGCTACGTCCGCCCCGGCAACTCGGGAGGCCCGCTGATCGACGCCCGCGGCCGGGTGGTCGGGACCGTGTTCGCCGCGATCGAGGGCACCAGCTCGACCTCGGCCGGGGACGGCCTCGCGGTGCCGAACGATCTGGTCCGCGCGCAGCTCGCCGCGGCCGCGTCCCGGCCGGGTGCGGTCAGCTCAGGGCCCTGCGCCGGTTAGCACCGGGCGGGCGGCTGTCTGCGGGGCCGCCCGCCCAGAATCGGTGCTATGCCCCCGGTGCCGGTTAGGCGCTACCTCGTCCAGCATCTTCGGCCATCTGCACCACCAGCTCCGGCTCCAGCGCCCCCAGGAGCTGAGGATGGTGGTGTGCGAGATGGCGCTCGACCGCCTCGAACAGCTCCGCATCTGAGCCACCCCCGAGTCGCGCCCCGCACTCACAGGTGACGATCCTTCGCTGTTGTTGGTCGATCGTCGTCATTTCGCTCGTGACGCCCCGCCGAAGATGACTCCCAAGGCGACCCCGGTCCACGGGCGACACGATGCTGAGGCCGCGTTGGCGCTACGTTTCCGTAACGTTTCCGCGCCCGCGACGGTCAGTACGCCCGCGACGCCAGTGCGACCGCGACGCCAGTGTCTGCACCAACAACTGAGAGCACCCGGGTTCAGCTGTGCGGCCGTCTGTCCGTCGAGCTTGGAGGCGTCCAGCGGGCCGACCGGCTGCGCGGTCAGCAGGCGCGCCTGCTGCTTGCGTACCTGTTGCTGAACCGCAGCCGACCGGTCGGGCGCGATGAGCTGATCGGGGCGCTGTGGCCCGAGCAGGCGCCCGTCTCGCAGGATGCGGCGCTGCGGACGCTGCTCTCGCGGGTGCGCTCGGCGCTCGGGCCGGATCTGCTCAGCGGCCGCCAGGAGCTCGTGTTGGCGCTGCCCGAACCGGTATGGGTGGACCTCGAGGCCGCCGGGGTCGAGCTCGAGCGCGCGATCCAGGCGCTCGAACGCGCCGACGCGCGCGGAGCGTGGGCGCTGGCCCAGGTCCCGCTCAACATCGCCGGCCGGGGACTGTTGCCCGGCGCCGACGCGAGCTGGCTGGAGTCCCGTCGACGGGAGCTGGAGGAGATCCGCCTGCGCGCGCTGGAGGTGATCGGCGAAGCCGGGCTGAGGATCGGCGGCGCGCAGCTGAATTCGGTCGAGCGGGCGGCGCGCACGCTGATCGAAGGCGAGCCGTATCGCGAGTCCGGCTACGTGCTGCTGATCGAGGCGCTCGCGGCACGAGGGAACGTCGCCGAGGGGATGCGCGTGTTCGAGCGGCTGCGCACGCTGCTGCGCGACGAGCTCGGAACCACGCCGTCAGCCGCGGCGATCTCGGTCCATGACCGGCTGCTGCGACCGCAGCCGCCCGCCGGACAGCCGGGCGTCGCCGACGCGCGGCTTGCCGCGATCGAGCTGCCCGCTGAGTTCCGAGCCCGGTCGGAGGCGCCGATCGTCGGCCGCGAGCACGAGCTCGCGCAGCTGACCGAGATCTGGGAGGCGGTAGGTAATCGCTCGGGCGCGCTGCCGCGGGCGCACTCGCAACGGGTGCTGAGCATCGTCGGCGAGGCGGGTATCGGCAAGACGAGGCTCGCGGCGGAGCTGGCGCGGCGCGCACACGAGGGCGGCGGGGTCGTGCTCGCCGGGCGGGCGCCGCGCGAGGCGGTGGTTCCGTATCAGCCGTTCCTCGAGGCGCTGCGCCACTACTTCGCCGCCGCTCCGCTGGCGGACCTGCGCGCGGCTGTCAGCGAGTTCGGCTCCGAGCTTGCGCGGCTCCTCCCGGAGCTCCGCCGCCGCGTCCCGGATCTCGCGCCGCCGGTCGGCGAGGAGCCGGAGACCGAGCGCTACCGGCTGTTTGAGTCGGTCGTCGGGCTGCTCGGCGCGATCTCCGCGAAGGCGCCGGTGCTGCTCGTGCTCGACGATCTTCACTGGGCCGACCAGCCGACGCTGCTGCTGCTTCGGCACCTGGCGCGGGCGCTCGAGCCCGCCCGGCTGCTGACGCTGATCTCATACCGAGGCGAGGAGACCGAGGGCGGGCTCCCGGACGTGCTGCTCGAGCTCCGCAGGGAAGGGTTGATCATCCAGCTCGAGGTCGGCGGCTTGAGCGAGCGCGAGACGACCGAGCTGGTGCGGATTCGAGCGGGCGAGCCGCCATCGCAGGCGCTGGCGCGCGAGCTCCACCGCACGACCGAGGGCAACCCGTTCTTCATCGAGGAGACGGTGCGCCACCTGGTGGCGGCAGGTGTGCAGATCGGCAGCGCGACCGCTGCCGAGATGCGGCGATTCGGCTTGCCCGACGGCGTCAAGGAGACGATCGCGCTGCGCCTCGCGCGGCTCGAGCGGGACACCCTCGACTTTCTGCGAGTGGCCTCGGTGGTTGGCCGCGAGTTCGATGTGGCGCTGGTCGAGCAGCTCGTCCCGCTCGAGGAGGAGCGATTCCTGGCTGCGCTCGAGCAGGCGCTCGACGCCGGCCTGCTGGTGGAGTCGAGCGCCGAGCCCGGCCACTTCGCGTTTTCGCACGCGCTCGTTCGCGAGACGCTCTATGAAGGCATGTCGACGCAGCGCCGGGCGCGCGTTCACGGGCGCGTCGCCGAAGCGCTCGAGGCCGCCGACGGGCGCGCGACGCTCGGAGCGCTCGCGTATCACTTCACGCGCGCCGGCCGGTGGGTGGACGCGGAGAAGGCGATCGACTACGCCAGCCGCGCGGCCGCGGAGGCGAGCGCGATCCTCGCGCACGAGGATGCGGTCGAGCATTACGCGCGGGCGCTCGAGCTGCTCTCGCGCTCGCAGCCCGCGGCGGTGCAGCGCCGCACCGAGCTGCTGTTGGCACTGGGCGAGGAGCGGGTTCGCTCCGGACAGGCGGCGCTTGCTCGGGAGGCGTTTTTCCAGGCGGCGGCGCTGGCCGAGCAGCTCGGCGACAGCGCCCGGCTCGCCCGCGCGGCGATCGGCGCGGCGCGGCCGTATGTCCAGCCGCCCGGCGTGGTCGACACGGAGCTGATCGCGATGCTCGAGCGAGCGCGCGAGCTCACCGAGGGGCAGGCCTCCGTCAACCGGGTGCGGCTGCTCAGCCGGCTCTGCGGCGCGCTCTACTTCTCGCCGCAGCGCGGCAGGATGTACGAGCTGAGCGAGGAGGCGATGACGCTCGCCGATCAGCTCGGCGACCCGGAGGCGGCGGCCGAGGCCCGGGGCGCCCGCCGGCGCGCGCTGTGGGACCCGATCCACCTGGCCGAGCGCCTCCAGACCTCGACCGAGATGCTGAGCTGCGCGCAAGCCGCCGGGAACCTCGAGCTCCAGCTCCAGGCGCACGCCTGGCTGGTGGTGGATCTGCTCGAGAGCGGTGATCGGGCTGCGGTCGAGGCCCAGATCGAGGCATTCACCGCCGGCGCGCAGCGGCTTCGCCAGCACCTGTATCTGTGGCAGGTCGTGGTGTGGCGAGCGATGCTCGCGCTGCTCGACGGAAAGCTCGCCCTGGCCGAGCAGCTGGCGGCCGAGGCGCTGGCCGCGGGAGCCCCCGGCGATGGGGTCACCGCGGCCCAGTACTACGCGGTGCAGCTGCTGGCGGTGCGGCGCGAGCAGGGCCGGATGGGCGAGCTCGAACAGGCGGCGCGCCAGCTGGTGCAGGCGAATCCCGAGCGCCCCGCCTGGCGCGCGGCGCTGGCGACAACCCTGTGGGAGACCGAGCGGCTGACCGAGGCGGGTACGGAGCTGGACGAGCTGGCCGCGGCCGGGTTCGAGCAGATTCCGGGCGACGGCGACTGGATCACGACGATGACGCTGCTCGCCGAGGCCTGCGCGGCGGTCGGCGACGCCCGGCGCGCGGCGACTCTGTATGAGACGCTGCTCCCGTACGCGAGCCTCAGCGTGGTCGCGGGAGTGGGGGTCGCGTGGCTGGGGCCGGCCGCGCGAGTGCTCGGCAAGCTCGCGGCGACGCTCGGCCGCGCCGACGAGGCGGCGCGCCATTTTGAGCACGCGCTCGAGGTCAGCCGGCGGATGCAGGCGCCTGTGCTGGTGGCGCACACCGAGCTTGACTATGCCGCGGTCCTCGGATCCGGGCCAGCTGCCGACGAGCTGATCGCGCACGCCACGGAGACCGCCCAGAGCATGGGGCTGACGGCGATCGCCCGCCAGGCGAGCAGGCTGAACGTTCGTTGACGCGAGGCGGTGGCGTTCGCGCCGCGCGCTACCCTCCGCCAACTCGTGAGCAAGACCCTCGTGATCGCGGAGAAGCCCTCGGTCGGGCGAGACCTGGCGCGCGTCCTGACCGGCCCGTTCACCAAGCAGGAGGGATTCTTGGAGGGCCCCGAGCATCTGGTGACGTGGGCCGTGGGCCACCTCGTCCAGCTCGCGGAGCCCGACGAGTACGACGACCGCTTCAAGAAGTGGCGGATGGCGGACCTCCCGATCGTGCCCGAGCGCTTCAAGCTGGTGATCCGCGACGAGCGCTCGAAGAAGCAGATGAACGTGATCAAGCGCCTGCTCTCCCGCGACGACGTCACCTCGGTGGTGAACGCGTGTGACGCGGGGCGCGAGGGCGAGCTGATCTTCGCCTACCTGTACGAGAAGGCCGCCTCGAAGAAGCCGGTGAAGCGGCTGTGGCTGAACTCGATGACCAAGGAGGCGATCAAGCAGGCGTTCGACGCCCTGCGGCCGGGCAGCGAGCTGGCGTCGCTCGAGGCCGCGGCGCGCTCGCGCTCGGAGGCCGACTGGATCGTCGGGATGAACGCCACCCGCGCCGCGACGATCCGCCTGCGCTCGGCGTTCGACGGGGCGGTATCGCTGGGGCGGGTGCAGACGCCGACGCTCGCGATCCTGGCCCGGCGCGAGCAGGAGATCCGCGAGTTCGTGCCCGAGCCCTACTGGGTGGTGGACGCCGTCTTCGATCCGGTCGCGGAGCCCGCTGGACGCGTGTACGAAGGCCGCTTGCACGTCGGCGCGAGCCCGCGGCTTGGGAGCGCCGAGCAGGCGGCCGCGGTGGTGGCTGCCTGCGAGGGGCGGACGGGCGAGATCACCAAGCTGACCAAGACCGAGCAGAAGCAGCGCCCGCCGTTCCTGTACGACCTGACGTCGTTGCAGCGTGACGCGAGCTCGCGGTTCGGCTTCACGCTGCGACGCACGCTGGCCGCGGCGCAGCGCCTGTACGAGGAGCACACGGCGCTCACCTATCCGCGCACGAACTCGCGCTACCTGCCGAGTGACATGATCGCCGAGATCAAGCCGATCGCGCGGCTGGTCTCCCAGCAGCGCGAATACGCCGAGGCGGGACGGTACGTGCTGGGGCTCGACGTGCTGCCGCTCGGGCGCGTCGTCAACGACAGCAAGGTGACCGACCACCACGCGATCATCCCCACCAACGCCGAGCACCACCCGGTCGATCGCATGTCCGAGGACGACAAGCGCATCTACGACCTGGTGGTACGGCGGTTTTTAGCGGTGTTCCATCCCGAGGCGGTGGTCGAGAACACGCGCGTCGAGACGACCGTATCGGCCGACGGTCACGCCCCGGCCGGGGGTCACGCCGCCTCGGCCGACGGTCATGTGTTCCGCACCCGCGGCAAGCGCATCCTCGTCCCGGGGTGGCGGGCTGTCTACGGCGAGAGCGCCGACGTCGAGGAGCGCTCCGACGAGGACGAGGGGCGCGAGCAGCAGCTGCCGCAGCTCGCGGAAGGCGAGGGCGTGGCGGTGACGAAGGTGGCCTCCGAGGCCAAGGAGACCAAGCCGCCTCGCCGCTACACCGACGGCTCGCTGGTGACGCTGATGGAGACCGCCGGCAAGCTGGTCGACGACGAGGAGGCGCGCGAGGCGATGAAAGAGTCGGGGATCGGCACCCCGGCGACCCGCGCGGCGATCATCGAGCGGTTGATCCAGGTCGGCTACGTCGAGCGCGACGGCCGCGCGCTGGTGGTGACCGAGAAGGGCCTGAACGTGATCAGGCTGCTCGGCGAGCACGCGCTCACCTCTCCGGGGATGACCGGCGAATGGGAGCATCGGCTGGCGCGGATCGAGACCGGCGAGGACTCGCGCGAGGCGTTCATGGGAGACATCGTCAAGTTCACCGAGAGCACCGTTGGCGAGCTCGACGCGAAGCTGAAGGGCGTGCGGATCCCGCGCGCCAATCTCGGCCCGTGCCCGGTGTGCGGGCACGACATCGTCGAGAACCGCAAGGGCTACTCGTGCTGGTCGCGCGAGGATCCCGGCTGCGGATTCGTGATCTGGAAGTCCAAGGCGGGCAAGCAGCTGCCGGTGTCGGTGGCGCGCGAGCTGATCAAGACCGGCCGCACCGCCCAGCCCGTCAGCGGGTTCAAGGGCCGCTCCGGGCGGAGCTTCCGCGCCCGTCTCGCGCTCCAGCAGAACGAGGACGGCAAGTGGCGGGTCGAGTTCGACGAGCCGTGGGCTCGCGACGGACGCGCCGCGCGCCCGCCCGAGGAAGAGGAGCCGGCCGCGCAGGAGCAGGCCGCCTGAGGCTCGTCGACCTCTCCGTCCCGATCGCTTCGAGCCCGGCGGAGGTCCACGAGTTCCTCCGGACCGACATCGAGTTCCGCGACCACGCTGCGGGGGCGGCCGACATCGAGGCGATGTTCGGGGTCGGGCGGGAGCTGCTGCGCGACGGCGAGGGGTGGGCGGTCGAGACGTTCACCAGGTTCGGCACCCACAACTCGACCCACGTCGATGCGCCCTACCACTACAACTCGGTGGTCGAGGGGCGGCCGGCTCAGACGATCGACCAGCTGCCGCTCGACTGGTTCTTCCGCCCGGGCGTGGTGCTCGACCTCAGCTCGCGCGCTGACGGCGAGACGATCGAAATCGACGATCTCGCTGACGCGCTGAGCGCCGCCGGCCACGAGCTCGCGGCGCTCGACATCGTCCTGATCCGCACGGGCCGCGATGCCTTCTACGGCGAGCTCGACTACCCCGCCCGAGGCCCAGGAGTGAGCGCTGCCGCCACGCGCTGGCTGTACGAGCGGGGCGTCCGCGTGATGGGGGTCGACGCCTGGGGCTGGGATCGGCCGCTGCACCTGCAAGCACAGCAGGCGCTCGCCGAGGGACGGCCGGGGATCTTCTGGGCCGCCCACCAGGTCGGCCTTGCCTACTGCCAGATCGAGCGGCTGGCGAACCTGGGAGAGCTGCCGCCGACCGGGTTCACGGTCGCGTGCTTCCCGCTGCGGCTGATCGGCGCGAGCGCCGCCCCGGCCCGGGTGGTCGCGATCGTCGAGTAGGCGCCTGCGCCGCTCCAGTGGCCGCGCCGGCATGCCGTCGGCGCGGCGCGCCAGTGAGCCGTCGGGCCGCCGCGCCACCATAGGCGGATGCCGCTGAAGCTCGTCCTCGGGCCCGCGAACTCGGCCAAGGCCGGTGAGGTGTTCGGGTCCTACGCCGCCGCCGCGCGCCGCGGCGCGTGGCTGGTCGTGCCAAACGCGCTTGACGCCCATCACTACCGGTGCGAGCTGGCCGAGCAGGGCGTCGTGCTCGGGTCCGTCGTGACCTTCGGCGGTCTCACCGAGGAGATCGCTCGCCGTGCCGGCTACGCCGGCAGGCGGATCACCGAGGCCCAGCGCGAGCAGCTGATCGCGCGGTCGGTGCGGGCCGTCGAGCTTCACGGCCCGCTGGCCCGAGCCGCCGCGACCGCCGGCTTCCTCCCGGCGCTCGGCGAGCTGATCTCAGAGCTCGAGCGCTCGCTCGTGAGCGCGGACCGGTTTGCCCGCGCGATCGGGCCGATCAGCCCGTACGGCCGCGAGGTGGCGGCGCTGTACGCCGCCTATGCCGATCAGCTCGAGCGGCGGGGGCGGGTGGACCGCGAGCTGTTCAACTGGCGAGCGCTCGACGCGCTCCGGGCCGCGCCGGCAAGCTGGGGCCGCGAGCCCGTCTTCTTCTACGGCTTCGACGACCTCGACCGCCTCCAGCTGGACGCGGTCGAGACGCTGGCCCGCGTGGCCGGCGCCGATGTGATGGTGTCGCTCACCTACGAGGCCGGCCGTGCCGCGCTGCGGGCGCGGGCCGAGGTCGTCGAGGAGCTGCGGCCGCTCGCCGAGCAGGTCATCGAGCTGCCCGCCGCCGACGACTACTACGCGGCCGACGCGCGGCAGGTGCTGCACCATCTCGAGCGCCACCTGTTCGAAGGCGAGTCTGCGCCGGACCGCCCGGAGCCGGGGCTGACTGTGCAGCTGTTCGAGGCGGCCGGCGAGCGCGCCGAGGCCGAGCTGATCGCCGCCGAGGTGTCGCGGCTGCTGGCCGCCGGCATGCGCGAGCAGGAGATCGCCATCGTGTTCCGCTCGCCGCGCGCGGCCCAGCGGGCGGTCGCGCACGTGTTCGCGGAGTACGGGATCCGCGCTCACCGCGACCGTTCGCTGCCGCTGTGCGCGACGCCGCTTGGCCATGGATTGCTGGCGCTCGCCCGCGGCGCGCTGCTGCCCGACGCCGACAGCTCGGCAGAGGACCTGTTGCGCTACCTGCGCGCCCCCGGGATCCTCAGGCGCCCGGAGCTGGCCGACGCGCTCGAGTTGGAGGTCCGCGCTGCGGGGCTGCGAACGGTCGCGCAGGCGCGGGCCCGAACCCCGCTCGAGCTGCGTGAGATCGACGCGCTGGCAAGCGCCGCAGATCCGGCACAGGAGCTGGTGCGGCATGCCCGCCGCTTGCTCGCTGCGCCGCGGCGCGGGTCCGCGCCCCTGCTCGGCCCCGAGGAGGCGCTCGACGCCGCGGCGCTCGCGACGCTGGCGAACGCGCTCGCCGAGCTCGACGAGCTCGGGCTGCGGCCGGCCGGCGGCGAGCTGATCGGGTGGCTTCAGACGCTCGAGGTCAACGCCGCCCCGAGCCCGGCAACGGGCGCTGACGAGGCCGGCGTCCTGATCGCGGACCCGCTGTCGATCCGGGCGCGGCGATTTCGCGCCGTGTTCGTCTGCGGGCTCCAGGAGGGGGACTTTCCGCGGACCGCGACACCCGAGCCGTTTCTCTCCGACGAGCTGCGACGCGAGCTGGCCGAGCGCGGCGGGATCGCCTTGCGCCAGCGGGACGACGCGCTCGAGCGCGAGCGCTACCTGTTCTACGCGGCCCTCTCGCGAGCGACCGAGCGGGTGATCCTCAGCTACCGCAGCTCAGACGAGGAGGGGAACCTGCAGCTGCCCTCTCCGTTCATCAGCGACGTCGCCGAGGTGCTGGCCGGCGGCTGGATCGAAGGGCGGCGCCGGCGGACGCTCGCCGATCTGGTCTGGCCGGTGGAGGAGGCGCCGACGGCGCGGGAGCGAGAGCGCTCGCTTGCGGCAGCGCGCGGCGCAGCGCCGGACACCGGCTTCGAGCGCAACTCGCGCCCGCCGCTGTCGCCGAGCACGCTCGCTCGCCTCCGCCATACCGAGGTGGTCTCGGCGGGAGCGCTCGAGACCTATGCGGACTGTCCGGTGAAGTGGCTGGTCGAGCGCGAGCTCCAGCCTCGGCGGCTGGAGGGCGAGTCCGAGCCGCTCGTGCGCGGAAGCTATATCCACGACGTCCTCGAGCAGGTGCTGGGCCAGCTCGGCCGGGCGGTGACGCCGGAGTCGCTCGCGGACGCCCTCGAGATCCTCGACCGCGTGCTGGCCGAGCACCCGCCGCCGGTCCTTCCAGGGCGGCCCGAGCAGCTGCGCCAGGCTGCCGCGGAGGCGATCGCCGCCGATCTGCGGCGCTACCTGCGCCATGAGGCGGCGACCGGTTGTGACTGGGAGCCGTTGCGGCTCGAGCTGCGGTTCGGATTCGAGGACGGCGAGTCGTTGCCGGCGCTGACGCTCGGCGAGGGCGATCAGCGGATCGCGGTGCGCGGCGCGATCGACCGCGTCGACGTCGCGCCCGACGGCCGCCGCGCTTTGGTGCGCGACTACAAGAGCGGCGCGGTCCGGAGCGAGTATCAGGGAGGCCGCTGGAGCAGCGAGCGGCGGCTCCAGGTCCCGCTGTACATGCTGGCTGTGCGCCAGCTGCTCGGGCTTGACCCGGTGGCGGGTCTCTACCAGCCACTTGGCGGGCGCGACCTGCGCGCGCGCGGCATGTTCCTGGAGGGCGAGGCGATCGGCGGCGAGCTCGTCGGCACCGACGCATGCGATCGCGAGGCGCTCGACGCGGGGCTCGAGGATGCGGCGGCGCGGGCGGTGTCACTCGCGGCAAGGCTCCGCACCGGCGAGGTCACGCCGTGTCCGGAGACGTGTACGCGTGACGGCTGCGCGTTTCCCGGGATCTGTCGCGTCACATGACGCTTGCCGGTACCGACACGATGCAGTTCACCGGCGAGCAGCTGCACGCGATCGAGGCACGCGCCGGAGAGCTGTTCCTCGACGCCGCCGCCGGCAGCGGCAAGACGTCGGTGCTGGTCGAGCGATTCATACGGGCGGTGCTCGAGGACGGGATCGACGTCGCGGCGATCCTCACGATCACCTTCACCGAGAAGGCCGCCGCGCAGATGCGCGAACGGATCAGAGCGCGGTTTCACGAGCTGGGCGCGCGCGACGCGGCCAGGGCGACCGAAAGCGCCTACATCTCGACGATCCACGGCATGTGCTCGCGGCTGCTTCGCGGCCACGCGCTCCAGGCCGGGATCGACCCGGCGTTCCACGTGCTCGACGAGCTCGAGGCGGGACGGCTGGCCGACGCGGCGTTCGACGGCGCGCTGACCGAATTGGCGGAGACTGTTCCCGGCGCGGTCGCGCTGATCGCGTCCTATACGGGTTGGGAGCTGCGTGCCTCGATCGGCGGTCTTCACGCCGAGCTGCGCGCGCGCGGAGAGCGCGCTCCCCGGCTGCCGGTGCTCGCGCCCGAGCCCGATCTCGACGCCTCGACGGCGCGGCGTGAACTGGAGCAGGCAGCGCTCCGGGTGGCGGCCGAGCTCGGCGCGATCGCCGAGCCGTCGTCCCGGGTGATCGAGGCGCTCGAGCGCCTGGCGCGCGTGGAAGAGGTGCTGATGCAGGAGGCGCCCTGGCCGGGAGAGCTCGACCGGCTGCGTCTGCCCAGCGGCAACGGCGCGGCATTGACGACGCCGGCATGCGCCACATACGTCGATGCGTTGGAGCGCTTTCGCGCCGTCAGCGAGCGTCGCTGGGCGCGGCCGGCGGTCGAGCTGCTCGACCGTCTGCTCGCCGGCTACGGCGAGCGGTATGAGCGGGGCAAGCGGGCGGTCTCCGGGCTCGACTTCGAGGACCTCGAGCTGCTGTGCCTCGAGCTGCTCCGGTCCAGTCAAGCGCTCCGCGACCGCTACCAGCAGCGATTCGAGCGCGTGATGGTCGACGAGCTACAGGACACGAACGCGGTTCAGCTCGAGCTGATCGAGCTGCTCTCACGGGAGAACCTGTTCACCGTTGGCGACGCCCGTCAATCGATCTACGGCTTCAGGAACGCGGATGTCGAGCTGTTCGAGCGGCTCGGGTCGCGCATGCAGGAGGCGGGGCGGCGGGCGACGCTGCGGACGAACTTCCGCGCGCGGCCCGAGATCCTGCGCGTGATCAACCGGGTGTTCGGGGGCGAGCCGCTGGTCGCGGGGCGCCCGGAGGAGCCGCTCGATCAGCCGCGGGTCGAGCTGCTCGTCGCCGACAAGGCGGGCGAGTGGACGCCGGAGGGGCCGGCGGCGCCCTGGCGCGTGGCGGAGGCCCGGGCGCTCGCCGCGCGTGTCCAGGAGCTCTTGAGCGAGGGAGCGACGGCCGGAGATGTCGTGGTGCTGCTGCGCGCCACGACCGATATGCGTGCATACGAGCGCGCGCTCGAGGAACTTGGGATCCCGACGTACACGGTTGGCGGGCGCGGTTACTGGTCGCACCCGCAGGTGGTCGACATGGTCTCGTACCTGCGGGTCCTCGCCAACCCCCGCGACGAGGAGGCCCTGTACGCGCTGCTGGGCTCGCCGCTCGTGGACGCCTCGCTCGACGCGCTGGTGCTGCTCGCGGCGGCCGCGCGCGAGCTCGGTCGCGACCCATGGTGGGTGCTGCGCGAACCGGGGGAAGCGCTTGATTCGTTGCCCGCAGACGATAACGCGCGGCTGGGCTGGGCGGGGGCTTGGATCGCCGGCGAGCGCGAGGAGGCCACGCGCAAGGGCATCGAGGAGCTGCTCGATCGGGCGCTCGAGCAGACCGGCTATGACCTGACGGTGCTGGCGATGCCCGGAGGCCAGCGCCGGCTGGCGAACGTCCGCAAGCTGATGCGCCTCGGCCGCGAGCACTTCGCCGAGCACGGGCCGGACCTCCAGGGGTTCGTCGAGCTGGTCGCGCGGCGCGGGCGCTCTTGGCGCCCGGACCCGGACCAGAGCGAGGCCCCGATCGAGAGCGAGTCGCTCGACGCGGTGCGGCTGATGACGATCCACCGTGCGAAGGGGCTCGAGTTCGAGATCGTGTGCGTCGCCGACCTCGGCCGCGGCGCGCGGTCGAGCCCTGATGTGCTGCGAGTGGGGCCCGACGGTCGCGTCGGGCTGCGCCTCGCGCGGCCGGGCAGCGGCGGCAAGGTCGCCGCCCTGGCGTACGAGCAGCTCGGCGAGGAGCAGCGCGCCCGCGCCGAGCGCGAGGAGCGGCGGATCCTGTACGTGGCGATGACCCGCGCCCGCGAGCGGCTGATCCTGAGCGGCGGGGCGAAGGTCGAGAGCTGGGGC
>Ga0070739_10005355_pt1 | contig 14663 bp, 11 predicted proteins | sample Coa_R1_7_FD_66445 | JGI IMG/M metagenome (GOLD analysis project Ga0070739, IMG submission 66445) | Surface soil microbial communities from Centralia Pennsylvania, which are recovering from an underground coalmine fire - Coalmine... | ecosystem: Environmental > Terrestrial > Soil > Unclassified ... | reverse complement strand
AAGGAGGTCGCGCACCTGCAGGCGCAGCTGCAGACGACGGCCGACGCTCGTGACCGGGCGAAGGTCGCGCTCGCGGCGTCGGACGCACAGCTCGCGTCGGCCCAGCAGCAGGTCGTGCATCTGAACGGACTCGCGGCGGACCTGGAGGTCGAGGTCGGGAGCTTGAACGGCCAGGTCAGCACGCTCCACGCGCAGGTCGCGAGCCTGCAGGGCCAGCTCGCGGCCATTCCGGCTCCGCTCTCGGTCGCCGTGCAGCAGGTTCAGCGGGAGGCCGGATATGCGCAGGCCGAGAACGACTCGCACTCGGCCGGTGCCCTCGTCTCGCTCTCGGCCATGGACTACGTCGTCGGGCACGTCAGCGCGTCCGCCTACGGCTTCCTCGAGCTCAACGACCTGCCGCTTCCGCTCGCCACTCCCGACGGGGTGCTCGGCGCGCAGGCAGGGATCTGCGGCCATGCCGCACTCACGTTCGCCGCCATCGTCAAGCGGCTGGGCTACTCCGTGCGCAGCGTGCAGTTCTACTGGAACCTCGCGGACGGGTCGCCCGACAGCCACATCGCCGTCGAGGTGTACTACGACGGCGGCTGGCACTTCTTCGATCCCACCTTCGGCGTCTTCTGGACCGATCCCGCGACCGGGAACGTGCTCTCCATCAGCGACGCCCGCGACGGCGTCGGAACCGAGCACAAGGACGACGTCTCCTTCACCAACCTGGTCGAGGACCCGTGGTTCGGCGGCGACGACACGGCCTTCGAGACGGATCCGGCGACCACCGTGGTGCTCGACCAGCAGGCATTCTCCGGCTGAGGCCGGCCCGGCGCTAGAGAACCCTCGCGAGCAGCGCCCGGACACGGGGAGCGTCGGCACGGGCCAGCTCGCTCAGCGCGGCGAAGTCGTGGCGGCCGTAGAGCCCGAGAGCGATCCAGCCGCGCCCCGGCCGCCCCGGATAGACCGGCACCGCCTGCGCGACCGCGGAGTGGTTCCAGACGACGCGCTCGAAGGCGCCGTCGAGGTGCACGGCGCGCCCGCCGTCCGGCTCGGTCCGGATCGTCAGCGTCCCGTTCTCGCTGACCGCGCCGATCGCCCAGCGCCTGCGGGCGCGCGCGAGGACCTGCAGGAGGACGATCTCCTTCACGACCTCGCCCAGAGGCGTCGAGCCGCGGCCACGAAGCGCGTCGAGGAGGAGCGTCCGCGCCTCGGGAACGCGTACCAGCGCCTCGACGAGCGTCAGCGCGTGCGGGACGCGCTGCCGCAGGGGCTTCCCCCCGGGCGGCCGGAGCGGCAGGCTCGGCCGTGCCGCGAGCTTCAGCGGCACTGCGATTCCTCCGGCCGGCCGCGCTTCCGCCAGGAGCTGCTCGGCGAGCGTGTCGAGCGTGTAGCGGCGGCTGAGGTAGACGTCCTCGTAGGCGCGCTCCGCCATCGCCTCGACCGTCTCGCGGTCGTGCAGCCGCTCCAGCGCCTCGTCGAGGTCGGAGAAGTCGCGGCGCACGGGGATGTAGTGGCGCTCCGCCTCGAGCACGCCGCTGTACGCCCCCTCCACGAGCACCTGCGCCGTCTTCGTCACGACGGCTTCCAGATGACGCGGGCTGAGCGCGAAGAAGGCGTACGAGTCCCAGCCGTCCGGCATCCGCGCGTCGACCTCCTCGAACGTGAGGTCGGGCTCGTCGGCGAGCAGGCGGCTGATCCGACGGTGGATCTCGCCGCGCTCGTCGAGGACGCTCGAGCCGCTCTCGCTGCCGATCACCGCCCGGCCGGAGAGCAGGAAGTCGAGCCAGCCCTCGCCGAAGATCGTGTCCTCCGGCCGCGTCGAGACGTCGATGCGCAACCCGTGCGCCGGCGCGCGCTCGCCGACCGCCTCGGCGATCCGGTGCTTCAGCTGGCCGTGGCTGCCGAACCAGTACGGCAGCTGCCGCGCGCGGTAGACGACGTCCGTGGGACGCTCCGCGTGCGGCCGCATCCGCGCGGCGACCGAGCCGGCCGTGTCCTCGTCGATGAAGCCCGTCAGCGTCTCGCGGAAGCTCGCGCGCCCGGCGAGCAGCGGATAGAGCATGGCGCGCTGGTCCGGACCGAAGCACGAATAGACGCTCGTCACGCCCAGCTCGAGCAGCCACTCGTCCAGCAATGCCGCGTGGTCGTACTCGTCCTGCGGCAGCGCGACCTTGGGACAGCGCAGCTTCGCGAGCCAGCGGAAGCGCCGCCGGTACGTCTCGAACTCGTAGTTCCAGCGCGCGTACGAGAGGAAGGTGGTGTGGAGGATGCACAGGTCGGGGGCGGTGCGGGCGAGCCACGGCGGCGCCGGGTCGATCGCGTTCCGGTAGACGACCTGGACGCCGCGCCCGTCCAGCAGCCGCAGGTGCCGGCCGACCGCCAGCCGCAGCTCCGTCCCCTTCGGATACCAGTAGAGGACGAGGACGCGCACGAGCGGCCACGATAGCCTCGTTCGAGATGCCGGACACACCCCGCCGCGTCGTCCTCTTCTCGCACAGCTACCTCGGATCGAAGCGGCGGGCGGGCTTCCAGCACCTCGCGGCGGCGTTCTGGCGGCTCGGCTGGGACGTCACGTTCGTGACGGCGCCGATCAGCCTCTTCTCGCGGCTGCGTCGCGACTACCGGCTTGCCTATCCCGTCTTCGAGCAGGCGAACCGGCTCGTGCCCGTCGGCGAGCGTCTGACGAGCTTCGTCCTCGTGACGAGGCTCCACCCGCAGAACCTGCGCTCGCCCCTCGCGAACCGGCTCGCGGCGCCCCTCTGGCGCCGCTACGCGCATGCGCCCCTCGGCCCGCTCGCCGGGGTGCTCGCGGACGCGGATCTCGTCGTCTTCGAGAGCGGGGTCGTGCTGCTGCTCGTCGACCAGGTGCGGGAGCTCGCCCCGCACGCGCGCGTCGTCTACCGGGCGGCCGACGATCTCCGCCACTCGGGCCTGCACCCGGTCGTGCGCGAGGCGGAGGCGGCGGCGATGCCGACGTTCGACCACGTCAGCGTCCCCACCACTCAGATCGCGGAGGCGCTCGGCCCGCTCGGCGAGGTCCAGCTCTTTCCGCCCGCGGTGGACACGGAGGCGTTCGACCGGAAGACGGAGTCGCCGTACGGGGAAGGCCCCGCGGCCGTCTTCGCCGGCGTGTGGCGGCACTTCGACTACGACACGCTGCAGATGGCCGCCCAGCTGGCGCCGCACGTCGCCTTCCACATCGTCGGGGTCGCGCCTCGACCGCTGCCGGCGAACGTCGAGTTCCACGCCGAGCTGCCGTTCGACGACCTCGTCCCCTACTTCCAGCACGCGAGCTTCGGCCTGCTGCTCTTCCCGCCCGGCTACACGAGCCTCGGCCAGGGCAACAAGGTGGCGCAGTACTCGTATTGCCGCCTGCCGATCGTGGCGCCCGCGCACCTCGAGCCCGACCGCGCGAACATGTGCGTCTTCGAGGCCGGAGACCGCGCGAGCCTGCAGCGCGCGCTCGAGGAGGCGGAGCGGATGCCGCACTCGCCGTCGTTCGCGGAGGGCATCCCGTCCGCGGAGGACCTCGCGCTCGCCCTGGCGGGAGAGACGTGAGGCGCGTCCTCTGGGTCGTTCACTCGCCGTCGTTCGGCGGACCGCACAACGAGGCTCTGCGCCTCGCCGGGCCGCTGCGAGAACGGGGCTTCGAGACGGTGGTCGCCGTTCCGGACGAGCCGGGGACGGCCGCGCCGCACCTGCGCGAGGCGGGGATCGAGGTCGAGCAGCTTCCGCTCGGCCGGCTGCGCGCCTCACGCGATCCGAGGCAGCTCGTGCGCTTCGCGCGCGACTTCCGGCCGTCGGTGCGCGCCCTCGAGGCGGCGATCGACCGCGCCGGCGCGGACATCGTCCAGATCGGCGGCCTCGTCAACCCGCACGCGGCGTTCGCGGCTCGGCGGCGCGGGGCAGCAGTCGTCTGGCAGATCCTGGATGCCTACGCGCCAGCGCCGCTGCGGAGGCTCGCGCTGCCGCTCGTGCGGCGTCACGCCGACGCCGTCATGTTCAGCGGCGAGGCGATGCTGGCGGCGCACGGCGGCCGCGACTCCTTCCGCGCGCCCGTCTTCGTCTACTACCCGCCGGTCGACACGGAGCGCTTCGCTCCGGGCGAGGGACGCGGCGAGCGTGTGCGGCGGGAGCTCGGCATCCCGGCGGACGCGCCGGTGGTGGGGACCGTCTCGGTCCTCGTGCCGGTCAAGGCGCTGGAGAGCTTCCTCGGCGCAGCGGAGTGCATCGCCGCGGCTCTCCCGGAGGCGCGCTTCGTCGTCGTCGGCTCGGCGCCCGGGTCGCACGCCGCCTACGGCGAGCAGCTGCGCCGTCGGGCCGAGGCGCTCGCCCTGCCGCATCCCGTCGTCTTCGCCGGCGACCGCAGCGACGTCGAGGACTGGTACCCGGCGTTCGACCTCCACGTCGTCACGTCCCGCTCGGAGGGAGCGGCGACGACCGTGCTCGAGGCGCAGTCGTGCGGCATCCCGGTCGTGGCCGCAGACGTCGGCGCGCTGCACGAGGTCGTCGCGGACGGAACCACCGGCGTGCTCGTCCAGCCGGGAGACTCCGGTGCGATCGCCGACGCCGTGCTGAGCCTGCTGCAGGATCCGGAGCGCCGCGCCGGGCTCGGACGCGCCGCGCGTGCCGCCGCGCTCGAGCGCTTCGGCCTCGAGCGGGCCGCCGACCTGCGCGTCCGCGTCTACGAAGCGGCGCTCGCGGGCTCTTCCGCCCGCGGCTCCCGCGCCTGAGCGGCCACGGCCGGAGCGGCCAGGCAGGTGACGAGAATCCCAATAGTGAAGGCGTTGAGCGGATTCGCCATCAGGCGGGTCGCTCCGGCGAACGCCTGGACGAGGCTGACCATCGGCAGCACCGCGTAGATGACGAGGGTGGGGTCGCGGTCGCGTGCCGCGCGTTCGAGACCGCGGATTGCGAGGACGGCGAGACCGAGGATGAAGGCGCACAGCCAGACGAGGCCGACGATGCCGGCCTTGAGCAGGAAGAGATACGGCAGCGGGTGGATCTCCTGCACGGCCGCGAGGTCTCGTCCGCCGGCCCGGAGGGTCCTCTTCCAGCTCGGAGGCGCGTACTGCTCGTCGATCACGCCGCCGAACCCGCGGCCGAGCGCCAGCGAGAGCGGCGACTTCCCGACCGCTTTGCGAACCAGCTGCGACTCGTACGTCCGGCCGCGATTCGACGGGTCGGCGCCGTGGTACTGGCCGCGGATCGCGGCGCCGTCGGGGGTCAATGCGATGAAGCCGGCCAGCGCGATCACGGCGGCGCCGACGATCAGCCACTGCGGCAGCAGCGGGCGGATGCGAATCGCGACGTAGAGCAGCAGCCCGCAGGCGACGCCGAGGTCGACCGCGACGGACGAGCCGGCACCGGGAGCTCTGATGTCCCACGCCTCGGCTGCGACGAGCGTCGCCGCGAGGCCAAGCGTCAGGAAGCGGGCGCGTCTCGGCCAGAGGAGCAGGAACGCGAACGCGGCTGCGTAGGAGGCCTCCTGGTAGACGTAGAGCGGCTCCACCTCTCCCCAGAAGAGGAGCACGAGCTGCGCGGCGGTCAGCAGCAGGAGGACGTCCACCAGCTCGTGCGCGCAGGCGCGGGCGCTCGCCGGGCTCACCGCGCGTCCGACCGCGTACATGAAGACGAAGAACACGACGAGCCCCACGTCCTGGGCGACGTAGAGCGGCCGGTTGTGGTGCGCGAGCCCGAGGGCGGTGGCGGGGATCAGGACCACAGTGACGTACGCGACGAACACCCAGTCCAGAGCCGCGGCCGACCGCAACCGGGCGGCCCGGCGCCGCCAGAGCTCGCCTGGACGGGTCAGGACGCCCCGGTACGCGTAGACGACCAGCGGCAGGAGCAGGACCACGACGAGCGGGATCACGATTCGCTCCACGACAGGCGCGTCGCCGAAGGCGCCGCTGGGCTCGACGAGCCGGCGGACGAGCCAGCTCGCGGTGAGCGAGACGGCGAGCAGCGTCCCCACGACCGACCGGAAGTAGCGCCGCCCGGGATCGGGCGTGAGCACCGAGACCACGAGGATCATCCCGATCCCCGCACCGGCGGACGCCGCGGCGGTGATCTCCCTGTCGGAGCCGGCCTGCGCCAAAACGACCACGGCCGAGCCGCCGAGCCAGACCGCCGCCGTCAGCAAGCCAACGAGCAGTCGCACGAAGGTCGCGCCTCGCCGTGCGGCAGGTGAAGCGGTTGCGGACGCCAACGAGCCGCCAGTCTACCGGGGGTTTTCGGACTCCTTACACCGTCCTCCGGTCAGTTGACTATGGTGGCCCCCGTGCGGTTGAGGGTCTTTGTGCGGGGGGCGGTTGCGTGCGCCGGCATCGGTGTCCTCCTGGCCACGGCGGCCACCGCCGGAGCGCGGGGGCAGCGCCACCAGACGGCGCACGTCCTCGCGACCCGCGCCACGATTCCGCTGCGCACGGCCCTCTTCGACCCGTACAGCTTCGTCGGCGCGAGCAACGCGTTCGACATGGCGAAGGCCGCCGGCGCCTCGTACGTGCGGCTCCCGTTCAGCTGGAGCAGCGTCGCGCCGGAGAAAGACGGCCCGGACTTCGTCGCCAACGATCCGACCGCCTACTCGTGGAGCGGCCTCGACCAGACGGTGACCGCGGTCGAGGCGGCCGGCCTGCAGCCGATGCTCGACATCGTCTCCCCGCCGAAGTGGGCGTTCGCCGTGAAGCCGAGCGGCCGCAAGGCCGGGACGCCGAGCGTGTCGCAGCTCGGCCAGTTCGCCCAGGCCCTGGCGAAGCACTTCAACGGAGTCGACGGCCCGCCCGTGCGCGTCTACCAGGTCTGGAACGAGCCGAACAACAGCCTCGACCTGTCGCCGGTCAAGCCCGCGACGTACCGCTCGATGGTGAACGCGGTGGCCAACTCGGTGCACAAGGTCAGCTCGAAGAACCTCGTGATCGCCGGCGGGCTCGACCCGTTCGAGAACCTCGCCTCGGACTTCGTCTCGCAGGCGCCGCTCGCGTACATGCGCGCCGTCCTCTGCCTCTCGAAGGGCGCGCACCCGCACCGCACGTGCAAGGCCAAGATCCACTTCGACATCTGGTCGCATCACCCGTATACGTTCGGCGGCCCGTTCGGGAAGGCGAAGCGACCCGACGACGTCTCGCTCGGCGACCTGTCCAAGATGACCACGCTGCTGAGGGCCGCGAGGCGCCTCCACACGGTCGTCTCCTCGCATCCGATCCAGTTCTGGGTGACCGAGTTCAGCTGGGACACGAGCCCGCCGCGGCGCCACGCCGCGCCGCTCGCCCTGCAGGCGCGCTGGACCGCGGAGTCGCTCCACCAGATGTGGCTCTCGGGCGTCTCCCTCGTGACCTGGTTCCTGCTGCAGGATCGGCCGAAGCCGAGCGTCTACCAGTCCGGCCTCTACTTCCACTCCAAGTCGCTCGACAAGGCGAAGGCGAAGCCGACGCGGACCGCCTTCCGCTTCCCCTTCGTCGCGTATCTCGGCAACGGGACGGTCAGCGTCTGGGGGCGCGACGCGACGAGCACGAAGAAGCTCGTGACGATCCAGCGGCGCACGGGAATCCGCGGCCACTGGCGGACGGTGGCGCGGATCGAGCCGAACCGCTACGGGATCTTCAAGGCGACGCTGAAGCTGAAGGCGAGCTCCAAGGACTGGCTGCGCGCCCAGGCGTCCGGGTCGGGGAACTCGCTCGCCTTCTCCCTCACCGTGCCCAAGGACTCGCGGTACGGCCCCTGGGGCAACTAGCCCCGGCCGCAGCGGACCGCGATCTTAACGAGACATTTACCGCGTTCCGACGGTAAGCAGACGAACCGCCGTTAGCCTTCCGCCCGTGCACTCGGGGGGGACAAAGGGACGCCGGCGCGTGCCGCATCGCCTACTCGCCGCCGGCGCCGTCGCCGCCCTCACGTGCGCCGTCGCCGTCTCGGCCGCGAGCGCGCAAGCCGTCCACACCTACGCCACTCCCGCGACCGCGCCGCTGCGCACCGGGCTGTTCGATCCCTACAGCTTCGTCGGAGCCAGCAGCGCCTTCGGAATGGCCAAGGCGGCCGGCGCCTCGTTCGTCCGGATCCCCTTCAACTGGAGCAGCGTCGCGCCGAACTACCCGGCCTCGGGATTCGACGCGGCGAACCCGGACGACTACGCCTGGGGCGGGCTCGATCAGACGGTCAACGCGATCGAGACCGCAGGGCTGACGCCGATCCTCGACATCGTCTCGCCGCCGAGCTGGGCCTACGCCGTGCGCCCGAAGGGGAAGAACGCCGGCACGCCGAAGGTGGCCGCGCTGGGCCAGTTCGCGCGCGCTCTCGCGGCCCACTACAACGGCAAGACCGGGCCGGTCGTGCGCATCTACCAGGTCTGGAACGAGCCGAACAACAGCCTCGACCTGTCGCCGGTCAAGCCGGCGACCTACCGCTCGATGATCAACGCGGTCGCGGCGTCGGTGCACGCCGTCAGCAAGGCGAACCTCGTCGTCGCCGGCGCGCTCGATCCCTTCTCGAACAAGACGAGGAACTGGCACTCCGAGGCGCCGCTGACGTACATGCGCGCGCTGCTCTGCGTCTCCGGCGGCGCGCACCCGCACCGCACGTGCAAGAACCAGGTGCACTTCGACGTCTGGTCGCATCACCCGTACACCTTCGGCGGCCCGTTCGCCCACGCGAGGCTCCCCAACGACGTCTCGCTCGGAGACCTCTCCAAGATGCGCGCGCTGCTGAACGCGGGGAAGCGCCTCCATCGCATCGTCCCCGTCCACCCGCTCCAGTTCTGGGTGACCGAGTTCGCCTGGGGAACGAGCCCGCCGCGCAAGGGCGCCGCGCCGCTCGCGCTCGCCTCGCGCTGGACGGCGGAGTCGCTCTACCAGATGTGGCGCTCGGGCGTCTCGCTCGTGACCTGGTTCCTGCTCGAGGACCGGCCGAAGCCGAGCCCGTACGCGGCCGGCCTCTACTACCACGCCTCGTCGCTGCAGAAGGCGCGACCGAAGACGGTGCGCACCGCCTTCCGCTTCCCGTTCGTGGCCTATCTCGGCAAGGGGACGGTCAGCATCTGGGGACGCGACGCGACGAGCACCAAGACGCTGGTCACGATCCAGCGGCGCGTGGGCAGCCACGGCCGCTGGCGGACGGTGGCGCGGATCGAGCCGAATCGCTACGGGATCTTCCGGGCCGTGCTGCGCACGGCGGCGACGAAGTCCTACTGGTTCCGGGCGAGCGCGAACGGCTCGGGCTACTCGCTGCCCTTCTCGCTGACGGTGCCGAAGCCGAAGCGCAAGTACGGCCCCTGGGGCTCGACCGGCTAACGCAGCTAGCGTTCGGCGCGCCATGACGGCGGCGGTCGTCCTCTTCTGGGGCTCACTCGGCGCGCTCGCCTGGACGCACGCGCTCTATCCGGCTGCCGCCGCGCTCGCCGCGCGCGTGCGGACGCGGCCCGTCGCGAAGGACGACGCCTGTCTGCCCTCGGTGGCCGTGATCGTGACGGCCTACAACGAGGAGGAGTCGATCGAGCGCCGGCTCGAGAACCTCCGCGCGCTCGACTACCCGGCCGGGCTGGTCGAGGTCGTCGTCACCTCCGACGCGTCGACCGACCGCACCGAGGAGCTCGCCGAGGCGGCGGGCGCGCGCGTGATCCGCAACCCGCGCGGCGGGAAGGTCGCGGCGCAGGACGCGGCGGTGCGCGCGACCGAGTCCGAGATCGTCGCCTTCTCCGACGCCAACGCGACGTGGGCCGCCGACGCGCTGCGCAAGCTCGTCCGCAACTTCGCCGATCCGAAGGTCGCGTACGTCTGCGGCCGGCTCCGCCTCGAGACGCCGGGGGGCTCGAACCGGGAAGGCGCCTACTGGCGCTACGAGCTCGTCACACGCGACTCGGAGTCGCGGCTCGGCTCGATCACGGCGGGGAACGGCGCGATCTACGCGCTGCGCCGCTCGTGCTACGTCGAGGTCGATCCGCGCTTCGGCCACGATCTCTCGCTGCCGTACCTGCTGGTGCAGCAGGGGATGCGTGCCGTCTACGAGCCCGAGGCCCTCGCCTCCGAGCGGCCGACGCCGACGAACGAGAGCGAGTACCGCCGCAAGGTGCGGATGTTCGAGCACTCCTGGCTGATCGTCCTGCGAGGGAGGATGCTGAGGCGCCAGCCGCCGGGCTACCTGCTCGCGCTCCTCTCGCATCGTCATCTGCGTTACGCGAGCGGCCTCCTGCACCTCGTGCTGCTCGGCAGCTCGATCGCGCTGCTCGGCCACGGGCCGGTGTACGCCGTCCTGCTCGGCCTCCAGCTCGGGCTGCTCGCGGCGGCGCTCGCCGGCGTCGGCCTCGCCCGCTACTACGTGCTGATCACGTGGGCGACGGTGGTTTCGTTCTGGAACTATGTTCGGCGCGGTGCTTCGCCAACATGGACGCCGCAGCGCGAGGAAGTCGCATGAACCGCGCCGCCGAGATCGCAGAAGTGACGTCGACGCACCGCATCAGACTGCCGGAGCTCGGCCTGGCGCTCGCCTGTTTTGTCGGGTCGGCTGCCACGGTGCAGAAATACGCGGGGACGGTCTCGGTCGTCCTCTACCTGCTGGTGCTCGTGGGCGCCGTGCCGTTGCTCGTTCGCGGCGCCGACCTTTACTTCCCCGCTCTGCGCACGCGTTCGGTCGCCCTGCTCGCCTGCGCCACCCTACTCGTGCTCGCGATCGTGTTCGCGTTGGTTTACCCGCACGCGAACACGCACGTCCCCGGGCTCGGCAGCGACCGCGACGACGCCGCCGACATGGGAGCGCGCGCCTTGCTCCACGGGCGCTGGCCCTACCACGGCCACACCTATCTCGGAAACCCGATCTCCCAGCTGCCGGGCCTGCTCGTTCTCGCCGTGCCGTTCGAAGCTCTCGGCCACAGCGCCTACGCCGCCTTCTTCTGGCTGCCGGTCCTCTTCGCGGTGCTCTGGTATCTGCGCGGAGAGGCGCAGTCGCCGCTTCTCCTCCTCTGGCTGGTTCTCGTCGCCTCTCCGGTCGTCGTGCGCGAGGTTCTCACGGGCGGCGACCTCGTCGCGAACACGGTCTCGGTGATGCTCGCCCTCTGCCTCGTGCACCTCGCGTTGCTGCGCGGGCACACGGCCGGGATCGCGCTCGCCTCGCTCTTTCTCGGCTTCGTGCTCTCGTCCCGGCTCAACTTCCTCTTCGTGCTCCCGCCGTTGGTCGCGCTGGTCTGGAGACGCTACGGCGCCAGGGTCACGACAGCGCACCTGACGCTCACGGCCGTCGGGTTCGCGGCGGTGACCCTGCCCTTCTACATCGGCAGGCGCTCGTTTCCGCCGCTCGCGGCGAGCGACCACCTCTCCGTCTTCGACCGCAGCTTTTCGGGCGGCCAATGGCTGCTGATCGGGTTGGCGCTGGTGCTCAGCGCGATCCTGGCGGTGCTCGCGCCTCCGACCCTCCAGAGCGTCTTCGTCCAGGCGGCGATCCTGCAGGCCTTCTTCCTCGTCGCGGTCGCCGTGCACGATTCCGTGAGCTCGGGCGCGCTCGACCTCGTGAAGCTCACGCCGGGATACGGATTGCCGGTCGTCCTGCTCGCCCTCGGTGCGGTTCCGGCCCTCGACCGGGCCTGCGTCGCCCGACGCCCTGCCTCCGCGGCCTATCAGCCCGTCGATTCGACCACCTGACGGTGCGGCCTTGAACCGAGCGGCGGACGTCGCGATCGCGGGCACGGCTTTGCTCGCCGCCTCGCCCGTGCTCGGCCTCGCGGCGGTCGCGATCAAGCTCGGGGACGGCGGGCCCGTCCTCTACCGGCAGACCCGGGTCGGGCGCGACGGCGTCGACTTCGAGCTGCTCAAGCTGCGCACGATGGTCGTCGGCGCCGAGAGCATGGGCGCCGGCCTCTCCGTCAACGAGGGAGACCCGCGTATCACGCGGGTCGGCCGGCTCCTCCGCAAGCTCTCGCTCGACGAGCTGCCGCAGCTCTGGAACGTCGTGCGCGGCGAGATGAGCGTGATCGGCCCACGCCCGACGCTGCGCTACCAGGTGGAGCAGTACGACGACCGCCAGCGCCACCGGCTCGACGTGCGGCCGGGCATCACCGGCTGGGCGCAGATCAACGGCCGCGCCGCGCTGCCGTGGGCCGACCGGATCGAGCTGGACGTCTGGTACGTGGAGCACCGCTCGCCGCTGCTCGACCTGAAGATCCTCGCCCGCACGCCGCGGGCGCTCTTCCGCGGCACGTACAAGGGGGAGACGGGCGGCTGGCGGGCGCCGACGTGAGCGACCTGCTCTCGCTGCTCGCCTGCCCCGCCTGCCGCGGCGGGCTCTCGTGGGAGGCGGAGCAGGCTCGCTGCGAGCGCGGACACCTCTATCCGCTCGTGGAGGGGATCCCGGTGCTGCTGCCGCCCGCCGTCGAGGCGGACGTCCACAAGCAGGCGCAGGCGGAGTTCTTCGACCACGAGGACCCCGAGTGGGAGATCTCGCGCCCGCACGGCGCGCCGGAGGTCTACCGCTGGCTGCTCGAGCAGAAGTTCGCGCGCAGCGTCTCGTCGCTGCGCGACCTCTTCCCGGGCGCGACGGCGCTCACGGTGTGCGGCGGCTCGGGGATGGACGCCGAGTTCCTCGCGCGCGCCGGTGCGCGCGTCCTCGCGTCGGATCTCTCGCTCCAGGCCGCGCTGCGCGCGCGGCGCCGCGCGGAGCGCTTCGGCGTCGAGCTGCAGCCACTGGTCGCCGACGCCGAGTCCCTGCCGTTCTCCGACCGCGCGGTCGACCTCGTCTACGTGCACGACGGGCTGCACCACCTCGAGGATCCGCTCGCCGGGCTGGCCGAGATGGCGCGTGTCGCGGCGGTCGCGGTCTCGGTCAACGAGCCGGCACAGGCGGCGGCGACGCGGCTCGCCGTCCGCGTCGGCCTCTCCACCGACGAGGAGGAGGCCGGGAACCGCGTCGAGCGGCTGCGTCCGGAGACGCTCGCCGAGAGCCTCGGGCCGCACGGCTTCCGCGTCGTCGAGTGCAGGCGCTACGCGATGCTCTACCGGCACCGCCCCGGTCCGGTCTTCCGCTTCCTCTCGCGGCCGCCGCTCCGCGGTCCGGCAAAGCTCGCGCTGCGCCTCGGCAACGTCCTCGCCGGGCGCGGAGGCAACAAGTTCACGCTCCAGGCGCGCCGCGAGCAGTCGGCGGCCCGTTGAGCGCGCGCGACTATCCTCGCCGCACGTGCCCGGGCTGAGGATCCTCGTCACCGGCGCCTGCGGCGTCACTCCCCGCGCGGTCGCGCGCTCGCTGCGCATGTGCGACACGTGCGCCGGCGCGACGCTGATCGGCACCGACCGCGGCGGCAACTGGTACGGCTTCTACGAGGGTCTGTACGACCGCGTCTACCGCGTTTCCCAGCCCGGCGACTCCAACTACCCCGAGCTGATCGCGCAGATCTGCCGCGAGGAGGAGATCGACGTCGCGCTCGTCCAGCCCGAGGCCGAGGTGCGCTACTGGAGCCGGCACGAGCTCCCGGTGCCGGTGCTGCTGCCGCCGCCGGCCTTCGTCGAGATCGCGATCAGCAAGCGGAAGCTCTACGACACGCTGCGCGAGAGCGGCCTCGTCCCTCGCTACCGGATCGTCGAGCGCTCCGAGCTGCTCGCCCGCGGCCGGCTCGAGGAGATGGACGGCGGCCCGGTCTGGCTCCGCGACTACTCCGACGCCTCCTCGAGCGGCATCGGCTCGATCAAGGTGACCGAGCCCGAGGAGGCGTACGCCTGGGCGTATCTGAATCCCGAGATCCCGAGCTACATGCTCGCCGAGCACCTGCCCGGACGGAACATCGCCTGCACGCTCCTCTTCGTCGACGACGCGCTGCTCAAGACGGGCTGCTACGAGCGGCTCGAGTACTTCATGGGCCATCTGGCGCCCTCCGGCATCACGGGGAACATCAACCGCGGCCGGCTCGTCAACGACGGTCGCGCCCGTGCGCTCGCGGAGCAGACGGTGCGCCTCGTCTGCGAGTCGACGGGCGAGCGCGCGCACGGGCTGCTGACGGTCGACCTGCGCGAGGACCGCACGGGCGCGCTGAAGGTGACGGAGATCAACGTCCGCCACGTCGCGGCCACGTCGGCCCTGGCGTCGGGCGGCGCGAACATGGCGGAGGCGCAGGTGCTCGCCACGCTCGGGCGTCTGGACGAGATCGGGGAGCCCGTCCCGCGCTTCCCGGAGGACAACGTGATCCTGCGCGACATCGACGGCGCGCCGCTCTGGCTGACCGGCTACCGCGAGCTCGCGGTAGGGGAGCACGCGGCCGCCGCGACCCGGGTACCGTAGTCCCTCTCGCTTGCTCCCCCGCTCGCTCCTCCTGGTCGTCCTCGTCGCCGTGCTCGCAGGCTGCGGCGGCGCAGGCCACCCGGCGACGACCGCCTCGCCGCCGCCCCGGACGAACCCGAAGCCCAGGCCCAAGCCGAAGCCGCACCCGCACGCGCACCGGCGCACGGTCGCCGTCGAGCTGACGCTCATCGACGGCGACCTCGGCACCCGCGTCCGGCACGCCGTCGTCCGCTCCCACGGCCGGAGCGCGCGCACGAACCGGCGCGGCCGGGCCACGCTCGTCCTGCCGCTGGGGGCGAAGGTGACGGTCATCGTCACCGCGCGGCGTTACGGCAGGCAGCGCCTTCCGCTCGACCCCCGGCGGCACAGGAACGTGACGCTGCGCGTCTACCAGCCCCGCCTGCAGTGGCCGCTCTACGGCGCCGACT
>Ga0070739_10005353_pt1 | contig 14667 bp, 17 predicted proteins | sample Coa_R1_7_FD_66445 | JGI IMG/M metagenome (GOLD analysis project Ga0070739, IMG submission 66445) | Surface soil microbial communities from Centralia Pennsylvania, which are recovering from an underground coalmine fire - Coalmine... | ecosystem: Environmental > Terrestrial > Soil > Unclassified ... | reverse complement strand
CGCCGCCATCCCCATCTGCGACATGAACGAATAAAACGCCACCACCTGCTCCTGTTTCAGGCCGGCTTGCGAGATCAAATCGTAAAGCTGCACCCCCAGCATGATCTTGCGCTCGGTGCTCAATTGGGCCCCGAGCTTTTGCGCCATCGCCGTCAGATCCTGCTGCTCATAGAGGGCCTGACGGAAAAGCTGTCGCAGCTCGGAGTAAACTGCTTCCGGATAATCGTAGCGCAGAAAACCGAGGCTCGAGTCGATTTCCTCCTCGAGCAAAACGCCGTCGGCCTTCGTAAAGCTCGCCAGCACCTGGATCAACAGCGGCAACAGATTTGGCCCTTCCGAAACGCTGCGCGGTTTGCGCAGCGCCCGGCGCACCAGACGGCGTCCGGTCCGCCGCACCCGATACGCAAGCGGAGTTACCCGCTGCATTGCACGATCGATCTTGTCTGCAACCGTTGAGACCAGTTCCGTCATTTGGATTGCCTTAAGCTGCGAATTTTACCCGAATCCCACTAGGCACGCAATGTAGCGCGCACCGTGACGAAAACCGGCAACATTCGGAGCCGCGGGCCTTTTCGACTTGGTGGCGGCCCTTTTTGCATTGCCAATCGCCTCATGGTAGCCTTAGCTGACACCATTTATGCCTCAGTTCGATCGCAACTCGCAAAGAGAGAACAGACCTCGCGGCAACGAACCCAACTTCAACTGGCGCGGCGTGATTCTGATCGTGGTGGCCTTCAGCCTCATCGCCACAGCCATGCTCTTTTACCGCGGCGGGATGCAGCCGATTGAGGAGGTTCCTTACAACCGGTTTCTGGAACTGCTGGAAAACAAGCAGATCGTTAACGACAAGAATTATCCCCTCCAGTTAATCGTCGAGGATGGTCGCCCCACGCAAACGCTGCGGGGCGCGTACATTCGCCCGGGCATTGGCTCGGCGCCATCGCAGCCGGTCCCCTTTCGCACCACGATCTATTTGAATTTCACCACGGATCTGCAAAAGAAACTGGCCGATGCAGGGATTCAACCCGCCATCAAAACCGAGTCCAACATGTGGGCGCAGACCGTCGTCAGCTTCCTCCCCATCGGGCTTTTCCTGCTCCTGCTTTATTTCCTCTTCCGCCAGCAAATCCGCATGGCCGGCAAAGGCGCGCTCAATTTCGGTAAATCCAAAGCCCGCATGCTGGCGCGCGACAAAAATAAAATCACCTTCCGCGACGTAGCCGGCGTGGAGGAAGCCAAGGAAGAAGTGCAGGAACTGGTCGAGTTTTTGCGCGACCCGAAAAAATTCCAGAAACTCGGCGGCCGCATTCCCAAAGGCGTGCTGATGGTTGGCCCGCCGGGCACGGGCAAAACGCTCTTGGCCCGGGCCATTGCCGGCGAAGCCGACGTTCCGTTCTTCTCCATCAGCGGCTCAGACTTTGTCGAAATGTTCGTGGGCGTGGGCGCTTCGCGCGTCCGCGACATGTTCGAGCAGGGCAAAAAATCCGCGCCCTGCATCATTTTCATTGACGAGATAGACGCGGTCGGGCGCCACCGCGGTCACGGAGTGGGCGGCGGCCACGACGAGCGCGAGCAAACCCTCAACGCCCTGCTGGTGGAGATGGACGGCTTCGACACGCAGGAAGGCGTGATCATTATCGCTGCGACGAACCGGCCGGACGTCCTCGACCCGGCACTCTTGCGCCCCGGCCGGTTCGATCGCCAAATCACTGTGAACCTGCCGGACGTCAAGGGGCGCGAAGAAATTTTGCGCGTGCACGCCAAGAAGGTGAAACTGGCTGAGGGCGTCGATCTGGCGGTCATCGCCCGCGGCACACCCGGTTATTCCGGCGCCGAGCTGGCCAACGTCATCAACGAAGCGGCGCTCCTGGCCGCGCGCCGCGGACTAAAAGCCATCACCCTCGCCGAATTGGAAGAAGCGCGCGACAAGGTTCGCTGGGGCAAGGAACGCCGCAGCCTCGCGCTGAGCGAAAAAGAAAAGGAAAACACCGCCTACCACGAAGCCGGGCACGCGTTGTTGCTCGTGCTGCTCCCGCATACCGAGCCGCTGCACAAGGTCACCATCATCCCGCGCGGGCCATCGCTCGGTTCCACCATGTGGTTGCCTGAGGAAGACAAATACACCAATCGCAAAAAGGAATTGCTGGCCAGCCTCGCCGTAGCCATGGGCGGCCGTGTAGCGGAGGAAATTATCTTTGGCGACATCACCAACGGCGCCCGCGGCGACATCAAAGGCGCCACGGCCATTGCGCGGCGCATGGTGTGCGAATGGGGCATGAGCGAGAAAATGGGCATGGTCGAGTACGGCGAGCACGAGGACTACGTTTTCCTCGGCCGCGAACTGACGCGCAACCGCGATTACAGCGAAGCGACCGCGGAACAAATCGACCAGGAAGTGCGCAAACTCATTGATGACGCTTACCAGACGGCCAAAAAAACCCTCACCCAAAACCGCGACAAACTTGAAGTCATCGCCAAAGCGCTGCTGGAATACGAAACGCTCGACGGCGCCCAGATCAGGGAAATCATCGAACACGGTCGCCTGATCCATCCCCCGCCCGGCGTGGGAGGCGCACCCAGTAAAAAGCCGACGCCCGAAAAACCGCCCAAACAAGTCCTGGCCCCCGACGTGGCCCCACCTCTCCCCGGCGCACTCGGCGGCGCACCGGCTTGAAAGAGGGAGGACGCATCCCGTGTCAGCACCGCCGGTATGGGCTTTGGCCTCTTGGTTCGCTCGACTTCGTTAATCCAGCAACCTTTTGTTCTAGCACTTGCTGATAGGAACAACAACGCGCTCAGCGCTTGGTTCTGTGTCGCGGCCGATACATTCCCGACCCTCGCCAGATGGGTGAGAAATTCGGAGATCTCCCCGCGCCCATTTTCCCTCGGATGACGTCATTCTGTAGCCGGGGTCGGTGACCCCGGCCACTTGCCCCGGCTAGGACGCGAATCATCGAATGTTGTAACTTATCCAATACTTTCCCGCCTCCATTGAGTATGAACTCGATCTTTACATGACTCGCATTCCACCCGGCCCGAAACGCACTTATCCGGGCAGCATTCTGCTTCGGTTCCGCCGGAATCCGCTGGCGCAATTTGAAACGATCGCACGCGAGTATGGCGATATTGCCTACCTGAAGTTTGGCACCGAAAAGGTGTTTTTCATCAACCACCCGGACTTGATCCGCGAGGTGCTGGTCACGCAAAACAAAAACTTCGTCAAAGGCCGCGGCCTGGAACGAACGAAGAAGTTTCTCGGAGAAGGTCTGCTGACCAGCGAAGGGAAGTTGCACCTGCGCCAGCGGCGCATGATGCAGCCGGCTTTCCATCACCGGCGCATTGCGGCGTTTGCGGAGACGATGACGGCGCAGGCGCAACGCACCTGTGGCCGATGGCACGACGGAGAGAAACTGGACGTGACCGAGGAGATGATGCGACTCACACTCGCCATTGTCGCCCAGACTTTGTTCGGCGCGGATTTGGAAGCAGATGCCAAAGACGTGGGCGCGGCGCTCACTGCCATGATGAAATCGCTCCCCATCATGATGCTGCCGTTCGCGGACTTTCTCCAAAAGCTGCCTCTGCCGGTGCTGCGAAGAATGAAGACCGCCCACGCGCGATTGGACGAAATTATTTACGGGCTGATTAACGAGCGCCGGGCCAGCGGAAAAGATCACGGCGACCTGCTCTCCATGTTGCTGGTGGCGCAGGATGAAGAGGACCCGGAGGTGCGCATGTCCGATCAGCAAGTCCGCGACGAGGCCATGACGATCTTTCTCGCGGGTCATGAAACCACTGCCAATGCCTTGAATTGGACTTGGTATCTCCTTTCAGAGCACCCCGCAATCGAGGCTCGGTTGCACGAGGAACTTGATCGTGTTCTGAATAAGAGGCTGCCGACGCTGGCAGATATGCCGACGCTCCCTTACACCGAGAAAGTAATCAGTGAATCGTTCCGCCTCTACCCGCCGGCTTGGATGGTCGGGCGGCGAGCGTTGGCCGATTGCGAACTGGGCGGCTATGTGGTCCCTGCCCGCTCCATTGTGATCATGAGCCAATACGTGATGCACCGCGACGCGCGATATTTTGTCGAGCCGCTTCGCTTTGATCCCGAGCGGTGGACGCCGGAATTTAAAGGCACTCTGCCAAAGTATGCCTACTTCCCGTTTGGCGGCGGGCCGCGCCAATGTATCGGCGAAGGGTTCGCATGGATGGAAGCGATCTTGCTACTCGCCACCATCGCCCGGCAATGGAAGCTCGCGCTGTTACCCGGCTTTCCCGTCGTTCCGCAACCCATGGTGACATTGCGCCCGAAACATGGGCTGCAAATGATCGCGCTCCAGCGAAGAAGAGCATGAAAGCCGCAACGCCTAACCATGCGATGCAGCTAACAGGCTCCGTGCGTCACGTCGGCTGCTCCGGACCCGCAGACCTACCGGCAGCCGCCGCGCCGCGCTCCGCCTGTCGCTGATCTTGTGTCTCGTTAGGCGACTTAGACCCTTCTCTGCTTACATCAATCCTCAACGTGAGAGCAATATGGCCAAATACCTGATTTCCTTCCCCAGCGCGGCGATGGTCGTGCCCGACGGCGAGTTGGCAGCGGTGGACCGCGACGCGCACGCTGTAATCGCAGAAGCAAAGGCTGCCGGCGTCTATGTTTTCGGCGGCGGCATCGACGAAACCGTGCCGACCGTGCTCGTCTCCCCCGACGGCGCGGTTGCCGAGGGCGGATACCCTTGGGCCCCTCCACTCAACGGCGGCTTTACGGTCCTCGAATTGCCCTCACGCGACCAGGCAGTCGCGTGGGCCGCGCGCTTCGCAAAGGCCTGCCGCTGCAAACAAGAACTACGTGTCTTCGGGTTGGATCCGCAGTCCTGAGGATTTCGGATTTGTGCGTTTTCAGCATGCGAACGTCGTCTAACCAATCGCTGGAGCCAACTCCGAGATTTTTCGCGAGCGGTCGCGCTGGCCGCCGTACTGAAAGACTGAGGGATGAATTATAAAGGATAAAGTGAAAGCAAAGCTCGCCGCCGCCAGCGGTGGCTCAGCTCCGTCTCGTTAGATAATACGCTCGACAGTGAAAGATTGTCGCGGAAGATACAAATATGAAAGCAAAAATGTCTTTCATCATGGCGGGCGCTTTGGCGCTTTGCTTCACGCTCTTACGCGCTGCTCCTGAGCCTGGCTCTTCTGCCGGCCCGGGCGCTGCTGCTCAGGAGGAGATCAAAAAGATCGAGCAGGAACGAAATCAAGCGCTCCTCAAACATGACACGGCCACGTTGGATCGAATGACTTCCGATGACTACACTTTCATCAACCAACGAGGTGAGCTGCGAACAAAAAGCGAGATCTTGGCCGGTTTCAAATCGGGTAGCTTTAATTACGATGCTCGTGAAATCTCTGACTTGCAGGTCCGAGTCTATGGGGATGCAGCCGTCGTGACTGGCCGCGCAAAACAAAAAGGTGTGGAGAATAGTAAAGACTACGGCGGCGAAAATCGCTTCACTCGAGTCTACATCAAACAAAATGGCCACTGGGTTTCCGTCGCACTACAAGTAACTTTGGTTGCTAAATCGCAATGAACGATCTAACCACGCGATGGAGCCAACGCCGCTCGACTTGATTATGAGCTTGTTCGCAGTTCAACCTTTTATCAGCAGCCACGCGCGCCCTCGCCAGCGGTCGCTGATCTTGTGTCTCGTTAGGCCTATGCAACGAATCCTTTTGTGCGTGTTCACGTCAGCATTGATCAGCGCCGCTGTGTTGCTTTGCGCGGCACAGGACCAGGGCGGGACGAACTTTCAGAAGGTAGTCAGCGCTCTTTCCGGGAAATGGTCGATACGCGAAACTTCCGATCATGGTGAAACGGCAGGCGAGGAGCTCTGGCAAGGCGGGACGAGCGGAATGCCGCTCACCGAGGAGTTTCGCGCAATCACGGTAAGCGGGGAGAAACTGACCGATTACGCCGCAGTTTGGTGGGACGGCAAGGCGAAGAAGGTCCGCGGTATTTGGTGCGCAGATTTCAATGACCAAGGCTGCACCCCATTTGAGGTGACCTCGCGCGGTAGCGATATTGAAATGAAGGGGGAGTATGACAGCAAAGGAAAATCCACCGCGTGGAAGGAAATTTTCCACATCACATCCGTGACGACGTTCACTCAAACCCTATACATGGGCGCACCGGGCGAAGAGCTGAAGAAAGTCTCGACAATTGTCGCCGAGAGAAAGCCGTGATCCCGGAAAGGCCTAACCAGGCGATGCAGCGAACCGCGCCCGCTCCGATGCATAATTTTCGTCTAGTTAGTTCGTCCAGCTTGCGACCACGCGCGCTCCCGGGCGCGGTCGCTGATCTTGTGTCTCGTTAGGTGACTCCGACGCTGGAGGTGAAATCCGTGTCTGATAAACCGCTCCGAATTGAATTGCTCGATGAGGACGAGCCAGACCCGCGCACAGCGCACACCGCAGAGAAGCAACTCGATTGCATCAGCTTCAACGCTGGCGCAGAGGAACGCTTCTGCAATCTCATCTGCGCACTGCTCGACACCGGCGCACTCACCGTGCGCGAAGCAATCATCGAAGCCAGCTTCGAGCTAGATGTCTCGCCAGAGACCAGCAAACGCTATCTGTCGAAGCACAGCGAGCGGGGCGAGCGCCATGTCCGGAAAAGCCGCGAGGGTAGCGGTCGAGCGCAGCGGGCAGCTGCCGAGAGACAAGGCGGCGCGCACGGCCTCGCTGGATATCTCGCGCTCAATTAACGCTGTTCAATCGAGCGGGCTCTTCACGCCGAGGCCCGGTTTGTTGAGCACGTGAGTGTAGATCATGGTGGTGGAAACATCTTTGTGGCCTAACAACTCTTGCACGGTGCGAATGTCCGAGCCGGTTTCGAGCAGGTGCGTGGCAAACGAATGCCGAAAGGTGTGACAGCTGGCCGGCTTGTTAATGCCGGAGGCGCGCACGGCTTTCTTCACGGCCTGTTGCAGCGCGCTTTCATCAATATGATGCCGCCGCTTTTTGCCGGAACGCGGATCGATGGAAAGGCGCGAGGAGGGAAAGGCATACTGCCAGCTCCACTGGCGGGAAGCGCTCGGATATTTTCGGTCAAGCGCGTCCGGCAACCAGACTTCGCCGAAACCATCAGCCAAATCCCCCGTGTGTTGCGCCTTGATTTTTTCCAAATGTCGCTGCAATGGCGCCGCCAGGTTTACCGGCAGCATTGTGATGCGGTCGCGACCGCCTTTGGTGTCGCGCACCGTGATATGCGCGTAGGCAAAGTCGATGTCTTTGACGCGCAAACGCACGCATTCCATGAGGCGAAGGCCACTGCCATAGAGCAAGCTGGCCGTTCCGTGCAGATGGGAGAGAACTCTGCGCACCTCATCGCGCGTTAAAACCACCGGTAGGCGTGCCGGCTTTTTCGCCCGCTGCACCTTTTCGAGCCAGCCAATCTCTTGTTTTAGCACTTGTTTGTAGAGAAAGAGTAACGCGCTCAACGCCTGGTTCTGCGTCGAGGCCGTCACGTTTCCGTTGCGGACCAGGTCAGTCAGAAATTCGCCCACTTCCCTCTCCGCCATTTCGCAGGGATGACGCAAGTGATGAAAACGAATGAAGCGCTCGATCCAGTCGCAGTAGGTTCGTTCCGTGCGCAGGCTGTAATGCTTCAGGCGCATGACGTCGCGGACTTGATCCAGCAACTTTCCTTTTGGCTTGTCGGCCGAAACCGGTGGCGCTACAAGATCCGACATGACCTTGTTTTTATCGGTGGGGGCGGCTTTGGGCAAGCGGATTGGACGGAATTACTCCGCTTTATTTTGCGGAAAAATTCCATATATATCTCGTTAGGCCTTTGAATACCACACGCGTAACCGCCCGAGCGCTAGCCAAGACAGCAGTGGTTGTGGCTAGCATCGTCTTGTTCATCGGTGCTGTTATCCACATCGGCGTGGGTTATCCGCTGGTAGCTCGGGCTGTGGCCTCAGCCCATATCACCAAAGCGCCCGGTATGTCACCGGCAGAGCTGCAGGCCGTTTGGCTCGTAGCGGCATTTTTGATGGTGGCGTTGTCCGTCGTCCCACTCTTGGCGCTAGGAGTAGCGGACTTATTCCGGCGCCTCGCGCTTCTTTGTGGTGCTGCTACACTTCTATGTGGCGCTCTCGTTGCCGCATTTGCTGGTGCCACGCATCCAGCTGTCATTATCTTTACCTTGAGCGGAGCGTTGTTCGTGTATGGTGGTGTCATGGCCTAACCAGGCGCTGCAGCCAACGGCTCAGACGGCGTTGTTTTTTGGATGTTCAGCCTAGCTAGTGTGCCGATGGATGTTGCCACTTGCGGTTCCCTGAGCCGTGGCTGAGCTTGTGTCTCGTTAGGCCTTGGCTTACCGACGTCGGTGCATAAACCAGAGCAAAGAAAGAATCTATGAGCACACGCAGAACTTTTATCAAACGCGCGGGAGTCGTGGGAGCCCTAGCTGCCGGCGGCGCTTTTAAGCTCGCGAGTGCGGCGCCGCCAGAGAAGGCGGAAACACCTGGCACCGTAAGTAGCGAGAGAGACCCACACTGCATCGTCACCGGCCGCACGAAGTCCGGAAAGTCGGTCGTGGTCAGCCACGCCCCACTTAAGCCGCTAACGGTCGCACTGATGCCCGGAGTCGAGTTTTATCGTCTTTGGGGGAGCGACTCCACGCCGATCCTCCCATCCGACGGCAATCCGTCACCGCAACCTCAGTATTTCCCGCTGAAGAACGGCTTCCGGTTCGGTATGTTTACGTTGCCGCCGGCGACTAGCACCAGCGCCCAGCCATCGCCCTCTTCGGCCCTGGTCCAAGAGGTTGAGCAGAAATTGCCAGGAGATATTGCAGGCAATGGAACCCAATCATCCGGGCATGCATACTACCGATACGGTAGACTTCGACGTCGTAGTTTTCGGAGAGGTCGTGTTAGAGTTGGACGATGGAGCTGAAGTCGTGCTTAAAGCGGGCGATTGCGTCATCCAAAATGGAACGCGTCATGCGTGGCATAATCGCGCCGCCCAAAAGTGTATGATTGCTTTCTCGTTGGTGGGTGCCGATTGCAAACCATCCCCAGCGTGACACCGGCTCGCCCATCAAATGCCTAACCAGGCGATGCAGCTAACCGCGCCCCGCTCTGTTTCCCCGTTGAGAGTAGCTACAACCTTCAACTTGCAGCCACGCGCGGTCCCGGGCGCGGCAGCTGATTTTATGTCTCGTTAGACCAGACACACATGATGCACAGCACCACAACTTAAGAAAGGACCTCACAATGATACTGAAACGTTTTTATTCGGCATTCATTATGGCGCTGCTCTTTGCGGCGTCGTCCCTCACCACCGCGGCGGCAGCGCCCGACGGCGCGCAAACTGTGGACGAGGCTTGGCGAAAGGCGATCACCGCCAACAACCTCGACGCCGTGATGGCCGTTTATGCTGAGGACGCAGTAATGTGGCTTCCCGATGCACCCGAAGCTCGGGGACGCGAGGCGATCCGCAAATCTTACGCCGAGCTGCTGGCCGCCAACACCGTAACTGGCGCCACCCTCGCCAACACTCATTACCAAACTTCCGGCGATCTTTCGGTCGGTTGGGGCGATTTCACTCTTACCCTGTCTCCAAAGAGCGGGGGCGATCCTGTTACCCTCTCCGGTCGCTTCTCCGTGATTGCAAAGAAGGAGCGTGGCACGTGGGTTTACGTTGTTGACCACGCCTCCGCTCATCCGAAGCCCCGTTGACCGTCGAAGACGGCCTAAGTTCGAGGGACGTTTATCGGTCCGACTGAATGGGGTCACCTATCAAATGTTCCCGGCAAGCGAGAGCATGTTCTATGTGCCAGGTCTCCACTTCCACATAGGCCTTGCGAAGCACGACAAGAATTCCATCGACCGAATTTATATTTCCACGAACTTTGGCGAGTGGTGGGGAGTGCGCAGAGCTTCACCGCAGTTGCAACAGCGCACGGATTCAAATATTTAGGTGCCCGGGAGCGCAACAACCGGCATCCGCATGCTGGAGTATGGGTCTGGGGATTGCTTTGCGACGATTATCACCATCGGGTTAAGAGTTGAATGTGTTTCCCCAGTTCGATTTACTGGAGACCAATTAGTTTCACGTATGATGGTATCAGATACTTCACCCAGTCAAAGTGCTCGCAAAGCGGCACGCACACGAAAGCTTCGCCCAGCCGGGCGCAAAGCAGCCAGAACACGCAAAAGACGCGCGGCAGGTCGCAAGGCGGCGGCAACACGAGCCCAGAAGAAGACAGGTTCGATCATCACTGAGTGATGCGATAGGATAAATCCGGCCACGTGCTGTCGCCAGCGGCTGCGGCGCCGTCTCGTTAGACGCCAAAAAGAATATTTCCCACTACCCGAAAGAGGAGGAACGTTTATGAAACAAGCCAGCTATTTCATCGCCATCGCATTCATGGTGGCGTTTGCCACAAGAGCAGACAACCCGTCGGATGAAAAACAGATTTTGCAGCTCGAAGACCTCTGGGTGCGGGCGATGAATACGAAGGATCGACAGCTGTTGGATAAAATCATCGCGCCATCATTCACATTCATCGAACCCGACGGCACGGTTAAAAACCGGGCTGAATATCTTGCCGATCGCTCCAGCGACAAAGTGGAGACGGAATCGTTCGAAAACATTGATCTTAAAGTTCAGGTCCTCGGCAATTTCGCCATAGCGTCGGGCCTGGCGAAAATCACGGAACGACGCGAGGGGAAACGCTATCGATTCCAAGCTCGCTGGAAAGAGATGTGGATGAAAAACAACGGAAAATGGCAGGTGCTCACCTCGCAGGCCACACCTGTGAATCCAAAATGGGACGCAGATTTTGTTATTCCAAAATAGATGTTTGTGATCATCGGCAGCATTTCGTACTGACACGAGACGAAGCGCTGGAAGGAGCCGCCGCCTTGCATATATTCATAGTTGCGTTGATTAAACCACCGTCAATCGAAGCCGGGCTCGCTTTTTGCGGAGATCGGCCAGTTGTGTCCCGTTAAGCCGGTTCCCACCATGCCAGCTGCAACCATCAACGAAATCGCGTCGGACATTTTTCGGTTGTCCGTTTACGTTCCGGACTTTGACATGCAGTTCAATCATTTCCTGGTGCGCGACGAGGAACCGCTGCTCTTTCACGCGGGACTGAAGGCGATGTTTCCGGCTTTGCGCGAGGCGGTGAGCAAGCTGCTCAATCCCGCCGCGCTCCGGCATATCGCGTGGAGTCATTTTGAATCCGACGAGTGCGGCGCGCTGAACGAATGGCTGCAACTTGCTCCCCAGGCCCAGCCTGTCTGCACGCTGGTCGGCAAGCTGGTGAGCGTGGACGATTTCGCCATCCGTCCGGCGCGCGGCATGACGGCCGAGGACGTTTTGAGCACGGGAAAATATCGTTTCCGGTTTTATCGATCGCCGCACATTCCCCACGGATGGGACGCCGGCGTGCTGTTCGAGGAGACGCGCAAGACATTGTTCTGCTCGGACCTTTTCCATCACTTCGGCGATGTCGAGCCTGTCACAACATCTGATCTGATCGAGCCGACGCGTCAGGCAATGCAACGATTGCAGCAGGGACCATTGGCGGGCTACATGCCTTATACGCGCCAGACCGCAGGCGTGCTGCGCTCGCTGGCTGAGCTCAAGCCGGAGACGTTGGCGGTCATGCACGGCTCGTCTTATACAGGCCGGGCTGATCGGCTGCTTTTGGATTTAGCGGGAGTAATCAAGGAAAACTTTGACCAGGCGTGACAGGTGTACTGTAGCAAACCCGGGGGGGACTGCCTTCCATGCCGCCTTACCTTTGACCTTAAGACTTTCCGAACCGTACCCACGCCGCGCAACCAGATGACTCATCCACGGCCGGGCTCGCCGGGTTGGCAGGAGCGTTGCTTTTCTTTTGCGGCGACATGCTTCTTTTCTAATGGAGCGGCTCGCTTTAGAAGCGAGCTGGTTGGCGCGACTATCGGCCAGCAGTGAATGAGCCAGGGTTGGTTCGGTAGCTCAAACGAACACGAATGCCAGTCGATCAAATCGAGGCGTTGGAAATCCGTGTCGGCAAATGAGAATTTGTTTGGGAAAACGGAGCGCACCCGGTCCATCCGAAGCTCTGCTTAAAATAGTCGAAAGACCGCTTGCCTGCATATTCGTGACGGGCTGTGCGTGTTTGCTCTGTGGAGAAAATCAATAAGGCGCACTGATCAACACTCCAGGTTTGCATCGGGACAGAGTGGTTCACAATTTGTGAACCTCGAATTTGCGCTCGTTAAAGCTTATCCGGCGCGGCGGGCCAGCGGTGGCTGGGCTGCTTTACGAGAGATGGCGGAGAGCGTCTCGCGTTTGGCAGTGTTTTGCGCGATCCTTGTCGCATCACGTTCACCGTGGAGACCGAGCGAGAAAATGACGGACGCTGGATTGCGGAGATTCCGCAGATTCCGGGTGCGATGGCGTATGTGGCCAGCCGCGCGCAGGCGATTGCGCGCGTTGAAGCGCTCGGTCTGCGCGTGCCCGCGGAGCGCATCGGCTGTTCGCAAAACGGCCATCGGCGAAATGGCGGGGAAAAAATTGTCTAGAGCGATGGACGGAGTGCGCTTAACGTTTTGGACCAAATGCAGGATGCCGAGAAAACCAAGCCGCGCCTGGAGATCGCGCATGTCCTGTTCATGGATATCGTCGGGTATTCCCAGCTGCTGACCGACGAACAATCAGAAGCGCTTCAGGAGTTGAATCAGATTGTCCGCAACACCGAGGCAGCGCGTGAAGCAGAAGCAGCGGGGCAATTGATCATCCTGCCGACCGGCGACGGGATGGCCCTGGTCTTCACCGGTTCAGTGGAAAGGCCTGCGGAGTGCGCTCTAGAAGTCAGCCAGGCTCTGCGCGCGCAACCGAGCCTGCCGGTAAGGATGGGAATCCACAGCGGGCCGGTGCAACACGTCAGGGATGCGAACGGACGCGAAAACGTTTCCGGAGTAGGAATCAATATCGCGCGACGGGTGATGGATTGCGGCGATGCGGGTCACATCCTGGTGAGCAAACGCTTCGCGAATGATCTGACGCAGCATCGGCGTTGGCAGCCTTACCTCCATGAGTTGGGCGACGTGGAAGTGAAACATGGAGTTATTGTTTCGTTAGTCAACTTTTACGCCGAGACGATTGGCAATCCCGCGCCTCCGTCGTGTGTTGCTGGCTTACGACGCACTGCGTCTGGCGGCACAAGGCGCGAAGGACTTTCTCCGGTGGCGCGCGCGATCTTTATCATCGCGGCGTTGCTCCTCATACTTGCCATGGTGTCGGTGATTTTCACGCCGGCGATCATGCGCTCGGTTGCTAAGAACCGGGCGACGTCAGCGCCTCAACCGAGCGCTACTGCGTCAGTTTCGTTTAGCGACGCCATCCAAAACATGGTCAGACAGAAAATCACAGATGAGTTGAAGAAAGATTTCTCCGGGAAAAGTAGGGCATCCACGCCAGGAGTAACCTCGACTCCGGCGGGTCAACCCAAGCCCCAGCCGCGCCCGTAGCGATGAAGCACACGTGGACGATCATTGGGGTAAGCAACGTGCCGCGCAGTTTCAGATGGTACCAGGCGCTGTTCGGCCAGCCGGAGACTGTTCCCGCCCATGACTACTTTGGGCAAAACTTGGATACCGATGGAACGGTGTTGCTCTGCCTTCACCAATGGGGCGCGCATGAGCATCCCACCTTGACCAGTCCCGAGAACGGGACGCCTGGCAACGAGCTTTTTGTTGTTCTTCCGCGTGGACGATTTCGACATGATGCTGAAGAGGGCGCGCGCCGCGATCGAGCCAACCATGAATGCCAAGGAGAAAAGAGAAAGCCAAGCCCCAGGATGTTTGCCGTCCAAGGCGAGGTCAGCGATACATTGGCGGAGACATTTGTGTTCCGCGCGCAGAAAACCGTGTGTGGCGGCAAGCAGATTGCCAAAGGCGATAGGACCTTCCTCTTCGCGAGCGAGAACGAAGGCGCGGGCCGGGTCTCAGCGCGCCGCTTTGGCCATGTCTTCCTTTATCACAACGGCGCGCAGTCCCTACCATAGCGGCAGGACGTTTCGCGGCTCGCTAAGGAGTGTAGATTTGGGCTTTGAATTATTTCAGCCGGGGTGGTCGTGCCATTAAAGACTCCGAAACGAGGTTGGGGGAAGTTTATTGTCTTCAAGAACTGCTTTGAGATATGCAACCTAGAGAGCTGTTGCAGTTTCTTAGGGAACATCGCCTGGCGGTGGAGGCTTCCGTGTCTACATCTTCGCATGCACAGGCGGCAGTGGTGGGGTTCGCCATATCTGATGAGTTCGAAATTATCTTCGACACGCTCGATTCCACGCGAAAGGTAGCAAACCTCCGTCAGAACCCAAGAGTCGCTTTTGTTATTGGCGGCCTGCTTCCTGGCGATGAGCGCACGGCGCAATACGAAGGCATTGCAGATGAGCCGTCAGGTGCGGAGCTCGACCGTCTGACGGAAATTTACTATCAGGTCCACCCTGATGGACGCGCTCGTCGCAGTTGGGCTGGCTTGACCAAAGACAGGCCGAGTCGTGGAGGTTCGAGTTATACGAAGCACGGGCCACACGATGCTCGATAAAGCTGCCTTTGCTGCGTTGAACGACTGGCGATTCAAGCCAGGCTGCCTCAACCTCAC
>Ga0070739_10005351_pt1 | contig 14668 bp, 10 predicted proteins | sample Coa_R1_7_FD_66445 | JGI IMG/M metagenome (GOLD analysis project Ga0070739, IMG submission 66445) | Surface soil microbial communities from Centralia Pennsylvania, which are recovering from an underground coalmine fire - Coalmine... | ecosystem: Environmental > Terrestrial > Soil > Unclassified ... | reverse complement strand
GTGGTCGGGGGTGCCGCTGTCGTAGAACTGCTGCACTTGCGCGCTGTCGTCCATCGACATGTTGTGCACGGCGAGCAGCTTGGCGCTGTTCTTGTTGCGGATGCGCACATTGCCGTCGCCGTTGTCGATCAGTGTCCAGAGATGGTCGGCGGTGCCGTTGTCGTCGTACTGGACTACGTTGGCGCTGTCGCCGGTGGACATGCCGTCCACTCCCATCACCTTGCCGCTGTTCGCGTTGCGCAGCCGGAACCAGGCCCCGGCCGAAGCCCACGCGTTTCCGCTGGCGGCGGTGGTGGGGAAGGCGGTGACGCGCAGCCGGGCGGCGCCCATCGGGATCAGCGTGACGGTCGTGGCCGGGGAGCCGTCGAGCACGGGGCTTTGTTGCAGGGTGCTGATGATGTTCTGGTCGTCGGCCTGCCAGGCCGGGATCTGCTGCGCGGGTGCGGAGATCGTGAGCGGATTCCCGCCGTGCGTGAACGGGTTCGAGGCCAGGGGAGCGCCGGAGTCGGCGAAGCTCAGCGATGAGGCGGGGTTCGTGGAATCGAGTGCGAGGCCGTAGTTCCACGGCGTGGTGGCGTGCACTTCGTACTCCGGGAATTCGCTGGTGCCGGCGAACTGCACATAGTTCTCGCCGATCTGCAGCGAGTAGGCCAGCGGACCGTGGTAGACGCTGACGCTCGCGCGGTTCGAATCCCAGGTGCGCACGCTGGTCTGCTGCGGCAGGTGCAGCGTGACCGTGTCGCCGTCGTGCCACAGCCGGTTGATCACCGTGAAGGCGGGACCGGCGGGGGCGGCGACGCTCTGCCCGTTCACCTTGAGCACGGGCGCGGCGCACCAGCCCGGGACGCGCAGGTAGAGCGGGAAGGCGAGGGCGCGCGGCGCGGACAGTGTGAACGTGATGGTCTCAGCGAACGGATAGTTCGTGCTCTCGGTGAACGTCACCGCGGTGCCCCCGGCGACCTTCGCAGTGACCGTAGACGGTGCGTACATCGCCGCGCACAGGCCGTTGTCCGGGGTGGCGAGCCAGAGCTCCTCGGTGAAGTAGGGCCAGCCCTGGCCGTAGTTGTGCGGGCAGCAGCGGTACTGATCGACGCCCGGCAGGTACGCCAGCCGGGCGTCGGCGTATTCGTTGAACTGGCCCTCGGTGGTGTTGCCGTTGTTCAAATCGACGCTGTTCGCGCTGGTGAGATAGTGCGTGCCCTTACCCCACGGATCGAGCGCGGCCGGCAGCAGGTTGAAGGCCAGCTCCTCGCAGCGGTCCGCCCAGACCGGATCGCCGGTGATCCGGGTCAGCGCCTCGTGGCTGGCCATGAACTCCACGATGCCGCAGGTCTCAAAGCCCTGACGCGGATCGGTGAAGCCGGGGCGGAAGTTCTCGTCCCCGGCGAAACCGCCGCCGGGGAACTGCCCGTACGCGCCCATGACCGTTGCGTAGTTCTGATACGCCGCCTGGATGAGCGAAGCCTGGCCGCTGCGCTGCGCGTAGAACGCGGGCTCGCAGAAGCCCTGCGCGATGTTGACGTTGTGCGGCGTCGGGATGTTGTCCACCCAGTTCTGACCGTTGGCGTGGATCGTGTCGGCGAGGGTGAGCAGGAATGCGTCGTCGGTCCGGTTGTAGAGCCAGAAGACGCTGTCCAGCGCGTCGGCCAGCCGGTAGGAGACCCAGCTGGAGGCGAAGACGGAGCCGGGCTGCGCGGCCATGTAGGAGAAGAACGAGCGCAGCGCCGGGATGATGCGAGCGTCCGAGCCGTACTCCTGGAACATGCGCAGGGTCTTGAGCAAGGGCAGGTACGGCCAGAAGTCCGGGCCGCCGTTCAGCGAGGTGCGCAGCGCGCTCGGACCGAAGAAGCCGTCAGACTGCTGAGTCGCCAGGATTCCGTCGATCCAGCGCTCGGTGTCGGACAGCGCGGTCTGGTCGCCGGTGGCGTAGGCCAGGTCGCTGTAGCCGCGCAGCCAGTACGGCACCTCTTCCCATCCGGCGTTGGCCGGGTTGGTCCAGCCGGTGGTCGAGTAGTCGAGGAAATGCGAGATGTCCTGGTAGCGGCCGCACAGCCCGGCGAGCTGGAGTTGAAGCTGGCCATCGAGCCAACCGGCGGGGCGCACGCTGCCGGGCGGCAGGCGCAGGAACGCGGCCGGTTGTAAAGGTACTGCGTTCGGTGCGTAGAGGCCGCCGTCGGCGGAAAGGGCACGGCGGTGAGAGCCGGGCGGCGGCGTGCGGCCATGTGCCGCCGCGTCAGTGATGCCGGTCCTGCTTACGGCGGGCAAGGCGGCGGCCGACAGCGCGGCGCTCCGGACGAACCCTCGGCGTGACATGGGCACGGGACAGCTCCGGGAGAGGTCGTTTGTCAAGGTGTTGCGTCATTGGCCCGGCGACAGTGGCGCGGGACATGGCGGTAGTGGGGTGGTGGTGGGTGCGGATCACTGAAGGCGCTACATCGTTGTAACGCACTATTGAGGCACCACCGGAGGGGCGCGTCAAGGCTCTCATCGTCTGATCACGGAAACTTGGCGGGCATTTTGAGCGAGCCTCGGTGTAAGGAACTTTTTTCCTGCTTCGGATCGCCGCAGCTAGCGGGCGCAAAGACCGGCTTCGAAGCGGTCTCGGATGGCTCGGGGGCTTGCGTTCCGGAAACGCTTGCGGTACAGACCAATCCGTGATGGAAACTCATCGGCGCAGCACCGGGCGGTGTGTTGCTGGCGCGTTTCGGAAGGGAGCCGAGGTCCGACCCTGCCGTACGCCCGCGCCGAAGGTGTCGCCGTGGGCTGACGAACACGGGCGTACCGCCACATGCACGGCGGTCTGCCTATCTCGTTTCGGTCTCGTTTTCCCGGTCCGGCCGGTTCCGCAACAGCGGACCCGTTGACAGGTCCAGACCTCCATGCCTCAATGATGCGCGTTACATCGTTAGAACGACCTTGAATCCGTGCCCGCCGGACGGCCGCCGCCTCGGCACGGACCTTCTCCCACGCCCACCACCTGCATCGACGAGGATGTGATCGGCGTATGACCGCCCTTGCGCGAGGCAAGGCCGTCCCGGCCGCCGCGTTGGCCGCCCTGTGCCTGACCGCGACCGCTTGTACCAATTCCGGCAGCTCAGGCGGCTCAAGCACCGCCGCGGCCGGCAACAACACCGCGGCCGCGCAACAGGTGGCCGACCCCACCTCCAGCGCCGGCCCCGCCTGCACGTATCAGAGCTACGGCGGCGGAGTGCCGCGGCTGAACATCGCCGACGGCAAGACCATCGTCGGTTTCTCGCAGTCCGAGTCCACCAGCAACCCGTTCCGGGCCACCGAGACCAAGAGCATTGAGGACCAGGCCAAGTCGCTCGGCGTCAAGCTGATCGAGCGCAACGCCAACGCGGACGTCAACGCGCAGAACTCGCAGATCCAGGACATGATCGCGCAGGGCGCGCAGGTCCTCATCGTGGCCCCGGAGAACTCCGCCGGCCTCGGCCCCGCGCTGGCCGCGGCCAAGGCGAAGAAGATCCCGGTGCTCACCATCGACCGCACCGTCACCGGCACCGCCTGCTCCGACTTCATCGCCTTCATCGGCTCGAACTTCTACGGGCAGGCCCAGATCGCCGCGGACGACCTGGCCCAGGCGACGGGCGGCAGCGCGAAGGTCGCGATCCTCTCCGGCACCCCGGGCAACAACGTCTCCACCGACCGCACCAACGGCTTCACCGACCAGCTCAAGGCCAAGTACCCGAACATGACGGTCGTCGCGTCGCAGACCGCGAACTTCGCCGAGACCGACGGCCAGAAGGTGATGGAGCAGCTGCTCCAGGCGCATCCGGAGATCAACGCCGTGTACGCGGAGAACGACGAGATGGCGCTCGGCGCGATCCAGGCGATCACCGCGGCCGGCAAGACACCGGGCAAGGACGTCAAGATCGTCTCGATCGACGGCATCCAGCAGGCCGTGCAGGACGTGGCCGCCGGCAAGATCTTCGCCGACATCGAGACCAACCCGCGCTTCGGCCCGCTGGCCTTCCAGTCCCTGCAGGACTTCTACGGCTCCGCCGGCGTGCAGCAGAAGGTGATCATCAAGGACAACCACTTCACCAGCGCCAACGCCCAGTCGGCGCTCAGCGGCGGCCTGGTGTACTGACCGGAATGTCGGCTACCCAGCTACCAGATCAGGGCGTGGACGCCTTCGTGCTCGAAGCCGACGGGCTGGCCAAGAGCTTCGCCGGGGTCCACGCCCTGCGCGGCGTGGATTTCGCCTTGCGCGCCGGGGAGGTGCACGCGCTGGTCGGCGAGAACGGCGCGGGCAAGTCGACCCTGATCAAGGTGATCACCGGCGTGTACCGTCCCGACGCCGGGACCGTGCGGCTCGCGGGGCAGGACCGCTCCTTCCGCTCCCCGCTGGAGGCGCAGTCCGCGGGCATCTCAACGATCTACCAGGAAGTCAACCTGGTGCCGCTGATGTCCGTGGCCCGCAACCTCTACCTGGGCCGCGAACCGCGCCGCTTCGGCCTGGTCGACCCGCGGGCGATGAACCGCGGCGCGGCAGCGACCCTGGAGCGCTACGGCGTGCGGGTCGACGTCACCCGGCCGCTGCACACCCTCGGCCTCGGCGCGCAGCAGATGGTCGCGATCGCGCGCGCCGTGCAGAGCCAGGCGCGCGTCGTCATCATGGACGAGCCGACCTCCTCATTGGAGGGCCGCGAGGTGAGCACGCTCTTCTCCGTCATCAGGACCCTGCGCGAGCAGGGCATCGCAGTGGTCTTTGTCAGTCACCGGCTGGACGAGCTGTACGAGATCTGCGACCGGGTGACCGTCCTGCGCGACGGCGCCGTGGTGCACACCGGCGCGCTCGCCGGTCTCGACAGGCTCGAGCTGATCTCGCTGATGCTCGGCCGTGAACTGTCCGCGGTGCGCGCGGAAGGAGCCACCGCGTTCGGCACGGCGAGCCACGCGGCCGGCGCCGATGCCCGTCCCGCGCTGCGCGCCGAGAATCTGGACCTGCGCCACCGGCTGCACGGCGTCAGTCTCGACGTGCGCGCGGGCGAGGTGGTCGGGCTCGGCGGACTGCTCGGCGCGGGCCGCAGCGAGACTGCGAAGGCCATCATCGGCGCGCTGCCCACCGACGGTGGCAGCGTGGACGTGGACGGCAAGCGGCTGCACCGGCGCAACCCGGCCGCCGCGATGCGGGCCGGCGTGGTCATGCTCGCCGAGGACCGCAAGGCCGAAGGCATCATCCCGAACCTGTCCGTGCGCGAGAACATCGTGCTGGCGGCGTTGCCGCGCATGTCGCGCGCCGGAGTGCTCTCCGCCGAGAAACAGGACGCCGTGGTCAAGCTGTTCATGGACCGCCTGCGGATCAAGGCTTCCAGCCCGCACCAGCGGGTCAGCGACCTGTCCGGCGGCAATCAGCAGAAGGTGCTGCTGGCCCGCTGGCTGTGTATGAACCCGAAGGTGCTGCTGCTCGACGAGCCGACCCGCGGCATCGACGTCGGCGCGAAGGCCGAGGTGCAGGCGCTCATCGACGAGCTGGCCCGCGAGGGACTCGCCGTGCTGCTGATCTCCTCCGAACTGGAGGAGCTGATCGAGGGCTCGGACCGGGTCGTGGTGCTCAAGGACGGCTCCGTGGTCGGACACCTGGACGGCGACGAGGTCACCGAGGAGCGGCTGCTGCACGCGCTGGCGGCAGCGCCGAGCGACCCGGCCCGCGGTGATCAGGACCCGGATTCCGGCTCCGTGGCCGCAGCGAGCGGATCGATCGTCGCCGAGACCGCTGCCGCCGCGGACTCGGGTGATGAGGAGCAGAAACGATGAGTTCCATCACCTGGTCTCCGACCGCAGTCGGCCGCGACCGGCTGCTGCGCTGGCTGCAGGACTACGGCGTCTACGGAGCCTTAGTCATCCTGCTGATCGTGGCGGTAGCGCTCAACACCGGCTTCATGTCCGCGAGCAACTGGCGGGTTCAGCTCTTCCAGCTCAGCCCGACCCTCCTGGTCGCGCTCGGCATGGCGCTGGTCATCGGCACCGAGGGCATCGACCTGTCGGTCGGCGCGGTCATCGCGCTCGCCGCGGCCGTCATCCCGCTCTACATCGGTTACGGTGCCTGGCCGGCGGTGGGCATCGCGCTGCTGCTCGGCGCCGCATCCGGAAGTCTCGGCGGGTCGATGGTCGCCTTCGCGGGAGTGCAGCCGATCGTCGCCACCCTCGCGCTCATGATCGGCCTGCGCGGCCTCGCCGAGCTGATGAACGGCGACGCGGCGAAACCGGTGGTCGACAGTACTCTGCTGAGCCTCGGCGAGAACAGCGCCCTCGGTGTTCCGGTGATGGCGTGGATCGCGCTGGCCGCCGCCGTGATCACGGGCCTGGTCCTGCGGCTGACCACATTCGGCAGGCAGCTGGTGGCGATCGGAGATAACAGGCCCGCCAGTCGATTGGCCGGGCTGCCCGTCCGCAGGGTGCTGATCACCGTGTACGTGATCTCCGGTGTCCTGTCCGCGCTCGCCGGCGCGCTGATCGTCGGGCACGGCGCCGAGGCCGATCCGGCGAACCAGGGCTTGAACATGGAGCTGAACGCGATCACCGCGGTCGTCGTCGGCGGGACCCCGCTGACCGGCGGCCGGGTGCGCGTGCTCGGCACCGTGGCCGGCGCGCTGTTCATGCAGCTGATCACCGCGGTCCTGACCCAGCACAACGTGCACGCCTCCTACACGCAGATCGTCGAGGCGGCCATCATCTGCTTCGCCGTCTACGCCTCCCGGGAGCGAGGAACCCGATGAGCAGCAGCACCCTGAATCGCACGCTGCCGCCGGGACCCGCGGCCGGGCCGGTCGCCGAGCCGCAGCAGGCGCCGACCCTGCGCGAACGGATCTCCTACCAGGTGCAGCGGCGCGGCGCGCTCGCCGTGCTGGTGCTGGTCGCCGCCCTCGCCTCCGGGCTCTCGCCGACCTTCCCCACCTGGTCGAACATCAGCAGCATCCTGGGAAACAACGCCTTCGTCTGGCTGCTGGCGCTGGCGATGACCTTCGTCATCACCACCGGCGGCATCGACCTGTCGGTCGGCTCGCTGTACGCGCTCGGCGGGGTCCTCGCCGCGCGTGGTGCGCAGACCGGTTCCTGGCTTGCCGTCCTGCTGCCGGTCGTGGTGTGTGCGGCCTGGGGCGCGGTCCAGGGACTCCTCGTCGCCAAGGCCCGCATGGCGCCGTTCATCGTCACCTTGGCCGGGCTGCTCGGGGCGCGCGGACTGCTGCAGGCGATCACGAATGAGGGTTCGACCACCTATCTGGTGCCGCAGGGCTCGTGGTTTCGCGACCTGGGTCAGGGCACGTGGACACCGGTGCTGATCGTCGCGGCCCTCTTCGTTCTCGGCTGGCTGCTGCTGGAACGCACCGGGTTCGGCGCCGCGCTGACCGCGATCGGCGGCAACGAGAACGCGGCCAGGCTGCTCGGCCTGCCGGTGGACCGGGCGAAGGTGCTGGTCTACCTGCTCTCCGGCACGCTGGCCGGCGTCGCCGGGGCATTGGGCGGATCGCGGCTCGGTTCCGGCGTCACCACGATCGGCGTCGGCTACGAGCTGACCGCGATCGCCGCGGTCGTGATCGGCGGCACGCTGCTGAGCGGCGGCTTCGGCTCCATCGGCGGCACGGTGTGCGGCGTGCTGCTGCTCGCGGTGATCCACAACCTGATCGACCACTACTTCTCGCAGTACGGCTCCGCGTTCACCGACGCGGTCAACGGCGGCTTCCTCGCGGTGGTCGTGCTGCTGCAGACCGCGCTCAGCCGGGCGCGCCGGCTCGGCTGAGCGCGCTCGCGCGGCCGGTGAGCGGCCGGAGCGGTGCTCGCCGCGGGCGAGGGCGCGAGGCGGCGCAACTTGCACCCGTGATCCGGGCGGGCGGCCGCCGTCAGCTGCGGCGACTGCTCTCCCGTACCACGAGCCGGTACCCCGGCTGGATCAGCTGGCACGGCTCGCCGTAACCTTCGTTGATCCGGTAGAGCAAGGTGCCGACCGCCGCTTCGGCGATCTTGGTCTTGTCCGGGGCGATCGTGGTCAGCGACGGGATCGAGTACTCCGCCTCCTCCACGTCGTCGAAGCCGACCAGCGCGATGTCCTGCGGCACCCGCAGCCCGGCCTCGTGGATCGCCCGCATCGCGCCGAGCGCCATCAGGTCGTTGAAGCAGAACACCGCGTCGGGCAGGTCAGGCAGCTTGAGCAGCTTGCGCATGGCCGCGGCGCCGTCCGGCCGGAAGTAGGACCGCACAGGAGGGAAGAGGGCTTGTTCGACCGGCAGTCCCGCGCCGCGCAGCGCCTCGGTGTAGCCGAGCAGCCGCTGCTGCGCCGTGGCGCGCGGGGCCGGGTCCTGCCAGCCGATCGCGCCGATGCGCCGATAGCCCTGATCGATCAGGTGCTGCGTCGCGTCGCGCGCGGCCGAGACGTTGTCGATGTGGATGTGGTCGCACACCAGCCCGTAGTCCGCCTCGCCGAGCAGCACCAGCGGGATCTGCCGGTCACGCGAGGCCAGCTCGTTCTGATCGAGGCCGAGCGGGCTGAGGATCACGCCGTCGATCATCGGGTCGCCGAGCCCGGAGGCGATGCGCAGCTCGGCGCCCGGGTCTCCAGCGGTGTCGTCCATCAGGACCGTGCAGCCGTGCCGCCGCGCGCTGGCGATCACCTCGACCGCGAGCTCGGCGAAATAGGGGTTCGGCATCTCGGGGAACGCGAGCGTCAGCACGCCGCTGCGGCCGGTGCGCAGCCGGCGGGCCATCAGGTTGGGGTGGTAGCCGAGCGCGTCGATGGCCCGCTGCACCCGCAGCCGCGTCTCGTCGGCGACCCGCGCGGTGCCGTTGACCACGTTCGAGACGGTCTTCACGGAGACCCCGGCGGCCTGGGCGACGTCGCGCAGCCGCGCCGCGCCGGCTCGTGTGGTCATGCGCTCCCCGGTCACAGCCCGTTGCTCCGTCCGATCCGTCTCCGCGAGGAGGTCATGGCATTGCAGTAACCGTGCGGGTCTCGATGCGCCGTGCCGCGCCTGCCGTGCCCGATTATGGGCCGCACAGGCCCGCCGCACACCGGCCGTCACCGAACCGGAGCAGGCCGGGCACCGACCTAAGCCGAATTACAACGTTAGAATTCCGCCACCGCAGAATACCGGTTTTCCCGCCCGGCGAGCCAACCTTCGGGAAATCCGGTGGCCTGTGAAATGCCGCCAACAACCGCCGACCCGATCAGGAGTAATCCGTCCGTGACTGCCTCCCCCGCCTCCGCCCCCGTTCGCGACCTGTTCGGCACGCTGCCGGACGGCCGCCCGGTCGACCGCTGGACTTTCACGGACTCCACCGGCGTGACTGCCTCGGTGCTCACCTACGGCGCCGTGATTCAGGCACTGAACGTGCCCGGCCCCGGCGGGAAAGCCGAAGACGGCGGTGCGGCCAACGTCGTGCTCGGATACGACAAGCTCGCCGACTACGTGGAGAGCAGCTACTACTTCGGCTGCGTCGTCGGCCGGTTCGCGAACCGAATCGCCGGCGGCCGCTTCGTGCTCGACGGACGCGAATACCGCCTTCCGATCAACGACGGCGACCGGCCGAACGCGCTGCACGGCGGCCCTGAGGGCTTCCACCGGCGGGTATGGGACGCGCGTGCGCTAGTCGAGGCGGACCGCGTCGGCGTGGAGTTGAGCCTGGTGAGCGAGGACGGTGAGCAGGGCTACCCGGGGCGGCTCGACGTCCAATTGCGCTACGTGCTCGCCGGTGGCGCTCTGTACATCGATTACCAGGCGGTCGCGCAATCGCCGACGGTGCTGAATCTGACGAACCATTCGTTCTTCAATCTCTCCGGCGATGGCAGCGGCACCATCGACGAGCACGTACTCACCCTCGCCGCGGCTCAGTACCTTCCGGTCGACGCGGCCCTGATCCCCCTCGACGCGGCGCTGCCGGTGGCCGGAACGCCGTTCGACTTCACCTCGGGCGCGGCGCTCGGCGCGCGCCTCGACGACCCGCACGAGCAGCTCAAGGGCGCCGGCGGATACGACCACTGCTACCTCCTCGACGGCGGGCGCACCGCCGAGCCGCGCCTGGTCGGCAGCCTGGCGGACCCGGCGAGCGGCCGGGCCATGGAACTGCTGACCACCGAACCGGGAGTGCAGCTCTACACGGCCAACGCGCTGCCAAGCGAGGTGGTCGGAATCTCGGGCCGCCACTACGGCCCGCGCGCCGCGGTCGCGCTGGAGACGCAGCACTTCCCGGACGCGCCGAACCGCCCGGAGTTCCCGTCCACGGTGCTGCTTCCGGGAAAGACCTTCCGCTCTCAGACGGTGTACCGCTTCACGCACCTGGCCTGATCGCCGGCCAGTGGGGAGAAGGGTGCGCCGGCGGCTCGGCGCCGGCGCACCCTTCGCTGGCCTTAGACGGAGCCTTCGGCCTGCTCGTATTGCGAGAGCGCCAGCCCCAGCCCGAAGAAGGTCGGGGCCCACTGCCCGACGAAGATGCCCCACCGGTCGGCCCGGTCGATTCCGGCGGGTTCGGCCTTCTTCGACGTCGCCCACGACGCGAACGACCCGCCGATCGAGGCGAGGGCGGCCCAGTAGGCGTGCTCGCTGCGCAGCCCGACGTCGTGCAACTTCTTGATGATCATGCGAGTCCCCTTTCGGTCGCCGGGCCGCAGCGCGCGGCCGGCACCGGCGCCGCATAGCCGTCGCCCGAAGCCGGAAACCAAAATCGGTTCAATCCGCTGAAAAATTCGCACGCGCGCCACAGGTGGTCTCTCGCCGTCAGCTCGGGCCCGGCTCACTGCCGCACTACGCCGGGCGATCCCCCTGATAGGCATCAGCCTGATACGCGGGCACCCGGCTCGGGGCGGCGCGCGGCTCGGAGGCCAGCAGCGGCAGATAGCGCGCAGCGACGACCGGGGACAGCGCGATCACGCTCGTCGAGCGCACCACCGCCTGGATCCGGTTGATCCGCAGCAACGCCTCCTGAAGCCCCTCGTTCGACGGCGCGGCCACCTTGCAGTGGACATCGCTCAGGCCCGTCGTCGCATGCGCCTCCAGAACCTCCGGCAGCCTGCCCAGCTCCGCGGTGATCTCATCGAGCCGGCCTTGGGCGATCTCCAACGTCACGAAGGCCAGCACCGGGTAGCCGGCCGCGCCCAGATCAATGTCCGGGCCGTAGCCGGTGATCACCCCCTCGGCCTCCAGCCGCTGTACCCGCGCCTGAACCGTGGCGCGCGAGACCTTGGTGATCCGGGACAGTTCGAGGAAGCCCGCCCGCGGGTTCTCCGAGAGGGCTCGGATCAGCAGCACGTCAAGCTGATCCAGTTTCCTACGCGGTTGCTCCACCTCAGCTCCCTTGGCGGACGATGTGCTATGCAGATTGTCTAGCTTATTCGGCTGAACTTGTCATAAGCGCGAGGTGCCGCTCTACTTCCGCCTAGTTCTCCATCCTCACCCCCGGCATTGGAGGCAGGCGATGACCCAGACCGCCCACGAGGCAGCCACCCCGGCCGCGACCGACGTTCCGGCCGACGTACTGATCGGCGCCGTGCCGCACGACGACGCGGCGGACCCGTTCCCCGTCATCGGCATGGACCACGTTCGCTTCTATGTCGGCAACGCCAAACAGGCCGCGCACTACTACTCGACCGCCTTCGGCATGACGTGCGTGGCCTACAGCGGCCCGGAGACCGGCAGCCGCGACGTGGCCGAGTACGTGCTGACCTCCGGCAAGGCCCGTTTCCGGATCACCGGCGAGGTGCGCGCCGGATCCGCGGTCGGCGAGTCGGTGGCCGCGCACGGCGACGGCGTGGTCGACCTGGCCATCGAGGTCCCGGACGTGGACAAGGCCGTCGAGCACGCACGCGAGGAGGGCGCCACGGTCCTGGCCGAGCCCGCCGACCTGCAGGACGACTACGGCACCGTGCGCATCGCCGCAATCGCCACGTACGGCCAGACCCGGCACACCCTAGTCGACCGCTCCCGCTACGACGGCCCGTTCCTGCCCGGCTTCGTCGCGTCCGGACCGCTCTTCAACGCCAAGCCGGCGCACCACCCGACCCGCTACTTCCAGGCCATCGACCACTGCGTCGGCAACGTCGAGCGGATGGACGAGTGGGTCGCCTACTACAACCGGGTGATGGGCTTCACCAACCTCAAGGAGTTCATCGGCGAGGACATCGCCACCGAGTACTCCGCGCTGATGTCCAAGGTGGTGGCCAGCGGCAACCACCGGGTGAAGTTCCCGATCAACGAGCCGGCCGCGGGCAAGAAGAAGTCGCAGATCGACGAGTACCTGGAGTTCTACGGCGGCCCCGGCGTGCAGCACCTGGCGCTGGCGACCAACGACATCGTCGCCAGCGTGCGCGCGATGCGGGAGATGGGCGTGGAGTTCCTGGAGACGCCCGACGCCTACTACGACACACTGGGTGAGTGGGTCGGCGAGACCCGAGTGCCCGTGGAGACCCTGCGCGAGCTGCGGATCCTGGCCGACCGGGACGAGGACGGCTACCTGCTGCAGATCTTCACCAAGCCGGTGCAGGACCGCCCGACCGTGTTCTTCGAACTGATCGAGCGGCACGGCTCGCTCGGCTTCGGCAAGGGCAACTTCAAGGCCCTGTTCGAGGCCATCGAGCGCGAGCAGGCCCGGCGCGGGAACCTCTGAGGCGCGGGAAGACCGGGTCACGCTGACACCGCATCACTGATACACGCGGAGCCTAAGGAGGCTGCGATGGCGTACTACCGCTCCGTCGGCGACGTACCGCCCAAGCGGCACACGCAGCACCGGCGCGAGGACGGCGGCCTGTACTACGAGGAGCTGATGGGGGAGGAGGGCTTCTTCTCCGACTCCTCCCTGCTCTACCACCGCTACATCCCCTCGGCGATCGTCGACGCGTCGCCGTGGGAACTGCCCGACCAGACCCTTACCGCGAACCATCCGCTCAAGCCCCGGCACCTCAAGCTGCACGCGCTCTCCGAGGGGCAGGAGTGGAAGAGCACTGACGTCGTCACCGGGCGGCGGCTAGTGCTAGGCAACGCGGACGTGCGCATCTCGTACGCCGTGGCGGGGGAGACCTCGCCGTTGTACCGCAACGCGATCGGCGACGAGTGCGTGTACATCGAGTCCGGCTCGGGCGTCGTCGAGACCGTATTCGGGGCGCTGCCGGTGCGGCAGGGCGACTACGTGATCCTGCCGCGCGCCACAACGCACCGCTGGGTGCCCGAGGAGGGCGAACCGCTGCGCGCGTATGTGATCGAGGCGAACAGCCACATCACTCCGGCGCGGCGTTACCTTTCGAAGTTCGGGCAGTTGCTGGAGCACTCGCCGTACTGCGAGCGCGATCTGCACGGGCCGCGGGAAACCCTGGCCGCCGACGGCGAAGACGTACCCGTCTTCGTCAAGCACCGCACGCCCCAGGGCATCAAGGGCACGCGCTATGTGTACCCGCACCACCCGTTCGACGTGGTCGGTTGGGACGGATGTCTGTACCCGTACACATTCAACGTCGCGGACTTCGAGCCGATCACCGGCCGGGTCCACCAGCCGCCGCCCGTGCACCAGGTCTTTGAGGGCACGAACTTCGTCATCTGCAACTTCGTGCCGCGCAAGGTGGACTACCACCCGTTGTCCATCCCGGTGCCGTACTACCACTCGAACGTGGACTCCGACGAGGTCATGTTCTACTGCGGCGGGAACTACGAGGCGCGCAAGGGCTCAGGCATCGGCCAGGGCTCGATCTCGCTGCATCCCGGTGGCCACGCGCACGGCCCGCAGCCCGGCGCGTACGAGCGCAGCATCGGCGTGGAGTTCTTCGACGAGCTGGCAGTGATGGTCGACACCTTCAAGCCGCTGGAGCTGGGCGAGGGCGGCCTCGCGAGCGAGGACGAGGGGTACGCCTGGACCTGGTCGGGCCGGGGTCCGCAGTGACCAGACCGACGCAGGACACCGACGCGCAGGCCCCGGGGCCGACCAGCGACCAACCGGTCGCGGCGCTGTGGCTGCAACACCTGCACGGCCAGGCGCCCGGCATTCCGCCGCTCTTCGCAGGGCTCTGTGACGACGCGGCGATGTTCCCTCCGGGGAACGCCCCGGCCGTCGAAGCGGTGTCCGCGCATCGGGGGCACCGCACCGCCTGGTACCGCGATCTGGTGGGGCCGTTCCTCGCGGGCGCCAAGCACCTGCCCGCAGTGATCGACGAAGTGCGCGCGCTGCACGCCGCCGGCCCGCTCGGCATGGACGGACCGCCGGATCCGATCTCAGTGGTCGTGGTCGTCCCCGAAGGATCGGCCGCGCTGCGCGACGCGCTGCGGGTCGCGACGGGCGAACCAGGGCTCGAACTCGTCGGCGTCGAACTGGCCAGTCGAAGTGAGGGCACTTCGGCCGAGGCAGCCCGGGCCGCGGCCGAGGCGCTGGCCGGGGAGTTGCCGGAGCAGGTCGCCGGCGTGATCGAGGTGCGACGCGGTTACGGGCTCGGCGAGGCCCTCGATGCGGTCGCCGACAGCCCGTTCCGCGCCAAACTGCGAACCGGCGGCACCGTGGCTGAGGCGTTCCCCACCGAGGAGGAGCTAGCAGGCTTCATCGTCGGGTGCGTCGTACGCGGCCTGCCGTTTAAGTGCACCGCGGGACTGCACGGAGCCGTTCGGCACACCGACCCGGCCACCGGGTTCGAACACCACGGCTTCCTCAACATCCTGATGGCGACGCACACGGCTTG
>Ga0070739_10005349_pt1 | contig 14669 bp, 13 predicted proteins | sample Coa_R1_7_FD_66445 | JGI IMG/M metagenome (GOLD analysis project Ga0070739, IMG submission 66445) | Surface soil microbial communities from Centralia Pennsylvania, which are recovering from an underground coalmine fire - Coalmine... | ecosystem: Environmental > Terrestrial > Soil > Unclassified ... | reverse complement strand
AGAAGCTGAAGGGCCTGTGGGGCACCTACCGCGAAACGCCGGTATTCTAGCGCGACCGTGGGCACGACCCGGGCCCGTCATTGCGAGCCCGCGCGACCGTTGTTCTCCGTCATTGCGAGCGCGAGCGCAAGCGAGGGCGAAGCAATCCAGAGGGGCGCTTCCCTGCCGTGGACTCTGGATTGCTTCGGCGGCTTCGCCGCCTCGCAATGACGGGCCAACATGCGCCGTCCTTGCGATGACGGTGACATGTTCGACCTCATAGCGAGCCGGAGCGCAAGCGAGGGCGGAGTCATCGGGAAACGTCGGGAGTCGCGGAGTCGCTTCGTCGCCCTTCCGGGTCCTTGCGTGCCGGCGCCGAGTGACGGCGGTCGGAACCACCTGCGGGTATTCGAGGCGATCGAGACGTCACGCGCGCAAGGCAGGCGCGGTCAGGTGAGCCTCCGGCGTGCGGCGTGCGTGCGGACAAGGTGCGGCCGGCCCCCGGGGAGGGGCCGGCCGCTCGCGAACCCGGTCTGGGGACGGGGAGGGGTGGGGACGTGACCGGGACCGCGATCGTTATGCTTCCGCGTGCAGGGCGTCGAGCATTCCACCGTCCGCGTTGCGTTCGTGCTCCCTCGCCTGTGTCAGCGGGCCGAGACCACCGGCGGCGCGCGGCGGGGCTCCTCGAGCGAGACCCATTCATTGGGATCGGATTGCGACTGCCGCTTCACGAAGCGGTAGCCGGTCTCGTTCCAGGCGAGGATCTCGTCCACCTGGTTGTCGAGGATGAATTCGCCGCGCGTCGTCTTGACGGTGAGCACCGCATGGCCGTCGCCCTTCTTGTCGCGCACGACCGTGATGAGCAGCGCCTCGCGCGGCCAGCCCGCCTGCATCAGCAGGCGCCGCTTGAGCAGCACATAGTCCTCGCAATCGCCGTAGCCGTCCTCGGCATAGTTCCAGCGTTCGACGACCCCCCAATGTTCGAGATCGGTGAGCGGCTTGACCGTTCGATTGACCCAGTCATTGACCCTGACCAGGTCGTTCCACATCTTCGCCGAGAACACGATGTCGCGCGGCGCGGACGGCTTGGTGTCGCATTCCGGCTTGTACTCGATGCAGAACTCGACCCAGCCGATCGGCGGCCGCGTCGGCTCGCCCACCTTCATGGCCGGCGGGGGCCCGGCGGAGGGGACCGGCTGCCCGACGGCGACGTCTTCGGCCGCCGCGATGATCGGCATGAAGACGATCGCGCAGGCGGCGATTCCCGCCCTGCCCGCGCGCCGAAGCTTGGTGAGACGCCTTCCCATGACCGTGGCCCCTTCCCCTCTCGTCGGGACCACAATTGGCACAAACTTTTTGCAGCGCGCCTAAGTTGTGCAAGTCAATTTAAGTCGAATGCGAATAAAGGAGCAATTGAATACAGATTTATATTAAGTAGAAACTGGATTGAATTTTATGAAATACAGTTTGATTAAAACTCTCCGCAGAGGAGCGCCGCCCGCGCGGCGAGGAGGGCAAGCCCGAGCGTACCTCTGGCTTGCGGACTGCTTTGCCGCGCGCAAGGCGCTCGCCCGCGCGAGATCAATGATCCATATGGCCGAAAATCCGCTTCAGCCGCCGGTCACGTTCTCTTCGACGAAGTCCGGATGCTGCAGGCGGCTGAACTCCACTGCGAATCCTTCGTCGATGTGGCGGACGACGCGGCCCGGCGTCCTGCCGATCGTGACGGCCGCGCCGACCGGCGGACGCAGCTCGGGGGCGATCGCGATCGCGGCGCCCGACTGCGAGAGGTCGATGACCCGGCAGGCGACGGTGCGGCCGCTGGGCAATGTCAACCGTGCGCTCGGGTTGCGCGGCACGAAACGGCCGTGGCGGCGATCTTCCGGGAGGTTGAGGATATGCCGATTGGCAAGCCAGGTGAGCTGCGCGGCAAGCTTTTCGCGCTTGCGCTGCGTCGCCCCGATCGTCATGGCGAAGCCGTTGTCGAGGGTGCGCGCGATCGTTCCTTCGAGCCGGCCGACGTGGTCGATATAGGCGATCACGCGCTCGCCGGGCGCGCCGGGAACCGGTGCGACGAGTGCCATGCCGCCCGGCGACATGTTGACGACCTGGCAAGGATATTCCCGCCGGTCCGACAGCATGTAACGACCCAGCAGATTGACCTTGACGCGCTGATAGCGGCGGCGCTCCTGCGCGAGCGGCGGAACGGGAGACTTGACGAGCGGCATCGCCATGGCGTGACACGATCAAAGACGCTGATGCCAGCGGACCGTCGAGCCTAGGGGGCCAGTGTTAACGTCCCGTTAGCCGCGTCCCCAGTTCTGCGGCAGCGTGCGCCCGCCATCGTGCACGCGCAGGCCGCGCCATCTTCGCGCGCCCGACGGCGCGGCGAAGGAGCCCGGGCCGTCCAGCGCCTCGACCGTCGATCCGATGCGTCGCAGGCCGGCGAGCTCGAGTTCCGCGAGCGGCCGCATGCCGAGCCAGAAGGGAGGCGCGAGCGGGGCGAGCACGCCGAGCGCCCGCACGGAAACCGCGTCGCCGGGCGCCAGAGGAAGCAGGAGCATCTCGAGTTCGATACGTTCGCCGTCCGCGGCGCGGCCGACGACGCTCGCAACCGCTCCGACGTTCTCGCGGCAGACGACGGCGACGAGATGCCGGACCGGCGATTCGCTCGGCCCGTTCCAGAGCGAGCCGAAGCTCTCGCCTTTGAGCTCGCGGCAAAACAGGGCGCATAGCCGGGTCCCCGCCAGGCGGAAGCGCAACTCGGCCACGAGGTCGGCGGCCAGGATGAACGTGTCGCCGAGCGCGTGGCGGATCGCGGAGGGATCGATCTCGCGCCGCTCGGGCGCGGGCCGATTGCCGCGTCGTTCGCTCCAGTGGGCAAAGACCGCCCGGGTCGAGACGTGCCGCATTGCCACGCACCTGTGCCATGACGGGACGACGACGGCGCGCTTGTGCCCATACGGAACAAGGTTGCCGTCGCTTCGCCGCGATCGCGTCAAACGGAGCAGGGCGCGTGCCGCGCCGGCGCGTGGCGCAGTCGGGCTTGGCATTAGCGTTAAGATGGCGCGGTGCGTTGTCTCCGCGGTCGGCCCTGCTAGAGTGGCCGCCGTCGACGCCGGATCCGCCCCGCACGGGAGGGAGCCGGTCGAGGCGCCGCTGCGACCGACGATGGGCGGAGGGGTTGGGGACGTGACCGACGGCGTGGATTCCGCGTGACCGCCGCGTCAGGCGCGGCTCGGGAGGGCGCAAGCCCTCCTTTTTATTTCGGCGCCGCGCTTGCCCCGCGACCGGAAGGCAGCGTAAAGCCAGGAACGTCCTTCGGATGCGATCCGTGCAACGCGAACCCGTGTTCAATATCCCCGCCGTCGTCGCGGCGCTGCTTGCGGTGCTTGCGCTCATTCACGCGGTCCGCACCCTGGTGCTCACCGACGATCAGAACGTCGAATTCATGCTGACCTTCGCCTTTATCCCGGCGCGCTACGACTCCGCATCCGTACTCGGCGGCGCGCTTCCCGGCGGCGGCGGCGCGAAGTTGTGGACCTTCGTCACCTATGCGCTCATTCACGCCGACTGGACGCATTACCTCGTCAACGCGGTGTGGCTGCTTCCCTTCGGCAGCGCCGTGGCGCGGCGTTTCGGGCCCTTCCGGTTTCTCGTCTTCCTGGCCGTCACCGCGGCCGCGGGCGCGGCCACGCATCTTGCGACCCATCCCGGTGCGCAGGCGCCGATGATCGGCGCCTCGGCGGCGATCTCCGGCGCCATGGCCGCCGCCCTGCGTTTTGCGTTCCAGCGTGGAGGACCCCTCAGTTTCCGGCGCAAGGGCGAGGCGGTCGGTTATCGCGTGCCTGCCGTTCCGCTGCGCGGCGTGCTCAGAGATCCGCGGATCGTGATCTTCCTTGCGGCCTGGCTCGCGATCAATCTCCTGTTCGGTCTCGGCACGTTGCCGCTTGCCGGCGACAACCAGGAGGTGGCCTGGCAGGCCCATATTGGCGGCTTTGCGGCCGGTCTATTGCTATTCTCCTGGTTCGATCCGGTGCGGGATGCGTCGCAGCTCGACGAGTTTCCCACGACCCCGCGTTGAGCCGTGCCGCCCGCCGGCGCGCCCCTCGCGGCCGTGGCGGGAACTCACCCTCCCGACCGATCGTTTTCTTCACCCCTGTCGCGGCGCCTGCCGCGAGCGGGGCACGGGAGGCTGCCATGAACGTGAAGACGATCCTGGCCGCCAAGGCACGCAACCTGGGTGGCGACGTCATCTGCATTGAACCCACGGCGACCCTCGCCGCCGCGGCGCGGCTGCTCGCCGCGCATCGCATCGGCGCCGTGGTGATCCGCGGTCCGGGAGAGAGTCTCGCGGGAATCCTGTCCGAACGCGACATCGTGCGGGCGATCGCCGCGCACGGCGCGTCTGCGCTCGACATCCCGGTGAGCCAGGTCATGACGCGCGAGGTCGAGACCTGCACCGGCAGCGACAGCTGTGCGTCGATCATGGAACGCATGACAGCGGGAAAATTCCGCCATATGCCGGTGATGGAGAACGGCCGCATGATCGGTCTCATCTCGATCGGCGACGTGGTCAAGCAGCGCGTGGAGGAGATCGAGCGCGAGACCGACGCGATGCGCGAATATATCCGCAGCGCCTAGCGCCGGCCCCCACGGGAGGAGACCGGCGCCGTCACGGCGGCAAGCCGCGCGACGAGCGACGAGGCAATCGGGCAAGGCTCATGCGATTGCTGATGGCTTTGCCCCGGTTTCGCTCGGGCTCGTGACGCGGGCTCGATACCCCCGAAATCCGCCTTGAACGGACCCTGCGCTAGAAGGCGCCGTTCACGCGCGAGAGCACCGCGATCGCCTCGTTGACCGCGGGCAGCGCCTTCTCGGCCGCTTCCGCGCCCGCGGCGATCGCCTCGGCGGCGCGGTGAAAATCGAACCAGCCGAGGGCTCCCAGGCGCGGGCTGATCAGCACATCCGGCGGATCGCCGGCAAGTCGCGCGCGCGTGATGCGATCCTGCATCACGTTGAAGGCTTCCACCATGACCGTGGGGATGCCGGGACGGCCGCGGCGCCCAAGGAACTGGCGACGGAGCAGCCGGTCGCGGCTGAACATGCGACGCAGACCGTTCGGCCTCGGCGTTATGGGCTCCTCCTCGTTCTCGTCGGAGCCGTGATTCATGATGATCGTGCCACGGCCGAGCAGGTCCGAGTTGAGATTGACGGCGATCACCAGCCGCGCGCCGAGCGCGCGCGCGGTCGACACCGGCACGGGATTGACCAACGCGCCGTCCACGAGCCAGCGCCCGCCGATGCGCACCGGCGGGAAGATTCCCGGCAAGGCGTAGGAGGCGCGCAGGGCCTCGGCGAGCCGCCCGTGGGTCAGCCATATCTCATGGCCGGTGTTGAATTCGGTGGCTATCGCGGCAAAGCGGATCGGCAGCCCCTCGATGCGGCCGTCGGCGAGCGCCACTTCCAACTGGTGCGCAAGATGCTCGCCGCGGATGAGGCCGGACCCCGAAAGGCTGATGTCGAGGTAGCCGAGCACGCCGCGCACCGTCAGCGCACGCGCCCACCGCTCGAGCTTGTCCATTTGTCCCGCGGCGTAACACCCGCCCACAACGGCACCGATCGAGGTGCCGGCGATGACGTCGGGCACGATGCCGTTGGCGACCAGCGTCTGCAATACGCCGATATGGGCGAAGCCGCGTGCGGCGCCTCCGCCGAGCGCAAGGCCGATGCTCGGGCGCGCGCCGGCCGGTTTGGACGGCGCCGACGTCGCCTCGGCGGAACGATCGCCGTTGCGCGCCCGCGCGAAAAGGCCGTCAAACACCACAACTGGCTCCTTCAGGCCGCGGCGAAGGTCGAGCCGGCCTCGCCCCCGGGACAGGAATTCACCCCGATGCGACACGCATCGCTGGCTGAATCTTATGACGGAAACGTGACCGCGGGGGTATCCCGCGGCGATGACTTTATATTGCACTCGGTTAACGGCGCCGAGGGTCAGGCGCCTTCGCTCGGCCGCGGCATGGCGAAGACGCTTTCAACGACCGCGTAGTCGTCGTAGCCGCAACGGGCGATCGGCTTCATCGCCGCGGTGTCGAGACGGCCGCCGACGATAAAGCGCTCCTCGATATGGACGCCCACCACCTGACCGAACACGACGTGACAGTCGGTCGGCGCGCCGTCGAGCGCCTCGAGGCGGATGATTCGCAGCAGCTTGCATTCGAGCGCGCACGGCGCGGCCGCCACGCGCGGCGGCCTGACGAGGCGCGAGGGCGCCGGCGCGAGCCCCGCGCGCTCCATCTCGTTGACGCCGCGCAGCAAAGGGGCCGACGTCGCATTCATCTGCGCGCGCAGCTCCCAGGTCGCAAGATTGCAGACGAACTCCCCCGTCTCCGCAATAAAGCTCACCGAGTCCTTCGGCCCTTCGCTCGCAAACATGACGACGTGGGGTCGGCTGTTGACGCCGTTGAAGAAGGAATAGGGCGCAAGATTGACCTCGCCGGCGGCGCTGATCGATGTGATCCAGCCGATCGGTCGCGGAGCGACGATCGCCTTGAACGGATCGAACGGCAGGAGGTCTCGGTCCCGTTTGTCAGGCTGGTAGAAGATCATGGGTTCAGCCGGTAAAGCGGGTCGCGATCTCACAAAGCTTCGGGCGCTCGCGGTCTGCCGGGCGCGCGAGCGGGGTCCCGATATGGATGAAGCCGGCGATGCGCTCGTGCGGCGCGAGTCCGAACCGATCGAGCACCCGGCGGTCATAGGCGTACCATTCCGTGATCCAGCTCGCGGCATAGCCGAGGGCGTGGGCGGCGAGCACCAGGTTCATCGCGGCGGCGCCCGCGGAGAGTTGCTGCTCCCATATCGGAATCTTCACGTGCTCGGCGGCCCGGCTCACGACGGCAATGACGAGCGGGGCCCGCGCGAGCCGTTTGCGCTCGAAATCGACCTGCTCAGCGGTCGCATCGGGCCGATCCGCCTGGAAAGCCCCGGCGATGATCTCGCCGGCAGCGGTCCGGCCGTCGCCCTCGAATATGATGAAACGCCACGGCGCGAGCTTGCCGTGGTCGGGTACCCGCGCGGCGATGGTGAGCAGCGTCTCGATCTCGGCGGTGTCGGGCCCAGGCCCGGCAAGCTCCATTGGTTTGACCGAGCGGCGCGTCCTGAGCAGATGCAAGGCGTCCGGCATGCTCGTGCTCTCCGAAGGCACAGCGCCTAGCACGGCAGCCTCGGCCGCCCAAGGGGTCGGCGGCTTGAAATCGCCGCGATTTCGGCGGAAAAGGGCGACGCGAGGACAAGGCTTTGCAATGAACCTCAAGACCGCGCAGCGGGCGCTCGGTGCGGCGATCGCCCTGGCCTTCGTGCTTGCGCCGCATGCGCGCGGCCAGAGCGGACTGTTCGCGACGCCCCCTTCGGGCGGTTTGGCCGTACCGAATGCCGAGGCCCGCGGCAACCTCCTCTCCCCCGGTGCGGCGCTGCGGACGCCGCCGAACGCGCCGCTCGCCGTTTTTCCGGGCGCCTTGTCGCACGACATTCCCATGGTGCCGGCGGGCCATGTTGCCCTCGCTTTGTCGGCCCGTTTCGGGAGGGATTTGCCGGTCATCCCGGGCGGCCTCATATGGCGGGTCTATGCCGCCAAGCCCGACGCGAAGGGCAATTTCAGGCTCGTCAAGGAAGAGAAATCGCCAAGCCCGACGCTGATCCTGCCCTCGGGCACCTATATCGTCTATGTCGGATTCGGACTTGCGACCGCGGTCAAGCCGGTGACCTTGTCCGGTCCGACCGTGCACGAGGTGTTCGATCTTCCGGCCGGCGGGCTGCGGCTCGAGGGTCGCGTGGGCGATGCGCGCATCCCCGCGGGCCAGATTTCCTTCGACGTCTACAAGGGCAGCCAGTTCGAGCCGGGCGACCGGCGACCCATTGCCGAGCACCTATTGACGGGAGACGTGCTGGTGGTGCCCGAGGGGACCTATTACGTCATCTCCAATTATGGCGATGCCAATGCGGTGGTGCGCTCCGATATCCGCGTGCAGGCCGGCAAGCTCACCGACATCACGGTCAATCATCGCGCGGCGGCCATCACGCTCAAGCTCGTGACCGAAAAGGGCGGGGAGGCACTTGCCAATACCGCCTGGTCTGTCCTCACGCCCGGCGGCGACGTGATCAAGGAAGCGCTCGGCGCGTTTCCGCGCGTCATCCTGGCGGAAGGCGAATATCGCGCCATCGCCCGCAACGAGGGCCGGGTGTTCGAACGCGAGTTCAAGGTCGTCGCGGGAGTCGACGGCGACGTCGAGGTGCTGGCGCGGTGAGGGGCGCGACTGCCGCCATCGACGCGTTCAGCAGGCTCGATCTGGACAAGGTTGCATTGCTGTTCGATGTCGACGGCACGCTCGTCGACCTTGCAGCGCAACCGGATGCCGTGGAGGTGCCGTCCGACCTGCGCCGGGTCTTGCCGCGCCTCGCCGCGCGGACGAACGGTGCGCTTGCCCTCGTGAGCGGGCGCGCGGTCGCCGACCTCGATCGCCTCTTCGCGCCGCTCGTGTTGCCGGCGATCGGCAGTCACGGAGCCGAGATCCGACCGGGTCGCGGCAGGATCATCGCCATGAGCGAACCGCTGCCGGACCGCCTGCGGTGCGCCCTGCGTGAAGCCGAAGGCGTCGCGGCCGGCGTGGTGATCGAAGACAAGCGCTTCTCGCTTGCGCTGCACTACCGCAAGGCACCCGGCGCCGAACCGCGCCTGAGACAGTTCGTCGAAGCGGTCCGGGCGGATTTTCCCGGGGAGCCGCTCGAAATACTCCCGGGCAAGGCCGTGCTCGAGGTCAAGCGGCCGGGTATCAGCAAGGGCGAGGCGGTGCGACGATTGGCGGGCGAGCCGCCTTTCGCCGGCCGCCGTCCGGTCTTCGTCGGCGACGACGTGACCGATGAATCGGTGTTCGCGGTCCTGCCCGCGCTCGGCGGCATCGGTTTTTCGGTGGCACGACCGCTTCCCGGGGTCGCGGGCGTCTTCGACGCGCCCGCCGCGCTGCGTTCGGCGCTGCAAAATCTGGCACGAAGGGCCTGAGCCTGCGGCGCATCCCTCACGCGCCGGCATCGCGAAACTTCCCCGGCTCTCGGGCGTTGTTCCATGACCGCCGCGGGGCCGGGGCGGTTTTCTATCGCATCAAGCATTGCCGATTGCCGAGCGGATTGCAAAAATTGCGGGAGGGTGGACGAATGCCGGAAATCATGCCGGGATTGGAGATGACGTGGCCGGTCGCGCAAACCGGCGAGGGGAATTGCGGTGCATTGGGTCGAATCCCATTCGAGGACGAGGGGCCCTTGGCGTCGCTGAGAAAGGTCGACGTGTCGAGGCTGGTCGTCGTTTCGAACCGAGTCGGTGTTCCCGACGGCAGCGCGCGCGCGGGCGGGCTGGAAGTCGCCATACGCGCCGCCCTGCGTCGCCGCGGCGGCATTTGGTTCGGCTGGAGCGGCCGCATCGCCGAGGAGCCCGCGCCGCCGCGGACCATACACCAGGACAATATCGCCTACGTCACCGTCGATCTGCGCAAGGACGACTACGAGGAATTCTACAACGGCTTTGCCAACCGGGTGCTGTGGCCGATCCTTCATTATCGGCTCGATCTCGCCGAGTTCAGCCGGCGCGACCTCGGCGGTTATTTGCGGGTCAATGAGTTTTTTGCGCGCAATCTGGAGCGGTTGCTCACGCCCGACGACACCATCTGGGTGCACGACTACCATCTCATCCCGTTCGCCAAGGCGCTGCGCGACCGCGGCCACAGGAACCGGATCGGCTTTTTCATCCACGTCCCCTGTCCGCCGCCGGAAATCCTGACCGCGCTGCCGAACCACGAACGGCTGATCCCGACCCTCGGCCATTTCGATCTGATCGGATTTCAGACCGAAACCGATGCCAGCAATTTCTCCCGCTACCTCGCCAATGAGTGCAAGTTGCGCCGCGTCAGCTCGGACCGCTTCGGGACGGATCGCTTTGCCGTCAACGGACGCACGGTGGAGATCGGCGTGTTTCCCGTCGGGGTCGAGACCGAGACCTTCGCGCGCCTTGCAAGGCGGGCGATCGACTCGGGCTTCGTGCGCGAGGTGATCGAGAGCCTTTCCGGCCGCGATCTCATCATCGGCGTCGACCGACTCGACTACACCAAGGGCATCGCCGAACGCATGAGCGCCTACGAGCGGTTCCTCACCAATTTCCCCGACTGGCGCGGCAAGGTGACCTATATCCAGATCACCCCGCGCAGCCGCAGTTCGATTCCCGAATACGCGGCGATGGCCCGCCAGGTGGGCGAAGCGGTCGGCCGCATCAACGGGGCGTTCGGCGAAGCCTCATGGACGCCGCTGCGCTATATCAACAAGGCGCACAACCGGACGGCGCTCGCCGGGCTCTATCGGGCCGCGCGCGTGGCGCTGGTGACGCCGCTGCGCGACGGCATGAACCTGGTGGCCAAGGAATATGTCGCGGCGCAGAACCCCGACAATCCGGGCGTGCTGATTCTTTCGCGCTTTGCCGGCGCCGCGCATGAGTGCACGGCAGCGCTTCTTGTCAATCCTTATGATCCCGAAGGCGTCGCCATCGCCATCGACCGCGCGTTGGCGATGCCGCTCTCGGAAAGGCGCGAACGTCACGCCCACAACTACCGCGTGCTGGTCGAGAACGATATCCGGCATTGGGCGGAACGCTTCCTCGACAGACTGGACGAGACCTGCGCCGCCGCCGAGACGCCGCTTTTCGCGCGCTCGGCCGGAGCGCGCTGAAGCGCGATCCTTCATCGACCAGAGGGCTGTGTGCCGGGCGCCGCGCGCTGCGCGCCTGGAGGCAGGGCCGGAGGCCGCGGCACGCCTTGCAGCGGGTGTTTGATGGCGCGTGAATGGGAAGTCACCGCCCCGCCGCTTCCGCGGCCGAGGCGGTTGCCGGGCGCGGCAGACGGCGCGCCCGCCTAATGTCGGGCGGTGTCGCTTCATCGACAAGCGCGTTGAGCGCGGCCTCGAGCGACATGATCTCCTGTTTCTCGCCTCCGAGGCGGCGTACGGAGACCGTGCGCTCCGCCGCCTCGCGTTTTCCGACGACGAGCAGCACCGGCGTTTTGGCGAGCGAGTGCTCGCGAACCTTGTAATTGATCTTCTCGTTGCGCCGGTCGACCTCGACGCGCAGGCCCGCCTTTCGCGCCGCGGCCGCGACGTCTCCCGCATAGGCGTCGGCCTCGTCGGTGATGGTGGCGACCACCGCCTGCACCGGCGCGAGCCACAGCGGCAGATGGCCGGCATAATGCTCGATCAGAATGCCGGTGAAACGCTCGAGCGAGCCGAACATGGCGCGGTGGAGCATGACCGGCGTCACCTTGTTGGAATGCTCGTCGATATAGAAGGCGCCGAGTCGTCCCGGCATGTTGAGATCGACCTGCACGGTACCGCATTGCCAGTCGCGACCGATGGCGTCGCGCAGGACGTATTCGAGCTTCGGTCCGTAGAAGGCGCCTTCGCCCTTGTTGAGGGTCCAAGGCCGGCCGGAAGCCTCGAGCGCCGCCATCAGCGCGGCCTCCGCCTTGTCCCACACGGCGTCGTCGCCGATACGCTTCTGCGGCCGGTCGGAGAACTTGATGGTGACGTCGGAAAAGCCGAAATCCTCGTAGATCGACAAAATCTGGTCATTGAGCTTCAGCGATTCCTCGGCGATCTGCGCATCGGTGATGAAGATATGCGCGTCGTCCTGCGTGAAGGCGCGCACGCGCATCAGGCCGTGCAGCGCACCGGAGGGTTCGAAACGGTGCACCTTGCCGAACTCGGCAATCTTGAACGGCAGATCCCGGTATGATTTGAGCCCGTTCTTGAAGATCTGGACGTGGCCGGGGCAGTTCATGGGCTTGACGACGAAGACCCGCGCGTCGTCATCGCGCGGCTGCGTGAGAAACATGTTCTCGCGGAACGTCGCCATGTGGCCCGAAGTCACCCACAGCGAGGAATCCATGAGCTGCGGCGCGTTCACTTCCAGGAAGCCGAACTCGGCCTGCCGTCGCCGGATGTAGTTTTCGAGCAGCTGGAAAAGCGTCCAGCCTTTCGGATGCCAGAATACCGATCCGGGTGCCTCCTCCTGGAAATGGAACAGGTCCATTTCGCGCCCGAGCCGGCGATGATCGCGTCGTTCCGCCTCCTCCAGCTGTTTCAGATAGGCCGCGAGTTCCTCCTGCGTGGCGAAGGCGGTGCCGTAGATGCGCGACAGCATCTCGCGGTTCGAGTCCCCCCGCCAATAGGCGCCGGCCACCTTCATGAGCTTGAAGGCGGTGCCGATCTTGCCTGTCGAGGTCATGTGCGGACCGCGGCAAAGGTCGAACCAGTCGCCCTGCCGATAGATCTTGATCGGCTGGTCCGCCGGAATGGCGTCGACGAGCTCGACCTTGAAGGTCTCGCCCATCTTCCTGAACGTCTCCTTGGCCTGCTCGCGCGACCAGATCTCTTTCGTGAACGGTTTGTCGCGCGCGATGATCTCGCGCATTTTCTTCTCGATTGCGGGAAGGTCCTCCGACGTGAACGGCTCGGCGCGGAAGAAGTCGTAATAGAATCCGTTGTCGATCACCGGTCCGATGGTGACCTGGGTACCGGGCCACAGCGACTGCACCGCCTCGGCCAGGACGTGCGCGGCGTCGTGCCGGATCAATTCCAGCGCGCGTGGATCCTCGCGCGAGATGAACTCGATTTTCACATCGCGCGCGATCGGATCGCTCAAGTCGGCCAACTGGCCGTCGATCACCATGGCCACGCTGCGTTTGGCGAGCGAAGGCGAAATGGCTTTCGCAACCTCGAGACCGGTAATGCCCTGGGGGAATTCCCGACGCGCGCCGTCGGGTAAGGTCAGCGTGACCATGACCGTCTCCTTGCTCACTCGCTGCCTACGAACGCAGGTAAGCGCGCGCCCGATATAACAGGCGAATCACGCCGCGCAACCGGTTTCTGCCGCCGTTGGACTCTCGCGGGCGGCGAGGATTCGGGCGCCGGCGGCGCGGGGTGCGGCCGCCGGCTTCCTTGGTCGATGCCGGCCGCTCGGCGCGCGCCGCATTGGCTCGCACGGCGGCCGAATGAGGGGGCCGCGAAATCCGGATCTATCGTGCGTCGGGGCGATCATTGACGCCGCGCCAGCGGCCGTAGCGCCAAGGACAATACCAGCGCGCGCGCGGCGGCGGATGGTCGGGCACAAAATCCAGGCCCGAGGTGCCGAAGGGATGACAGCGCGACAGGCGCGCAAGCGCCATCCAGCCTCCCGCCCACAGGCCGAAACGCATGATCGCCTCCTCGGCATAGTCCGAACAGGTCGGCAGGTGGCGGCAGCGCGGCCCGATCAGCGCGCGCAGCGTATGGCGATAGCCGACCACGAGGCCGCGTCCGAACCGGCGCGGCACGGTCTTGATCCCCCCTGGGGTCTGATCCATGACGGGCAATGTAGGAAGGAGGGCCGGAACGCAAAAGTTCCCTCGGCCATGCGCAGAGAATCGGCGCCGCTCGCGACTATTTTGCGCTGGACCCGACTCTGCCGCGTCTCTAAATTCGCTTGCGTCTCGGGGGGCGATTCCGGTTGCCCAATGTCATTGCAGAACGCGGGTCAACCGCGCACCGACACCAAGAACCAGGCGGCGAGCACGGGGGTCCACTTGTCTCGACGGCGTGCAATCGGTGCTGCGTTCGCACTGGCGGCGACAGCTTGCCTGTGGCCGTCGCCGTCGCCGGCCTATGACCGCGAGCTGCCGATGCGCTTCGACCTGCGCGCGGAAGGTCCGGCGGATGTATGTCGGCCGCATTGCCGCAAGCTCATAGCGGCGAGCGGTTCGATCACCGCGGACACGCCCCGTGACTTCGCTTATTTCGCGCAGACGCACGATCTCACGGGCGGCCTCGTCGTGCTCGATTCCGACGGCGGCTCGGTGCACGGCGCGATCGCGCTCGGACAAGAGATCCGCCGATTGAAGCTTGACACCACGGTCGGGACGCTCGTCGCGCTCGACTCCGACGCGACGCGCGCCGCTCTCTCGCCGCGTGCGGATTGTCAATCCATGTGTGCCTTCGTGCTGCTTGCGGGCGTGCGTCGCTTCGTGCCGGAAGGCGCGCGCGTGATGGTGCATCAGATCTGGCTCGGCGATCGCCGCGACGATCCGATGGCGGCGAATTATTCGGCCGAGGATCTGGCGCTGGTGCAGCGCGATATCGGCCGGCTCGCGCGCTACACCATGGAGATGGGCGCGTCCATCGAACTGCTCGATCTTGCGCTTCGCATTCCGCCCTGGGAACCGATGCATGTTCTGAGCACGAGCGAACTGCGCAGCGCGCGCGTCGAGACCGTTCCGGCCGCCAATCGTCCCGTCGACGCGGTCGCGGCGAGCGCCGTTCCCGCGCAAGCTGCGCGCGTCGGGCCGCCGGCCACACAGGGCGAGGTCCCGGGTCGCGCCGCGATCAGCGAGCGGCAGTGGACCGTGATCGATCGGGCCGGCAGCGCCGCGCTCGCACGCAGCCACCCGTTGACGGTCGAAGGCGAGGAGATCGGCAGCTTCGATCTGATCCTTTCCTGCGGGAGCGCCGCGGGCAGCTATGAGCTCAGCTATATCGAGCATCGGCATGCCGCTGCACGCAGCCCGCTGCCTGCTGCGGTGCGCTCGGTCGACGTCAGCGTGCACGATACGCTGGCCAAGCTCACGGTC
>Ga0070739_10005348_pt1 | contig 14669 bp, 10 predicted proteins | sample Coa_R1_7_FD_66445 | JGI IMG/M metagenome (GOLD analysis project Ga0070739, IMG submission 66445) | Surface soil microbial communities from Centralia Pennsylvania, which are recovering from an underground coalmine fire - Coalmine... | ecosystem: Environmental > Terrestrial > Soil > Unclassified ... | reverse complement strand
GGCAGTTCGCGTCGTGCCATGGTGAGTACCGCCTTGTACTTGCGACCAAAGGGAAAAAGCAATTCCTCAGCCCTTTATAGGACACACGACTCCGCCTTGCAAAGCTGTGGATGGCCTCGCGTACTATTGGATGATCGGCTACCCGCTTGTCAAGGATGCGGTACCTGCTAAACTAGATAAACCTTCCGCGATCACCTTTGGTCCGGAATGGCAATCGCCAACGGGAATCACGCGCCCGTAGCTCAACTGGATAGAGCATCGGACTTCGGCTCCGAAGGTTGTGGGTTCGACTCCCTCCGGGCGTAATCTCTTCTCGCTCCCACGAGGGGAGCTTATTCATGGCCCATTCCGCTGACGATGCCGGCTCGACGCGCGCCCCACTCGGTCTGTGGGATGTCGTCAGCATCATGATCGGCATCGTCGTCGGCACGGGTATTTATGAAACGCCGCCGATTGTGCTGCAAAACGTCTCCGGCCCTTGGGAGGCGCTGACGGCGTGGGCACTGGGCGGCGTCATGTCTCTCGTCGGCGCATTTTGCTATGCCGAGCTAGCCGCAACCTATCCGCGTTCGGGCGGCGACTATGTTTACCTGACGCGCGCTTTTGGGCCGTGGCTGGGCTTTCTTTTTGCCTGGTTTCAGTTATCCGTGGTTCGCGGCGGCAACATCGCCATGATGAGTTTTGTCTTCGCTGATTATGCCGCGGCGATCTGGCGCGTGCCTTTTGAGTGGAAATGGGCATGGGCGGGCGCGGCGGTGCTGTTTTTGACCGTGATGAATCTCCTCGGCGTCGTCTTCGGCAAACGAACGCAGAACGTCTTGACGTTGGCCAAAGTGCTCGGATTGAGCGGCGTGCTGGTTGTCGGCTTTGCCTGGCCGCAGCCGGTCAGCGCTCTTGAGACGCCGGCAGTCCACGGTCCGCCAGCGTTGGCAACGGCAATGGTATTGGTGTTGCTCACCTACGGTGGATGGAACGATGCCGCCTTCGTCGCCGCGGAAGTGAGGGGTGGACCGCGTAACATCGCCCGCGCTCTGCTCTTGGGCACGGTCGCTATCACGCTTCTGTATCTGCTCCTCAACGCTGCCTTTTTGTGGGGGCTGGGGTTCGACCGAGCAAGGCAATCGTCGGCCATTGCCGCCGACCTGCTGGGACAGCATCTCGGCCAGTGGGGTGCCCGAGCCATCGCTTTGCTCGTCATGGTATCGGCCCTGGGTGCCATTAACGGGATGTTGTTCTCCGGCGCGCGGGTCTATGCTTCGCTGGGCGCCGATCATTCCGTCTTTGCTTGGCTAGGTCGTGTAGGCGAACGGACGCGATCTCCCTGGGGGGGGCTGGTTGTACAATCGGTCGTGAGCCTCGGCTTAATCGGGGTCGTCGGCACGCCGGACGGCCGGGCGTGGGTCAACGGGATGCTGACGCACGCTGGATTGGAGAATGTCGAGTGGAAAGGGCACGGCGGCTTCGAGGTGCTGAGCGTGGTCACGACACCCGTATTTTGGCTGTTCTTTCTGTGTTCCGGACTCTCGGTGTTTGTTCTGCGCCAACGCGATCCGCATCTCGTTCGGCCATTTACCGTGCCGCTGTATCCGGAATTGCCACTCTTGTTCTGCGGCATTTGCGCGTACATGATCTATGCGGGTATCGAGTACGCCAAAGCGATGCACATGCTCGGCGGTTTAATCGTCGTCACCGCCGCCCTGGTCATCGTCGGTCTACTGCTCCATCGCTTTTCGCAAGGAATGAACCATCCGAGCCGCGCACGCAACGGAGGGGACTGAAGGCTTCAGCTCCAACAATACCTCTTTCAACTCGTCAGCTGATTTTTTTGGCATTGGCAAGCAATCGTTTGAGCTGGGCCGGGTCGATTGGCTTAAGGAAGTGATGGTCGATGCCAGCCTCCTTGCTGCGTTGCACGTCCGGGTCTTGGCCATAGCCAGTGATGGCGACGATCAGAGCCTTGGCCATCCCCGGTAAGCGACGAATCTGTCGGGCCACTTCGTAGCCGTCGATTCCAGGCAGGCCAATGTCACAGAGGACGACATCCGGCCGCCATTCCTTAGCAACTGCCACGCCGTTGGGTCCTGTATAAGCAACCCGCGCCTCATGGTTCATTAGGTGCAGCAGCAGGCGCAGGCTATCCGCGGCGTCCCGATTGTCTTCGACGACAAGAATTCGCAGCGGTTGCCCCGACGGTTGCGAGCCGGTTGGCGTCTCCGAGAGCGCCGGCAGCTCCTGCTCTAGTGGCAAGCGGATGGTGAACTCCGCTCCGCGCCCGGCTCCCTCGCTGAAGGCTTCCACACTACCACCGTGCAACTCCGCCAGACCCTTCACCATCGCCAAGCCAAGTCCCAGGCCGCCGCGCGAGCGGTCGAGACTCCGATCCGCTTGCAGAAAGGGCGTGAACAAGCGCGGCAACAACTCCGGCTCGATGCCGATTCCCTCGTCTCGAACGGATAGCACCGCCTGCCGATGCTCTCCGTCGGCTCGAAGACGCACGGTGACAATGTTGCGCCCCTTGGCGAATTTCACGGAGTTATCGAGTAGGTTGTTGAGCACCTGCGTCAGCCGCGTGTGGTCCCCTATCACACAAACGGGCGTCTCCGGGATGTCCATCAAGAGTGTCAGTCCAACCTGTTCAAGAACCGGACGCCTATCCTCCGCGACCGTGCGAACCAGCCGCCGCAGATCGAGACGCTCCTTGCGGAGCTGAATCTTGCCGCGCACAATGCGGGACACGTCGAGCAGATCATCCACCAGCCGGCTCAGATGGCGCAGCTGCCGATCCATCATGTCGTGCGTCCGTTCCCGGATGTCCGATGGCGTCTGGGACTGGCGCAGGATGTGGACTCCCGTTCGCAGGGGGGCGAGCGGGTTGCGCAGCTCGTGAGCAAGCATGGCCAAAAACTGATCTTTCTGCCGATGGGCTTCGGCCAACTCCTCCGCATGCCGGCGCAACTCTTCCTCCATGCGCTTCTGCGGCCCGATGTCGCGGGCGATTTTGGCCGCCCCGATGACCTTCCCCTCGCCATCCAGGATCGGCGAGACGCTCAGTGACACGTCCACGCGGGAGCCGTCTTTGCGCAGCCGAACGGTCTGAAGCGGCTCGATACGTTCGCCACTCTTGAGCAGTTCCAGGAGGGTACGCTCGTCGGACGGTTCGGGCGGATGAAGGAGAGAGACGGGTTTGCCTACTACCTCCTCCGCACGATAGCCGTACAGTCGCTCGGCTCCCTTGTTCCAACTTGTGATGATGCCTTCTAAGTCTTCGCCGATGATGGCGTCCTCGGAGGACTCCACGATGGCCGCCAACTCCGAACGCACCCTCTGCGCCTCGCGCTGCTCGGTGATGTCGCGATAATTGGCAACGATCGCTTGGACGCTGGGATCGTCTAATAGGTTTGTTCCGGTTGCCTCTAGCCAGCACCAGCGCCCGTCTTTATGACGGTAGCGATAAACGGCAGAGATAACGCCGCCGGCTTGCGCAACGAGGCGAGAAAAAAGAACTTGTAGTCGTTCGTTTTCATCGGGATGCGTGAACTCGAAGATACTGTGGCCGACGAACTCTTCTGGTGTGTAGCCCAGGATACGAATGGTCGAAGGACTGGCGTACTGGATGACGGCATCGGCGCTGATGAGTGCGTATCCATCCCAACTGTGCTCGATAATCGCGCGGAAGCGGTGCAGCGCCTCATTCTCCGATTGCTGGCGCTGGAACTGTCGGACCTGCTCCGTTCTTCGGAACAGCTCAATGAAGACCTCGACCTTGGCACGAAGGATTTCCGGCACCAGCGGTTTGATGAGATAGTCCACGGCACCGAGGGTGTACGCTTGGGCCGGAGTAAAGTCCTCGTCCGCGAACGCGGTTATGAAAATGATCGGCGTGTGCCGCGACCGCTCCTGCGAGCGGATGCTTTGAGCAACCTCGAAGCCATCCATGCCGTCCAAACGGATATCGAGCAGCACGACGGCGAAATCATCCGAGAGCAGAAACTGTAAGGCTTCCTCGCCGGAGCGCGCCTTGATCAACTCCTGTCCCAGCGGTTGAAGGACCACTTCTAGTGCCAATAAATTGGCGTCATGGTCGTCCACAAGCAAGATCTTGGCCTGGCTTGCCATGGCGGGCATTATCGGTTTGGTTCAGGCGGAGAGTAAACCATGCCGGCATCGCTGGCAGCAGGGATCAGGGCGATTGTATCAAGCATGTGTCTGAGTCGCAATTGTATTGCACAGCTTGGAGCCATCCCGGGGCAAGAAATGTGTCAGTTGGACTTGTCGGGACAAACAAAACGTCCCACCAACTCCAGGCGGTGCCCTGTGATCTCGAAGCCCTGTTGGTGCAGCGTCTCGATTAACTGCGGATCGAGCTTGTCAAGCAGGGCCGGGTCGTAGGGCAGCGGCAGATCGATGACCGCACCGCTGTTTTGGCAGCGGAGGTGATAGTGCGGCTCACTTCGTCCATCATAGCGGGTCGGTCCGTGATCCCCGGCGATACGATTCGCAAGCCCCGCATCGACGAGCGCATCCAGCGCCTTGTACACGGTGGCCAGACTGATGTTAGGCATACGTCGGCGCACGGCGGCGAACACTTGCTCGGCCGTCGGATGGTCGCATGCCGTGCGCAAGCAAACAAGCACCGCCTGGCGTTGCCGTGTGTAACGCCAGCCGGCTTGCTCCAGAGCGCGGCGAACATCCATGTCCTGCCCCGGACCGCACACAGGTTCGCGGTTAAACATGCTCATATTGTTCATTTTAGGCTGACGGAGAGACCGCGGCAAGAAACGTAAAGCAATGGCCCGGCATCAGAATTGCCCTTTTTATTAATTGAGTTTTTGCCGGCGTTGCTGGCGGTTCTCTCGCTCAGGAGGGTTCTGGTCATGACTGCTCTCCGTATTTCCCTCAGCCTGGTGATCGGGCTGCTCCTTCTTCCAGTAGCTTCTGCAGAAGAGGCCCGCGGACGAATTGTAAAGATCGATCCGGACAAGAACGAACTTCGCGTGGAGTCGCGCCGTCCTCAGCGTGGCGGCATACTGGATCTGAAAATTGACTCGAAGACAGAGATATTCATCGCTGGCCAACCGGCGAAGTTGAACGACCTTATCCCTGGCCGGCGCGTGCGGGTGGTATTCGAGATTCAACACGGCAAGCCGATAGCACAAGTGATTCGCTCGCTAGGGCTGAATCTGGGGCGAACGCAACGCGCTGTCCCTCAACCGGCGACAGAGAAGGAAGGCGAGGGTTTGTCCGGTACGCTACAGCGCGTGTCCTCGCTCGACCGAGAAATCGTCCTCATCCGGTCCGGCGCTAAGGGAGCGGATGCGGAAACAACGATTGCCGTTCCCGAAGAGACGGCCATCACCCGCGACGGTAAAAAGATTACCCTCGAAGATTTGAAAGAGGGCGAAACGGTGACGGTTAAGACGGAAACGCAAAAAGGCAAGTTAATGGCGGTGTCCGTTCAGGCCGGTAAGTCCGCGCCTGAGCAATCGACTGCGGCGCCACCGCGCCGCAACCTCATCCCACGTTTGCGGCAAGCCTTGCAGAGAGCCGATGAAATGCTCCGCGAGATAGAAGAACAAAGAAAAGCCGACCCAGATAGACCTAGACCTTGAACAGGCGGTCAATGCGGATCACCCCGCAGTGCATCGAGCAACAAGGGATACAATGCCCCATTGCTGGCGATGGCATCGGGCGTGTAAGGATCAAACGGGGTGCCATCGACGTTTGTGATGACCCCGCCTGCTTCGCGGATAAGAACAACGCCTCCGGCCACGTCCCAGACATGGTTGTCAAAGGCCCAGTAGCCATCGAATCGTCCCGCAGCGATGTAGGCCAGATTCAGTGCGGTCGAACCGGTGCGGCGCAACGAGCGAGCGCGCAGCGAGAAGTAGCGCCACCATTGCAGCGTCCTCTCCTGACCGCGCAAGTCCGGCGGAAAACCGGTGGCCAAGAGCGCTTCTTGCAAACTGGCCGTCTGACTTGTTTGCAAGCGACGCTCGCCGAGCCAGGCCCCTTGTCCCTTGGCAGCGACGAACAACTCATTTAGACGTGGATCAAACACCACGCCGACGACAAGCTCCCCGGCCACTTGCAGGCCAATCGACACGCAGTACCACGGACAGTCGTGTACATAGTTGGTGGTGCCGTCGAGCGGATCACAGATCCAGGTTGGCGGTGCATCGGTGGCAGGTCGCGTTTTCGAGGCGCCTTCCTCCTCGGCGAGAAAAGCGTGATCGGGAAAACATTCGCGCAGAAAAGCGCAAATGGTTCGCTGTGAGGCGAGGTCGGCGTCGGTCACGAGATCGGCACGGCCTTTTTCGCGGACCTGGAAACGGCTCCTCCAATCCTCCAGCACGGCCGCGCCGCGCCGCGCCGCTTCACAGGCCGCTTCTCGGTAAATCGTCAGGTCATCCCTGGCCATTGCAGGCTTCTCCCGGTGTATGGATTAATGTCGAACGCCCTCGCGCAGCGCTGTAACGACAGGCTCGCCGAAGGGAGTTAATGTGTATTTCCAATCCCTAATAAGACAAGGCTTCGCGCCCGGATGCATGCACCAGGCGGTCCAACTCAGCCGGTGCTTGTCGAGGTAGCGGAGTATCTCCGATAGGAATATCTTGGGGTCTTTTTTATCGAGATCATAATCCGGACCGAACTCGCCGACGAAGACCGCATATTTATCCACCGCCGGGGTCACAAAGCGGTCCCAATTCTTCTTCCAAGGATAGATGTGCGTATCGTAAACCACGCCGTTGCCTCGGGAATCATGCAGGGTATGGCCTTGGGCAATGCCTGAGAGATCGTAGCCCCAATCGAGGCCGCCGGCCAAGACGACGTTCTTGGCTCCTCGATCACGGCAAACGTCGAGAAGTTTCTGCAATCCCGGCGCGTGATACTCCAACTTGCGACCAGACTTCTTGTCTTCTTCCACAACCTTTCCGCCGTCGCGCCAGACCTGCCAGGAGACGCCATACGGTTCGTTGTATAGCCCGAACAAGACGGCGGGGTGATTGGCAAAAGCCACTGCCGCGTCCTGCCAAAAGGGCACACTGTTGTCATCGGGCATTTGGTGCTGACCGATGTTTTGGCCCCATTGGCCGGCATTGGACCAGTGCAGGTCGAGGATAACGTAACACTGCTTGTCGGCGACGCGGCGGACGAAATCCTGGACCGTCTCCCGGTAGTGCTTGCCGCCATCCTTTTTCTCCTGAGTGCGGCCAAACCAACGGTCTTGCGACAAGGGCAGACGGATAATATTCGCGCCCCAATCGTCAAGCGCCACGCGCAAAGAGTCGAGAAGGTGCTCGCCCTGGCTCCATTCGAGGCTGGGAATGTTGACGCCGCGCAGACGAACCGTTTTGCCGTCCGGAGTTTTTAGCTGTTTTCCTTCGACTTTCAGCAGAGGCGGATCGGCCGGGAATGCCGGCAGTCCATGAATCAAGAGAACGGCCATCGTTAAAAAGGCCGTGATTATCCTCATCGTCTGCTCCTGTTGTTTGTCCGAGGAGAGCGCTTCCCGCGCTCTCCCTCGGATCACGGCAAAACGTCAACCGCGCACCCACACCTTGCCATTGTGCAAGAAGCGAATCACAACATCGCATTGACATTTATAATCAAACACGATTTTGTGTCCCGTGCAGCGCACGTTGCGGATGCAGCCGGGCGGCAGCGCAAAGCACACTTTGACCGGGCAGCCCGTCTTGGGGTGGATGAGCATGACTTCGTACTTGCCCGGCAGCGGCTTGAACGTGGCGACAAACTCGCTGACAGTCATCGGCCGAATCGGGACGATGGGCGGCGGCGACAGCTCCGGCAAAGTCTGCGGTGGCGGCAGCGTGTCACTCGGCGGGAGTGGTATCACTGGGGCAGATTGCGCTAAGGCTACGGACGTTGCGTTTGCCATAACAACCACCGCCAGCAAGTTAGCGTAGGTCAAGGATCGCATGATGCTTCATCCCTTCTGTTAAAACCATCGCGCTGGGATGAGATCAAATCCGAGACACAACTCAACTTCTCGTCGAACGTGGACCTCGTCAACCGTCTTCTCGTCAGGATCGCTCCCGGACAGCAGAGTTAACAAAGTCCTCTCAATCCATTATGTCATACGAAACGTCGCCTTCCAAACAATGCTCAAAGTCACTGGTTCACTCAGCTTCGCAGAGGCGTCGCTGCCCGCTATGCTGCGCAGAAGCGTCACTAGCCGGGAATGTTGCGTAGAATGAAATAAGAAGATGCGGTACAACAACGGCCAGCGTCGGCGAACGCTTTTCCTCAAGCATAATGCGGAGTGTAATCATGAACACAATGACGCCAACGGATCGGGAACAGCAGAGTTTTGCCGAAACCGCTCTGCGGCTGGGTGGCAAAACCGAGGAGGAAGCCCGCCGCACCGGGGCCGTGGATCGGGCGGACGAACAGGTCGAATCGCTGTTCAAGCCGCAGTATCAGACCGCCAACAGTCCCGTTCACAAGGCGGTTTGGGATGGCCGGGTACCGCTTGATCTCTTCTCACCGCCGCCGCTGGCGTCGTCTGCACCGAGCGACCGTAGCATGGAGGCATCGCTGGAAATCGTCCGCCGCCGTCGCGCCGAGGGCAAGATTTACGACGACAAAGGCAAAGTTTCCACCGAGACGCTGCAAGAACTGGCGGGTGCTGGTTACTGGGGTATGCTCATCGATCCGCGTTACGGCGGACAGGGAGCGCCGTTCGCGCGCTTCGGCAACTTCCTGACGCGCATGGCCGTCTGGGATGCGATGATTTCCGGCCTGGCGTCGATCCACGGTTGCATCGGAGCCGTGGATCCGGTGCGCACTTTCGGCACGCCGGAGCAAAAAGAGCGCTTTCTGCCCAAGCTGGCCAACGGGCAGGCGTTGTCCGGCTTTGCGCTCACTGAGCCGTGCGCCGGTTCGGATCTGACCGCTCTACGGACAACAGCGGTCCTTGATGGCGACGATTACGTCGTTAACGGCGAAAAGCTGTTCATTACCAACGTCATACCCGGCCGCACTGCCGGTCTGGTCGTGCTCATCGACGGCAAGCCCGCCGTCCTCGTCGTCGATCTGCCTCCGCAAGAAAACGAGCATTTCCAGATCGTGCCCTACGGCTTGTATGCTCTGCGACACGCCTACAACAACGGCCTGCGCTTCAAAAACTTCCGCGTGCCCAAAGACAATCTGCTCAAGCCACCGATCGGCGACGGCCTGACCATCGCTTATCACGGGTTGAATCTGGGCCGCGTGTCCCTGTGCGCCGGGGCGGCTGGCACCATGCGCGTCATGTTGGCCAATATGCTGCCGTGGGCCGAGTTTCGCCGCACCTACGGCGAGGCGATTGCCAAGCGCGAGCTGGTCAAGCGCCGCATCGCCCGCCTGGCCGGGCTGATCGCCGGGGCCGACGCCATGGTAGCCTGGACTTCCTGGCTCATCGACGAGGGCTATCGCGGCGAGATGGAGTGCATCATCGCCAAGATTTTCGGCAGCGAGGCCATGAAGGAAGCGGCCATCGAGCTATTCATGAAGACGCACGGCGGTCGCTCGTTCCTCAAGGGCCATATCTTCGGCGACAACGTCTACGATTTCCTCGCTCCGTGCATCTACGAAGGCGAAGGCGAGATGCTGGGCATGGCCTTCTTCAAATCTCTGGTCAAGGAACACGGCAAGCGCTTCTTCGAGCCAATCGGCAAAGCCGCGCAGCGCCTGGGATTAAAAGCCCCCAATCCGTTCAACCCGATGCACGCCTGGAAGCTGCGCAAGGAATTGGCTCCCTATGCCCGCTGGAAAGTGAGCCAAATGTTCGCGCCGCGCGATCGCCAGCACGTGCAGGGCATGGACAAGCGACTGAGCGAGCACGTCGATTTCGCTCTGGCGGGCTTTGGCCGACTCCGCGGCGAAGTAGCGCGAGCGATGGAGAAGTATCAGCTCAAGCTCGCCGATCGCCAGTGCCGCATGGCCGAGCTGTCGCAACGCATCCAGGATAACGTGATTATTCTCGTAACGGCGCTGTGGGGCCATCGCCAAGGAAACGAAGCATCATTGGCAGCGGCGGACATGCTCTGTCAGGATCTGCGTCGCAAACTGACGGGCAAACGGCCCAGTGATCGTTACTTCCGCGACGCGAGCAAATTAGCGGACATGATTCTGTCGGGCGGTTTCGAGGCCATCGCCGGCGTGCCGCGCGAAGAGATCCTGATGAGGTACGAGAACAAGTAAAGGGACAGGAGGCTCTCTTGTTTAGCCGCGAGCCGCAGGCGAGCGCGTCAGTCTCGCGCTCGCCTGCGGCTCGTGGCCAACTTGAGTATTCACCCGCCGGACAGATACAGTTTCAGGTTTGGGTGCCGCTTCTTCAGTTCCTCCCGCTCTTGCTCCGAGAGGGCTGAACTGGGTAGCAACAGAGTTTTGAGCTTGGGCAACTCGATCAGGCGCTTCCAGCCTTGATCTGTGATCTGCGTATTCTGTAGCATCACCACCTCCAGATCTGTCAGCGCTGCCAGGGTGTCCACGCTGGCGTCGGTAATCCCCTTGCCACTCCGTTTGCGGTCGATGGTAATGTGGAGCTGTCTCAGATTCTTGAAGCTCTTTAAGTCCGCAACTCCCTCATCGCTGATGCTGGCTCCTTGCAGGTCGAGTTGTTCCAGCATCGACAGGCCGACCAGGTGCTTGATTCCGGCATCCGTTATGCTCCTTTGGTTCATTCCAATCCAAAGTGACCGCAGCTGTTTCATGCCCTCCAGGTGTCTCAACCCCTCGTCGCTGAAAGCGTTTCCCTGTAGCGAGAGATGTTTCAGGGCCGGCAAACGGGCGAATACTACCAGCGCCTCATCGCCGATGTGAGTGTTATTGATACCCACGTTCTGGAGCTGGGTCAGGCCCACCAAGTGTTTCACTCCAGCGTCCGTGATGTTTTTGCCATCCCAAATGATGAGTATTTCCAGGTTCTTCAGTCCAGCCACGTTCGCCAGGGTCTCATCGGTCGCTTGGCCTTTGCACAGAAAAAGCCGCTTCAGACGCGGGAACCCCTTCACAGCTGGCAGCGCTTCGTCGGTGTCCGTGAGCTTGTTGTCGAAGCGCCTCTTGTCGGGTGTCTCATGGTAGACCATGTTGACTTCGACAACGTGATTATCCTTGTCCAACGCATACCATCCACCGAGTTGACGGATGCGTGCTGCTGCCTGCCGCTCCTCGGGGACGGGCAACCTCAGCCGCACAGGAGTGGGGTCTGGATCGGCAATCGGCTCTTTCGGCAGAATGCGGAACACCAAGCTGACGACCTCGCCCGATTTTACCTCGATGCCCTTTCGGTAATACTCCTGACGCTGTGTCCGCTTCCAGACATCGTGGTACATGATGTACGGGAAACTGATTCCGGGCGCGACGTGCAGACGGAAAGCCCCGTGGTCGTCCACGTCGCTTGACTGGCAGGCCGCCCCGCTTTTCGGATGCGACGGGCCATAGGCGGCCACGGCCAAGCGCCGCTGGCTGCTCGGGTCGCGGCTGATAGGCTTGCCCGTCTCGGCATCGATCAGACGGCCCTCGATCCAGCCGCCCTCGATAAGGACCAAGTCCGGGGCGGTGTGCGTCTTGCCGGCCGTGACGGCAAACGAATCGATGGCGGCACAGGCTCGCTCCGACGCATCGGCCCAAATGTTGAAGATGGCGTCGGGGAGGGAAGTGAAGCGATACTTGCCGTTTTGGTCAGTGCGTGTCCTGTGGTAGCCGATTGCTTTGCTGTTGTTGGTCGATTGCATGCACACGAGAACCTCGGCTGCCGGCTTACCGGTTAGTTGGTCGAGTACGCGCCCCTCGATGATCGCCGCCGGTTGCAATGTGATATCGATGGTGTCGGGAACTCGCTTGTAGGTGGGACGCTGCTCGCCATAATCTGGATGGCGCACATAGAAGTAGCAGTGGGAAATCATCGTCGCGGAGCGGCCGTCCGCGCTGACCTGTGGCTTCTGAGTAGCCACGTCCCAGGCGGGAAGATCGGTGAGGGCGTAGCGGCCATTGGCATCGGTGCGAGCGCTACATACTCCGGGCAAGGGATCGGTGGGCAAGCCGTTGGTCCAAACCCAGGCGCCGGCAATCGGCTTGCCGCTGGGGTCCGTCACACGGCCTTGCAGCGTTGCGGCCGGCTTCATCGAGATGGTGAGCTTATCCGTCGGCGTCTCGTGCAACCACTGAATTCCCGAGGCGCGTCCCTTCTTGGTGTACGTCAGAACGTAGGTCCACTCTCGGCGCTCATCCTGCTGCGGAAACGCCGGCAGATCTGTAAAGCGAAATTCTCCCCGGTCGTCCGTCATCCCTTCACGCAGCCGCTCGGTTTTCAGCTGCACGAAGTTTTCCCGGTACACCGTCACGCGAACATCCTTCAGGGCCTCTCCCTGTTCATCTTGGCAAATGCCGGCGAGGACGATGGGCTTTTCCGCCGCCGGCTGAGATGGATTGCTCCCCTTTTTCTCTTCATCCGGGATGCGAGCTACGCTCGGTGCATCGGTCAAACCAAACGCGATGAGCAGGAGGACAAGCAGACTGCCCAGCGCTTGCCGTGCCCGTGTCGGTTTATGGTGATTGGCAATCATGTGAATCCTCCGAATAAGAGAAAGGTCAGGGCCGAACATTTCGACCGCACCGGACAGCGCCGTGAGGGTACGCAGCTGTTCGGCGCTTTTGAGAATGAGCCGGCCATAGTGGCTGGCTTCCTCGGCATCCACACGGTCCAGCACTGCCGCATCACAGGCAAGCTCGCGCTCCCGGTGCATACAGGCCAGCGCCAACCAGGCAATCGGGTTGAACCAATGCGCAATCGCCACGAGTGCAGCGAGACGGTCGCTAAGAACATCGAGGCGGCGGACGTGCAGCAATTCATGCAGCAGCAGCAGACGCAACTCCTCACTAGAGAACGACAAAATGAGCTTCTCCGGCAGCACGATATAAGGCCGCAAGACACCGCCCGTTGCAGGGCCGGTCAGGCCAGGAGCCGCAAGCAGCTCAACCGGCCAGACAAGACTCAACTCCTGACGGCACTCCTTGAACACCTGCAAGATTCTCGGTTCGGCGACCTGGCGCCAAAATCGCTTCTGCCGGGCAAGCAAGACCGCAAGCCAACTTCTGCGCCCGACAAGCAGGAATATTCCGGCTAACCAAATGAGTGCCAGACATGCACCGGCCGACAGCCTGGGCTCGATTGCTTCCTCGGTCGGCCGTTCTTCTTCGAGTTGCTGCACGGTTGACTCGCCACCCGGGGATGCGAGAATTGGCATCGGCTGAGCAGGCGAATGGTTAATAGGCTGGATCTCTCGGTCTGGCAGCGGTTCATTGGCCGACGACTCGATGGCTGGCTCGGCCCGCAGGAGTTGACCGATCTGAAAAAGACTCCAGGGTGAGGCGGGCACAATGGGCATAGCCAAGCGCGCAAACACCACGAGCCACAAGGCGAACCGCCAACGCGGTTGCAACGTCGGGCCGAGGAGCCAGCACACGGCCAACACAGCTAGCCCCAAAACAGCCGCTTGCCAGCTGGCATGGACGATGCTCGTCAACGCTGCTTCCAGCAGAAACACTGGGGTATTCATCTTCGGTTCCTCTCTGCCCGCGCGTTAGTCCCGGCGCGGACGCTTCTCGTCGAGCAGCCGTTTCAGTTTGTCGATCTCTTCTGCCGGGATATTCGTATCGCGTACAAAATGAACCAACAGTTCCGCCGCATCACCGCCGAAGACCTTGTTCAAAAAAGCTCGGCTTTCCTGACGGATGCAACGGGCACGGCTGACGAGTGGTGTGTAGACGTAACGATTTCCCTCAGACCGAGCCGAAAGCGCTCCCTTCTCTACCAGCCGGGCCAGGAGCGTGCGTACGGTGCGATGCTGCCAGCCAGTCTGCGGCGACACGAGGGCGATCACTTCGGCCGCCGTCGCCGAGCGGCGCTCCCAGATCACCTGCATCACTTGCCATTCGGCGTCTGATATATTGATCGATGTCTCTGCCATTATCCAAATCCTTATGACTACATCCGTAAGCATTGTTACTACAGGTGTAGTCAATTGTCAAGAGGCTTTGGCAAGGGTGGCTTTACCTTCTTTAGCGGCTCCGGTAGGCTAACAACATTCCCGTATCTGTGTCTGGCGAGCGCCGGGTTAATCCCGGCGGGGATAAACCCCGCCGCTCGCTCGAAGAAGAAGGATGGCATGGCAGAGCAGTACATCTACACGATTGAGAATCTCACCAAAGCCTACGGCAAACGCGAGGTACTGAAGAACATCTGGCTGGCGTTTTATCCGGGTGCCAAGATCGGCGTCATCGGTTCCAACGGCGCCGGCAAGAGCAGCTTGCTGCGCGTCATGGCTCAGGAAGACAAGGACTTCCTCGGTAGCGCCAGGCTGACGCCTGGCTTCAGCGTCGGCTACGTGCCGCAGGAGCCGCGGCTCGATGAATCCACGGATGTGCGCGGCAATCTTGAACAGGCCGTCGCACCCATTCGTGCCCTGTTACAACGCAGTGAAGATCTCGGTATGAAGTTCGGTGAGTCGTTGTCCGACGACGAGATGGAGAAAGTGCAGGCCGAGTTTGATCGCGTGCAGGATGCCATCAATGCCGTCGATGGCTGGGATCTGGATCGCCAGTTGGAAATCGCGATGGACGCCATGCGTCTGCCGCCTGGAGACGCCCAGCCGCATACTCTCTCC
>Ga0070739_10005347_pt1 | contig 14672 bp, 16 predicted proteins | sample Coa_R1_7_FD_66445 | JGI IMG/M metagenome (GOLD analysis project Ga0070739, IMG submission 66445) | Surface soil microbial communities from Centralia Pennsylvania, which are recovering from an underground coalmine fire - Coalmine... | ecosystem: Environmental > Terrestrial > Soil > Unclassified ... | reverse complement strand
CCTCAGGGCCACGTCTTCTATCCGCTCGACGACGCGCAGACCGTGGACACCACCGGCGCGGGCGACGCCTTCGTCGCCGCATTGACCACGGCACTCGTGCTCGGCGAGGCACCGCGGGAGGCGGGTCGCTGGGCGGTCGCCGCCTCGGCCCTCACGGTCGAGCACGTCGGCGGGCGACCGCGGATGACCGCCGAAACGCTCCGGGCGCGCCTGGCCGCGGCACCGGACCCCGGCCGGTTCAGCACTGAAGGCACGAAAAAGTAAGGAGCTGACATGGACCGCTCGACGAGCAAGCACGGCCCGCGGCTGGACGAGGAGATGAAGAAGGAGGTCGAGGGCCAGATGCGGGCCGGTCACCCGACCCGCGCCGAGGAGTGGCACGACCCCGAGCCGATCGAGGACGAGACCAGCCCGGAGGTGGGCGAGGAGATCGAGCAGCGGCGCGAGCGCGAGCGCGGGCGCACCGAGAACAAGCCGCCCGAGCCGCCCGCGCGTTCGGCGGCACAGAATGACGGTGATCAGTAGAGTCCTGAGCCGCGGGCACGGCGCAGTCCGGACACTGCCTGCGGCCGCGACCCGAATAAGCCGGTCAACGCGACACCGGGGAGTCGGCAATCACGATGAGGAGCCACCGATGACGGGGAGCTGGCGATGAACGGTGCGGAACTGATCGTCGACGCCTTCGGCCGAGTGCGCGAGGTCGTGCACCACGCCGCCTCCGGGCTGACGGCGCAGCAACTCGCGGAACGGCTCGATCCCGACGCGAACTCCATCGCGTGGCTGGTGTGGCACCTGACACGCGTTCAGGACGACCACGTCGCGGACGCCCTTGGCATCGAGCAGGTGTGGACGGCGCAGGGCTGGGAGCAGCGCTTCAATCTCCCGTTCAAGACGGAGGCGAGCGGTTACGGCCAGAGCTCCGCAGAGGTGGCCGCCGTGCGCGTCGAGTCCGCCGAGCTGCTGACCGGCTACTACGACGCGGTGTACCAGCAGACCGTTGAGTGTGTACGTGGCCTGAGCGACGCCGACTTCGAACGCATCGTTGACGAGGCCTGGGATCCGCCGGTGTCGCTCGGCGTGCGCCTGGTGAGCGTGATCTCTGACACGCTTCAGCACGCGGGTCAGGCCGCTTTCATCCGCGGCGTCTTGGAGCGCCGCGCGGGCTAGGTCCCGCGCCGCGCCGCGCTACGTACCGCGGCGCGGCGCTCGCGAGCACATTGGCCCGCGCGGTACGCATTAGTCGCGTCTGCGCGGGCAATCCGGTGCGCCATGAAGGGATTCCGCAAGTTCATCCTGCGTGGCAACCTGGTGGATCTGGCCGTGGCGGTCGTGATCGGGAGTCAGTTCTCGAGCCTGGTTCACCAGTTCGTCGTCTCGTTCGTGAATCCGCTGCTGGCGCTGCTCGGCGGCACCCCAAATTTCAACAACCTGACATTCTCGGTGCACGGGTCGAAGTTCGCGTACGGGGCGTTCATCACCGAGGTGCTCTCGTTCCTCATCTCGGCGGCGGTCGTGTACTTCGTCATCGTGCTGCCGGTGGCCCGATTCCTGCATCTGTTCGAACGCAACCAGGCCGCGACCGAGCGCAATTGCCCCGAGTGCGATCGCAGCATCCCGATCCAAGCGCGCCGCTGCCCTGAGTGCACCAGCGTGCTTGTCCACGATGATCCCGACCCCGCCGCGACGGCTCCCGCCGGCGGTCCGGCGCCGGTAATGGGCCCAGAGGGCTGACCGGCAGGTTTGACCCGGGCGTCGGCAGGTGACGCGGGGACGTGGCTGCGCCCACGCAGCGGCGGTGCGGCCGTGACTTCGACGGTAGGGAGCAGGCAGTGAAAGTGAGCAAGGTGGCCTACAAGCCACTCGGGATGGTGTTCGGCGCGGCCGGCGGGGTGCTGGCGGGCGCGGTGTTCAAGCGGGTCTGGCGGCTGATCGACGATCAGCAGGACGCGCCGAGCCCGACCGACGAGGATCGCGGCTGGCGCGAGGTGCTGGTCGCCTCTGTGTTGCAGGGCATGATCTTCGCGCTGGTCCGGGCGGCGGTGGATCGCGGCGGAGCGGCGGGCGTGCGCCGGATCACCGGCACCTGGCCCGCGTGACCCGAAGCGGAGCGGACCAGGGGAGCGGCGCACGAGGCACGCACGACACTCCCACGGTCATTCGGGACTCAGCAGGACGCGCGATCGTGGAAAAGGCGAAGCGCGTCCTGCTCGTCGGCTGGTTCAGCTTCCTGCACGGCGAGGCTACCGCCGGGGACGTGCTCGCCTGGCGCGCGGTGCGCGCTGAACTGGAGCGCGCCGGGATCGCCCACGACACCGCCTGGAGCCCGGTGTTCCGGCCCGGCGGCCTGATCTTGGACGCGGCGCGGCCGGAGGACTACAGCGACCTGGTGTTCGTCTGCGGGCCGTTGCACGGGCCGCAGATCGCCGGGCTGCACGAGCGGTTCCGCCGCTGCCGCAGGATCGCGGTCGGCGTCTCGGTCCTCGACCCGCGCGATCCGGCGGTAACCGGCTTCGACACGATCATCGCCAGGGACGCCCCGGACATCACGTCGCGCCTGGATCTCGCGACCGGGCCCGCGGCCTCGGCAAGCGCGGTCCCGGTGATCGGCGTCGCGCTGGCGCATGGCCAGGGTGAATACGGACCGGCGCGGCGACACGAAAGTGTCACCGAGACGATCACGGCGTGGCTGCGGGAGGCCGGCGTCGCCGTCGTGCCGCTGGAGACCCGGCTCGACAGCGTGGACTGGACGCTGGCGGCCCGGCCGGAGCAACTGATCAGCGTCGTCCGCAGGCTCGACGCGATCGTCACCACGCGCCTGCACGGACTGGTCCTCGGCCTGGCCAACCGGGTGCCGGTGCTGGCCGTGGACCCGGTGGCAGGCGGCGGGAAGGTCGCCGCCCAAGCCGCTGCCTGGCGCTGGCCTGCGTTCTTGCCGGCGCAGCGGGCGCGGCAGGCCGCCTTGCAGGGGTCGCTGGACTGGTGCCTGTCAGCCTCGGGCCGCGAGCGGGCCGGGCTGTGCGCCCAGCAGGCCGTGGCGGCCGCCGAGGCCGGTTCGCTGGCGGCGCGAATCGGCGCCCGGCTTTCTTAGGAAAACGCTCCCACGAACTCCTGTTTGGGTCGGCGCTGAGCGGTTATCAGGTCGGCGGCAAAGCACGGCGCAAACACGAGATCCGGATCACGAGAGTGATCAAAGGAGTGAGTGGTCAGATGGGTATTATTCTGCTCGTCCTGCTGCTGGCGCTGATTCTCGGCGGCCTCGGCTTCGCGGTCCACGTGCTGTGGTGGATCGCGCTGATCGTGTTCGTCGCCTGGCTGGTCGGCTTCGGCTTCTCCGGAGGCGTGTCAGGTGGCGGCCGTCGCCGGTGGTACGGGCGCTGGTGACCCGATAAAAGGATGCGAGGCGGCCGGTCCGGTTATCCGGGCCGGCCGTCCGCCTGTCTCGGCAGGAATTACCGAAAAGACCGGGCCTTGCCGATCTTCCGGCTCGTTCGATGATTCTCGAAGAGTGATCGGTTAATCACCGCGTTCGCTGGAACGCGCCGTATCGGAATAGACCAGGTTCGGCATCAAGTACCAGAGCAGGCAGTAAACGATGACCACCGCGATGGTCAGCGGAAGCGCCAGCGCGATGCCCTTCAGCACATCCAGCACCAGGAACACCACGCCGCTCATCGCCACCAGCAGCGCGAGCAGCCCCGCCTGCGCGACGCGATCGGCCCAGACCACCAGTTCCGCCTTGTAGCCCTGGCGGAAGACCCGGCGGTGGTGGCTGACCGGCGCGATGAGCAGCGCGGCGGCCACCGCGGAGGCCAGCACGGTGATCGTGTAGACCGCGACCTGAAGCGTCGTCGCGTGGCTGAACCGGTTGCTGAACGGCACCGTGAGCAGGAAGCCGAACAGGATCTGGACGCCGGTCTGCGCGACCCGCAGCTCCTGCAGCAGCTCGGTGAAGTTGCGGTCCCAGCGTTGCAGTTCGGTCTCGGGGCGCTTTGCGGATCGCAGCGCGCAGCTCGCTTGCTGCCCGGGCGGCGCTTCTTCGCCGAAGGGCCGGGCACCGTCCATCCCGATCGACCTCCGAACTCCGGATATGACGTGCTGGCGCGATAGCGCGAAAGCAAGCTCTAGTACCCGAGCCGGCACCGCGCAATCATGGCCCGTACAAGCTGAGACGTACGGGAGCGGGAACGATGGCGACTGAGGGCTTCGAGGCGGAATCGCTTGAGAGGGCGTCCTTCGAGTACGCCGCGCACCCTGCGCGAGTGCTGTTCGGCAGCGGTACCGCGTCACGCGTCGGCGATGAGGTGCGTCGTCTCGGTGGCACGCGTGTGCTGCTTCTCGCTGGACACTCGGTCTCGGCCGCAGTCGAACACTTGTGCTCAACCCTCGGCCCGTTGCTTGCCGCTCGATTCGACGGCGCGGCCATGCACACGCCGGTCGAGGTGACCGAAAAGGCGCTCGGCGTGCTGCGCGAGGCGCAAGCGGACTGCCTGGTCGCACTCGGCGGCGGTTCGACCACCGGGCTCTCTAAGGCGCTCGCGCTGCGCACCGACCTGCCGCAGATCATCCTGCCCACGACGTATGCCGGTTCCGAGGTCACGCCGGTCCTCGGTGAGACGAGCGACGGACGCAAGGTGACGACCTCGTCCGCGGCGGTGCTGCCGGAGACGGTGATCTACGACGTGGAGCTCTCCCGGGGGCTTCCGCTCGGCCTGACGGTCACCAGCGCGGTCAACGCGCTCGCGCACGCCGTCGAGGCGTTGTACTCGCCGCAGGCCAACCCGATCATCGACAGCCTCGCCCTCGACGCGATCGCCCGGACCGCCCGCGCCCTTCCGCTGATTGCCGGGGGCGACACCGGCCCGGCGTCAGGCGGGAGCGGCGGGTTCGATCCGCGCGCCGATTTGCTGCGTGCCGCCTGGTTCGCCGGAACCTGCCTCGGCGGGGCCGGCATGGGCCTGCATCACAAGCTGTGCCATGTCCTCGGCGGTTCGTTCGGTCTGCCTCACGCCGAGACGCATACGGTGATCCTTCCGCATGCGATGGCCTACAACGCGCCGGCCGCACTACAGGCCATGCGCCGGATCGCCGAAGCCCTCGGCGTCGAGGACGCGCCGAGCGGCCTGTTCGACTTGATCGCTTCGGTCGGCGGCCCGACCTCGTTGCAGGCGCTCGGTCTCGCGGAAACCGACCTCCCGCATGCAGCGCAGCTCGTGGCCGCGCAGTCCTATCCCAATCCGCGGGAGCTGACCGTCAGCGGTATCGAATCCCTGCTGCGTGACGCTTGGCACGGGCTCCGTCCTGCCCCGTCATCGCTGCGCGGCGTCGCCGATTCGGGTCCGGCGTCGGCGATGCCTGACTCGAGCTCGCTCACCGAACAGGTCGTCGCCAGCTTCGACCATGCTCCCGACCCGCGAGTAAGACAGCTGATCACAAGTCTCGTCTGGCATCTGCACGCCTTCGCCGTGGAGAACGAGTTGACGCAGGGTGAATGGCAGCACGCGATCGACTTCCTCACCCGGACCGGTCAGATCTGCTCGGACACGCGCCAGGAGTTAGTGCTGCTCTCTGACACGCTCGGCGTCTCCAGCGTCGTCGACCTGCTTGCCAATTCGCGTACGCCCGGGGCCACGCCGTCTGCGGTCCTCGGCCCCTTCTACGTGGAGGGGCCGCCCGAAACGCAACAGGGCGCTGACATCTCTGGCGGCCTGCCGGGGATCCCGCTGTGGACCGACGTGCGGGTCCTCGGCGCGCAGGATCGGCCACTCGGGGGCGCGATCGTCGACGTCTGGCAGTCCAACCAGGACGGCTTCTACGACGTACAGCTGCCGGACCTGGACGGCCCGGTTCTGCGTGCTCGGTTCCGTACCGACGAGGAGGGCAGGCTGCGGTTCTGGTCGATCCTGCCTTCGCCTTATCCGATCCCTGATGACGGACCGGTCGGCGCGATGCTCGCCGCCGTCGGCCGCCACCCTTACCGGGCGCCGCATCTGCACTTCATGATCAACGCCCCCGGCCATCGCCGGCTCGTGACCCAGCTGTTCGTCGCGGGCGGCGAATATCTCGACTCGGACACGGTCTTCGGCGTCAAGGAGGCGCTGATCGTGGACTTCGCCGAGCGCCACGGCCCGACGCCGGACGGGCGAGAGGTAGCAGGCGCGTGGCGCAGCGTCGAGTTCACCTTCCGGCTCGCTCCCGACGCATCCTGAGGCCGACGCGACCAATCCGGCTTGACCGCGCCCGGCTCTCAATCCTCTGCCAATCCGCTACAACAGGTGCCGTACTCCGGCCTCGCGGGCCACCGGCTCGATCTGCCGGCTCAGGTCGCCTTCGAGCGCGGCCGCCGCGCCACGGCGCCGGCCGATCGGCAGGATCTGCTTGCGCATCGTCTCTTCCAGGAGGAACGCGGTCCCGCCGTACAGCGAGATCGCGATGATCGGAATGCCCAGCCAGCCCGAGGCGTGCTCGATGTTGACGCCGCCGTACAGCTCGTACACGCCGCTGAGCGCGAACCTCGCCGTCGCCAACAGCGCAAGCAGACCCAGCAGCGGTCTCGCGACGATCGCACCGGTGCTGATCATCAGCACCGCGGCCGCGATCGTGAGCATGAACATCCCGACCGCGGTAGAGCGGCTGCCGGGCGGCGAGGTGTACAGCTCCAGTCCGAGCGCGATCCAGACAGCGCCGAAGATCAGCATCGCGGTGGCCACGCCGGCATCGCGCGCGGCATAGGCGACCAGCCCCGCCATGATCTCCAGCGGCCCTACGAAGGCGAGCAGGATGATCGCGAGCGGCTTGCTCTGCTGCGCGGACATCCATTGCAGTTGCAGGGCGCTGTACAGGATCGTCCCCGCGCCGAACGCGTAGAACGCAACGGGTGCGCTGCTTGCCACAGGGCGCAGCACGATGCGCAGATGGTCACCCGCGGCCCCGACGCCCACCGAGCCGGAATCGCCGGTCTCGGGCGGCTGTCCGCTGCGCGCATGTGCGGGTACTGGCTTCGTGACCGGTTCCTCGGTCCGCGTCGGCCCTGCCCCGTCAGTCGACATCGAGCACCGTCTTCAGCCAGCCGTCCTCGCGCCGATCGAAGTTCTGGTACGCCTCGATCGCCGACTCCGGCTCGGCGCGCCGCGTGATGAACGCGGTCGGGTCGACGGTGCCGGCCGCGACCAGGTTCAGCAGGCCGGGCAGATAGCGCCGGTGGTTGCAGTTGCCCAGCTTCACGGTCAGGTTCTTGTTCATCGCCTCGCCGAGCGGGAAGGCGTCGAAGCCGGGCGGATAGACGCCGATCACGCCGACTGTGCCCGCCTTCGCCGCGGCTTGCACCGCCCAGCGGGCGGCCAGGCTCGGAGCGTCGCCCGGCACCCACTGCGCGTCCTGCGGCTGGGCTTCGGGCGCGGCCTTCTCCCGCTCCTGCGCGAACTGCTCGGCCTGCTCCTTCGCCTGCTCGGCCGCAGGGCCCTGCTTCGGGCGCTGCGCGTCGACGCCCACGGCGTCGATCACCCGGTCTGCGCCGATGCCTCCGGTCAGGTCCTTGACCACCTCGACCGGGTCCTCGGCGTTGAAGTCGATCGGCTCCGCGTTCTGCGCCCGGGCCGCGTCAAGACGCGATCTGATCCCGTCCACGACCAGCACCCGGCCCGCCCCCTGCCGCTTCGCCGAGAGCACCGCGAACTGGCCGACGACGCCCGCGCCGAGCACGAGCACTGTGTCGCCGCTGCGCACCTCGGCCAGGCGCGCGCCGAACCAGGCCGTGGGGAAGATGTCAGAGAGCAGGATCGCCTCGTCGTCGGTCACGCCCTCCGGGATGCGCACCAGCGTGGTCATCGCGTACGGAATGCGCGCGTACTGCGCTTGCAGGCCGTTGATCGGTCCGGTGCTCTCGGGCCCGCCGAAGAACGCGGTCCCCGCGGCCGGCCCGTTCGGGTTCGCCGTATCGCACTGTGCGTAATAGCCGGCTCGGCAGTACGAGCAGGTGCCGCAGCCGATCGTGGAGCACACCACTACGCGATCACCGGGAGAGAATCCGCGCACCTGCGCACCGGTCTCCTCGACGACGCCGACCGCTTCGTGCCCGAGAATGGTGCCCTCCTTCATCTCGGGCATGGTGCCGCGCACCAAATGCAGATCGGTACCGCAGATGGCGCTGCGGGTGATCCGGATCAGCGCGTCAGTCGGCTGTTCGATCTTCGGGTCGGCGACGGAGTCGAGGCGGATGTCGCCGGTTCCATGCCATACCACTGCCTTCATCGAGAATCTCTCCAAAATGTGGCGGATTGGTGCGTCCCGAAAGGCGCTGACTGCCCAAGCGCTCCGCACCCAAACCCGCATGACGCAGAACGACGATCAGGTTCGGAGGGTGGAGGCGAGGCGACATGCGCTCAGCTAGGCCGCGGTTCGTTAACGTGTCCCTCGACCGGGTAACCGCGTCAAATGTCGCTTTCACTTCCCCGCGTACGACCGGAGAACCCGCTGCGTCGCCTGTATGTGACCGAACTGCGCAGGCGGTTCGGCGTCGAGGAGGCGACGCGCCGCCTGCTGCTTTATGCGGTGTGCTCGGCCTCTTCTTCCAGCCCAAGCCGGGGTGCTGACCACCGCGGCGGCCAGCCTCGGCGCGCATGAAGCCACCGCGATCTGGGATGTGACCTATGCCGAGAGCAGGCGCAAGGTGACGCCGGCCGAGCAGCACATTCACAGCCTGCTGGAGGTGGTGCCGCTGATGGCGACCGCCTCGCTGGCGGCACTGCACTGGGACCAGGCGCTGGCGGTGGTCGGCCGAGGACCGGTCAAGGCGGACTTCAAGCTGCGCCCCAAGGTACGGCCGCTGTCCACGCGCACTCGCGCCGCGGTGATCGGTGCCGTCACGGTCTTCGGCGCGCTGCCGTACCTCGAAGAATTGGTGCGCTGCCTGCGCACCAACCGTTCGCTGCGCAGCCAGCCGGCGGCGCCGGAGGCGAGTGCACCGACCCCGACACTTCGCGTCCCCGAGCATTCCGACGAGCGTGCGGAGACCTCCATCGAGCGCGCTCACCTGCCCGTTCGCTGACAGCGAACGCGCCGCGCCGGCCCACCGCGCCTCCATTCCGCCTTTCCCGCAACCGAGTGGAAGGACGGCGCTGCTGTGTTTTCAGTGCTGCCGTTTCGCATCCGAAGGGCTCGGGTAACCGGGCGAAAACCACGGGCCGGGACAGGCAGGACAGACCGGACCCGCCGAGAAATCACCTGCATGCATTCCTGTCTCCCTCTTCTTTGGACGGAGCGATTTTCATGGCCAAGGACCTCAACGGCCGCCGTATCGCCTTCCTCGTCGCCGACGAGGGCACCGAGCAGGTCGAACTGCGCGACCCGTGGCAGGCCGCGCTCGACGCCGGAGCCACCCCGGTGCTGGTCTCGCCGAAGCCGGGCAAGGTGTGGCTGTTCGACCACCTCGATCGGGCCGCGCAGTGGGACGTGGACGAGCCGCTTTCCGCCGCCGACCCCGACCGCTTCGACGCGCTCGTGCTCCCGGGCGGCGTCGCGAACCCGGACCGGTTGCGCACCATCCCCGAAGCGGTTGCCTTCGTGCGCAAGTTCGTGCAGGACGGCAAGCCGGTGGCCGCGATCTGCCACGGGCCCTGGACGCTGATCGAAACCGGGACGCTGGAGGGCCGCACGCTCACCTCGTGGCCGAGCCTCCAGACCGACCTGCGCAACGCCGGCGCGAACTGGGTGGACCAAGAGGTGGTCGTCGACACCAGCCGGCCGAGCAGCCTGGTGACCAGCCGCAAGCCGGACGACCTCAAGGCATTCTGTGAGAAATACATCGAACACATCGCATAAGCGCGAGGTCGCGGTACTGCGTGCGCCGGGCGCGGACCGGTCACGCGGCTTGGAACTGCGCGATCAACTCGCCGCCTGCGAGGTTTCGATGGCCGTGCTGGTCCCGGAGCCACCGGGAAAGGCAGGCGCGGACAGCGCCTACGACGACGATCCCCTTCCGCGCTCTATCGCGCACGAGGAATCGGCGTCGTACGACGCGGTCGTTCTGCTGGGCAATACAGAGCCCTGGCTGGCCGCCGACCGGCACGCGCGCAGCTTCATTGAGACGGCTTACCGACAGGGCAAGCCGATCGGCGCCCTCGACCAACGCGAGGACGTAGCGTTCGCGACGCTGGCCGGGATCGTCAATAACAGTGAGTCAGGCCTCCGCGATGACGAAGGCATCATTACGCAGCCCGATCCGGAGGGCTCGACGAGTGCGTTCACGCAGCGCCTTCTCGGAGCCCTCGAACGCCAACGAACCCGCAGCGAGCAGTAGCACCGAGAGCCCCCACACACAGCGGCCGGTGGTGTGAGGAACGCGAGTCGCTCACACCACCGGCCGCTGTGCTGCTTGCGTCTGCGACTTGCCACTGCTCCGGTTGTCACTGGCTCCGATCAGACCGCCGGATTCTGCGTCAGCTGTATTCCGCGTCAGCTGTCGTCAGAGTGCTTCTTGAACGCGTCGCGGGCGCGGTCGAGCATCGAGGCGAACGGCCCGGCGGCCTTCACCATGCCCGGGGAGCCCGCGGCGGTCGGGTGCGGGTGCGTCGGGGCCGTCTTCTCGGCCTTCAGCAGCCGCTCGCCCATCCGCTTGAGCTCCTCCTCGGTGCGCTGGGCCAGCACCGTCGGGAACTCCTCGTGCTCCTCGTGCTCGGCGTGGTCGGACACGGCCTGCTCGAAGCTCGCCAGCTTCGTCTCGAACTCGGGGCTGTTGACGTCCATCTTCTCGAGCTCGGCCAGGACGTGCGTGGCCTCGTCTTCCTCGTGGTTGCGCGCGTCGGTGATCTCGTGGCCCGCGGTGTTCTTGGACACCGGGCGCAGAATCATCTCCTCGCCGACCTCGTGGACCGCGAGCAGTTCACGCAGCTGGTCGAAGCGCTCCTGCTTCGGCGCGCCGGTCGAAGCCTTGACCGCGACGAACAGCTCGCGGATCTGGGCGTGCTGCTCCAGCAGGATGCGGATGATGTTGCCCTCGGGCAGCCTGGCGGCTTCCGTCCGCTCCCTCTCTGCATGCTTCATGGTGCTCCCTTTCTGGATTTCTGCACGTCGCCGCCCGTTGCGCGGCGTTCGATCTCGGACTTCGCGTCTGCGTCTCGCGGGTACCCGGACGCAGCGGATGAAACTCCGACGAAACGGTGCATCCGCCGTTTGCCCTATGACCGCGTGGGCAGCCGGGCCCAAACGGCACGAATCGACCTGAACGCACTAACCGAAAGGCGACGGAAGCATGAGGGCTTTGGTCTACAAGGGCGCGCGTGAGGTAGCCGTGGAACAGGTGCCCGACGCGCGCATCGAGGCGCCCACGGACGTCCTGGTGCGCATCACCGCGACCAACATCTGCGGTTCGGACCTGCACATGTACGAGGGCCGCACCAGCGTGGAAGAGGGCAAGGTCCTCGGCCACGAGAACTTGGGCCAGGTGATCGAGGTCGGCTCCGCCGTGGCCCGGATCAAGGTCGGCGACTGGGTGTGCCTGCCGTTCAACATCGCCTGCGGCTTCTGTCGCAACTGCGAGCGCGGCCTGACCGGCTTCTGTCTCACGGTGAACCCTGGCATGGCCGGCGGCGCCTACGGTTACGCCGACATGGGCCCGTACAACGGCGGTCAGGCCGAACTGCTGCGCGTGCCCTTCGGCGACTTCAACTGCCTGCGGCTGCCCGAAGACGCGCAGGAGCGGCAGGACGACTACGTGATGCTCGCCGACATCTTCCCGACCGGCTACCACGCGACCGAGCTGGCACGGGTCAGCCCCGGCGACGCCGTCGCGGTCTTCGGCGCCGGACCGGTCGGGCTGATGGCGGCCTACTCGGCGGCGATCCGCGGCGCGGCGAAGATCATGCTGGTCGACCACCAGCGGGACCGGCTGCGGCTGGCGGAGAAGATCGGCGCCATCCCGGTCGACGCGAACGACGGCGATCCGGTCGAGCGGATCATGGAGCTGACTCAGGGCCGCGGCGCGGACAAGGGCTGCGATTGCGTCGGCTGGCAGGCGCACGACCCGGGCGGCACCGAGCACCCTGACATGGTCATCAACAACGTGGTCCGCTCGGTGCGCGCCACCGGGACGATCGGCGTGGTGGGCGTATACGTGCCCAGCGACCCGAACTCGCCGGACGAGCTTGGCAAGGAGGGCCAGGTCGCCTTCGACCTGGGGCTGTTCTTCCAGAAGGGCCTGACCATGGGCAGCGGGCAGGCGAACGTCAAGGCGTACAACCGGCAGCTGCGCGATCTCATCCACGCCGGCCGCGCCGAGCCGTCGTTCCTGGTCTCGCACCACGTCGGCCTGGACGACGCCCCGGACGCCTACCGCCACTTCGACCAGCGCGACGACGGCTGGACCAAGGTGGTCCTGCACCCGTAGCGTGGTGGACCATGCGCGCGTGGCGATGGTTGTTCGGCGACGTCAGCCTTACCAAACGCGCTGTCGTCATGGTCGGCGCGACGGGTGTAATCGCACTCCTCGCACGGCAGCTTCTTGGGCAGTGGGCGCTTCTCGTCGTCATGCCGGTCGGCGCTGTCCTTATTGCGACCGGATTGCGCACCAGCCAGCCGGAGCAGCCGCAACCGCGCACTGACCAAGACGTCTGGGATTCGGAAGCCCAGGAGCCAGAAGCGCAGTAAAGGCACTCAGCCGACGGAATGCGCGGTCGCCTCAAGGAGCTTGTCGACGGCGGCGATGACGTCCGTGGCGCGGATCGCGTCGAGGGCCGGATCGAGCTCGCTGCCGTGCGGGTCGCCGTGGTAGCCGGGCTCTGCGGCGTGCAGGGCCACGTGCCACGGGCGATCCGGCGGCGGCCCCCACTCGTTGGGCGGGATCGGGCCGAACAAGACCACTGACGGACGCCGGAACGCCGTCGCGAGGTGCGCGACGCCGGTGTCGCCGGAGACGACCAGCGCGGCCTCGGCCACCAGCGACGCGAGGTTGAGCGGCGTGGTTTGGCCGGCGACGGCGGCATGGGGCGGAAGGTCCGCGGCGCGCGCTACGTACGCGGCTAGGTCGCGCTCCGCTGCCGAGCCGGTGATCAGTACGCGCCAGCCAGACTTGTTCAGGTACCCGGCAACGGCCGCGAAGCGCGAGGGGGGCCAGCGGCGGCTCGCGTAGGCCGCTCCGGGATGGATGATGACGGGCCGGGCGTAGTTGGCGGGCCAGGGGCGGGCGGCGGTGTTCGAGCCCGCGGTTGCCCGGACGGCCGACGAGTGCAGGTTCGGCGCCGGGTGCGTTACCGGATCCGGGGGCTGGAGATCCAGCTCGCTCGGATCGGCCGGGATGCCGCTGCGCGTCAGCAGTCTGCACCAGCGGTGGACTTCGTGCTCGCTCGGCAGCCAGCGCGGACCGAGGTGGCACACGCCGCGATTCGCCGCGCGGCGGGTGCTGAAGCCCACGATCCGAGCGGGTCTGAGGTCTTCCAGCAGGCGGCGGCTGGCCGGTCCGTTGCCGTGCAGGTCGATGGCCAACTCCGGGGCGTCGTGCGGCCAGGGCCAGCGCAACGGCTCAAGTTCGCCGGCGGGCAGCAGGCGGTCGATCGCGCCGGTGAGCTCGGCCAGCGGGGCGAACTGCGCGGGCGCGGCGAGCACGATCTCGTGCTCGGGGAACGCGCGCCGCACGGCGCGGTATGCCGGCACGCCGGTGAGGAAATCGCCGAGGCCGAGCGCGCGCAACAGCAGCACGCGGGGCCTGGCGGCGGTGCTCTCTGCGGCGCTGCCGGTGACGACTGGGAAGGTGGTGGCGTTTGTGATCGTGGTCATCTCAGCTTGCTTCGTCTGTGGTATCAGGCTGCTTCATTGCGGGCCGAGCGGACCAGGCCGGTGGTCGACCGGCCAGACAGGTACGGCACGGTCAGGACTCTGCCGCCCCACCCGCGCACGAGCGGTGCCTCGGGCAGGTCGTCGGCCGCGTAGTCGCCGCCCTTGACCCAGACGTCGGGGCGCAGCCGCCGCAGTGTCTCCTCCGGGGTGGCCTCGTTGAACACCACGACCGCGTCGACGCAGCTGAGGGATTCGAGGATGGCTGCGCGGTCCGCCTCGTTGTTCAGTGGCCGACCGGCACCCTTGAGCCGGCGTACGGAGGCGTCGGAGTTCAGGCACACGATCAGGCAGTCCCCGGCCGCTCGCGCCGTGCGCAGGCAGTGCACGTGACCGGCGTGCAGCAGATCGAAGCAGCCGCCGGTCGCGACGACTGTGCCGCCGTGTGCCCGGACCGTTGCGGCGAGCTCGAAGGGGTCGGCGGGGCGGGGGAGGGCCGAGACAGGGCGCGGCAGGTCGGCGTGAGCGGTGGTGGTAGCGGCTGCTGGGGCGTAGGCGAAGGGGGAGGCGGCAGAGGCGTTGGACGTGTCGAATACCGGGTCGAGGGCTGATACGCCGCCGGCAGCCAGGAACGACGCTGCGGCGTCAACTGCCGCGACTACGGCTTCTGACGGCAGCGCGCCTGACGCGAGCGCGGCTGCGGTCGCGGCGGCGAATGCGTCCCCGGCTCCGCAGGCGTCGGTCGGCTCGATATCGCGGGCCGGGATCAACTGAGTGTTGGCTGCTCCGCACAGCAGCACTCCCTGCGCGCCGAGCGTGATCGCGAGCTGCGATACCGGCCAAGCGGTGCGCAGTTTGTCCGCTGCCTCCGCGGCCGCTCTCACAGCCGCAGACCCGCGCGCCGCCGCGGC
>Ga0070739_10005346_pt1 | contig 14672 bp, 10 predicted proteins | sample Coa_R1_7_FD_66445 | JGI IMG/M metagenome (GOLD analysis project Ga0070739, IMG submission 66445) | Surface soil microbial communities from Centralia Pennsylvania, which are recovering from an underground coalmine fire - Coalmine... | ecosystem: Environmental > Terrestrial > Soil > Unclassified ... | reverse complement strand
AGAACGCCACGGCTCTGCTGCGCCCGCGGACCGGCCTCGAGGACATGTTCGTCGAGCTCAACCCGGGCAGGGGGCCCTCGCCGGTGGCGCCTTCGGGCTACACGATCCCCGTCTCGAACACGATGCCGACGATCGAGGCCGACGAGGTTCTCTCCTCCCTGAACGCCGACACGCGCGCCTACCTCGACCTGCTCGTCAACGGCGCCGGCCAGGGCCTGAAGAACAAGGGCACGCAGCTGGCCCAGGTGCTCGAGCGCTTCGAGCCCACCCACCGGGATCTCTCGCGCCTGACCCGCGCGCTCGCCGTCCGCGGCGCCGCGCTGCGGCAGCTCATCAATTCGCTCCAGCGCCTGAACACGGCGGTGGCCCAGAAGCAGGGGCAGATCGTCCAGCTCGTCGCCGCCAGCGCCAAGGTCTTCCGCGCCTTCGCCTCCGAGGACAAGAACGTGTCCAACGCGGTCGCGCTGCTGCCGGGGACGCTGGCCCAGACCACCGCCACGCTGGCCAAGGTGCAGACCTTCGCTCAGGCGCTCGGCCCGGCCGCCAGCCACCTGCTGCCCGCCGCGCAGGCGCTGCCGACCGCCAACTCCGCGGTGACCGCGCTGGCGCAGCCCAGCACCCCGATCCTGCAGAACCAGATCCGTCCGTTCGTCACCGCCGCCCGGCCGCTGGTGCGCAACCTGCGCCCCGCGTCGGTCAACCTCGCCAAGGCCACGCCGAACCTGTCCAGGACCTTCGCGGTCCTCAACCACCTCTTCAACGACCTCGGCTACTACCCGAGCGGTGGCCAGCACGGCTATCTGTGGTGGCTGGCCTGGCTTGACCACAACGCCCGCACGCTGTTCTCCCAGCAGGACGCCAACGGCGTCTTCCGCCCGCTGTTCCTCCAGTTCAGCTGCCAGCAGCTCGCGCTCCTGGTCGGCAGCAACGCGCCCTTCGGGCTCGTGGGCGGGGTCCTCCAGCTCGATCAGGCCGAGGCGGCCTGCCAGGCCATCGGCCTGGGCCCGAACGTCGTCGGGTTGACGGGCGGACTGCCGCCGCTGCCCAAGCTGCCGGTCGGACTGGCCCACACATCCTCCTCCAAGAAGGGCAAGGCGCGCTGATGGAAACCCGCTCGCCCTCCATCGGCAAGGTCCTCACGATGGTGCTGTTCGCGCTCTCGTGCGTGGGCCTGCTGCTGTTCCTGTGGCTGTCCTTCGGCGGCACGATCCCGTTCAACCCGCAGGGCTACCGCATCCAGGTCGCCTTCCCCAACGCCCAGGAACTGGCCACACAGGCCGATGTGCGGATCGCCGGCGTGTCGGTGGGGAAGGTTGTGTCGAAGTCGCTGGACCCGCGGGGCAACCGGACGATCGCCACGATCCAGATCGACTCCAAGTACGCCCCGATCCGTCAGGACGCGCAGGCGATCCTGCGCGAGAAGACGATCCTTGGCGAGACCTACGTGCAGATCACGCCCGGATCGCCGCACGCGCCGCCGATCCCCGACGGCGGCATGCTCGCGCGCAGCCACGTCCAGCACGCTGTGCAGCTGGACGAGATCTTCAACGCCTTCGATCCCAACACGCGCCACTCGTTCCAGGTCTGGCAGCAGGAGCTGGCCACCGCCGTCGTCGGCAACGACCAGAACCTCAGCAACGTGCTCGGCAACCTGCCCACGTTCGCCGCCGACGCCAGCGACATCCTGGCCGTGCTGAACGTCGAGCACAGCTCGGTGGTCAGGCTCATCCAGAACGGCGGGACGGTGTTCGGCGCCCTGGGGCAGAACCAGGCGGCGCTGCGCAACCTCATCACCACCGCTGAGGCGACGTTCGCGACCACGGCCGCGAACAACAACGCCCTGGCCACGATCTTCAAGGTCTTCCCGACCTTCCTGAACGAGAGCAAGAAGACGCTCGCCCGTCTGAAGACCTTCGCGCTCAACACCGACCCGCTCTTCAAGGAGCTCGTCCCGGTGGCGCAGAACCTCGGCCCGACGCTCGAGTCGGTCAGACAGCTCTCGCCGAACCTGCGCCGGTTCTTCTTCAGCCTCGATCCGCTCATCACGGTGTCGCGCACCGGCCTGCCGGCCACCCGCGATGTGATCAACGGCGCCACGCCGCTCCTGGGCGCGCTCGGCCCGTTCCTCGAGCAGCTGAACCCGATCCTGATCTGGCTCTCGCTGCACCAGCAGCTGACCTCCGACTTCATCTCCAACGGCGCCACCGGCATCGCGGCCAAGACGACCGTCTACGGCGGCGCCGGGCTGACCTGCGGCGGTGTTCCGTGCGGCCACTACCTGCGCCAGTTCGCCCCCAGCGGCCCGGAGACCTCCGCCTTCTACCCCACGCGCAACCCGCCCACCGATCCCTCGCAGAACCGCGGCAACACCTACCCGCCGCCGCTGTGGCTGTCCAACCCGCTGGCCTTCTCGGCCGGCGGCAAGTTCCCGGGCAACTTCGCGCTCCCGGCCTGGGACTGCGGCCCGGGCGTCGGCCCGCAGCCGGTCACCGGCTCCGCGCAGGCGTGCTGGATCGCGCCGCCGCTCGGGCCGCTGGTGCACCAGGCTCAGCGCTTCCCGCACCTGGTGCAGGCGACGTACTCGAGCCGCTGAGGCCGAGGCCGCTGGCGGGTCGTCGCCGCGTGGCCGCCGTCTACGCCGCGGCCTCGTCGCGGCCCGCGCTCTACGCCGCGGCCTGGTCGCGGCCCGCGGCCGCGTGACCCGCGCCGCCGCCGGCGGCCAGCTCATCGAGCACCGCGCCGGCGAGCGCCTCGTCGCCGGACACCTCGAGGCCGCCGCGATCGTGGCCGGGCGCCAGCGCCGCGATCCACGCCTGCGTGCTCGCGCGCACGCGCGCGTCGGCCTCGGCGGCCTCGTGCTCGCTCAGCTCGACGCGGTCGGGCGAGATGCTCACGGTGAAGTGCGCGCCGGTGTCGGTGACGGTGAACACGATCTGGCGGCGGGGCTCCGAGGGCGCGATCAGACCGGGGGCGAGGCGGAAGATCGCGCCGATGTCGATCGCCTCCGAGCCGCGCGGCTCGCTCCACACCCATTCGTAGCCCCAGCGAGCCAGCGCGCCCAGCACGGGCATCAGCTCGCGCGCGCGCTCGGTCAGCTCGTAGTCGACTCGCGGCGGCACCTCGCGGTAGCGCTTGCGGGTCAGCATGCCGTCGGCGACCATGCGGTTCAGGCGCGAGCGCAGCTGCTCGGTCGAGATGCCGGGCAGCACGCGCTGAAGCTCGACGAAACGCCGCGGGCCGCTGGCCAGGTCACGGACGATCAGCAGCGTCCACTTGTCACCCACGAGGTCCAGCGCGCGCGTGTCCGGCGACCACTGGTCGTATGGGTGGCGCTTCGGTGCGGGGACGTGAGAGATGGTTCCTCTCCCTTGGACGTTCCTACCAAATCCGAGTCTATCCCAGTTTGCGGGCGGTCAATCCAATTCGCTGGACATTTAGGCCAGTTCGACGACAGTTTCGCGCCGCGGCGTCGTTTGTATGAGGCATGGGAGAGCTCATCGTCCTCGCGCACCACCGCGCCGACCGCTCGCGCCCCAGCGCGCGCCGCCGCGGGGTGGCCTTCTTCTTCGATCTTGCCTGTCCCTTCTCGTATCTCGCATCCGAACGTGTAGAGCGGCTGCTCGGCGACGTCGACTGGGTTCCCACGGCGTCGTTGCACGAGTTCGACGGCGAGTGCTCCACTCAGGCCGAACGGCTCGCGGCAGATCTACGCCTGCCGCTGGTGTGGCCGGAGCGCTTTCCCGCGAGCTCACCCCGAGCGATCCGAGCCGCCGCCTACGCCGCGCAGGCCGGCCGCTCCGCCCAGTTTGCTCTGGCCGCGGGGCGGCTGGCTTTCGCCGGCGGCTTCGACATCGACGACCCGGAGATCCTGGCCGACGCAGCGGCGGCCGCCGGGCTCTCGCCGGCCGCCTGCCTGGCCGCCGCCGCCGATCCGGCGTGGGAGGCTCAGCCGGCGGCCACCGCGGCCGGGCTCGCCCGCCGCGGCGTGCGCGAGCTGCCGGCGTTCGGCGTGGGAGCCAGCCTGCACTGCGGCTGGCGGGCCATCGGCGAGACGGCGGCGCTCCGGCACGCGGTCGCGCTGGCGAAGGCCGCGCGCGACGCCGGCTGACCCCGCGCCTCGCTGATAGCGTGCCCGCCGGCATGGCGGACACCTCCGAGGCCAGCAACGGCATCCACGGCGGGCGCCTGGTCGCCCAGCGGCTCCGCGCCCACGGCGTGACCAAGCTGTTCACGCTCTCGGGCGGCCACCTCTTCTCGATCTACGACGGCTGCCGCGCCGAGGGCATCGACATCGTCGACGTCCGCCACGAGCAGTCGGCCGCGTTCGCGGCGGAGGGCTGGGCCAAGGTCACACGCGCGCCCGGCGTGTGCGCGCTCACCGCGGGCCCGGGCGTGACGAACGGCATGAGCGCCCTGGCGTCCGCCAGCCAGAACAGCTCGCCGCTGCTCGCGCTCGGCGGGCGCGCGCCCAAGTTCCGCTGGGGGCAGGGCTCGCTTCAGGAGATCGACCACGTCCCGTTCGTGCGCCCGCTCACCAAGCTGGCCGCCACCGCCGACAGCACGGCCGAGATCCCGGAGCTGGTCGACGAGGCGCTGCACGCCGCGCTCAGCGCCCCGTCGGGTCCGGCGTTCGTCGACTTCCCTCTCGACCAGGTGTTCATGGAAGGGCCCGAGCCGGGTCGCCCGCGCGCGCTGCCCGAACCGTGGCGCGGCGACGCCGTCGGCGGCCGCGCGCTCGAGCGCGCCATCGCGCTGCTCGCGGAGGCCGAGCGGCCGGTGATCATGGCCGGCACGAACCTCTACTGGGGCCACGGCGAGCGCGAGCTGCGCGCGCTGGCCGAGGAGCTGCATGTCCCTGTGTTCCTGAACGGGCTGGCCCGCGGCTGCGTGCCCGCCGATCACCCCTGCTGCCTCTCGCGCTCGCGGCGTGAGGGGCTGAGCGGCGCCGATGTGGCCCTCGTTGTCGGCGTGCCGCTCGACTTCCGGCTCGGCTTCGGCGGCGCCTTCGCGGAGGAGGCGGCGATCGTCGCGCTCGATGTGGCCGAGCCCCCGCGCGAACATCCGCGCGCGGTCTCGGCGGAGCTCTACGGCGCCTTGCCGGCCACGCTCGAGGCGCTGCGCGCGGGCGCCGGCACCGGGCTCGACGGCGTTCGCTCCGAGCGCGAGCGCTGGCTCGACTCGCTGCGCGAGATCGAGGCCGAGCGGCGGGCGGCCGAGCGAGCCGAGCTCGAGGACGCGCGCGCGCCGCTTCATCCGATGCGAATCTACGGCGAGCTGGCCCAGATGCTCGACCGCGACGCCATCGTCGTGGGCGACGGCGGCGACTTCGTCTCCTTCGCGGGGCGGGTGGTCGACTCGTTCACGCCTGGTTGCTGGCTCGACCCGGGACCGTTCGGGTGCCTGGGCTCCGGGCCGGGGTACGCGCTGGCGGCCAAGCTCGCCCACCCCGAGCGCCAGGTCGTGCTGCTGCTCGGCGACGGCGCCTTCGGCTTCTCGGGCATGGAGTTTGACACGCTGGCCCGCCACGGCGTTCCCGTGGTCGCGGTCATGGGCAACAACGGCATCTGGGCGCTCGAGAAGCACCCGATGGAGTTCCTCTACGGCTACTCGGTGGCGGCCGAGCTGCGACCCGGCACCCGCTATGACCAGGTGGTCGAGGCGCTCGGCTGCCATGGTGAGCTCGTCAGCGAGCCGGCCGAGCTGCGACCGGCGCTGGAGCGCGCGTTCGAGTCGGGCCTGCCCGCGCTCGTAAACGTCCTCACCGACCCCGCTGTCGCCTATCCCCGCCGGTCGAACCTGGCCTGAGCGGAGCTGTTCGGCCGCCGGCCCTCTGCGGCTCGCTGCCGCCGCCGGAGCCTCAGCGGCCCGCGCCCCCTAAACCGAAAACCGCCCGCATTTTCAGCGGGCGGCTTCCGATCCAGGTTTGGCCCAATCGGGACGGGCAGGGGTACGTGCCAGAAAGGGCCGGTTTTGAGTGGCTCGGACGGCGGGAGGCGCCGATGTCTGCGGCTTCGCCCGAGCCTATGTTGGGTCAGGCGAACCTGGACCCGCGCGAATCATCCTGCTCGCGGCCATCCACCGTCTATCGAACATTCGTCCAGTTGGCGCTACTTGCGGGTAGACAAACCGTCGCAGTGGCGATTATTGCCGCTTTAAGCGGTTGGCGGCGCGAGCGCGAGGGCGGCTCCCCGGAGTATGTCGTGCTCGGAGACCTCGACCTCACCGAGGCCGAACAGGTCGAGCACCTCGAGCAGGATCACCACCCCGGCCACGATCGTCGGGGCGCGGTCGGGGTGAAGGCCCTTCACCCGGCGGCGCTCCTGGAGCGGGATGGCGGCCAGCCGCCCGAGGATGCGCTCGCACTCCGCCCGGGCGATCCGGTAGCCGTGCACGCGCTCGGGGTCGTATGGATCGAGCTCCTGGGCGATCGCGCCGAGCGAGGTGGCAGTGCCGGCGACGGCGATGGCATGGCGGATCGCGCGGCGGCGCTCTGCCGGGATCGCGTCCAGGAAGATCGCCCGCACGTCCGCGGCCAGTGCCTCGAGCTCCCCGCGCCGCGGCGGGTCGTGATGGATGTGGCGCTCGGTCTGGCGGACCACGCCGGCCTGGTTTGAGACGTGGAAGTCGGGCTCGCGGCCGGCGATCCCGATCACGGTCTCGGTCGAGCCGCCGCCGATGTCGATGACGAGCGTCGGCTCCTCGCCGCCGGCTCGCTCGCTCGTCGCCCCGAGAAAGGTGAAGCGCGCCTCGTCGTCTCCGCTGAGGATGTGAGGCTCGAAGCCGAAGCGGTCGCGGATGCGCTGGGCGAACTCGCGCCCGTTGGTGGCGTCGCGCACGGCGCTCGTGAGCACGGCGACGCGGCGCTCCACGCCGTGGCGCTCGACCAGCCGCTGGTAGGCCTCGAGCGTGGCCGCCACGCGCTCCATGCCCTCCTGGCTCAGCGCCCCGCCGGCGTCGACGCCGCGGCCGAGGCGCGTGACCTCGCTCTCGCGCTCGAGCTCGGCGCTCACCCGCCCGTCCTCGAGCTCGGCCACGAGCAGGCGCGTCGAGTTGGTCCCGATGTCGGCCACGGCGATCCGCATCAGCCGGGGGACCCTACCCGGACCGGCCACGGCCCGGGCGGCCGGCGTCGCTCGTCGGCGGGCGCCCGACCGTGGCGCGGCACACGTCGGCTCGAGCGAGCGGGCGTGCCGTCCAGTGGTCGCATATCGACCAGGGGCGCGGCACACCCTGCCGGCAGCGAGGGGGTTTCCCGTCCGGTGGTCGCCGCGGGAGGCCGGCTCCGCCGGCGGCTACGCGAGGGTCGCGACCGGCGTCGCGGCGACGCCTTCCTGGTCGCCGGCCCCGGGGCCGGTGCGAGAACCCACCCCCGCCCGCGAGCGCACGCTGTCCACGATCGTCTCGGCGCTCGGGATGAAGGCGTCCTCGAGCGTCGGGCTGTAGGGGATCGGCGTCTCGTCGGTGGCGACGATCCAGGCGTCGTCGAGCTCGTGCAGTGCCTCCTCGGCCACGGCACCGACGAGGCCCGTGGCCCAGCCGCCGGTCCGCGGGCCCTCCTCGACGCACAGCAGCCGGTTGGTCCGCGTGACCGAGTCGATGACCGTGCGGAGGTCGAGCGGGCGCAGCGTGCGCAGGTCGATGACCTCGGCCGAGATCCCCTCGCCCGCCAGCGTCTGCGCGGCGGCCAGCGCATCGGAGACGCCCTTGCCGATCGACACGATGGTCAGGTCCTCGCCGGCCCGCGGCACGCCCGCGCGCCCGAGCGGGATCACCTCCTGCTCAGGCGGCGGGCCCTTGACCGAGTAAAGGCGCTTGTGCTCGAGGAACAGCACCGGGTTGTCGTCGCGGATCGAGGCCTTGAGCAGCCCCTTGGCCTCGGCCGGCGAGGAGGGGAAGGCGATCTTCAGCCCGGGCACGCCCTGAAACCACGTGCCGTGCGTCTGCGAGTGGATGGCGCCGAAGCGCCCGCCGCCGCCGACCGCCGAGCGCACGACGAGCGGCACGCTGCCCTGCTCGGCCGAGATGTACCAGAACTTGGCCGCCTGGTTGACGAGGCTGTCCATGGCCAGCCCCATGAAGTCTCCGAACATGATCTCGATGACCGGACGCAGGCCGGTGACCGCGGCGCCGTAGGCGGCGCCGGCCAAGGCCAGCTCCGAGATCGGCGTGTCGAATACGCGCTCGGGGCCGAAGCGTTCCGACAGCCCGGGGGTGGCGCGGAAGACCCCGCCCGCGGCCGCGATGTCCTCGCCGAAGACAACGACCGACTCGTCGCGCTCGATCTCCTCGGCCAGCGCATCACGGATCGCCATCCGGAACTCGAGCAGGCTCATGGCCGGAACTCCGTGGCCGCGTCGACGGCGGGATCGGGATAGGGCGCGGCGAGCGCCTCTTGGACCGCCTGGTCCATGAGCCCGCGCGTGCTCTCCTCGACCGCCGCCACGTCGGCTTCGCTGAAGCCCTCCTCGAGCAGGCGGGCGCGGGCGCGGGCGAGCGGGTCCCGCGCCAGCCACCGTTCGACCTCCTCCTTGGGCCGGTAGGCGCCGGGGTCGCTCTTGGAGTGGCCGTAGTGGCGGTAGGTCTGGCACTCGAGCAGGGTCGGGCCCTCGCCCGCGCGGGCGCGGCGTACTGCCTCGGTGGCGGCGGCGTGAACGGCCCAGAGGTCATTGCCGTCGACCACCGCGCTCGGCATCGCGAACGCGCGGGCACGGCCGGCAATGTCGGCGCCGGCGGTGACGGAGGCCATCGGGGTGAACTCCCCGTAGAAGTTGTTTTCGCAGACGAAGACGGCCGGGAGCGAGAACACCGCGGCCATGTTCAGGCACTCGTAGAAGTAGGCCTGGTTGACGGCGCCGTCGCCGAAGAAGGCCACGGCGACGTGCCCGCTGCGCCGCCCCGACAGCGCCGCCCCCAGCGCGGCCGCGATCGAGCCGCCGACGATGCCGTAGCAGCCGAGCAGGCCGTGCTCGAGGTCGATCACGTTCATCGACCCGGCGCGGCCCTGGCAGACGCCGCTCGAGCGTCCGAGCATCTCGGCCACCAGCGGGCCCGGCGGCGTGCCCTTGGCCAGCGCGTGCCCGTGGCCGCGATAGGTGCCGGCCACCCAGTCGTCGGGGCGCAGGGCCATGCAGACGCCCACCGCCACCGCCTCCTGGCCGGCGCCCAGGTGGGTGGTGCCGTGGACCTCGCCGGCCAGGAACAGCCGGTGCATCTCGGTCTCGAAGAGCCGGATCAGCAGCATGCGGGCGTAGCCGTCGAGATACGCCGTGCTCGTCTCGGCCTGCTGCGCTGTCTGCACTCCCGGCACGCCTTCTCCTCCGCCTCCGCTGGACCCTCGTGCGATAGTATCGCAAACGTTTGCAGTCGCCCGTGGCCGGGCCGCGCCGACAGGCCTCGTGCGGGCTGCTCCGACCGTCTGAGGAGGACATCAACAGTGGCCACCGAGCTGACCATGCCGCGCCTGTCCGACTCGATGGAGGAGGGCACGATCCTCAAGTGGCTCGTGGCCGAGGGCGATGAGATCGAGCCCGGCCGGCCGCTGGTCGAGGTCGAGACCGACAAGGCCACGGTCACTCACGAGGCTCAGGAGACCGGGGTGGTGCTGGCCCTGCTCGTGGGCGAGGGGGACAGCGCGCGTGTGGGCGCCCCGATCGCGATGGTGGGCGCCCGGGGCGAGGAGATCGCGCGCAACGGGCGTGCAAGCGCGGGAGCGGCGGCTGGGTCCGCGCCGGCCGTGGCGTCCGGCGCCGTTGCGTCGGCGACCCCTGGACCGCCCGCCTTCGCCCGTTCGGCCGCCCGCGCGAAGGCCTCGCCGCTCGCCCGCCGGCTGGCCGCCCGCGCCGGGCTCGAGCTCGCGGCGTTGACCGGCAGCGGTCCGCAGGGGCGCGTGATCCGCGCCGACGTGGAGCGCGCGCTGGCGGGACAGGGCGGCGCGGCCGGGTTGGCGAGAGCGTCGGCGGACCCGGCGGCCGCGGCCACCCGGGCCACCCCGGCCACACCGGCCGCCGAGCTCGACATCGGCGGCGCGCGCGGCGAGGTGACCGTGCACGAGCTCTCGCGGATCCAGCAGACGGTTGCCCGGCGCATGGCCCAGTCGCGGGCGACGGTGCCGGACATCGAGCTGCGCGCCGAGGTCGACATGGGCGAGCTGGTGGAGCTGCGCGAGCGCCTGCGCGACGCCGCCGACCCGCCGCCCTCCATCAACGACTTCATCGTCAAGGCCTGCGCACTCGCGCTGCGCGAATTCCCGCGCGTGAACGGCGCCTACCGCGACGGCCGGTTCGAGCTCTTCTCGCGCGTGAACGTGGGCGTGGCCGTGGCGGGCGAGGACGCGCTGCTCGTGCCGGTGATCTTCGACGCCGACACCAAGCCGCTCGGGGAGATCAGCCGCCGCACCCGGGAGCTGGCCGCGCGCGTGCGCGACGGTTCGATCGCGCCCTCCCAGCTGTCGGGCGCGACATTCACGATCTCGAACCTCGGCATGTACGGCGTGGACGGCTTCTCGGCCGTAATCGACCAGCCGCAGTCCGCGATCCTGGCCGTCGGCGCGGTGCGCCCGCGCGCGGTCGTCGACGCCGGCGGCGCGATCGTGGCGCGCCCCACGGCGGAGCTGGCGCTGGCCTGCGATCACCGCATCCTCTACGGCGCCGACGGCGCCCGCTTCCTGGCGCGGGTGCGGGCGCTCCTCGAGCGGCCGCTGGCCGTGCTGGTGGCCTGACGGCGCTGGCGCGGCCCGTCGGCGCTCGTGGTCTGAGCGCGGCGGGCTACGGCTGGGGTGCGACCGCGCGCCCGGGGCCGCTGCCGTTGGCGCCCGTCTCGAGCGGCGTCAGGCCGTCGTCGACGTAGACGTTCTCGGGCTCCAGCTCGAGGCTCGAGGCTCGCGCGGTCATCTCCAGCAGGGCGGCGAAGTCGACCTCATCGCCCATCACCGCCTGGAGCCCCTGGACGATCTGCTCGGTCGCCGCGGCCAGCGGCATCGGCACCGAGAGCTCCCGGGCGGCATCCATGCCCAGATGGAAGTCCTTGAGCAGGAGGCTCGGTGTGAACGTGGGCTTGAAATCGAGGTTCACGTAGGCGGGGCTCTTGTAGCGGGTGAACATCGAGCCCATCACGCTGTCGTTGAGGAACTCGAGGAAGGCCGCCCGCGAGACGCCGCCCTTCTCGGCCAGCACGGTGATCTCGGCCATGCACTGAGCCACCACGCCGAGCATCAGGTTGTGGCAGACCTTGACCAGGCGGGCGCTCTCGCCGTCTCCCACGTAGGTGACGCCGCGGGCCAGGGTCTCGAGCACGGGCCGGGCGAGCTCCCAGGCCTCGGGCGGACCCGAGGCCACGATCGTCAGGCGGCCGCTGGCGGCGACCTTGGGGTTGCCACTCACCGGCGCCGCCAGCATGGCCACGCCGCGGCCCTCGACCTCGGCGCGGATGTCCGCGGCCACGGCGGGGGAGATCGTCGTCGAGTCGACGATCAGGCGCGGGGTGGCCTCGCCGGTCAGGAGGCCTCCGGCGCCGGTCAGGACCTCGCGGACATCGCCCGAGGAGGCCACCATCGTGAAGACGACGTCGCGATCGCCGAGCTCGCTGGGGGAATCGACCACCCGGGCGCCGCGCTCGGCGAGCGGCTGCGCCTTGGACTGCGTGCGGTTGTAGACGGCGAGGTCGTAGCCGGCGTCGAGCAGCCGCTGGGCCAGCATGCTCCCCATGCGGCCGACCCCGATCCAGCCTATACGCGGCCGAGATTCGCCGCCCATACCGTGCCTCCCTTGCTGCAAACGTTTGCAGGAATGTATCGGACGGAATCGAGGCGGGTCAAGCGGCGCGGTTCCGGCGGGCGCGTCGGCAGGGGTCGGCCAGGCAGCGGTGCGGCCCGCGCGGCCGCGCGCGGGACGTCGGCCCGCCCGAGATTCGTTACGACGCCCGCAGGCCACCCGGCGCTCGTCACGTTTCTCCGGCAGGGAGCGAGTTTCGTTACCTCGGTCGCGGCGACGCGCGCGCTCGTCACGTTTCTCGGCAGTCGATCGGGCCCTGGCACGGGCAAACGAGCGTATGCCCGCGCCATAGCGTTCCTCTAGGGCCGCCGGCTGGCGCGAGAGCTCCGAACTGCGCGCCATGCGCGCGTCCTGTACCTCTCGACAAACGGGGCGGGCTCGAGGGCCACGTTGTGAGCGTGAGCGCGCCGGGCGCGAACGCGGCCGGCCGCACCGCCCCGCGCGTCAGGCATCGCGTCGGTCCCTCGCGCGGTCCGTCGCCGCGTCGCGCGTCGCGCCCCGAGATTCGTTACGACATTGGCCACGCCGCCCGCCGTCGTCGCTTTCCTCAGCCGGAGGGCGAGTTTCGTTACGGCATCCGGAGCGCCGGCCGCCGTCGTGACGTTTCTCGGGCGTGCCGGGCCGCGGGCGGCCTCGGGGGCCGGGCGTCCGGCGTGGCGGGCGCGGGCGCCCGGCGCGGGGGACGGCGAGCGCCCCCACCCGCGAACGCCGCACTGCCCACAGCCGCCCCGGCCACCGCGGTATGCTTGCAATCGTTTGCAATAGCGCATCCCGCTTCGGCGCTAGCCGCCGCCGGAGGGGACGGTTCGAACGGCGAAGGGCGGTGGCGATGGGCATCCACAGCTATGGCGTGATGGGCGTGGACTGGGAGGAGCGGGTGCGCTACGACCGCCTCCGAGAGGAGCGCCTGGCCCGCATCAAGTCGCTGCTGCGCACCTCGGAGCTGGGCGCCCTGCTCTGCTTCGACATGACCAACATCCGCTACATCACGGCCACCCACATCGGCACCTGGGCCCAGGACAAGCTCAACCGGTTCTGCCTGCTGCCCCAGGACGACGAGCCGATCATGTGGGACTTCGGCTCGGCCGCCCGCCACCACCAGCTCTACAACCCGTGGCTGGGCGACGGGCGCTCCCGCGCCGGCATCTCCACGCTTCGCGGCGCGATGTCTCCCGAGTCCGGGCGCGCGGAGGACGTCGCGCGCAAGATCGCCGTCGAGCTCGAGCAGCGGGGGCTCCTGGGCGAGCCGGTCGGGATCGACGCGATCGAGCCCGCCGTCCTCTTCGCGCTCCAGCGCGAGGGCATCCAGGTGGCCGACGGCCAGCAGCTCATGCAGCAGGCGCGGGTCATCAAGACCCGCGACGAGATAACCCTGCTGAACATGGCCTGCGGCATGGTCGATGCCGCCTACGAGGAGCTCTACCGCTCGATGCGCGCCGGCGTGCGCGAGAACGAGTGCGTGGCCCTCGTCAACCGGGTCCTCTACGAGATGGGCTCGGAGTTCGTGGAGGGCGTCAACGCGATCTCCGGCGAGCGCTGCAGCCCCCACCCGCACGTGTTCACCGACCGTGCCCTGCGCCCGGGCGACCCCGCATACTTCGACATCCTGCACAGCTACATGGGCTACCGCACGTGTTACTACCGCACGTTCGCGGTGGCCAGCGCCTCGCGGGCGCTGATCGACGCCTACAAGCGCTGCCGCTACTACCTCGACGCGGCGATCGAGCTGATCCGCCCCGGGGCCACGACGGCCGAGGTCGTGTCGGTGTGGCCGCGCGCGCAGGAGTTCGGCTTCCCCGACGAGGAGGCCGCGTTCGCGCTCCAGTTCGGGCACGGGGTGGGCCTCTCGATCTGGGAGAAGCCGGTGTTCAGCCGTCTGGTCTCGCTCGATCATCCCGAGGAGATCCGCGAGGGCATGGTGTTCGCGCTCGAGACCTTCTGGCCGGCCAGCGACGGGTGGTCGGCGGCGCGCATCGAGGAGCAGCTGGTCGTGACGGCCGACGGCTGCGAGGTCATCACGCGCTTCCCGGCCGAGGACCTGGTGATCGCCGGCAAGCCCTACTTCACGGCGGGCGGCGCGCTGCCGCTCGAGCGCGACCCGCAGTCGAACCGCAACACCGAGCTCGACGCCGGCGCCCAGGAGGCCACGGTGCGCGTCGCCGCAGACGCGGGCGCGCACACGCTCAGCTGAGCGCCCGCCACACCTTCTCGCCCGTGAAGGGCGGGTCGAGATGGCGCCCGCCCAGCGCGTCGGCCACCGCGTTGCACACCGCGGCCAGGGTGCCGATCGTGCCGCCCTCGCCGAGCCCCTTGGCCCCCAGCGGGTTCAGCGGCGACGGCGTGGCGACCTCCCCGAGCACGATCTCGGGCATCTCGGCCGCGCTGGGCAGCCCGTAGTCCATGAACGTGGCCGTGCGCAGCTGACCATCCCCGTCGTACACGGCCTCCTCGGTCAGGCACTCGCCCAGCGCCTGGGCGGCGCCGCCGACGATCTGGCCGCGGGCGAGCAGCGGGTTGATGATCGTGCCGGCGTCGTCGACGGCGGCCACGCGCAGCACGCGCGGCGCGCCGGTGTCGGGATCGATCACCACCTCGGCCGCGTAGGCGCCGGAGGAGAAGACGCGCTCGGAGTCAAAGCGCGCGCTCGCGCACAGATCGCCGTCGCGGGCCAGCTCGCCAAGGCTGACCGTGCGCCCACCGGCCGAGAGCTCGCCCGCGGCGTAGCGCACCGACTCGGGTGGGCAGGAGAGCGCCCGGGCGGCGAGGCCGCGAGCGCGCTCGAGCAGCTCCTCCAGCGCGAGCACGATGGCCGACCCGGCGACCGTCACCGAGCGGCTGCCGAACGTCCCCACCCCGGCCGGGACCTCGTCGCTGTCGCCGAAGCGCATGACGATGCGCTCGAGC
>Ga0070739_10005343_pt1 | contig 14679 bp, 16 predicted proteins | sample Coa_R1_7_FD_66445 | JGI IMG/M metagenome (GOLD analysis project Ga0070739, IMG submission 66445) | Surface soil microbial communities from Centralia Pennsylvania, which are recovering from an underground coalmine fire - Coalmine... | ecosystem: Environmental > Terrestrial > Soil > Unclassified ... | reverse complement strand
GTCCGGGCAAGCTGTGCTACGGTCGTCATGGGGAGGCGCTCCGTTCGTTCTGGGATGGGTGGTGCCACCCCAGCATGCCGGTTCGCCTCCCCCGTCGTCCTAAACTTGATGCCTATGGGGGGCCCTGCGCTCGCCCGCCGGTCTCGCCCAGTCACAATCTTTCGCACGCGGAACATCCCTACACAGGACGCACTGTCATGGGGAGGCGCGGGCGTACGCAATACGCCCCTGCGAAAATTGTCCGGAAAGTGGGCGATGTCGCTGCGAGGCGACTAGGGCGGACAGAGACGGAGCTACAGTCCCTACAGGCAGTGTCAACCGGAGAGGGGCGAGCAGGACCAGCACAGCAAGAGCTGGCCCCTACCGATCGGTCATGCGCGAAGCACACGGAATGCTGCGGGCCAGAGTTGACGGAGGTGGGTAAGCGGTGTATGGTGATGCGTTAGGAGTCTCGGCGTGTCGCCCAGTCATTGTTTCGGTTCTAGCGCAGTCGACGATTGGGCGATCTAGTCATGGCGACGCAGCAGTCCGAAACCCGATCGTTGGCGGGGCGGACGCACGAGACCGCCGCGCTACTGCGCCAGTTGGAGCTGGCATCCGAGGGAACAACGCGAGTCGTCATGCTCGCCGGGGAGCCGGGAATCGGAAAGTCACGCCTCCTCGAATGGCTGGAGAATCAAGCTGCCGGGAACGGGGCGGCGGTGCTGCGGGGTGGGGCATTTCAGGCCGAGGGCATGCCGCCGTACCTGCCGGTCATCGAGGCGTTCGGCCGATACATTCGAGAAGCCGAGGTGGATCGCCTGCGGCAGGAGCTCGACCGGATCGATGGGGTTCTGGGAACGATTCTGCCCGATGTCGCCGCCCGATTGGGCGACGTATCGAGCGCCTACGACCTCCCGCCGGAGCAGTCGCGGCTTCGACTTTTCGAGGCGGCGGGGTCATTCCTCTCGGCGATTGCCCGTTCCCAACCGGTTGTCCTGTCGCTGGACGATCTCCAGTGGTGCGATAGCTCGACGCTCGAACTGCTGTACTACGTCACACGAACGCACAACCGGAACCGGCTCCTGATCGTCGGCGCGTACCGGGACGACGAGGTCACGGACAGGGCACAGCTCCAGCGCGCGCTTGCCGAGTTGACGCGGCAGCGTCTCATGACCCGGATTCACGTCGGTCCTCTCTCAGCCGGCGAGATCGATGCCCTTGTTTCCGCATGGCTGGATGGGCCGGTCGCCACTGACGTCAGCCAGCTTCTGCACCGCCAGTGCGAAGGCAATCCGTTTTTCGCCGAGGAGCTCATCCAGGAGTGGCTGGAGAGCGGCGCGCTAACGCGAGAAGGGGGAACGTGGACGGCCGATTCCTGGCCGACGCAGCGGTTCCCGGCGAGTGTCGTCGCCGCGATTGACCAGCGATTGGAGCGCCTTCCGGCCGAGACGGTCGAGACGCTCCGGGTGGCTTCGGTCATCGGTCGGACCTTCCAGGTCTCGCTGCTTGCCGGTGTCTGCAATGAGGAGGCCGACGTGATTGAAGGTCGACTGATACCGGCCGAGCGGATGCGCCTCGTCGAGACCGCCGACGGGGCCGCGTACCGGTTTCGCCACGATCTTGTACGCGAGTGCCTCTACCTGGACGTGCCGCCGGGGCGGCGGCGGAGAGTGCATGGAGCAATCGGGGCGGCGCTCGAGAAACGGGAGGAATCGGACCTGGCGGATCTTGCTTTCCACTTTGGTCGGAGCGACGACCGCGAACGGGCCGTCACGTATGCGTGGCGGGCGGGCGACGAGGCGTTGCACCGCTCGGCGGTGACCGAAGCGCTGGCCGAGTATGAGATCGCCGTCAATGCTCTCGAACCGGCGGACCGGCGACGGGGCCAATTGCTTCTGCAGCACGGTGATGCCGCCCTGCTGGCCGGACGGGAAGATGTCGCCGCACGCAGCTACGAAGCGGCGCAGTCCCTACTGGCCACGAGCGACCCTTACGGAGCGGGACGAGCTGCGCACGGGCTGGGGGTGACGAGGCTGCGGCAGGACAGGATACTCGAGGCGTACGTGGCGCTCGAGGCGGCTCTTCACAGCCTGGGTGATGGGAAGGATCGAGAAGCGGTGCGCGTGCTCGTCGATCTGGCGACCGTCCTCACGGTGAACCTCGCCCGGCAGGACGAGGGCATGCTCAGGGGACGCGAGGCGCTGGAGCTTGCGGATCGGCTGGGGGACGATCGCTTGGCGGCCGCGGCCGGGCGCGCGGTGGGGAACCTTCAGGTGCGGGCAAACCGGGTTGCCGAGGGAACGCGGCTGCTGCGCGAGGCGCTGGTGCTGGCAGAGGCGTGCGATGATCAGGCGGAGATCGCGGAGTGCTGCGGCTGTCTTGCCAACGCAACATACTGGAGCGCCGATCTCGACAGCTCGCGGGATTACACGATGATGCGTGAAGAGGCGGCGCGGCGCTCTCAGCAACCGTTTGAGATGCGTCACATTTACTCGTGGTCGGCATTCCTCGCCGCGACGCGCGGTAACTGGGACCAGGCGCAGCGACTTTTGGAAACGGCGCGCCCGACCGTCGAGCGGCTATCGAGCGGCGAGCCGTTGGGGTTCTGGCACCAGATCGAGGGTTTCCTCGCCTGGGAGCGCGGGAATTACGTGCTGGCGGAGCGGGAGTTCGACAGCGCGATTGCCATCTTCCGTGAGCACGGCACGGATGAGGTGATCTGGTATCTGGGGTCGGCCGGATTGGCGCAGTTGGCGATGGGCCGGCGCGAACGGGCCGAGGCCACGTTGGACGAGCTGGATCGCCTGATCGACACCCGACCGGAGCAGAGCCTATCGACGGCACCCGCCCTGACCTGCGGATTGTTGCTGGCCGTTCGACTGCGAGAGATCGACCGCGCGGACCGACTGTACCGGCGTCTGCGTGCGTTCGCCGGGCAGCTTCACTGGTTCCTGGTCGATCGCTCGCTGGCGGCGTTGGAGCTCGCGAGAGGGGATATACCGGCGGCAGTGACGACACTGGATCGTGCTGAGGCGACGGCGGCGCGGGCGGGGATGGGGAGCGTGCTGGCCGCGATTCGGGAGGAGCGGACGCGTGGTGGTCTGAAGCAGACGCGTCCGGCGGGCCTCAGCAGGCGGGAAGTGGAGGTGCTCCGGCTGGTGGCGGCGGGGATGAGCAATCGGGAAATCGCTCACCAACTGAATCTGAGCGACAGTACGGTTGCCAAGCATCTCACTAGCATCTTCACCAAGACCGATACCACCAACCGTGCGGCGGCAACCGCGTTCGCGCTTCGCCATGGGATCGGCGAGTAGCAAATCCTTGCTAATCGCGATCATGGTCCGATGTGGCAAACGACCGCAAAATCGGCAATTTCTGACGATGTGCGAAACGTCCGGCGGACGGATACTGCAGCTATCGAAACGGCAAAAGGAGGACACCGTGGCCATTTCGGAAAAGCGAATGTTGCAGCTCAATTTCGAGACGCCGGACGAGACACGCCCGGCAGGATCGGGCAAGGCGGATGTCGTCAATGTCGGCGACATGGCGATGATGCGCATCACCCTGCCGCCTGGCTGGCGATGGTCCAGGGATCTGAAGGCGCAGGCAAACACGGATAGCTGCCAGGCACCGCACTTCCAGTACCACCTTTCGGGCCGCCTTGGCGTGAAGATGGACGATGGCTCGGAGGCGGAATTCGGACCGGGGGAGATCTCGGTGCTCCCACCCGGGCATGACGCTTGGGTGGTCGGCGACGACACGGTGGTCGTGATCGACGTTACCGGGGCGAATGTCTGGGCCAAGCCGTCCTGAGTTGAGACGGCATGGCAGGCGTCCGATCGGAGCCAGGAGCGAATCATGACGGATCGATGCGGTGAGTGCAAATTCGACTGGGGGACATCGACGCTCGAAGGGCTACGTATCATCAGCAGGCTACCCTTGCAAAGCCGGCAGGTGATCGAACCGATGGAAGATGACGTCTACTTCAAGCCGGAGACCGGCGGCTGGTCGGCGAACGAGTACGTCTGGCACCTGGCCGATACGTTTCGGATGGGTGCCGAGTGGCTACACGACATCCGGACGCGCGAGCACCCGACACACTACGCGATCGACAACGATGCCCTCGCTGCTGCCCGTGGGTACGCGCGCCTGCCCGTGATGCTCGGCCTCTGGTCACTTGCCCAGGCGTGTGACGCGTTCATTGGCGAGGCGGCGCCGGCCGATCCGGATCGAACCTGTTACTACCACGACTGGCAGGACGTCACCGCCGGGCAGGTCGTGTCTTTCCTCGTCCATGAGGCCGTCCATCACCTATACGACCTTCACAGGCTGGCCACACGGGAGGAGATCTATGCAGACTGAGACCGCAGTAGCGACAACGGCTGCGACGATGGATACCATCCGGCGCTTCAACGACGCGTTCAACGCGCACGATGTCGACGCGGTCATGGGGCTCATGACTGATGACTGCGTGTTCGAGAGCACGGCACCAGCGCCCGACGGCGATCGGGTCGTCGGACAGGCAGCAGTGCGGCGAGTGTGGGAGGACCTGTTCAGGTCCTCCCCCGACGCTCATTTTGATGCCGAGGAGATTTTGGTAGTGGACGATCGTTGCGTCGTGCGCTGGCGCTACACGTTTGGGCAAGGGCACGTGCGAGGTGTCGACGTCATGCGCGTTCGTGACGGGAGGGTGGCCGAGAAGCTCTCCTACGTCAAGGGGTGAAGGAGCGAGCTTCTATTCGAGGACGAGGACCGACCGCGCGACATCACCGGAGACCATCGCCGCGAAGGCGTCGTTGATGCCGTCGAGCGGGTAGCGGCGGCTGATGAGCCTGTCCAGGGGGAGTTGCCCCGTTCGGTAGAGGGTGATCAGCCGCGGGATGTCGGCGTGGGGTTGCGCCGAGCCGTAGAGACTGCCCTGGACCTTTTTCTCAAGCAAGACGAGCTCGGATGGGTTGATCGTGGCGGTTGCATCAGGACGGGCGAGGCCGACGATGGTGGCCGTGCCGGCGCGGCGCAGAGATGAGACGGCTTCGGATACGGTCTGCGGGTTACCGATGCATTCGAAGGAGTGATCGACGCCGGATCCGGTCAGGCGGCGCACTTCGCGGGGTAGGGAGACCCGGGTGGTATCGACGACATCGGTCGCGCCGAAGTCGCGAGCGAGGTCGAGCTTGTTGGAGACTCGATCGGCCGCGATGACGCGCGAGGCGCCGGCGAGGCGGGCGGCCATGACGCATGAAAGGCCGATGCCACCGGCGCCGATGACGAGCACGGCATCGCCGGGGCGGACCCCGGCGGCGTCGAGCACGGCGCCAACACCGGTTATGACGGAGCAGCCGAGCACGGCGGCAATGTCGAAGGGTACGTCGTCCGGTATGCGGACGAGCGCTTCCTCGATAACGACACACTTTTCGGCGAAGCAGGAGACGCCGAGAAAATGGTGAACATCCTCCGAGCCGCGGTGAAATCGGGTCGATCCGTCTGGCATCCCACCGGTCGCCCGCATCGACTTGCCGAGGTCGCACAGGACGGGCAGACCGCGGGCGCAGTACTCGCAGCGCCCGCAGCTAGGACGCCAGAGAAAGATGACGTGATCGCCGGGCGCAACCGAATCGACGCCGGGACCGATCGCTTCGACGACGCCGGCGCCCTCGTGACCGAGGACGACCGGGAGGGGCGTCTGAAGGTCACCGGCGATGTAGTGGTAATCGCTGTGACAGACGCCGGCCGCCATGACACGCACCAGCACCTCGCCCTCTTTAGGCGCGTCGATGTCGAGGTCGGCGATGCGGAGGTCGCTTTGGGACTCCTCCAGGACGGCGGCACGCATGGCTTAGATTGTAGTCGACGTAACTGGAACGCCCAGGAACCGACTCAGCCGGTCGCGGGCGCTATCAACTGCCGCGGCCTCTCGGTCGTCGAGCGGTTCGAGGAGCCGGCATTCGAGGCGAAAGCTTTCGCGATCGCGGACACGGCGCCAGGCGCCGCGAATGTGCCCGGTGATGGTGACGACGTTGTCGAGGATGCTGCCGCCGAAGGAGAACAGGCTCGGGTCGAACGGCCGGTCGGGCGCGAGAGCCGCGGCGCGGTCGCGATAGGCGACCGTGTACTCATCCCAGTTGGGCAGCAGGTGGCCGACGAGTGGCATGGGTTCATTCGACGCGACGCGGGCGTCGAACCAGTACTCTTTACCGTCGACGGCGAGGTGATCGAGGTCCGGGCCGACGAGCGCGAGACCGGCGCGGGCATCGGCGACGGTGAGTCCGGACCACCAGACGAAATCCTTGATCTGGGCAGGGCCATGGCTCCTGAAGTAGCGGCGCGTCAGCTCGGCCAGTGCGTCATCTCGATCGAGCGTTCGGGTGTTGGGAACGCGTTCGGCGAGGAGTGCGTAGGTGAACTGCTTGCCGCGCCGCGGCCCGCTGGTCACCACTCCGAGCGCTTCGGCAGCGATCACCAGATTGGTGAGGCGCAGTCCATCGGGGGCGATGCCGTTCGCGCGCAGGGCCTCGCCGAGCTCGGGACGGGTCAGGAAGCGGCCGCCGGACAGCGCGCCGGTGAAAATCGCCATGACGCGGGAGATGTCGGCGTCTTCGATGCCTTGCTGGCGTAAGGGGCCGGCGAGATTTTGAAGGAGGCGGGGGCCGGTGAGGTCGACGAGCCAGCGGATGTCCTCGGGAAGGACGAAGTGCCAGGTGGGGCGCATGACGTGCAGTCGCAGGATCCGGCCTTCGTCGAAGAGGCGATCGACCTCGGCGTCGGTGGTGTTTGCAGTCCGCTGGCCGAGGGCCCACTTCGCTCCGGTATAGTCCTGCGACTGAACGGCAGTGAGGTAGTGTACGACATGGAGGACTGATGCCGGCTGCTCGCCTACGAGTCGCTGGGCTTGTAGGCGTGAAGCGGCGATGTCGATCATTGCTCAGTCTAGCGGCCAGACCCGAGGGCGGACAGAGACGGAGCTACAGTCCCTACAGAAGTCGGGTCGGGGATCTGAGAGTGGCTGCGGAAGCGGGCGAATGGCGAGGTCTCGTTAGCTCGGATTTACCGCGTGGAAATGATCGTAGAAGATTTGCCCGTAGGTTGAGGGGGTTCCGCTCCAGTCAGTGATGAGGCCGTAGGCGCTGCAGGTCCAGGGCATCCAGACCCAGGGGAGGTAGGAGATGTCGTGCTGGTCGGCCCACTGCATGTACTGGGTGACGTAGGTGGAGTTGCAGTCTCGCTCGCCGAACTCGCTGGTGATAACCGGCATTTTGGTCGCGATCGGGGCGATGACCGAGTTCCAGTAGGCCGGTGTGTTTTTCGAGTCGGGGGACATGTAGTTGTGGTAATCGGCGATCAGCTGGTTGCGGGGATCGGTCGGGAGGTACTGGAGCATGCCGGTCAGGTCCTGCGACCAGTTGAGGCCGTCGATCAGGATCGGGTTGGCGGCGCCGGTGGCGCGGATGGTGTCGACCAGGTCCTGCATGCCGGCGCTCTGCCACGGTGCCGCGCCGGGGATGGGAGTGTTGTGGTATTGGTCGAGCTCGTCGATCAGGCAGCCGTTCAGCCAGCATTGCCAGGGGTTGGAGGTCTGGGCGTTGGCGGCCGTGATGTGCGGCTCGTTATAGGCCTGGAAAATGACGGCCGGGTCGCCCTTGAACGTGTTGGCGGCCGAGGTCCAGAAGGCCGGCGCGTGGTCGGCATCGGCCATGATCTGGGCCGAGGACGATGGTGTCGTGCCCGGCGCATTGGTAGTGAGGCAGATGATGACGTAGATGCCCCGCGCGTGGAGGTCGGCGATGAAATCGACGATGGCGGTGCGGTAGGGGGCGCCGGTATAGGCGGGATTACCGCCGTTGATGCCGAGCCAGCAGTCCTCATTGAGTATGATGCGAACCGCGTTGGCGTGCCAGGAGGCGACAGCGGCAGCGGTTTGGGAATCGGAAGGAAAGGCGAAGATCCCGGGCGGCGCGTGCGGGCCGGCGGGGATGCACTGCGCGCTGGCGGGGATATTGACGCCGATCAGGCGGATCGACTGACCATTCTGATTGACAAGGTGGTTGCCGGAGACATGGATGGCGAGAGTCGTCGAGGGCGTCCGGGTGGGTGTTGCGGTGGCCGTGGGAGTCGCAGTTGGTAAGGGAGGAGCCGGTGCGGGGCGGGTAATGGAGACGTGCCAGGAGCAGGCGGAGCGAACGGTCAGGTATACCTTGCCACCGGTGAGCACGAGGCGTTTTCCATGTGCGGACCGGCGGTGCTTGGTCACGCGGGCCAGGGACGGATGCTGCCCCTCCCGGTAGGCAGTTACCTGAAAACTGCGCCGCCGGGTACCGCAGGAAAACGACCAGTGCAGGGTCCAGCGTTCTGGAACGGCGACGGTGCGCGTAGTGCGGTTTCCGTGACCATGCGCGGTTAGAACAGTCTGGTTTGCGGCAAGGTGTTGCAGGGACGGCGCGCCGTTGGCGATACGGGCCGGATAGCCCTGCGGCAGCCAGAGTAGCGCGGACAGGATGCCGGCGATGGCGATGAGCCGTGTGTTAGAAAGCACGGTTTGATGGACGGTCGCGCGGTTCATGGCATACTCCCCTTGTTTTGATCCCAGCGTAGGGAGGAAAGCTTACCCGCTTCTGAACCGGCGCTTAATAGTTGACGACCGCGTGAGAGAGGGGACTATGGTCCCGCGAGGCGGCGCGACCTTTAGTATGCGATCGCGCCCCTCCCGGTGGTTCTCGAGCGGAGGGGCGCGGAATGCTCGCCCTATGCAGCATCGAGCGTGGCGGGTTCGGTCGTGATGGCGGTAGTTTCGGGGCTGGCGTAGCGGGCGAAGGTGCGGCCGTAGCCGAGGAGGCGAGCGACGGTGCAGCCGAGGGTCATGCCGGCGTTCTGGAGCGCGATCGGGATGCCGGGCAGGTAGGTCTCGGCGGTTTTGGCGAAGATCGCCAGCAGGAACGGATTGGTGGGCACGCCGCGGCGGCTCAGCTTGCCGTCGTTCGCGAGGCGACTCGCGACGTGGAGGACGGTTTCCAGGTTCCGGGCCGGGCGGACCTCGACCCGGAAGTGGACCTCATCGTCGCCGGCGTTCCACCACTGGTGCTTGATGCGCGGCGGGAGATCGACCATCTCTCCGGCACGGAGCACCTGCTTTCGGCCACCGAGCATGACGCCCAGCGAGCCGGAGATCACGGTGAAGTGCTCGCTCTGGGTCGTGTGGACGTGGGCCGGGAGCGAGGCGCCGCCCGGGGTGACCCGGCAGTCGAAGATGAACGAGCCGTCGGCGGTGTCGTGCGAGGCGCGGAGAAATGTGATCCGCTCGTGGGTAACGGGGTTGTAGATGCTCTGACCGGTAGTTGCCATGAGTGTGTCCTTTCTCGACTGTCTCGTTTGCGACTCCGACGGGGCGTCGGATCATCAAGGACCACTCTGCCAGGGAATGGGTTCGGTCACTAGTGAGGGGAATCAGGGATTTGAGATGACAGGTATGACGGAAACGGCATGACATCCGTCACCATCGGCGCGCTATGCATCCGGCGGTGAGCCGGCGACAAGGCTTTCTAGACGGGTCAGGCAGTCCTGCCATCCAGTCAGGTGGTTCGCGCGTTCGCCCTCGCCGGAAAAGCCCTGATGGGTGATCCGGACCTCGGTCTGGTCCCCTCGCGCGAGGAAACCAATGGTTACCTGCGTCGGCGGCTCGCCTTCGCCCTCCCATTGCCAGGTGTACACTAGCCGCTCGGGCGGTCGAACCTCGAGGTAAGTGCCGGTCACGGCGAGGATACCCATATCGGGGAGATCGGGGGTGCGGAAGGCGTAGTGACCGTCGACGCGGAGATCGACCTCGTAGACAGTCTGGAAGCGCACCGGCCACCACCAGCGAGCGAGAATCTCGGGATCGGTCCAGGCCTGCCAGACCTTTTCGCGCGGCGCATTCAGAACGCGGGTCAGTTCGAGCATGTCCTGCACATCGGTCATTGGTTCGATTCCTCCATGAATTGGGCGAGAGCATCGAGCTGTGAATCCCAGAAGGCGCGGTAGGTATCGAGCCAGGAGCGAGCGTCCCGGAGTGGACCGGCGGTCAGCCGGTAGCGCCGCTCCCGGCCGTGTCGTTCTCCCTGGACCAGCCCTGCCGCTTCCAGAACTCGGAGGTGCTTGAGAACGGCGGGCAAGGACATGGGGAACGGTTTGGCAAGGTCGGTCGTGGCGGCCGGCCCGCTCGCAAGATGGGCGAGAATGGCGCGACGCGTCGGATCCGATAGGGCGGCAAAGATGTCGTTGAGAGCGGGGGGGTGGGAGTTAACCATCCAGTTAACTATAAGGCAGGAAACGGGGATGGCGAGGTGAGGCACCACAGACTCAGACGCGGATGAGGGCGAGCCCCGGCACGCCATCGTAATCCGAATCTTGCGAGACTACCGGCAGGCCGTGCGCGATCGCAGTAGCCGCAATCCACGAATCGTTGAGCGGCATCTTCATGCCTTCATCACGGAGAGCGACGCGCAACTCCGCCCAGGCCGTGGCCACCGCCGCGTCCACCTGCAGAGGCTCCAGCGCTTCGACGCGGGTCAACGTTCGCAGCCGACGTGCCCGCGTCACGGCATCAGCCGCCGCGAGCACGCCGAGTCGTAGTTCTCCTACGGTTATGACGGACACGGAAATTGCGTCCGGCACTCGGTCGCGGAGTGGTCGTTGCTGCTCCAGCGCGATAAAGAGTGACGTGTCCGCAAGTGCAAGCCGCGGCCCCTGATCCGGCCGTGATTCACTCACCGGATCGGATCATCGTCGGTGGTGTCAGGCAGTAGAGTCCGGAGGTCTCGTTCCAGGGACACATCCGCGCGCCAGTGCGCGCTGTCTCGCATGAACTCATCCCAGCGCATGGATGCCGGCCTTCTGACCAGCGGCGTCAACTCCGCGACCGGACGTCCGCTGACGGTCACGCGTAGCCGCTCGCCCGCTTCCACACGTCGGAGGACATCGCTGACGTGATTGCGAAGCTCTCGCGCAGGTACGTCCGCCATGTCGTATTGTAGCAGTGTTGCTACACGACGACCCTGAACGGCCCAATACACTGGGAGATGGCTGAACACCAAGCACGCTGGTATCCGTCTGACGCCAGTCGCCATCGTTTGGCGATTGCCGGCATGTTGGTCGAGGCATGTCCGTTCGATCTGGGATATGAGATTGCGGTAACCGGGTCGGCGGCGCGGGGCATGGCGGATGAGTTCTCGGACGTCGAGATCAATGTGTGGGGAGACAGGGTTCCGGACGAGCGCGCCTGGCGCGACTGGCTGGAGGGATCGGATGCGACGGACATATCGTTCACGTTCGCGGGGGATGCCGATTGGACGTGCTTCCGATGGGTGGTGTGCCGGGTCGATGGGATCTGGGTGGAAGCCGGCTTTGCGCTGATCGATGAATTCGATGCGTTTGTCGGAAATCTCGTGGCGGGGCAGTATACCGATCACCTGCGGCTGCAGATGGGGTGGATGATCGAGCAGGCGATTCCGCTGCAAACGGAGGGACGGCTAGCGGCGTGGAAGGGGAGGGTGGCGAGGTATCCGGATGGGCTGGCCGAGCGTATCGTTGCCGAGCAGACGGCGGCGTGGTCCGATCCGCATGTGCCGGGCGTGCGCTGGGGATTGGCGGCACGTGGTGAGCGGCTGGGGCTGGCACTTCGTCTTACCTGGGATATGCAGAACCTGCTGCGCACTCTCTTCGCGGTGAATCGCGTCTGGGAGCGTGATCTGAAGTGGACAAACGAGCGCGCGCTTGATTTTCCGATCAAGCCTTCGGATCTCTCGGCGCGGATCGACGCCGTATTTGATTTGACCGATCCGGGGAGAGCGGTGGAGGCCGATCAGCGATTGATCGTGGAGACGCTGGAACTGGCGGAGGGGCAGGGGTTTGAGGTGAGCGCCGCGTTGCGGTCGGTTGAAGACGGTTTGCGCATGGGTTTGGAAGCGCATGTATACGATTGAGTTCCGCGATCAGGTTCGTTCTCGCGTGCTCGTGCTGGCAGAGGGAGATCCACGGGTCACAGCGGGTGCTCTGACCGGCTCGACGGCTCTTGGCGCGGGCGATCAATGGTCCGATGTGGATGTCGCCTTTGGGATTGCCGAGGGGAACTCGCTGGATACAGTCATCGACGATTGGACACGAGTGCTCGATCAGGAATTCGGTGTGATCAGCCACTTCGACTTGCAGACGGGCAGTCATGCCGATAGTGCGCTCGCCGGGCGGAAGCGAGTCTCTCGGGTTCTTCTTCTCTCTACCGGACTGGAGGTCGATGTATCGTTGATGCCGGCATCGGAATTTGGCGGATACGGGCCGAACTTCCGCACGCTCTTCGGCACGGCAGAAGAGCTGGACGCTCCACCGCAACCGGCGGCTTCCTATGTCATCGGGCTGAGCTGGCTCCATGTCTCCCACGCGCGGGCAAGCATTGAACGCGACAAATCGTGGCAGGCTGAATACTGGATTAGTGGATTACGCGACCAGATCCTGACGCTGGCCTGTCTTCGTCTGGGCGAGGATGCCCGCTTCGGCCGTGGCTGGAGCCGCCTCCCTACCGGCATCACTGATTCTCTCGCCGGTGCACTGGTCCGCTCGCTCGATATCGCCGAACTGCGTCGGGCGCTTACCGTTGGGACTGTGTGCTTGATTCGAGAACTGGAGCAATGGGACCAGCAACTGTGCACTCAACTGGTGCCGCTCCTTCAAGAGTTCGGCGGGCTGGCCGTCCAAATGTCGTAGGGACGTGACTGTAACGTCGCATGAGCCCGGCCGACATTCACGACGCTTGCGACTCCGATGAAGCGATGACCTCTTCCCAGGCCCGGATCGGCTCGACGTTCGTGAATCTGGGAATGTCGCCGTACAGACGCTCGCCGTGCTGAGCCAGTGTTGCTCCGAACTGCTCGCCTGACCTGAGGTAGAAGTTCGCAACGCAGACGTAGGGTGGTGGGGGCGCTCCGGGTTGTTCCAGTCCCTTTCGGACCTCAAAGCGCACGCAGTTGTCCCCGAGCGCATCGACAAACATCGGGACGTAGCTCTGCAGGAAATAGTCGAAATCGAATGTGGAGCCTTCTCGCGACGGGTACGCGACTGTCGCGCAGTACATAGAGCTTGCTTCCTTTCTCGCGGTGCTAAGCGGGAGCCGATCGTTACGAGCGCGGAGGGTTCAGCCGAGCGGCGGATCGTCAGGTACGCCATCGCACGTCCTTACGTGTAGGGTGTTGCGCTGACTACCGCTGCGGCCCGTTGATGTGGCTTGACTCAGCAATAGTGTAGACAGAGGATGACACTGTGGTAGTGCGAGGAGCTCATCGTCGTGAAGATTGCCCTCTTTCTCCATGGCACAGCGATCATGCACTCGTCCGGTCTTGGACATACTCGTGAGGAGCGTGTCGAGCAGGTGAGGCAACGTGATCCGTCGGTCAAGGACTACGCCGGTTACATTCCCATCGAGAACGCAGTGGCGAAGGTGAGGGATTGGGAGCGACGTGGCGCGGAGATTGTCTACCTGAGCTCCCATCGCCGGCCCGAAAACGTCGCGAAGGATGCTGCTGTCCTCGAACACTTCGACTTTCCGGCGGGACCGGTGCTGTTCCGTCAATCGGGCGAGGGTTATGCCGAGCTGGTACTGCGTGTGATGCCTGATGTCCTCATCGAGGATGACTGCGAGAGCATTGGCGGCGAGGCTGAAATGATCTACCCGCATCTGTCGGGTGAGGGGCAAGCGCGGATCGGGGGAATCGTGGTGCGGGAGTTTGGGGGAATCGACGACCTTCCCGATGACCTGCGAGCGCTCCGGCGCTCTACCACGAGATCATGACTACCATTAACGAGTCGGACATTCGTCCGCACTCCCCGGTCCGGGAGGTGAAGCGCTACGGAGGTAACCACGTCTCGGCTCCCTGAAGGAGTCATCCGCGCCCTCGAACGCATGATTCCCAAGCTGATGCACGAGATTGCCACTCCTGGTCTCTCCATCTGCCTCCTGCGAGATGGGGTAGTACTCTGGAGCCGCGGCTTCGGGATGAAGGAAGCCGGAGGTGACGTGCCGGTCGATACGGCTACCGTCTTCGAGGCGGCATCGCTGAGCAAACCTCTTTTTGCCTACGGCGTCATGCGGCTGCAACACGAGGGACTGCTCGATCTCGATACTCCGCTCACTCGCTACATGCCCGGGCGCGAGTTCTGCTCCGATCCCCGTCTCGATCGCGTGACGGCGCGGATGGTTCTCAGTCACACGACCGGATGGCCCAACTGGCGGCGACAGGGCAGACCGCTCAGATTCAAGAGGGCGCCGGGACGGACGTTCGGCTACTCAGGCGAGGGCTACGTCTATCTTCAGCAGGTCGTCGAGCACATCTCCGGTCAATCGCTCGATGCCTATATGCAGCAGAGCGTATTGCGTCCGCTCGGCATGTCGCGGAGCAGCTACGTGTGGCGGGAATCGTACGAGAATGAGGCGGCGACCGGCCATCGGGGCGATGGATCGCCGTATCCTAGAGAACGGCCGGTCGCAGCGAATGCCGCCACCAGCCTCTATACCACGCCCCAGGACTTTGGTCGGTTTCTGGGAGAGCTCCTCACGTCCGACGGTTGTCAGGCGCCCACGAGCGGAGTGGATGTCGCGGCAATGCTGGCGCCTCAGGTCTCGGTAACCGGTGCCCTGTCATGGAGCCTCGGGTGGGGACTTCAGCGGGAGACGGACGACGA
>Ga0070739_10005341_pt1 | contig 14686 bp, 12 predicted proteins | sample Coa_R1_7_FD_66445 | JGI IMG/M metagenome (GOLD analysis project Ga0070739, IMG submission 66445) | Surface soil microbial communities from Centralia Pennsylvania, which are recovering from an underground coalmine fire - Coalmine... | ecosystem: Environmental > Terrestrial > Soil > Unclassified ... | reverse complement strand
GGCAGCAATCGTTCGTTCGATCAGATCGGCATTACCGAAGGCCATCACGACCTGACCCACCACCAGAACCGCAAGGAATGGATCGACAAGGTGGCCGACATCGACTTGTGGTATGTGCAGCAACTCGCCAAGTTCCTCGATAAGCTAAATCAGGTCAAGGACGTGGATGGGAAGTCCTTGTTGCACAACTCCATCATCGTCTATGGCAGCGGCAATGCGGACGGCAATCGGCATACGCACACCAACCTGCCCGTTCTGCTCGCCGGTTGCGGCGGCGGGGCGTTGCGCACGGGGCGATATGTCAAGCATGCCGGCCAGCCGATGTCGAACCTGTTCCTGAGCTTGGGCCATGTTCTCGGCGTGAGGGACTTGCAACGGTTTGGCGATTCCACCGGCCCCTTGAAGGACATTTGATTGGACCTTCAGTACGTAGCCCCCGGCACGCCGGGGGCTATATGCCCGACAGGCAGAAACCAAATCTGCCTCGCGGCACACGGCTTGCATCATCTCCCGGTAGAACGATTCACTTTCCGGCGCGGTTGCGCCGATTTTGGGAGGCAAGCCATGAATTCCTGCCCACGTTGCCATGTCCCGCTTCTCAGCGAGGAAACGGGCGATATCGTTATGGAACGCTGTGATCGCTGCGGTGGACGCTGGATGATGCCTGAGGATCTGAAAACCGTTCTCGAGCTGATCCGCCTGCCGGTCGAAGGCGCGCCGCCGCGTACCGGCATCGACCTTACGGACGTGCAAGAAACTGCGGTTTGCCCGCGCTGCGGCGTGCCGATGGAGCCGTTCAACTACGCCGGCGACAGCGGCATCATTTTGGACAAGTGCAAGAGCTGCGGCGGCCTGTGGCTGGACAAAGGCAATCTAGAGCGCGTCCTCGCCGTGGTGTCGGCGTCCGAACAGGATCTCGAGCGCGATATCAAGCGTTTCAGCGCCGATCTGCATGAAGCCGAGGTACGGCAGGACGCTCTGGAACAACAAGACGGAAGTCCCCGCTCCGACCCTGTCGCTGCTATCCTCGCCAGTCGAATCGCCGACAATGACCCCCGACCATGAAACCGAATGCCTCCATCGAAGGACGCGCTCTGCCCGGCGGTGTGGCCCGGCTGACCGCGGCAGAGCAGGCCTTCTTGCTGTCCCTGCAACGGCAAGCGCTCCATTATTTCATCGACAATCAGTCCGCCGGTGGTTTGGTGCGCGATCGGCAAGCCAACCGGGCGACGCATCGCCTGCTTGGCTGGTGCAGCACCTCGGCGACAGGGATGGGACTCATCGCCCTGGCGCTGGCGGCGGCACCGCCGTATCGCCTCATCGAGCGCAACCAGGCGGTGCATCGCATCGGTCTGGCTCTCAAGGCTGCTCTGGAAAGAGTGCCGAACGATCACGGCATCCTGCCGCACTTTCTCGATTCGCAGACTGACGAAGTGCGCGGCAGCGATGCGTTCAGCACCGTCGATTCTTCCTGGCTGCTTGCCGGCGCGTTATGGGCGGCCGCTTTCCTCAAAGACGCCGCCTTGGAGGAGTTGGCCCAGCATCTTTATCAGCGCGTGGACTGGTACTACTGGACCGATCCCCAGACAAGCGATAGTGGTTTGCTTCGTCACGGCAAAGACGCCGACGGGCGTTTCCTGCCGAGTTATTGGGATCGTTACAATGGCGAAACGGTGGCCATGTATGTCCTGGCCGCGGGCGCGGCCGTTGAACGTGCAGTGCCACCGAAGGCAATGGCGGCGCTGAAGCCGTTTTACGGCACCGTTGCCGGCCTGCGCTTCAACAACGCGGACCTGGGGCTGTTCACCTTCGAGTACGGACTGGATCTTCTCGATTTACGGAGCTGGCGTTCGCCTGGTCCCGATCTCGCAGCGGAAGCGAGCATCGCCACTCGTGCCAATTACCTGTATTGCAGAGAGCAAGCGGATCGCTTTGTTACCTATCGTCGCTTCTGGGGTTTGTCCAACGGGGATGGACCGGGCGACTCGCCGCAGAGGGATTCCTATCGTGCCCGAAGCCCGCATTTTCCCATTGATGGGACTGCTCAGTTGACCGCCACGCTCGCCGCCGTGGCTCATTCGCCCGTCGAAGTGATGGAAAATCTCGAACGAGCCGAACACGATCATGCCCTGGCAGCGCGCGGCCGCTATGGCTTCAGTCCCGTCAATCTCGACCATAATTGGGTTGGACTGGATATGGTAGGCATTGATGCCGGCGCTGCCGTGCTGGCTCTCGACAATTACTTGATGAACAACCGCGTGCGCCGCGTCTTCCACGCGCTGCCGTGCGTCCACTGCGGCCTGCAACGCCTGGGATTCATCTGCGTCGAGAAAGTTGCGCCGCCGCCGACTGCCGACGACGATCCGTAATATAGCCTCCGGCTCGCCGGTGGCTATATACCAGACAGGATGAGGAGAACCCAGCATGGAGCAAGCTCACTTCCGCTGTCGCCTGTCAGCGCTCTCGTCGCCGTTGCCGCACGTCTGGGAACACACCGTCGGCAGCTGCCACGCTCCCCTCGCTCTGCGCGCCGATTGGCAACAACAATTGCGCCGCTGTCACGACGAACTGGGCTTTCAGTATGTTCGCTTTCACGGTTTGCTCTGTGACGATGTCGGAACACTAATGCGTTCTGGCGATGAGTTGATTTACTCCTTTTTCAACGCCGACCGCATTGTGGATTTTCTGCGTTCAATCGGAATGCGGCCGTTCGTGGAGTTGAGCTTCATGCCGCGAGCATTGGCCTCCGGCGAAGACACGGTTTTTTCCTATCGTGGCAACATCACGCCGCCATCAGACTATCGGCAATGGGCCGAACTCATCCGCCGACTGGCGCAGCACTGGGTCGAGCGCTATGGCGTAGAGGAAGTGCGCCGCTGGTACTTCGAAGTCTGGAACGAACCGAACTTGTCCATCTTCTGGAGTGGCACACAGGATCAGTATTTCGAACTGTATCGCCATACAGCCGAGGCCATCAAGAGCGTGGACGGTGCGCTTCGCGTTGGCGGGCCGACCACCGCGGCGAACGCCTGGCTGCCGGAATTTCGCAACTTTTGCCAGCGTCGCAAGGTGCCCGTCGATTTCCTCAGCACGCACCATTATCCCAACGATCCGGTATGGAGCGAAGCGCAGGATGCAGAGAGCCAATTGGCTGCCAGCAAACGCGGCATCCTACGCGAGATGGCGTGCGAAGCCTGCCGACACGCGGGCGATCTGCCGCTTCTCTACACCGAGTGGAACGCTTCCTCGAACTTGCGCTATCCGCGCCAGGACGAGCCGTATGCCGCCGCCTTCGCCGCCAAGACCGCCCTGGAAGTCAGTGATCTCGTGAAGGCATACGCCTTTTGGACCTTTTCGGATATTTTTGAGGAGTCTTATTTTCCATCGCTGCCCTTCCACGGCGGATTCGGTTTGTTGACTCTGCACGGCATTCCCAAGCCAGTGTATCGCGCCTTCGAGCTGTTGCATCGCCTGGGCGAGGAACGATTGCCAATCGAAGGCGCCCATGCGACGGTAGATGCCTGGGTGACGCGGCAGAGAGACAACCTCATCGTCTTGCTCACGAATCATAATTTGCCGCGTCAACCCATAACGGCTCAGCGTGTGCATCTGGAGCTACTGGACGTGCCGCCGCCACAAAGAGCGACAGTGGAACGTATCGACGACAACCATGCCAATGCTAAGGCCGCATGGCAAGCAATGGGCGAGCCGGAGTATCTCAATAAGACGCAGGTACGACAGTTGGAGGAGGCGTCTGGCCTAGTCGTCGAATCGCAGCCGTGGCACTACGAAGGGCGAACGGCTCATTTCGAGGTGGAAATGCCCCCGCACGCCGTCGCCGCACTGACGATTGAATTGTCCGAGCCGCGCACGCAGCGGAGCGGAGTAAGCGGCAGTCCCTAGCATCCGCTTACTCCGCTGCGTTGCGTGCGCGGCTCGGATTTGCATTCGTTGAACTCTCAATTCCAGCGGAACCAGCGCAAGGCCAATACGAAACTGACTACTGCCCAACTTGCCAGAATGGCCGTCTGTGGCCACAGTTGCAGCAAGGACGTTCCTTCCAACATGACAGCGCGCAAGGCATCGTTCAGCGGTGTCAGCGGCAATGCTTGGATGAATGGCTGCATCGACTCGGGGAAGCGCTCGGCAGAGAAGAAAATTCCCGACAAGACCCACATCGGCAGCATCACCAGGTTCATAAGTCCCGAAACCGCCTCCAGCGTTCGCGCTCGACTGGCCACTAACAAGCCAATGCCCGCGAACGCCAATGCTCCCAACAGAATCAGCACGACAAGTGCCAACATGCTACCCTGGATCACTACGCCGAACGCCAATCGTGCAAAAATCAAAAGAATGAGGATTTCTGGAATCATAAAAAGCAAACGGCTGAGCAGAATACCCATCAGGAAGTCGGTCTTCCGCATCGGCGTGGCCAGGAAGCGCTTGAGTACCTTGCGAATCCGCATGTCCACCGTGACGAAACCCACGCCCCACAGACCGCCGCCCATCAGGCTCATGCCCAACAAGCCCGGCACCAAAAAATCGATGTACCTCCCACCCGGTTCCTGCATCGTCTCGGTTCGGATGGGCAGCGGATCAGCTCGGCCAGCCGCCCGCTGAAGTGCATCGTCCACTTTGCTCTGGGCCAGTCGGCTCTCTTCGCGCGTCGGATCGAAAAGGTATTCGTACGCTCCGCCTGATGACAAGGGCGGCACGATCACCAGCGCTGTCTTTCCCGTTCTCAATCGTAGCCGGCACAAGTCTGGATCGTTGACCTGAACCTTGAACGTCTCGTCCTTGCTCAGAGACTCGCGGACGAAGCGCACATTGGTTTCTTCCGCGGAATCCTGCTGGACATCCACAACGATAAACTCGGCCGGTTTGTTACGGAAGGCGATGCCCAGAGCCACGACCATGAGGATGGGAAAGCCGTAGACCCAGAAAATCGCTTCCGGCTCGCGGTAGAACTCGCGCAGCCGGGCCAGCATCAATTGCGCCAGTGGCCAGTATCGCTTTGTCGAGGAAGTCGAGTAGGATTCGCGGTTCATGCAGAGGCTTCTCCGTCGCGCAGGTGCCGGCCGGTCAGTGTCACGAAAACGTCTTCGAGACTGGCATGGCGCGTGGTCAAATCGGCGAGCCGATGCCCCGTCTGCCGTAGGTGCTCCAACAACGCCGGCAAGGCGATGTGCGGCTCCGCCACCGACAGACAGAAGTGATCGGCATCCTTGCGAACCGAACGCACCCCAGGCAGGCTCGCCAGGGCCGCCGTCTCCAGCAATGGCTGCCCGTTGTCTTCGTCGAGAGTGAACTCAACGACATGCTCGCCGCCCAGCTCGGCGATGAGTTGGCGCGGTGTGCCCTCGGCGATGACCTTGCCGTGATCGACCACCGCCACACGGTCGCACAAGCGTTCGGCTTCGTCCATGTAGTGCGTGGTCAACAGCACGGTACGGCCCTGAGCGCGCAAGTCGCGGATCAAGTCCCATAGCTGGCGCCGCGACTGTGGGTCCAGGCCGGTGGTCGGCTCATCCAGAAGCAGCAAATCGGGATCGCCGACAAGGGCGCACGCCACGGCCAGACGTTGCCGCTGGCCGCCGGACAATTTGCCTACTCGTGCGGTAGCTTTTTCCTCCAGAGACACCCGCCGGATGACTTCGTCCGGCTCGAGACCTTGCTTGTAGAAGCTGCGAAAGAGCATGAGTGTTTCGTCTACTTGCAGCTTTTCGGACAGGCGCGTCTCTTGAAGCGAGATGCCGACGTGCTCTTTGATCGCGGCGTCATCGCGTCCCCAGCGCATGCCGAGCACTTCAACATCGCCGGCGGTCGGCTCGGATAATCCCTCGATAATCTCGATAGTTGTCGTTTTGCCTGCGCCGTTGGGGCCGAGCAGGCCGAAGCATTCGCCGGACTCAACAGTCAGATCCAGTCCGCGGACGGCTTCGACAGGCGGCTTGCCCTCGTAGCGCTTAACAAGATTGGTACAGCGGATGGCGGCGGTCATGAGAGTATCCTAGAGACTCGCAAACCAATGGAGAATGCACAATGCACAATGCAGAATGAAAAGACAAGGTCAGCAGTTCATTCTGCAATTTGCATTCTGCATTCTGCATTGGGAAAGGGTGGCCGGTGGGAGTCGAACCCACACATCTCCGGGTCACAGCCGGATCCCGCTGCCGCTTTGGGTTCGGCCACAGCGGAAGGTGAAGGAATCGAACCTTCTGGACCGCGTTAGCAGTGCGGTCTGCCACCCATCGGCTACCCTCCACAAGCGGAAGGAGAGGGAGTTGAACCCTCAAGGGCGTTTCGCCTCGCCCCGTTTCGAGCGGGGTGCCATCAGGCCAATTGGCTTGTCCTTCCGTTCCGCGGCACTAGCCTGCGGTCATAGACTAGACGCCAAGAGTAGGTGCGAGGTTCACTGTCCGAGCCGGAAGCGTAAGCGAAGGAGAACATCAGCATGCCCGATCGCGGTACATCAACCGTACTGAATCCACTTCGTTGGCTTCCCGAATTCTGGCAACTCGGTCGTCAGCGTCTGAAACCGCAAGCCCGGTTGTTGGGCCTCTCGCTGCTCATCGGTGTGATTGCAGGACTGGGCGCGCTCGTCTTCTATTTGGCCACGCGCACGGTTTTTCATGCCGCCCTGGAAATGATCGTCGGCTACCATCCGGGCGGTCCTCAAAACGAACCGCCGCTCATCATGCTGCCGCCCAGCCATACGCCGTTTCGCTGGTGGATGCTCCTCTTCATCCCGGCCCTTGGTGGATTGATCAGCGGTTTCCTTGTTTACACCTTCGCGCCGGAAGCAGAGGGCCACGGCACCGACTCGGCCATCGCGGCCTATCACTTCAAGGGCGGCGTAATTCCTCCGCTTGTACCGCTGGTGAAAATTCTCGCTAGCGCTATTACCCTCGGCACGGGCGGCTCCGGCGGCCGCGAGGGACCGATTGCGCAAATCGGCGCTGGCTTTGGCTCCTGGTTGGGCGGACTCTTGCGTCTCCGGCCCGCTGAACGGCGACTGTTGCTGGCCGCCGGCATGGGTGCCGGTATCGCCGCCATCTTCCGTGCGCCCTTGGCAGGCGCTCTTTTCGCCGCCGAAGTGCTGTACCGTTCGCCGGACTTCGAGTCCGAAGTGGTCATCCCCGCCGCCCTGGCTTGCATCACCGCCTACTGCACCTTCGGGATGGTTTTCAGTCATTGGACCGGCATCGGCTGGAAACCGTTGTTCGACATGCCCGAGTCACTGATGAAATCAACCGCCTTCACGGACCCTCTTCATCTTCTTCCCTATTTGCTGCTCGCGTTGTTCGTGGTCTTGTTGGCCATGCTATACACACGCAGCTTTTACGGCCTGACCGAGCTATTTCGCCGCATTCCGATTCGTCCACACTTCAAACCAGCCATCGGCGCTTTCCTGGCCGGAGTTGTGGCCCTGATTCTCTATTTTTCCCTGGGGCAAAGAAACCGCGCTCTCTCGGTTTTGTCCTTCGGTTACGGAATACTTCAAGATAGCCTGCATCGTTTACCCAGCGAAGCCGCCGACCTGTCGTTGGCGGTCTTGTTGATGTGCATTGCCGTGGGCAAGATCGTGACGACCGGATTGACCATCGGCAGCGGCGGCTCTGGCGGCGTGTTCGGGCCATCAATGGTCATCGGCGGCTGCGGCGGCGGTGCTCTGGGCATTCTGCTCAACTCCATTCTCCCGGCCGGCTATATGCCGCCGACGGCCAGCTTCGTCATCGTCGGCATGGCCGGTTTCTTCGCCGCCGCCGCCAAGACGCCGCTTTCCACTCTCGTCATGGTCAGCGAGCTGACCGGCAATTACAATCTGCTTTTACCAACTTTGTGGGTCTGTACCATCGCTTTTCTTCTCTCGGATGAACAATCGATCTACAGCTCCCAGGTACAGAGCCGTTCGCGTTCGCCGGCTCATCAAGGAGCTTATGTCCGCGAAGTGCTGACCGGCTTGCGCGTCGGTTCGTTCATCACACCGCTGCGCGAAGTGCCGTACTTGCATCCGGGCGACCGCGTCGCCGAGGTGATTGAACGCCTGAGCAATAGTCCGGTCCAATCGCTGCCGGTGATCGATTCGGAAGGCCGGCTTGTCGGTGTGGTGACGGTGGAGGAAGTGCTTTTGGCCTCGCAATCACCGCACCTGCGGGCGCTGCTCGTAGCGATGGATCTCATGCGCACGGTCGTGCCGCTTCTGCCGGACGATCCATTGGATCAGGCGATGGAGCAGTTCGCCGAAAGCGATTTGCTGGCCCTTCCAGTCGTTGAGAGCGCGGCAAGCAAGCGCGTGCTCGGCATTGTCAAACGCGCCGATCTGTCCAGCGCCTATCTGCGTCATGTTCAGGGTACGCAGCCTCCGACGATGGCTCCAAAGGTCGAACCCGTTACCGAAGTAACAACCCGTCTGCCCAGTTCAGGGAGGCAATAAAAAAATGCAAAGCCTCTTGCGGAAGGCCAGTCTGTTTGGGTAGAATTCTCTACATTGCGGGATTGGCCTAGCAGCTGGGCATCGCCTTCCCAAGGCGACTAGACGGGTGCAACTCCCGTATCCCGCTCTTCAACTCGATTCTTCCAGGAGGGAACTCGCATGGATACGCGCCGATGTCCTGCTTGCGGCGAGGATAAGCCTCTGGAGCTATTCCACATCAAGAAGCGGTACGCAGATCGAGTTATTTATAGCTCGTACTGCATTCCCTGCGGTCGGGAATACCGTCGAAATCACTATCGTCAAAATAAAGACTATTACCTCCGGAAAGAAGCAGAGCGCAAGCGCCGCATACTAGCAATGCTCCGGGAAGCCAAGACGCGTCCCTGTGCGGATTGTGGCATTCTGTTCGCTTGGTGGCAGATGGATTTTGACCATGTGAAAGGAACAAAACGCTTTGGTCTTGGGGGACGTGTTCCAGGAAACTGTTCGATCCGAAAAATAGAGGCCGAAATGGCCAAATGCGAAGTAGTATGCTCCACCTGTCACCGCAACCGTACTTACTTCAGATGGCTAGCCAAGAGATCGGCTAGTAAAGGACAAAACGACCTTCCAACTCCCTTCTTCCCGTTCTCCGTAATCGCCGGCAACGTACGAATCGATTGCCTCCACTACGGAGGCGGCCCGTCCGATTTCTCAGCTTCCTGACGCTCTTGCAGCGCGTTGAGAGCTTCGGCAGCGCCGGGTCCGCGCAACAACCACAACAGCACCACGAAATCGTACAAGGCATGCGTGACGACGATAACGAGCAAATTATGATCGGCGTATATCCACACGCAGCCAAGGTACGCGCCCATCAAGGTAGCGAGCACGACGTAGGTGAAGGTGATGGAGTGCATCAAGCCGAACAAGACGCTGACCGCGAGGATGCCGATCCAGGCATTGTTGAACCATCGGGTCGCTGCTGCTTGCAAAACCCCGCGGAAAAAAACTTCCTCGCCCAATCCTGCTAATGTGGATATGCCGAGTAGATCAATCCACGAACACGGCGCGAGTAGCGGGCGAATGACTTCTTCGCTGAATCGCTGGATGCGCTGGAGCGGCCCAATCGCCCAGCGCTGAAAAAGAAAGAAGAGAGCCACCAGAGGCACCACGGCGACGACGCCCCAGAGGACACCGCGCAGCGTCCAATCGAAGAAACGCAGCGGCGGTTGATCGATCATCCAGCCCAGCACCGAGGCCGCAACGAGCAGTCCACCCTCGACGAGGACGGCCAGCAACACGACGGTTTGCCGCCGTGCTTCCAGCTCCGACTCCGGCGATTCAGGGAATTCATCGGCCATGCCGGCACAACCCCGGAAGGCATCGGTTAGCGACCCTTCTGCGAAGCGTCGCTACCCGCTTTCTTATGTACGGTGTCGAGCGAAAGAAAGAGCGAGAATCGTTGACAATCAGCAGGAAGGCCCCGAAAATCAAGTATCTGCGTTTCATCCGCCGGGAGGAAACCCGATGCCGCCCCATCCACCTGATCCTCACATTGTCCATCCGCTGCCGGCCGCGCCCGTGTTTCTCGGTCGGGAAACCGAACTAGCGCAACTTCGCGCTTTCTGGGACAACGGTGGTCGCGGCGTGCTCTCGCTGGTGGGTCTCGGTGGCGCCGGCAAAACAGCTATCGCGGCGCGCTTTTTGTCCGACTTGCTTGGCGCTGGCCGGCCGGTAGGCGGGCTTTTCGTGTGGAGCTTCTATCAGGAACCCGACGCCGGGCTCTTTCTACGCGAGCTTGTCGATTACTTCGGCGAAACCTCCTATCCGGCGGCAGCGAAAGGGGCCGGCTTGCTCCATTTTCTCAGCGACGCCTTACAAGACGGCGGCCGCCATCTGCTGATCCTTGACGGCTTGGAGCGCGTGCAGCGACAGGCAAGTGACAGCTCTTACGGTCAGATCGAGGATCCTCTTCTCAAGGCTCTGCTGATCCGCATCGCCGAAGGGCTGGGACAAACGGCGCTACTGGCGACCAGCCGCTTTCCTCTTACGGATCTGAAACCTCTACAGAACGTCGGTTATCACCAAGTGGATGTCGGTGAACTAACTTTGCCGGCAGCATTGGCCCTGTTGCGGCGGCGCGGCGTCCACGGCGACGATGAGGCCCTGGCGGCACTCGTCGCCGCCTACGGCGCACATGCTCTGACGCTGGATCATCTCGGTAGTCTTATCGGCCAATTCCTCGACGGCGATCCGCAACGCGCTCCGGAAGCGCCGGAGCTGTCGGCCACCGTAGGCGACCGTCAGGCGCTGCGTCTGGGGCGACTGCTAACGGCCTACGAGAGGCACCTGCCGCCGGAGGAGCTGACGTTGCTGTGCCGCCTGTGCATGTTGCGCCGCAGTGTGGGTGAGGAGCAACTCCTTTCGCTGTTTCTCTGTTCGCCGCCCATCCGCGCCCACACCATCCGCGACTTGACCGAACTGAGCGCGCGCATGCTTCATGCCGTGTCGATCCGCGGAGTGAAGAAAGACAGCTTGCCTCGTCTCGTCCAGGATGTGCTGGAGCAAGCCTTATCGGCAGCGTCTTTGGCTGGTCCGGAAGAAGCATTCCGGCGTGAGGTATTGGCTGCGGTGGAACAGGCTCTCGATGAATTTCAGCGCGACGTGTACCAGGACGTGGAGGATCTGGCTCGCCATTATGCGCGTGCGGAATTGCCGTACACTACGGAGAAACATCCTCTACCCTCTGAAGATCGCAAGCGTCTTCGCTTGTTGTATGAGACGTATCGTAAGCTACGCGAACATCCTCTAATGCCCTTCAAGGAAAAGAAATCACTACTATCGGACGCCTTCGCGAACCTTGGTTGGGATAAGCCGTATCGCATCGCCGAAGATGTGGGGCCAGTAGATGTGCTGCGAGCCTTCCGATCTGCGGAACGGGCGCTGCGCTGGTTGGCGCTGAAGGACGAGGCGCTGTGGAGGGTTCATGAGATGTGCCGTCTGCATCGGCAAAAATGGGTGTTGGCCGGGCCGCTCGCCCGGCTCGATGCCGCTGGGCTGCATCAAGTGCTTGATTCGCTCGTGAGCCGCCATTTGGTGCTGCGCGAATCGGATGGCTCCTACACCGCCCATCCAGCCGTGCGCGACCACTTCGCTCGCCTTGGCAACGCCACGGAACGCGGACGCCATCACGAATTATTGCGACAACAGCTGATGAGCCTGGTTCACCAACCCGGCTTGGCCTATCCCTGCGACCGCGTCACACTCGATCTCGTCGAGGAAGCGATCCATCACGCCCTGGAGGCCGGACAGACCGCGGAGGCAATCGGGCTGTATGAAAAAACGCTCGGTGGTCTGCGGCACCTGGGCTGGAGGCTCGGCGAGATGGCGCGTGGATTGCGCATCCTGCGCGGCTTCGATCCCTGCCCGGATCGCTGGGCATTGGGCTGGTTTCTGCGTGCCCTGGGCGAATTTGAGGAAGCCCACCTCCACAATGATTTGCCGTACTTCCGCGCGGACATTCGGCTGTTGCAGGGACGGCTGCCGGAGGTGAAATACGAAGGTGAGGACACGCGCACGGCGACGGCGGAGTTTCTCATGGGCCGCACCAAAGAATCGCCGCCCTCCGTGCTTGGCTGCGCGGTGCCCCGAGCGCAAATTTTGCTCTATCTGGGTCGCTTGACGCAAAGCCGGCAGATCGCTCAGCTCGATCCGCTGTATCAGCACATGGGACACGAAGGCGAACGGGCGCGCGTTCAGCTGATCGCCGCCGAAGCGGCGCGGCGGCAGGCAGACATGGCGTCGTGCCAAGAGAATCTACAATCTGCGAGCGCCTGGATCTTGCATTCAGGTTCCGTGGAGCATCTATGTCTCTATCATCTCGTGAGAGCGCGAGCGGCTAGAGATCTCGAGGAAGGGGAAGTCGCCCAGCGCGCGGTCAACGAAGGATTGCACCTGGCCCGCATTCATGGTTTGGGGCTGTACCACATCGAATTGCTGTGTCTGCAAGGTGAGATCAGCTTGGCGCGCGGGGATGCTCCTTCCGCTGAGCGGCTGGCCCGCGAAGCACTCTGGCGAGCTACGGCCGTCGATTGCCAATTTGCTTGGGGCGAAGCCGAGGCCCGTCAGCTTCTCGACAAAGCGCGGGCCATGCAGCAACACCTCTGATGAGTTTTGATGCTCCAATTCGGGAAGCGCATCGTGAAAAAAAGGTCCGATTTTTCCTTCAAGAGCTTGACTTCTCGTTCTAATGATCTGTAGTTCTAGTCTGACAGGATATGTTTACATTCAGGCTCGATTCCAAGAGTGGCGTACCGATTTACCGGCAGATCGTGGACCAGGTCCGGCACGGAATCGCCTCAGGCCGGCTGCATCCCCGCGAACAGCTTCCGACCGTGCGCACCTTGGCGGTCGAGCTGGCGGTCAACCCGAACACGGTTGTTAAGGCGTATTCCCTGCTGAAAAAGCAGGAGATCTTAGTCGGCGTTCGCGGCTTTGGTACCTTTGTCGCACGGGCTCCAAAGGCCAGCCCATCGTCCGGCGAGCGAGAGGCAAAGCTGCTCAGCCTTTGTGCCGAATTCCTCGGCCGAGTCGCCTACCACGACTTCGCTGCCGAGGACGTGCTGCGAGCTCTTCAGAAACTCAATACCCGGAGGCCGTCCTGATGAGTGGCACACTCGACCCCGAACTACACCTGGATGGCAGCGCTCCGATCCATCGCCAAATCATCGAGCAATTGAGCCAGCTGATCCGTGCCGGCACACTGACGCCCGGCGAGGAGCTACCCAGCGTGCGCGCGATGGCGGTGGGACTAGCGATTAACCCCGATACGGTAGAAGAGGCATTTGTCGAGCTGGAAAAGACTGGCTTCGTGACCCGCAGTGAAGGGACCGGCGTGCTGGTTGCTCCGCGCGAGTCCTGGAGCGAGCAGCAGCCGTCTGAGTTGGAGAAACTTTGCGCCGATTTTCTGAGGCAAGCGTCGTGCAGCGGTTATTCAGCCGATGAAGTGCTGCGAACGCTGCACGCCCTGGTAGAAAAGAGGATGCCATGACGAAGAACAAGTTGGACACCGAAGTCGCTCTGGAAAAGGAACATGCCGCGCGCGAGCTAAAGCGAGCCGCCACGTACATGCTCAACGTAGTCCTCGCGCTCGTCGTTGGGGCGCTGGCCGCGCTCCCGCAGGCGATCCTCAACGACTTCAACCCTTGGATCACGGCTGCGGGCGTCTTGGGCGTCCTGGGCTGTTTGCTCGGCTTCCGCGTCGCGCTGCAATGGGACCGGGCCGTCGTCCTGCGCTTGGGCCGCTTCCACGCGCTCAAGGGGCCGGGAGCTTTCGGGATGATTCCGTTTCTGGACTCAGTGGCCCGCTACGTCGATATGCGCATCCGCGCCACGGAGTTCTTCTCTGAGGACACGCGGACGCGCGACACGGTGCCGGTGCGCGTCGATGCCATCTGTTTCTGGATGGCCTGGGACGCCAAGAAAGCGGTGTGCGAGGTGGACAACTACTACCGCGCCATTGCCCTCTCCACGCAGACGGCCCTGCGCGACACGATCGGCACACACACGCTGGAACAGATGCTCACCCAGCGCGAGGCGCTGGGCAAGGCGTTGCAGGAAACGCTTGATCGAAAAACTAACCCGTGGGGCATCACTGTGCAATCGGTCGAAATCCGCGACGTGACGATCCCGGAGAACCTGCAAAATGCCATGAGCAAACAGGCCCAGGCCGAGCGCGAGCGCCAGGCCCGCATCATCCTGGGAACGGCCGAAACCGAAATCGCGTCGAAGTTCGTCGAGGCCGCTCTGCCGTATCAGAACAACCCCGTCGCCGTCCACTTGCGAGCGATGAACATGCTTTACGAAGGGTTGAAGGAAAAAGGCTCGATCATCATCGTACCATCGTCGGCCGTCGAAACCATGAACCTCGGAGCCATCGGCGGCGTGGCCGCCTTGGGCCAGGGAAGTAAGGATAGCGTCAACCACATGCCGGCCGGTCGTCCGGCGTGAAACCCGAGGACTCAGCGGAAGCATTGCTTCCTGGCACACGCGCTTGCACGAAGGCCAATGCTTCCTCGATGGAGTCCACGCCGATAACCAGCAGATCGCCGGGACGCAAATCGGCCAGCGCCGTCTCGATGGCGGTCAACTCGCCCTGAGTTGTGCTGATTTCGGGATGACGTTGGCCATCAGCGATTCCTCGCCGCAGCATAGCAGTCAACTCGTCCTCCCCGCGATATAGAAGAACGCGATCAAAACTATCGCCGATGG
>Ga0070739_10005340_pt1 | contig 14687 bp, 11 predicted proteins | sample Coa_R1_7_FD_66445 | JGI IMG/M metagenome (GOLD analysis project Ga0070739, IMG submission 66445) | Surface soil microbial communities from Centralia Pennsylvania, which are recovering from an underground coalmine fire - Coalmine... | ecosystem: Environmental > Terrestrial > Soil > Unclassified ... | reverse complement strand
GTTCGGAGGCCAGACGGCGATCAACCTCGTCCATGCGCTGACCGAGCAGGGAGTTCGCATCCTTGGTACGCCGCCGGATTCGATCGACGCCGCGGAGGATCGCGCGAGATCATCGGCCATTTTGCGGCGGGAGGGTATTCCATCGCCGCGCTGGGTCTCGATCGATCGCTGGGAGGATCTCTCGGGCGCGGTTGCGACCGTCGGCTTCCCGGCGCTGCTGCGGCCGTCATACGTCCTCTCGGGGCGGGGAATGGTGATCGTCCGCACGCCCGAGGAGGTCGAGCGCTATCTAGCGGCGCACGGTCATCAATCGCTCGACAAGCCGCTGCTGGTCGATCACTTTCTGGAAGGCGCGGTCGAGCTGGATGTCGACGCTGTCTCGGACGGGGAGGAGATCGTCAGCGTCGTCATGGAACAGATCGAGGAGTGCGGCGTGCATTCGGGGGATAGCTGCGAGGTTTACCCGACGCAGACGATCGCGCCGCACGTGCTGGAGACGGTCGAGCGGTACACGGGTGAGCTGGCGCGGGCCTTCGGGATCGTCGGTCTGATGAACGTGCAGTATGCGATAGAGGGCGATGCCGTGTACGTTCTGGAGGTCAATCCGCGGGCGAGCCGGTCGGTGCCGTTTGCCAGCAAGGCCAGCGGGATCCCGCTGACCAGCCTGGCGATCCAGGTCATTCTGGGGCGCAAGCTGCGCGATCTCGCGGTGCCGGCGCCGCGAACCGATCACGTGTCGGTCAAGAGCGTGGTGTTTCCGTTCCGCGTCTTTCCCGACCTGACGCCGGTTGCCGGACCGGAGATGCAGAGCACCGGGGAGTCTATGGGGATCGGCCGCGACTTCCCGACTGCCTACTGGAAGGCGCGGCTGGGTGGGGGCTGGAAAGAACTTCCGTTCGGCCGGCCGGTGTATGTCGCGCCGGGGAGTGAGAGCCCGGAATTGTGCGATGCGCTGGCCGCGGCCGGCTGCCGGATCGTTGAGGGGGCGCCGGGATCGATCGACGCGGGCGAGGTATCGCTGACGATCGTGCTGGGTCGATCACAGGAGGAGATTGGGCTGCTGCAACGTTGCGTGACGGTCGGGACGCCGGCAGTTACGACGGCCGGGGCGGTGCGAGGACTGGTACGCGCATTAAGCGCTCGACCGTGTGACGAGGTGATTGCGCACGCGGCAGGGCCTGTCCTTGGTGCGGTCAAGAACGTCGGCGGCATCGGGACGGCGCGCGAGATAGGCGTCCACGGCCTCGCGAATGATCAGGGCCAGTGACTTGTTCTCACGGCGTGCACGTTCATCGAGCCTCGCCCGCTGTTCTTCGGTCAAGTAGATCTGCGTTCTGGTCGATGGCATATACAGCGCAGAATACAGCACCGGAACGTATCCTCCCGGCTTGTCGAAGAGGCGGAGGGTCCGTAACCTGGTAACGGAAGGATCTTCGGGTGACGCAAGGCGGTCGGGGGCCGTCCAGGTCGCGCGACGATGTCGCGCTGGTGGCGGCCGAGGAGACAATTGACCAGAGCCGGAAGGCGTTTCGTACTGTCGTCGAGCGAACCGCGCCGTGGTTAGTGGAGATCGGCAGCTGGGTTTTCACCGGGCTGATCGCATTCATCCTGGTGGCTATCGTCCCGCTCATTACCATCGCGTCGGTCGATCGAGCCACGATGATTGCGACCGTCGCGCTTGCTCTCGCGCTGCCGCTCGATCTTGCCGGGCTGGTCCAGGATATGCGGCTGGTCCAGGATATGGGGCGGGTCAGGTTTGACGAAGAGTGGTTCCGGGCGTTGAAGGAAGCGGGCCTTCCGGTCGAAACGAGCCCATCGACGTCGCCGATCGGCGGAGCAACGGCGGCGCAGCGGACGCGGATCGTTCTGCTCTATTCCCTTGTGATCCTGGTGATGAGCGTTCTGCTCATCCTGACGGGCGTGACGGCGGCGCCCTGGCACGTCGCCTGGTGGATCGCTGTCGCGTTTCTGGCGATGGCCGCGATCAGTGTGGGAATCGTGGTCACGGCGTTCACCACTCTTGGACCTCCCGAGACCCCTGAGCAGAAGGAGAGATACCGGCGTTACTGGGAGGCGATGGTGAGGCAGGCGGAAGAGCGAGCGGGCAGTGATAATCAGTAGACGAACGGTATGAGGCGCCACGTTCGGCGCGAGTAGTCGCGGTAATTGGCACCGAACGTATCGCGAAGTAAACGTTCCTCGGCCGCAATCCGGTTCCGATATGCCCGAAGCAGGATGAAACCGACGACAGCGGCAACGATGCCGTTGCCGGCCGCCAACGGGGCGCCAATCCAGACCATCATGGTGCCGAGATAGCCGGGATGACGCACCAGGCGATACGGACCGGCCTGAATGACGCGTTGCTCCGCGTCGACCCGTAAGGTGCGGGTATACGAAGAGCCCAGGGCGCGGTTGGCCCACGCCCGAAGGAGCAGGCCGGCGATCATGGTCGATCTGCGCTCGCGAATCTTCCCCTACCGCAATCGAGGTTAGTGCGTGGTCTCCCAGGTGAGCCGGCAGTGCCGTTGGTCGGGCGCTGCGGATGCCGCGCTCGAGGTATTGGCGATGGTTAGCGAGCTTGACCGGCCGGCGATCGTGGCCCGCTCGGCTCGGCCGAAGTAGGCATCGAGAGCCTGCGCGGTCGCGGCGTCCGGCGGCGGACCGTCCCGCACGCTGTCGACATGGACGATCACACCCGGCTGGTTCAGTCCTACCTGTTCGAGGTGCTCGCCGAACGATTTGACGGCCGGATCATTCTGGGCCAGCTCCAGCACCCAGCTCTTGGCAATGTCGCCCGCGAACGGCGCGGACTTGAGATCCTCCATCCACGCGCGATCCATTGTCAGTTCCGACCGGGAAACCGTTCCAGCCGGCGTCACCGAAAACGTCAGGTCGATGAAGTCCTGGAAGCCGCCCGGCTTGCAGCGGATGAGCCGGCCGTCCTTCTCCCCCTCGCTCCCGGTTTCCGTGATGTGGAACCACTGGAAGAAGCCGCTCCTCTGCAGATCGTCCCAGCGGATTTGCGGCGTAGTTGAGTCCGCGGGTTTCGATCGGCGCCGGAGGAGATCGAGGATCGATCGCACGGTCTACGGGTTGATGCGCAACTGAGTCGACGCCGACTCGGTGGTGCCGTTGATCGTCAGACTTCCGCGGATGGTATAAGTGACGGGCGTTTTTGTCGTGATGGTTGCGGCGGTCGAGGCGTTGATCTCGCTGCCCGCGCTGACGCTGATGGTCTGGCCGTCGGGCTCTTTCCATGGATCGGTCCCGACGACTTTCCCGTTCCGGATGTACGAGACTTTCCAGGCGCCCGTCGAGTACGTCATCGCGCGAGTCGTTTTCACATAGAAGACGACGTAGAACTTGGTCCCGCTGGTTACGCTGGGGATGCTGGCGGCTCCCCAGCTCCAATTGCCTCGCTTGGTTAACTGCACACGAACGGATAGGACGGAAAACGGAGCCGAGCCGCCGTTGGTCGAGCTGCCGCTCGATCCGGTGATCGTCAGGACCAGCGTGGTCGATGCCACGGGCCTGCTACCGGGATTGCCCGAATCATAGAGGTAGGCACAGACGCGATATTTCCCTGCCGGACTCCGCGTTCCCCAGACCGACGACACGCGATACGAACCTGACTTCGGCTGCCCGGGGCCGAGCTGCACCTGTTTTCCGGTGAGCGGCCCCGCCGAGTGATAGCCGAGGCTCTGCTGCTGGCGTTCGGTGAGGTGAAGCTCGGCCGTCCACGTTTTGCCGCACGGCGCTGTGCCCGAATGCGCGAAATCGACGACGATCGAGTTAATGCCGTCGTAGGTACCGCTCATCGTGACCTTGAAGCCATGCCCGCTGGGAACCGCCGAGAGATGGATCGAGGCGAGCGGTACGATCTGGGCCGCGCGAGCGCCGCCCGGGACCGCGGCGAGCGCAGCAAGGAGAGCGAACGCCATCAAAGCCGGGACAATTCGATCGCCCGTTTTCTCTACCGCCGGCGCCACCATCGCGTTCCCCTCCATATGCTTCCATGTCATCTTTTTCGCACTCAGAGTATGACGGGAGATGCGTGAAGTCAAATACAAATGTGGGTCAGTAGCGTCAATGAGCCACGCTCATGCGTCTGCCTTGTCGAGCCCCAGCGGAATATCCAGGCTGAGGTGGTGTCGCACGGGAGATAGTGGAAACGCCGGCCGCCGGCCCCGGGAAGCGATCGGGGCCGGCGGCCGATCTGTCCCAGCGCGGCCCCACAAGCTCGCTGCTGTTTAGACGGTTGGTCTGATGTTGTGGTTGACGCGGAACAGATTGGTGGGGTCGTAGCGATTTTTGAGAGCGACCAGCCGGTCGTAGGTCTTGGCGCCATAGGCCTCTCGCACCCGATCCTCCCCTTCGCCCATGCCCATGAAGTTCACGTACACGCCGTGTGATAGTGGGAGCATGGAGGCGTAGAAGTCGCGCGACCACGCGATGTGCCGATCGTCCTCGCCGGCATCGGTCCAGGCCGCGCCCATCGTGACTGCGAACGCGGCATTTCGGTACGCGTAGGCGGTTGCGTCCGCGTCAACCCGACTGACGGCGCCGCCGTAGTGCTGGAGCGTGGTCAACGAGAGTGGCGAGCTCATCCGCGCCGAGTGCTCGACCAGCGCGTCGATAGCGTCGTCACCCAGCTCGTCCAGGTACACCGACTTCACGTAGTAGCGCAGTCCGGGCGGGAGGATCGGGTCGAGCAGCGCCTGGTGGATCTGGTACGGCATTGGTCCGATGAGGTCGGCGCCGGGCGGGCCAAACTCTTTGATCGGCTGGACGGCTCGCATCCCCTGCGCGGTGTCACCCGCGTAGCAGGTGCCGACTGCGACCAGCGGAACGCCGTGCATGCTTTTGGGCAAGAACGGGGCCGGCGGCCCGACGAGAAAGGCGACGAGCGTTGTCAACTCGCCCGGAACCGATTCGAGGTAGCGACGGTAGAAACGAAGGAGATCCGCGGCCCGATCGGCCGGCCAGAATGCCAGACCGCCTACGACGGTGTCGACCGGGTGCAGCCGAAACGTAAAGGACGTGGCGATGCCGAAATTCCCGCCGCCGCCGCAAACGCCCCAGAAGAGGTCCGCGTGCTCGTCGGCGCTGCAGCGCACGAAACGCCCGTCCGCGGTGACCAGATCGACGGCGAGGAGGTTATCCACCGTCAGGCCGAGCTTGCGGCATAGCCAACCGATCCCCCCGCCGAGAGTCAGGCCGGCAATACCCGTAGTCGTGATGTGCCCGCCGGTCACGGCCAGACCGAATGGCTGGCACTCGTGGTCGAGATCCCCCCACGTCGCTCCGCCCTGGACTCGCGCGGTGCGCGCTTCCGGGTCGATCAAGATGCCCTTCATGGGCGACAGGTCGATAAGGATCCCGTCGTCGCAGGCGGCGAGCCCCGCCCAGTTATGCCCCCCGCCGCGTACGGCGACCAGAAGCCCCCTCTCGCGGGCGACCTTGACGGCGGCCAGGACGTCAGCGACGCCGCTGCACCGCACAATCAGGGCCGGCCGTTTGTCGATCATGCCGTTCCAGATCTTTCTGGCGGCCTCGTACCCGTTGTCGCCCGGCTCCAGAACATCGCCGCGCACTGCCGCGCGGAGCTCTTCGAGCGCGGACCGATCGGCCGTTGGAAGTACGGCCGACGCCTTCCGCTCGGACATCGTCATCTCCTTTCGCTAGACAATTGAGGTGTCTGCAGTATACGGTGTCACCGGGGGGCGACGTGTCCCGTACGGGACACGTCGCCCGCTGCTCAGCGCCGTACTTCGTAGACGGCTGTGAATGGGTCTTCGAGGGGCAAGCGGCGAAATCGTCCGAAGCCCGCTTGCTGGGCCAGTTCCTCGGCCTTGTGCTGTCCCATGCAGGTGCCGATCCCGACTCCCCCCTCCGCCAGGGAACTCGTCATGCAGTACAGCGTGCTGGCGCTGTAGGTGAACTTGGCCAGGTTGATCGGATTGGCGAGATTCTCCGCCAGATCGCCCGAAACGTTGAACTCGGTCCAGAGCAGAGCGCCGTCCGGTGTCAGTGCTGTGCGGATGGCCGTCAGCGCGCCCACCGGGTCTACCATGTCATGGACCGTGTCGAACACGGTGATCAGATCGTACTGACCCGGGATGCCGAGAGCCACGTCGCGCTGCTCGAAATGTACGTGTCCGTCGACACCGGCCTCGGCGGCCCGGGATCGCGCGTTCCGAACTGCCAGTTCGTAGTTGTCGTAGCCGACGAAGCTCGAGCGCGGATACTCCCGCGCCAGGATGAGGATCGCCTGGCCGTTGCCGCTCCCGACGTCGGCCACCCGCGCGCCCGCCCGCAGCGTCGCGTCCAGACCCTCGACACCCGCGATCCAGTCCTGGATCAGATGATTGAGGAATTGGGCCCGGGTGAAGCGCTCAAAGCCGCGCCAGAACTCCTCTCCGTACTCACTCTGAGGAACGCCTTTCCCTATCTTGAAGGCGTCCGCGACCTTATCGGTGTTGCGGTACCACGTAGGCAGCATCTCGAAGAGACCGCTAAAGTAGGCCGGGCTGTCCGGATTGGCAAGGCAGAAGGCCTGCTCCGGTGGCAAGGTGAACCGCTCGGCGCCGGGATCGTACTCGACGTAGCCGGAACAGGCCATGGCCGAAAGCCACTCCCTGATATACCGTGCCGACTGGCCGGTCCGCGCCGCCAGTTCCTCGGCGGTCACCGCGCCTGCCCCATCGAGGGCGGTAAAGAGGCCGTTGCGGTCTCCGATGTAGATCAGCGCGCTCGCCATCGCTGCGTTATAGTCGCCCAAGAGTGAGCCCACGACGCCGTGCAGCCGGTCGACGTCGATTGTCGTTGCAGTATCCGTCGTCATTGTCATTGCTCCTTCGATCTGGTTTCGCACTATAGCCGAGTTACCGACGTACGCCCGTTGACCCTCCTTTCGTTCCTTTGCAACGTCGTACCTGCAGTCTGCTCCGGTCTCGAGCGCCGGACCACGAGCAACCGGAACAAGTAGGCACACGTTGGTCACACGTTTGGGGCGCCCGGGTGGTATCATCCTGTCAACCCCACCAACGTGGGCTGCGGGGCGCGGAGTGCGCGACGGGAGCGTCTATGGCTACCAGCAGGCCGGCCATCTTCGGCGAAATTTTGCAGCGCCTCCGCCTGGCGGCAGGGCTGACTCAGGAAGAGCTGGCGGAACGGGCGAGGCTGAGCGCTCGGGCGATCAGCGATCTGGAACGAGGTGCCAAGACCCGGCCGCACCTTGCCACCGTCCGTCAGTTGTCGGAAGCTCTGGGGTTAACCGACGCGGAGCGAGCCGAGCTACAACGGGCGGCTCGCGGCCAGGGGCCGGCCTCGCCCGACAACGCGCTGCGCGCGGCGTCGGGCGTGCATACCTTTCTGATCGCCGACGTGCGAGGCTACACGCAATTCACGCTCGATCACGGAGATGAGGCGGCGGCTGGTCTGGCGACGCAGTTCGCTCATCTCGTAGAGGAAACGGTGGGGTCCTGGGATGGCCGGGTGGTAGAGCTCCGTGGTGATGAGGCGCTGGCGATCTTCTCCTCGCCCCGTCAGGCTCTGCGCGCGGCTGTGGATATCCAGGCGCGTCTCGCGCAGTACGGTGAGACGTTTCCGCTGGGAGTCGGCATCGGGCTGGATTCCGGCGAGGCAGTCCCAGTTGGGGCAGGCTATCGTGGTACCGCTCTCAACCTGGCAGCCCGGCTGTGTAGTGTTGCCGACGCGGGGGAGGTGCTGGCAAGCGAGGGGGTGATTCACCTCGCTCGTAAAGTCGATGGTCTGGCATACGCCGAACGGGAACCGGTAGCACTCAAGGGATTTGGCGAGCGGGTCAAGGTCACCAGCGTGGGCCAATCACCCGCCGCCCCGTCTTCGGGACCCGATATGCCGGCACTCGATGTCGAGCAGGTCTTGCCGGTCGGCGGCTTCCTCGGGTCGCTTCCCTCCGGGTCCCTCGTCGCTCGCGGCGATGAGCTGGGCATGCTGCTGCACGCACTGGAGGTAGTTGAGAGCGGTCAAGGGCAGCTTGTTCTCCTGGCCGGCGAGGCCGGGATCGGCAAGACGCGTCTGGCCCAGGAGGCCACGCTGGTTGCCAACGGTCGGGGATTCCTGGTGGCTGCTGGCCGGTGCTACGAGCCACAGCAATCGGTGCCGTACTATCCGTTTCTGGATGCGCTAGGTATGGCCTTCGCCGCGGCGCCGGCGGCAGTCCGCGAGCAGGCGTTCCACCGCTGGCCGTATCTGGCCCGGCTGCTGCCTGACCAGCTCGGCTCGACCGCCACGCCTTCGTCTGATAGTCCTGAGGAGCAGGAGCGCCTCTTCCGGGCGATCTCCGCTTTCCTGCTCGTGCTGGCCGGTCACCGGCCGGTCGCGCTCTTGCTAGACGACCTGCACTGGGCCGACAGCGCCAGCCTGCAGTTACTCCAACACCTCGCCCGTCAGACGCGTGCCGGCCGTGTCATCCTGCTGGGAACGTACCGAGATGTGGAGGTGCACCCCGAGCATCCCCTGGAGGCAACGTTACGCGATCTGAATCGGGAGCAGCTTCTGAACCGGATAGCGCTCAAGCGGCTGCGAGAGGAGGAGACATTCGCATTAATCACCCAGACGATGGGGCAGGTTGAGGAGGGCTCGGAACTGGTTGCGCTGGTCCACCGTCACACCGACGGCAACCCGTTTTTCACCGGGCAAGTTCTTCAGGTCCTGATCGAGAACGGCAGCATTATACGGCAGGGTGGGCGCTGGGTGCAACGGGCGATTCAGGAGATCGAGGTGCCGGAGAGCGTGCGTTCGGTGATTGCCCAACGGGTCGCCCGGTTGCATCCCGGCGCGCAGGAGGTGCTGCAAGAAGCGAGCGTACTCGGCCCGTCTTTCGGTATCGACGATCTGCTCGAAATGAAATCGCCCGACCAGAATGGGGACGAGCTGGAGGAGGCAGTCGACAGCACGCTCGCCGCGGCGGCATCGATCGGCCTGGTTCGCGCTACCGGCCGCGACCGGTACGACTTCGACCACGCCCTCACCCAGCAGACGCTGTATTCGGCATTGTCGCCACGACGACGACGCCGTTTGCACCGCGCGGCCGGGTCCGCAATGGAGAATCTCCCGGAGCGCGTGCGGAGGCAGCGTGCCGCGGAGCTGGCCTGGCACTTTCTTCAAGGAGACAACGAAGCGAAGGCCATTCAGTACTCCATTCTCGCCGGAGACCAGGCGGAATCGGTCTTCGCCCATGCCGAAGCCGAACGGCACTACCGCATGGCTCTTGAGTTGACCGAGGAGACGGACGACCGTCGTCAGCGAACGGAAAGCCTGGAGAAACTCGGGGCAGTCCTCAAGATCGCCGGGCGGTACGAGGAAGCGCTGGAGCTGCTGGAGCGAGCGTCACGCATGCATCAGGAAGATCGCGATCGCGCGGGTCAGGGTCGGGTTGAAGCCCAGATCGGTCTCCTGTGTGCCCTGACTGGAGCGGCCGACAAGGGAATAGACCGTCTCCAGCCGCTTGCCGGCCTGCTGGAACCGATGGGGGCGTCACGAAGCCTGGCGCTCGTGTACGCCGCGCTGGTTCGCCTTTTCGATCGTGCCGGGCGGCAAGGCGAGCAATTGGAGGCCAGCGGGCGCCTCTTAGACTTGGCACGTGGTCTGGAAGATGACCGTCTGCTGGCCGAGGCGGAGTTACACCAAGGTGTCTCGCTCATGCACCTTGGCCACTACGACGAGGCTCTCCAATTACTGGAATCGGCAATCCCACGCGCCGAGAGCGTCGGCGACTTGCCCACCGTCTGCACCGCGCTCGGTTTTTCCGCGCTGGCACACCACGGGCGCCACGAGGAGGCGCAGGCTCGACGCAACCACGAGAGGGCAGTCGAGGTTGCCGAACGTCTGGGCGACCCGCGCGAGATTTCGCACCGGGCGGTCGAGGCGGCCTACTTTACTTTCCTGGTCGGTGACTGGGTCCGATCGCGGGAGTACGCCGAGCGCGCGGTTGCCAGCGCCCTCGAACTGGACAACCTCCGTGCCTTCCTCCAGCCGCTCTACACCCTCGGCGAGCTCTCCCTCTACACGGGAGCCTGGGAGGACGCCGCCAAATATCTCGCCGAGTGCGTGACGATCGCGGAGCATCTCCAACTCACCGACCATCTGCGCGATGTTCAGTCGCTCCTGTCGGAGAAGGACCTGCTCGAGGGCCACGCCGAAGCTGCTCTCGAACGCCTTCGCCCTCTGACCGGTACCCCCGGCTCGCAGGCGCACCTGACCTTCCTCCTCAGTCTCGCTGCAGCCCGTCTCGAAGTCGGTGACCTCAACGCCGCCGAGGAAACGATCGCCCGGGCGGTCGCCGACGCCACGCGTCAGCGACTTCCCATCGGTCTGGTCGATGCGACCCGCATCCAGGGGGCGATCGCCGCGCGACGTGGCATGTGGGAAGATGCCGAGCGGCATCTGCACCGCGCCATCCAACTCGCGCACGATATTTCCTATCGATGGGGCGAGGCGCGGGCGCTGTACGAGTACGGCCTGGCGCTGTCACGGCAGGGGCAGAGCACCCGGGCCGCGAATCAGTTGCGGGCCGCCGCTGCCATCTTCAAGACGCTCGGTGCGGAGCCATACAGCGCCAGATGCGACCGCGCCTCCGCGGCAGTGGGGCAATAGAACTACGCCCCTTCTGCAACCTCGGTGATCTCGTCGGCAAGGTGGCCGTGCGCCTCCCGGTGTACTGCCTCAGCCGCTTCCTTGCTGGGCGCCTCAACCAGACAGTACACCTTGCCACTGACCGTGTCGTACCAATAACGTAGATACTTCACGCCGTGCTTGTCCTGCGCGGCGACATCGAGCCGGTGCGCCTCCTGAATGGCCTCTTTCGTCAGGCCCTCAATCTTCTGATGGACGTCGAGGTAGAGCGGCATGCGACTATTCTCCCTTGCGGCCCTCGTCTACGATGCAGAGTAGTACCGCTACAAATAAAAGTCAAGCTGAGTGGTTGTCTCTCTTGGATCCAGATTGACCACCCGCTGAAACAGACCTACAATCGAATCCTGAGTGGCCTGCGGCATGCCGGACCGCGTTTTTCGACCGGAGGGATGACCATGGAAACGCCGGTAGAAGGCAAGACGTACGGCCCGATCCTCGCTGTTCCGCGGCTGCAGCAGGGTGTTCTCACCCTGCCGGCTATTGCCACCGCGACGATGGCCAACATCGCGCCAGCGATGAGCTTTTACTTTTCGTTCGCTCTTATCGCCGGGGCCGCAGGCGTCGGCGGGCCGCTGATCATCATCCTGGCGATGATCGCGATCGCGCTGCTGGGCAATACCCTCTCGGAGTTCGTGCGCGTCATTCCATCGACCGGTTCGTTCATCACCTTCATCGGCAAGGGGCTTGGTCCGGTGATGGCCATCATCACCGCGATCGTCATCGGCATGGGCTATATCCTGGCGATGGCGTCGGTGATTGACATCTCCGGCGGCTGGACGCAAATCATCATCCAGCATTACCTGCACACCAACATTCCCTGGCAGCCGCTGACGCTGGTCCTGACGCTGCTGGTCTTCTATCTCATGGTGCGCGGTATCCAGCTCTCGACCGCCTGGGCCGGAGTCTTCTTCGCCCTGGAGATGGCGGTGCTGGTGATTGTATCCGTCATCGTCCTGGCCACCAATCACGCCCACCTTTCCGGCGCGCCGTTCAATCCGGGGAGCATCCTGGGCGGTGTCAACGGGCTTGGCCTGGCGTTCCCGATCGCGGTGTACATGTTCATCGGGTGGGAGAACTCGGCCGGGCTGGCAGAGGAAACGAACGATCCCCGGTCCAACGTGCCGAAGGCAGTGTATGCCAGCATCGCACTGATGGGGGCGAGCTATATCCTGTTCTCCTACGCGACCGTGATTTCCTTCCACGACAATGTCAAGGGCATGTCGAGCGCGCTGGTGCCGTTCATCAATGCCGCGCAGGCGGCGGGCGGATTCCTGGCGCTCCTGGCGTACATTGCCGGCTTTACCTCCACGATGGGGGCGATGATCGCCGGATCGAACTCGCAGTCACGGTTGATCTTCAATGCGGCGCGAGAGGGGCTCCTGCCGCGGCAGCTCGCTCAGGTAACGAGCACCGCGCGGACGCCCTGGGCCAGCTTCGCGCTCTTCCTCGGCTTCGGCCTGGCGGTGGTTTACATCTTCGGCTGGACGGTCGAGCCGGTGACGTTCTTCGGCGACATCTCGACGCTCGGCACGATCCTGGTGGCGCTGGTGTACCTGGTGACGAATATCGCCCTCCCGGTGTACTATCAGCGCAATCATCCCGACCTGTTCAACCCGATCCGGCACATCATCCTGCCGGTGCTCGGCGTGCTGGCGATCGGGTTCCCGTTGTGGGGACTGGTGCAGCCCAACCAGCCATCGCCGTTCAACTACTTCCCGTGGATCGCACTCGGGATCATCGTGGTGGCGATCCTCTACGCGCTGATCCTCAACCGGCGCGATCCGACCCTGGGTGACCGCGTTGGGTCCATCGTTGCGGACAGGGAGATCGAAGAGCCCGAGCCGCAGCGGTCGACAGCGCAGAGCACACCGCAGCCGGCCGAGTAGACTGGAGCCGTATGGGATGTAGAAACGGCTGCGCGCTTGGTTGTTTGGGTATTCTGGTTGCGGTCGTTACCGCAAATCCGTTGATCGGGATCGTCATCGTCGTCGGCGGCTGGCTGCTCGATCGCATGTTCGGGCGGAAGCGTTGATTTAATTTCCGCAAGATCGGTCAAGCACGATGCCGGGAAACCGGGTATCGTGCTGCCATGAGGATTGAAGAGAAGCGCGATCGGCTCGGCGAATTCATCCGCCTGATTGCCGGGAGCCTCGACGAGGAGGTTGGCCGGGCATCTATCGCCGGGCGGGGCAACATCAGCCGGTACCACTTCGATCGCCTCGTATCGGCTGCGATGGGCGAGTCGGCGGGAGCGTTCCGCCGACGTCTGCTTCTCGAACGGGCGGCGTGGTGGTTGCGAGCGCCGGGCGCGCGGGTCACGGATTTCGCGTTTGATTCCGGCTACGATTCGGTCGAGGGTTTCACGCGTGCCTTCACGCAGGCGTTCAGTGTCAGCCCGTCGCGCTACCGCCGATCGAACGCCGGTTTCCGCCTTCCGGCGCCGAACGGCGTCCATTTTCACCCGCCCGGAGGCATTGGCATCCCGGGCAACGATGAAAGGAGCGTTTCCATGGATTTCGTCGATCGTCTCGTCGGCCACGATGTCTGGTTCACCAATCGTTTGCTCGATCGTGCCGGTGACCTTCCGCCCGATGCGCTCGACCGGCCGGTCCTGGCCGATTCGCCGCGCCTGTTTGGTGATGGCCCGATAACGCTTCGTGCGTTACTGAACGCGATGGTGGCGAACAAGGAAAACTGGTCCGCGGCGATCAGCGGGGAAAGGCCAACCGCGAGTACGGACGAGAGCTTGGACGGGCTGCGGCGGCGTTTCGACGTCGCCGGCAAGGAATTCGAGCGGCTCATCGGCGACATTCGCAACCGGGGAGACTGGAACACCGGTTTCGTCGATGCCCTGTGCGATCCGCCTGAGAGCTTTACCTACGGTGGAATGCTGGCGCACGTGATGACGTTCTCGGCCTGGCGGCGCGGGAACGCGATTCTGGCCTTCCGCGAGTTGGGGATCGAGGATCTGGGTATCGGGGACCCGATTGCGTGGGAGCGAGGATTATAGAAATGTCGGAGCGGGCGCGATCGCGCCCGCTCCTGTGAAGCAAAGAGTTGTGATCTATGCCGGGACGAGCTTGGCGTCTTCCGATGCCGGCTGCGCCCCATTGGCCACATCTCGTGTCTCCTCAAAGGCCACACGGCCGTCGGAGAGGTGGATGGTTCGATCGGTCTGGGCTGCAACGGCGGGATCATGGGTGACGATCACGAACGTCTGGCCGGTTTCGCGATTCAAGTCGCGCATCAGGTCGATCACCTGGGCGGAGAGCTTGCTGTCCAGCGCGCCGGTCGGCTCGTCCGCCAGAACGATGGCTGGCTCCGTCACCAGCGCCCGGGCGATGGCGACGCGCTGGCGCTGCCCGCCGGAGAGCTCCGTTGCCTTGTGGTTCACCCGATCCGCCAGGCCGACTCGCTCCAGTACGCGGAGCGCCTGCTCCTTGCGATTGCCGATCCCCGCGTACTTCAGCGGCAGCATCACGTTTTCGAGTGCCGTCATCGTTGGGATGAGGTTGTGAAGCTGGAAGACGAACCCGATTTTGTGACTCCGGATCTCGGCGAGCTTGCCGTCCGATAGGCCGGTCGTGTTCGTGTCGTCGATGATGACCGCGCCGTCGGTGGGGCGGTCGAGGCAGCCGACCATGTTCAGTAGGGTGCTCTTGCCAGAGCCGGAACGGCCCATCACACTCATGAACTCGCCGTGGTTCACGGCGAGCGAGACCCCGTCGAGGGCATGCACGTCCTCGTCGCCGACGTGGTAGGTCTTGCGCAGGTTCTGCAGTTCAACGATTGCCATGAGATGAATCCTTTCGAAGTGTCGTAGCTATTCGGAGCGGAGCGCGTCGACCGGGTTGAGTCGGGCCGCGCGTAGGGCCGGGAAGAAACCGGCAACCGCGCCGAGAATGGTTGCAAAGAGGACGGTGCCGATCGCGAGGCGGGATGTGACCTCGAAGATCTGATTGCCGCTGCTGGCGGTCGCACTGTTGATACCGCTGACCAGTAGGAAG
>Ga0070739_10005334_pt1 | contig 14709 bp, 11 predicted proteins | sample Coa_R1_7_FD_66445 | JGI IMG/M metagenome (GOLD analysis project Ga0070739, IMG submission 66445) | Surface soil microbial communities from Centralia Pennsylvania, which are recovering from an underground coalmine fire - Coalmine... | ecosystem: Environmental > Terrestrial > Soil > Unclassified ... | reverse complement strand
TCGCCACGCGGCGCCACCGCCCCTGCACCGCCCCCTTAGCTCAGTCGGCCAGAGCGACGCACTCGTAATGCGTAGGTCATCGGTTCGATTCCGATAGGGGGCTCTGCTTTGACCAGGGCGGGAACCTCGCGAGAGGTTCCCGCCCTGGTCTTTTGCCCACTAGTGTGCCCACGAGTCATTTTATGGATCTTCGCTAGCGCTACACCCCCACGAATCTCACGCTAGGTCTCACGACCGACCGGGCATAGCTGTCCGCCCGCGCGTATGAGGACCCAGCAGCCGAATGACCGTTTTGATCACCACGGCGCACCGGCGGTCGGTCACGGTTCAGTACTTTGCCCGCATGTTCCTCGGAGTTGAGCGATGATGTCTCAGTGACAGGTCGTCAATCTGCCGTGGTGTGGTTCGGGGCGGCACTGGCCGCCGCGGGCATTGCTGGGGCGTTGGTCGCGTGGGTGGGGTTGGACCGGGCGAACGCGTATCTGGGCGTTCCGGCGGCGGTGGCCGCGCTGGTGGGGTTAGGTCTGGCGCTATACACCTTGGCTAGAGAACGGTCAGACTCCTCCGGGGTGGATGAGCGGAGGGTCAAACAGCGCGCGAAAGCCTCAGGCAGAGGAAAGGTAAGGCAGGTGGGGGGGCACTCGCTTTCAGGGACGAGCAGCCATACCCGTGAAGCTCCAGCCAGCAATGCGCGGCAGACTGCGCGAGCACGCGGTGACGGCGACATCGAGCAGATCGGCGGAGACCGCGTGGGCGGTAGCGATGGCGCCAAGGCGCAGTGAGACTGGCACATCTCAATCCGCAAAGGCTTCTGGGAACGCTTCGGTCAACCAAGTCGCTGGAGACCAGCACAACACCCTGAACATCATCCTGCACGCACAAGCTAGTGCTGTCGGGTCGCTTCGTCTTGAGAGTGCGCTGCGTGGGCTACCGCGGAAGTCTTCCGTGTTCGCGGGTCGCGAGACCAATCTTGCGGAGTTGCTGGCGTTGCTCGCACCGGATGGTGCCGCTGACCGCCAGCACAGAGTCGGTGTAGTCGCCGGCCTTCCCGGGGTCGGCAAGACTGAGTTGGTTGTGCAAGCCGCCCACACGGCGCTGGCGGCCGGCTGGTTCCCCGGCGGGGTCCTGTTCATCGACGTACGCGGTTACGACCCGAAGCTAGCGATGACGGCTGAAGCCGCGCTTGACGACATGCTGCGTATGATGGGGATCGCCGCGGATGACATTCCCCCTGGGGATTACCGGCTGCGGCTCTTGACGTCCGTCCTGGCGAAGTACGCCGCAGATGGCAAGCCAATTCTTGTCGTGATCGACAACGTCGCGTCCAGCGAGATCGCCGCGGCGCTGGTCCCCGCCGTCGGTGCCACGCTGGTGACCTCCCGGCACGCTTTGGCAGAGCTTCGCGCGCAGCGGATTGATCTGGGCGAACTAGGTGAGAGTGCGGCCCTCAAAATGCTCGACGGTGAGCTGCGGGTATCGCACGCCACAGATGCCCGGATCATCGACCAGAACGAAGACGCCCTGTCGATTGCCCGGCTCTGCGGCGAGCTGCCGCTTGCACTGCATATTGTCGCCGCGCTCCTAACCGAGGACACCACTCGGCCGCTGTCGTCCATGGCCGAGGACCTCCGTGACGTCAACACCCGGCTTGACGAGATGCGCTATCGCGAGGACACAAGGGGCGAACGAGGGGTGCGGGCGGCATTCGACCTGTCCTACCAGCGGCTCGACGCCGAACAAGCACGAATCTTGCGGCTGCTTCCCCTCAATATTGGGCAGGAGGTTTCCACTGAAGCGGTCGCCGCCATGGCTGAACTCGACGTGCGGACAGCACGGCAACGTTTGGAAGAGCTTCGCAGCGCGCACCTGATTCGGTCGGGCAGCACGTACGGACGGCATGGCCGGTGGCAGATGCACGACCTTATCCGCTTGTACGCGATCGGGCTTGACTCCCCGCCAAACGACCGATCCGCCGGGCTTCTCATGCTGTTGGGCCATTATCTCGAAAACGCGCAGGCGGCAGCTCGTCTGCTCGACCCGGGTGCGACCCGATCGGCGGACAGCCCATTCGCCGATCGTTGGGAGGCACTGGAGTGGCTAGATGAGGAGTACCCCAACCTAACGCCCTTCAGCCTTCTTGTCCCGATCGAGCCCAAGTCCGGCCGGATGCTCACCGCAGACCTATTCCTATCGCTTTGGCGGTATTTCGAGATACGGCGACGCACCGAGGACTGGGTCAGGTTCACCACCGATGCGCTCGCCGTTGTTTGCGCGTTCGGTGACCGAGTCCGTGAAGGTGAGGCTCTCAGTAAGCTGAGCGGCGCGTTCCGGCAAGCGCGGAGGTTCGACGAGGCGATCGACGCCGCCCGCGACGCCATCGCAATTCACCGTGAACTCGGTGAACGGCACGCGGAAGGTGTGGCGCTCAACAACTTGACCGGCGCACTGCTCGAGGTGAAGCGCTACGACGAGGCGATCATTACCGCCAGGGACGCGGTCGCCGTCTTCCAGGAGACCGACGATCGGCACCGCGAGGGCCTTGCGTTCCTCGGTCTCGGCAGCGCGCTTGCGGGCGCCGGGCAGCACTCCGAGGGGGTGATCGCCTTTGAACGGGCGGCTCAACTCGTCCACGAATTCGGTGATCTGCGTGTTGAAGCCGGAGCGCTGACGAATCTCGGCCTGACGCTTAGTCACATCGGTGGCGAACTGCAGGAGATCATTGATCTGCACCGGCGAGCAGCCGAGGCCTTGACACAGGCTGGTGACCTGCACGGCAAAGGCGCGGCGCTGATCAACCTCGCCGCCGCCCTCCTTGACGCGGGATGCTTCGATGAGGCCGCGGTGGCCGCACGTGATGCCGCGACTTTGATGCGCGACGCCGAGGATCCTCGCGGTCTCGGGAAAGCGCTCGAGAACCTGAGTACCGCCTTGCGCGAGGTGGGACGCACCGGTGAGGCGGCTGAGGCCCTCGCTGACGCTATGACTGCCTACCAGCGCAGCGGTGACCAGGACGCCGAGGTGGAGGCACGACTCGACTTCGGAGACGCGCTGCAAGAAGCGGGCGACCGCGAAGAAGCGATCAAGGCGTTTAGAAGCACAGCGGATATGTGCCGTAAGGCTGCAAACCACCAAGGGGAGAGTAGAGCGCTCCGCAGTCTCGGACGCGCGCTCTGGCAAGCGAAACAGCGCGAGGAGGCCGTCGCCACCCTTCGTGCCGCCGTGAGCATTTCCCACGCAGCTGGCGATCATCAGGGCGAGGCCAGGGCCCTCGTCTACCTCGGAACTGTCTTTATTCGGGGCCAGATCGATGACGCCATAGCTGTGCTTCGTGACGCCGTCGAGCTCGGTCGGCGCGTTGGTGATGCAGATTTATCGAAGGCGACGTCGGAAGCGCTGAGAAACGCCGAGAGAGCCAAGCGAGCGAGGGACAAGTTGAACGCCCTACTTGCGGCCGGGCGGTTCGAGGACGTCATCGCGGACTACCAGGCATCGTCTGCCCGCTTAGCCGCCGAGCAGGATGTCGTAGACCGGGGTGTCACAGGCGACATGGCGACCACAGTTGGGACTGCGCTGAGCAGGGCGGGCCGTTTCGACCAGGCAGTCACCTTCCTGGAGGAAGCTGTCGCTGCCTTCCACGAAGCCGACGACCCAGATCAGGAGCGCACTGCCCGCACCGAGTTGGACTTAGCGCGGAACGCACAGATCGAAGCGCAGACTGCAGCCGGTGCGCTGGAGCACTCGCTGCGTGTCGAGGGAGGGGACGACCGGGCGATGTGCCGTGCGATCACCGAAGCTGTCCGCCACCTTGGTCCCCACGATGCCCGCTTCTTCCGCCTGCTGGCAGCTAATCCCGGTCCGGACATCTCCCTTTCGGCCGCCGCTATCCTCGCGGTCGCTGACCGGGTCGTCACCCTAACCAGACTGGAGGACCTGTCGGCCCTGGTGTTAGAGCGCGCGAACGGGCGCCTGTTCCGCCGCGTATCGGAGCTGTACCGGGACGACGCGAAGATTGCACGTGGAGCTCTTGACGTGCTGACGCGGATGCGCCTCGTGGAGCAGGCTCCCGCCGATTCGAAGCGATGGCGGCTGCCTGCCGCGATCCGTCGGTTCGCGGCCGAGCAACTCCACAAATACGCCGAGCAGGATTTATGCGGCCAGGTGAAGACACTGCTGCACATCTATTACCTCGCCGGTGCGCATGACGCCTCCGCGCCGCTAGACGCGGGTGTGGTCGCCCCTGCACTCCGCGAGTCCCAGGCACGAAGTCTTCGGTGGCTGGAGGCTGAATATCCGAACCTGGTTGCGACCGTGCGAAACGCCAAGGATGACGACCTGGGCGCAACCATCGCCCTGGACCTGACCCGGTCTTTGACCCACATCATGGGACTGGGAAGGAAGGTCGACGACGCCGTCGAACTCGGCCTGATAGCCAGGCGCGCCGCGCAACGGCTGCATGACCGCCACGCCGAAGCCGTCGTGTTGCGCAACCTCGGCGGCTCCCTGTTAACGGCAGGGCGGCAGAACGAGGCGATCACTGCCATGCGCGCCGCCCTGGCGATCTTCCAGGAGGTAGGAGATAAGCATGGTGAGGGTACTGCGCTGACCAACCTCGGCAGCGTACTCATCTACGCGGACCAGTTTGCTGAGGCAGGCACGCTGCTGCGCGCCGCCATCGACATTCATCACCAGAGCGGCCGCAGTTTCAATGAGGCTTTGGCGCTCACCAGCCTTGGCATCTTGCTAGAAAAGACGGACCGCCTTGAAGAGGCCATCACCTCCTATAACAGCGCTGACCGGATCTATCGCAAGATCGGTGATCAGCATAGCCGAGCCGCCACGCTCACCCAGTTCGCAGATCTCCTCCGACGGGCAGGGCGCGATGACGAGGCGATCAAGGCTTATCAGAGAGCAGCGACCCTGGCCAGGCTGACAAGCGACGGGCTGCTCGCGACTTTCGCGCTCCGCCACTTGGCTGACCTTTACGGCGTTCTTGGGCGGCAGGCCGAAGCTGATGAGGTTCTTCACGAAATCGCAAGCGTGGCATCTGCCACCGACAATCCCACGGAATGAGTGAAATCCGCACCGGAGATCCAGATACTGACGGATGCGAGCTACAACCGCGCTGACGAGCAATGCGACTCTGATGCAGGTCTGTCGGTAGCTCATCCCCGATTGAGCCAGTGAGCAGCGGCAGTGTTGTCAACGACGGAGGCCCGCATGCCTCGGCTGACGCTCACCCTGCCCTCTTCGACGAGCACCGCGAGAGCGCGTTGCGCGGTGCCGTAGGAGACGCCGTGCTCCGCCGCGATCTCCTTGACGGTTGGCAGCGCGGCGCCCGGTGCGAGGTCGCCGCTGTCGATACGCTCGCGCAAGCGGGTGGCGATCTGCTGATAGGGGCTCTCGGGCTCGTCGAACTCTGGCTCGGCGTTCTCCTCGATCCGGCTCGGGTCTACGGCGTTGACCATCGCGCCGCATTCGGCGCACCGGGCGCTGACGTGCCGGTCTTCGGCGCGCAGGCTGGTCCAGGTGGCGGAGTTGCCGCAGGCGCAGGCCAGCGCCATGCCGTTGACGGTGATCGGCGCGCTGTCTGTCGGGCGGCCGGGGCGGGGCAGTTGCTTGCTGACCACGGTCGCAGCGCGCTCGTCTGCGCCCGGGCTCCACGCGGAGTAGACGCGCAGGGTGGTCGCGCCGCCAGAGCCGTGTCCGAGGCGGCCGGCCACAGTGCGCAGGTCGACTCCGGCGGCGATCAGCTCGGTGGCGCTGTAGTGGCGCAGTGAGTGCAGTCGGGTGCTGCTCAGTTTCAGGCGTTGGGCGTTGCGGCCGTAGCGCTGCGTTACGGTGTCCGGTTTCCAGGGCTCGCAGCCGTCCGGCTGGTAAGAGAACACGTATGCGGTCTCACTGAGCGTCAGGTCGAGCGCCGCGTACCGTTCCGTCGCGCTTGCGCGTAAGGCGAGCAGCAGCTGCTCGGTGTCCCGGTCAATCGAGATGCGCCGCTTCTGATGGGTCTTGGTGTCTTTACGGCGTAGCCGGCCGCGTAGGTGCTGCTCGCTGAACGCCACGCTGAGGATCCGGGCGTCGAAGTCGACGTCGTTCCAGAGCAGACCGCACAGCTCGCCGCGACGACAACCGGTGACCATGGCCAGCCAGAGGTAGACGGCCCAGTCGAAGGAGCGCCTCCAGGCGTCGTTGAGCATCTTGGCCGCTTCACGCGCGCTGGGCGGGTCGGGGTCGCGCCGCGGTGCGCTTGGAGCGTCGATGTTCTCGGCGACGTTGACGCCGACGTACTTCCAGCGCACGGCGGCACGTAGGGCTGGGCGCAGGATGTAATGCATCTTGCGGATCGTTCCCTCGCCCAGGGGCACGCATCGATGCCCGTTTTTCCCGTCGCGCTTGCCGCCGCATTGCTCCTTGCACTGGCGCAGGCGCGCGTAGAACAGTTCCAGCATCTCCTCGTTGAGCTTGGCGGCCGGTAGCGCGCCAAAGGTTGGCTTGAGGTAGAGGCGGAGCAGGTCCTGGTAGTCCTCGCGGGTTCGTTCGTCGAGCTTGGCTACGGCCACGTACTGGTCGAGGATCTGCCCGATGCTCGCCTTCTTGGCCGGATGGCGCTTCGCGTCGACCTGGCTGAGGAACTCGGTGCGTAGTTTCTCGGCATTTGTCGGAGAGTCGGCGGTGCCGGTCAGATAGATTGGCTTCTTAGTTAGTGGGTCAGTGCCGGCGTAGACGCGGACCTCGTAGGTGTTGCCGCGTTGCCGGATGCTGCCGCGCTCACGCTTGCGTTTGGCCATCGGTGTACTCCTTCTCAACGGCGCCGGGGGTTCATTCGCTGCGTCGCGGACGAACCCCCGGACGAGTGATCGTCACCCGTTGTTGCTGGTCGGCTTGGCGTCGACGAACGTCAGGCTGCGGCGTCGCCGGGGGTGAGTGACGCGGTCCAGTGCGCGGTCCACTGGGCGGAGTCGACGAGTTCGCCGGTGGTGGTGGCCGCGTCGAAGAGCATGTCGATGGCTTTGATGGGAATGACGATGCGATCCCGGATGCGCACACCGGGGAACTGGTTATCGCGCACGGCACGCCACAGGGTGTTGTAGGAGACGCCGACCATCGCGGCGGCCTCATCGAGCGGCACCGCGAGCCGGGTGGCGGTGCGCGGGGTGCCGCGTCGGTGGAAGACGACGGTGCGCTGCTCGGCGGCGGTGTCCTGGATCTCGGTCATGCTGTTCTCCCGTGAGGTGTGGTGGTGCGCGGTGATGGCGGGGTCAGGGGCCGAGCGATGCCGTTGGCGAGGGAGCGGCGGGCGATGCGTTCGACGTCGGCGGATACAAGCGCCGCGGCGAGGCCCGCGGTGACAAGACGGGCGAGAACTTCTTGTTCGGAGCGGCCGGACCAGGCCAGGTAGCCGCCGGCCTTGTAGGCCAGGACCGCGAGAGCGCGTTTGCGTCCGTCGCGCAGGTGCGCGAGTTCGTCGGCGCCGCGATCCAGGAGCGTGTCGAGGTAGGCGGCCGGGCCGGCCGACGATCCGCCGAAGCGCAAAGTAGGCGGGATTGGAGGCGCGGGCAGAGGTTGGGTGATGGCGACGCGGCGGATCTCGCGTTCCAGCCAATCGGGCAGTTGGCCGGGCGCGGTGAGCTGGCCGCCGCGCTGCCGGTACGTCCCGGCGCGGGTGGTGGCGCCGGGCGCGAGACCGTAGGACCAGCCGGCTTTGATGTCGACCTGCCAGGCGAGTTGTCCGATGGCCTGGTGCAGGTCACCGACGGGGGCGCGATACCACAGGTGCCGTCCGCCGGACGGGGTCTCGACGCTGATCGGCTGGTGGCCGGGGTCGGTGGGCCAGGGGCGCGGTCCGCCGCGCAGGGCAGCGAGCAGGCGCAGGCTGTCTCGCCCATCGTGGAACTCGGTGTCCTGCCAGGCGGCCGGGTCGATCGGTTCGACGGTCAGGTCGATGCCGGGCAGCAGTTGCGTCGCCGGGTTCTCGGGCGGGGTATCGGCGTGGGTGTCGATGTCGACGAGCACGAGCTTGGAAGGTCCGGCGGCGACGCCGACGGCCGCGCGCGGGTTGGCGCTCCACCACCGCTCGATGCAGGCGGGGTCGAGGGTTGCGGCGCGCACGCCGTGGCACCAGGAGCCTGCGGGCAGGCACGGGCATTGCTCGATGCGGTGCGGGGAAAGCCCGTCGCGGGCGCGGCAGCTCGGGCAGTTGGCCAGCGGACGCTTGTCGGTCGGTGTCAGCGGGAAGACGTGCCAGCCGAGGTCGGCCAGGCTCCGGGCGAGGTCGAGAGGAGAGGCTGGTGGCGGCATCGCGGTTCCTGCGGGTCGTCGGCGCGTGGCCGAGGGGGATGCCTCCTCCGGCTCGCCCGAGCGGGCTGACCGGTGGTGGCCGGGCGACAGGGGCAAGCCGCCGTACGAGGCGGCGCGTGACATCGGAAGCGAGAAAAGTTCTCGCCGTCCCGCTGCGGAAGGCGGGCGCACGGCAGACGTCGAGCGGAAGTAAGAGGCTGATACGGCGTTGGCGGGAGAACTAAGGTATCTGCGCGCAAATGCGCGAGATACGGGGAGATTCGCCCGGGACGCAACTCTGCGCGCGACGAGAGAAGAGGCATCCCCCCGCATGCGGACGTCGGTCAGCGCGGCGCAGGCATCATGCGGTGGGTGTGGTGTGTAGAACTGACCCTCTCTTACGGGTCTACGGGTCTAGGAGCGTCGAAATCGGCGTGTGGCCTGCTGATTCACCTAGACCCACGCCTAGACCCGGGCGGGTCTACGGGTCTAGGTGATGCCGGACTGTGCCCGGCACGGGTCTAGGCGGGTCTTGCCGGGTCTACGCGGGTCTAAGCGTGGGTCTAGTAGAGAACCCTTCTTGGCCTGCAAGAACGCTGATCTTAGAAGCTGGCAGACCCGGAGCGCCGAATCAGAGGGCTCATGACGGGACGCCCGGCTACAGGCCGCGGTGCGCTAGGTCGCCGTAGGAGCCTTTGGGCCATCCGCCAGCGCCGAGTTCGGGCTGTTCGAACGCCGGGTCCGGCTCGGGCTGTGCTTCGTCGGTCTCGGCGGTGTCGGGTCCGTCGGGTAGCTGTTCGCCGTCGAGGACGTGCTGCGGGAAGACGTAGGCGCGGGTTTGGGTGCCGCCGATGCTGATGCGGGCCAGGCGCTTGCCGTCCAGCAAGATGCTGCCACGCTCGGTCCACGCCTCCTTGACCGCGTCGATCGCGATTGGCGGGGTGGCGCGGCCCAGTTCGTCGGCCAGTGCCCGCGGCAGGATGCCGATCGCGGGCACCCCGTCCTTGACCGTGTGCGCGCCGATCCATCCGGCGGCCGGCGGATCGATGTCGACGAGGTGTGCGTTGAGCGGGCACAGCCGGTGTCCCTGGGCGGCGATCAGGGCGCGCACCACGTCCAGGGCCATCTCACCGCGGTCCTCCCGTGTGCTCTCCTCGCCGAAGTGCTCGCTCCATACAACGGTGTCGAGCGCTGGCAGCGGCACGATCTCCCACTCGTGTGCGAGCTGCGCGGCCAGGTGCAGCGCGGCGACCAGCGGGGCTCGGCGGCGGGCGATGTCGGTGCGCGCCGCGGCGGCGTGCTCGTCGACCAGCTCGGCGTGCCGCTTGCGCAACTGCTGCACGCCGTCGCCCTCGGCCAGCAGCGCGCACAGCCGCTGGGCGAATGCCGGTCCGGCAGTGCCGTAGTGCTCGGCGATCGCGTCGGCGACCGCGCGAGCGTCGCCGGCGGAGCGCTGCCCGTCGGTGCCGAACGGGGGCCGGCGCAACGAAAGTACCCGCGCGGCCGCGCCCTCGTGGCTAGTGAAGGAGAGGGCGGGCTGCTCGCCGGTGGAGATGACGATGGTGTGCCAGGGCAGCATGCTCGCCCAGCCACCGCCGCGCGCCGCCCCATGGTTCATCGAGACCTGATAGAGCACCTGATCGACGATCTCCGGGGACTTCACCACCCTGGTCTCATCGAGCACCACCGGCAGGCCGCGCACCAGGTTCAGCCGTTTCTCGATCATGATCTGGCTGGCCTTCCAGGTGGCCATGCCTTCCCCGTGCCCGGACGGATCCGCCCACGCCGAGAGGGCCACGGCCGCGGCGGTGGACTTACCGCGGGTGGAGCGCCCGGAGACATCCAAGGTGAAGGAACGCTCACCCAGGATGCGCAACAGTGCAGGGGCGAACGCCGCAGCCAAAGTGATGACCACTACCGGGTAGTGCTCCAGGCGCGCGATCGCCTCCTGCCAACCAGCCAGCGTGCCGCGCGGGCGGTGCGCGGCCAGCGCTGGGCGCTGCTCGGGTTGGCCGGGCTCCACCGGCCACGGGTGCCCGTCCGCAGTGACGAAGGTGGTGCCGTCCTCTTGCCAGCCCAGGTGCCGGGCGATGGTCATGCGGGTCTCCTGCAGGATGTCGCGGTTGGCGGTCAGGTAGGCGGCCAGGTACCGCTCGACGTGCTTGGCGTCGGCCTCGATGATCGGGATGCCGGCGATACCCAGCTCCCGCACCAGGGCGCGGCCGGAGCGCAGTGTGGCGCCGTCCACCCGGCGGGTGACGGTGCGCGCCCCGTCGCGCCATTCCAGGTCGAACCACTGCTCGCCCTCGGCGGAGGAGCACATGCGGGCCACGCACAGCGGCCCGTAGGTCACCCGGGTGCGGATCTCCCCGATGACCTCGCCTTTGCGGTCCAGACGGTCCACCACGTGGAAGATCGCGCCTCTGTCGGTCTCGTATGGGAACGGCAGCACGTGCCCCGCGGGTAGAGCGCCCGCTCGCGGCGCCTGATTGACGGCCGGGTCGGCCGGGCTGCCGGTTGCTTCGGGGTCGTCGGGGGCGGGCGAAGTGGTGCGCATGGCGGCGCCTCCTGTGATCTGTGCGAAGCGAACGCCGAAAGCCGCCGTGTGCGGCGTGGGGGCGTGCGAGAGATACGGCTAGTCCAGCGCCGTACGGCGCGGCGCGGGCGAACGCGTCAGTCGCGCGGGTGAGGAGCTCGGCGAGCGCCGATCAGCCCCGTGCCGGGGCGTTTCGTCCCGGGCGTATCCACAGCGTCAGCCGTGGATACCTTGGCCCAACGAATACTCTTTTAGAAAGTGTTTGATTCTTTCAAGCTGGCGGGAGTTACCGGCGCGCGGTACGTCCGAGGCCGCCTGGGTGAGCGCGGTCCAGTGCCGCGGTGGCGTCGGCGAGTGCGGTGAGGATGCGCCGGTGCTGCCAGTGCTCGCGGCTGACTTTGCTGGCGGGGTCGGCCAGCTGCCGGCCCAGTTCGGTGAGCGCAACGACCCAGTCGTGCGCGCTGGACGGGGTGAGCGGCTCGGTGACGGTGCGTTCGACGATCTCACGCACCGGCCCAGTCGCGATGCGCCCGGCGGCCAGTTGCAGGGCCAGGCGTGGGGCGCTGGTGCGCGCCTCGCTGGCCCGGTTGCGGCAGGTCTTCGAGCAGTAGCGGCGCGGCCGCCCGGTGCGTTGCGAGATCGCCATCTCGCTCCCGCACCACGCGCAGGTGCGTGCGATGACAACCTCGCGGGTATCTTCCGTGGTCATGAACCGGTTCCTCGGAGTGGTGCGTGCGCTGGTCGCGCGTTCCGGTCGTGCCGCACGCGGCGGGCAGGGTAAGGCAGGGTTGTTGCCGAAATGCTTGCCATGGCGGCAACCCGCACTGATTCGATGTCTCGGTTAGCGGCCCGGGTGTTGCCGGAATGCTTGCCGACGGTGGCTGATCGTCATGGTGCGCGGTGCAGGATGAGCAGGATCTCGGGCTGAGCGTCGTGCGTGACGACGAAGAGGACGCCGGTGCGCAGGTCGTCGACGAGTAGGTGGTCTTCCTCGTCGGCGTCGATCCGCAGATGTTGCAATAGCACGAACGTGACGGCCTGGCGGTCGTCGACGTCGACGGCGGTGCGCAGGCGACGGCAGGTGCAGGTGATCAGGGCCTCGCCCGGGTTGGCGTGCCGGATCTCGGCCACGTGCCGTGACGTCGCGATCAGCCGCTCGGCATCCTCGGTCGCGGGCTGGGACGAGAGGACCGGTCTCATCCGGGCTCTCCTCTGCCCGGTGTTTCCTGGCCGGCCGGAGGCAGCGGGCGGCTGCCGACGCCGTCGACGGTTTCGATCAGGTGCTGTGCGCGCAGCACCGCGAGGGCCTGGCGGACGGTGGGCCGAGAGACCGCGTATTGCGCGGCCAGGGCGTGTTCGCTGGGCAGGCGCTCGCCGGGCGGGTAGCGGCCGGCGCGGATCTGCTCTCCGAGGATCGCGGCGAGTTGCTCGTAGACGGCGGTGCGTACGATTCCGCCGCGCACTGCTGTCGTGGTGGTCATCGTGCCTCCCGCAGGGCGTCGACCAGCGGGCCGCCGCGCTCGTTGATCTGCGTGGCCAGCTCCAGCACCGCCCGGGTGGCCACAATGCGGTTGACCGGGTCGCAGTCCTCGGCGTCGACGTGCGGCAGTCGTGCGGTGTTGACGGGGATGAGCACGGCGGCCGTCACGAGCATCGCAGCGTGCTCGCGGGATGCACGCGGCTTGTCGTAACGGGTGCCCTCCGGATCCCAGGTCCGTTCCGCGTGCCAGTCCCCGATCGGGTGGCGCAGTCGCTCGGAGGCGCCGCGAACGCGGTGGTAGGGCAGTGGTACGCGCACGGTGGCGCGCAGGATGCCCTCGCCGCCCTCGTCGAAGTCCAGGGTGACGCCGCCCAGATCGGGGCGCGTGCGCACCAGACCGGGGGACATCACCGGACCGGTGGCCACGCGCCAAGCGGTGGCCGCGAACTCCTCCGGGGTGTCGATGTCGCGGAACCAGGCGGCGCGCTGGCTCAGGTAGGCGCCGTAGCGGGACACGCCGTCGCTGGCTGAGGCGCGGTCGTGCTCATGGTCGATCCACACAAGCGGTGGGGTCATCACCATCGGAACTCCTTGTTTGGGCATGGGAAAGCCCGCCCTGAGCGGATCGGGGCGGGCCATGAGGTGAGCTATCGCGGGTGTTAACTCAGTTCGGTACCCGATGAACGGGTCAGGGCACGGGTGCGGACCGCACGGCTCGATTGCTCGCGCCAGCGGTCTTCGCACAGCAGCGCCGCGTCGGCGGCCAGCCGCACGCAGTACGTGGTGCCGGGCATGCCGTAGTCGCCCCACGCATCGCCGAACCAGCCGTGGATCGAGGCGGGTGACGATGGCGGTGTTCCGTGAGCGGCGCCGCCAGTCGCCGTCGGGTTCGCGACAACCGGCGGCGCCGCGTGGCAGAAGCAGGAATACGCCGGGCCGAAGACGCTGGGGTCAGTCGGTGGGTTGTCCTCTACCAGGATCGCGACCAGATGAGCGGCGCCCAGCACCGCTCAAGTCCGTCAGGCATCGACCTCGGTCTGCGCGCTGTCAGCACCCGCCGGTGGCAACAGGTTTCGAGTGTCGCTGACGAGTAAATTCCTCTCGGCAGTGACGGCTTCACGGATCTCGTGGGCGACCGCATCGGTGAATGGCCAGCGCGCCTGCTTGCGGTTGTTGCACGGTCTACACGCAGGCCGAAGGTTGTCGATCGAGTGATCGCCACCCTTGCTTACAGGCTGGAAATGGTCCCAGTGGAGCGGCGTAAGGTCAAACGATACTCCGCAGATAAAGCATGCGTTCCCGTACCGAGTTCGGAGTTGCTGAAGGGATTCCGGGTTAACGTCGCCAACGACCCTGCCTCCTCCCCTAGCGATGCGTGAATCGAGGTCGCTAAATGCGGGATTCTCACGGCGGTATGCAGTTGTCTTCGCAATCTTCGCTGCCGGGTCGGCACGATAAGCCTCCCTAGCGCGCAGATTTCTTAGCGACTGATTTGCGTCGTCGTAAGACTTTACGCACTCCTTGCATCGAGGCCGTCGACCGTCGGCAGAAGCGTTGTCGCGATGAAAATTATCTAACGGTTTCACCACTCGACACGCGGTACACCGCTTGTTGGTTACCACCGCGGCAAGCTCTGCTCCCGGAGCACGAGGTGTCACTGACGTTGCGACTCTCGCATGGCCGCACGACTTGCTGTCCTTGCCGAGTGTGTAGATCTCGACGAATTTCTTGGTGCCGCACGAGCACTCGCACCATGCGAGTCGCTCAGGCGGTCCGCTCCACCTGAGAATCTTCCATTCAGCGACAGTATCACCGACCTTTGGAACTCGGCTGCGCCGCATGCAGCCGCAAGACGGATTCTTGTTGTGCTTCAGCGCTGACGCGTAAAGCGTGTCGAAGGTTCCACACTCACAACGGCATCTGTACCGCGCACCGCCCTCGTGCCGGACAACTGTCCAATACGCGAACTTACTTCCAACAGCTATATCCACGCGTCCAGGCTCCGCTCGACCGCCGTCAGTATTGTCCTGCTTATGTGAAGCGACCGACAGGATCGCTTCGGCGCAGTCTTGCAGTCGGCACTGACAACGACGGATGTGGAACCCTGAGTCGATTCGTTAGCTACTCAGGACGTTGCGCGGGGCGGTGCGCGCAGTGCACTCCAGCTGCAACACTCGCGCGCTCGAGTCGAGGCGCGACGTCGCCCACTGGATCAGGACTATGACCTACTGGCCGTGCAGCAGGTAGCGGCGCCCGGCGATCACGGCGCGTTTGGGGTGACGTCGGCCGTCGCGCTCTGTGCTTGGGCGGCTTCGCGGGCGGTGATGTCGGCGGCCTGCTCGGGGAAGGCGAGGGCGAACATCTCGCGCGTGCGCTGGCCCATGTGCCGGATGTGCTCGTCTTCGGCTTCGGCGCGGCG
>Ga0070739_10005332_pt1 | contig 14712 bp, 15 predicted proteins | sample Coa_R1_7_FD_66445 | JGI IMG/M metagenome (GOLD analysis project Ga0070739, IMG submission 66445) | Surface soil microbial communities from Centralia Pennsylvania, which are recovering from an underground coalmine fire - Coalmine... | ecosystem: Environmental > Terrestrial > Soil > Unclassified ... | reverse complement strand
ACTGGCCAGGAGGGTGGTCCCAAGACTGGCCAAAGGGATGGTCCCATTACTGGCGGAAGGGTGGTCCCATGCTGCTGGCCAAACTCAGCTCAGGCGGTCCCATGGAGCTGGCCGGCGACATTCTGGACGGCATTTTGCGCTCGTTGCGGGATCGGGGGTTCTCCAGCGTGCAACTGGTGATCTCCGACGCCCCCGATGGATTCAAGGCCGCCATCGTGACGGTGTTGGCCGACGCCTCCTGGCAGCGCTGCCGTGTCGATGCCGGGTGCGCTTCATGAGAAACGTACTGGCCCGGTGCCCAAAGGGTTGGCCGAGGTGGTGGCCGCCGCCATCAGAGCGATCTCGGCCCAGCCCGACGCAGCCCCACGTTCACGCCCAGCTGACCGAGATCCCCATCATGCTGCCGCCACTTCCCCGCCGTGGCCGAGATTGCTGGAAAACGCCCGCGAGGACGTCCTACCGTTCCCGACCTCCCTGCCGCCCGCTCGCGTCAGGTAATCCACCAACCCGCTGGAGAGGCTCAACAAAGAATTAGGCAGAGCACCGACGTAGTGGGCATCTTCCCCAAGCCAGGCCGCCGTCGACCGCCTGGCCACCGCAGTCACCGCCGAGCACCACGACGAGTGGGGCATCATCGACCGCAGTTGCCTTGTCGGAGTCCCCGATGGCGAAGATCTACGAGCCAAGCGAGACTGGAGGCAGGAGGCGGGTACTGCGACCCCCGCAACCCGCCCGGCCGCGCCGATGCCATCTAGAAGCTACCTATCAGTAGGTGCTGAGCTGTCAGCGACGGCCGAACTGACCGCGTCTCTGAGGCCCGCCGTTACGTAGCGTTGTCGCTAGCTACACCTCTCCGGGTCCCGAACTTGCGCGGGTCGAGTCGCCCTTGCAGTCGACCACTTCGGCGTGGTGGAGAGGTTGCGGCGGCGGCGGGGTTCACCGAGGGAGCGCTCCAGCGGCCTATAACACTGTCTGCGGTAGGGCAGTTGATGACTAAGACCGCCGCAACTCAAAGCGTATGTCGCTAATCGGGATGTGCCTGGCTAGGTGATACTCAAACAACTCCTGGTGGCGGCGCCGCGCATTAACCCACGGCTCAAGGAACCGCCGCTGAAGTCGATTAAGCCCACGATGGGGCGAGTGAAACTCAAGCCGAATCAGTTGTATCTCAAGTTTCGGAGACTGGGTATAGGTGGGAACTTGCCGTCGAAAGTCGCTACCAGAGGTGAAGTATGAGAATGAGTATAGCCCAAATGGCCTAACGTGAGTAGGGTCGCTCCAGAAATAAGGGTTCGACCAGTGGGGCACTGACCCGACGAAGAGACCTCCGGGCGTGAGGACCCGCCCGATTTCTGCAAGTAACCGGACTAAATCGAGAACGTGCTCAAGGAAATGACGCGAATAGACGGATTTGACATTGCCTGCCGGGATAGCCGCCAGTACTTCGAATACGTCTCCCACGACGTCGACTTCCGGATGGTCAACCACGTCAACGGTCACCGAGTCGGGCAAATCACGCCCCGTCCCCGAACCCAACTCAAGCACGAGATTACCATTTCCGGGCAATTTTCCATGCTTATCGAGCACACCGGTCACACTATCTCTAGCGGTGGGTGTCGAGCTCGGACGTAGGTGCTCAAGAACCTATGAACAGCGCATGGTAGGAGAAGCGCCAGAGTAACGGTTGTCGCAGTCAAGCTGCCAATCGCAGCACCTACAGGACCAATCTTGCCTATAAGGAAGACGGACAGCGCTAGATTCAAAACCGAGTCAGCTACTGCGGCCAAGCCCAGGCCCCCTAGTCGGTTAGAGCTGGATAGCATTGTAAAATGAGCGTAGTTCCACGCTTCGACGACGAAGAAGGCGGAGATGGCCATCAACAGGCCTTCGGAGGGAAGAAAGGAAGGGCCGGTCCATAGCCGAATCAAGGGCCGACCGAAGAGAGTCAGGCCGCAGCCGACAGCCAGGGCCGACGCCACGCTCACGATCCGGAGTTGCCGCCACCGCTGCAGGATCCACGGCCAGTCCGACGCTTGGAACGCGCGTGCAAAGCCCGCCCTCAAGGGCGCTATTGCGGCGTAGGCAAAGCCAATTAGTAGCGTAGCTAATCGGAATGCGAGAGCATATGGAACGACTGCCTGCGGACGCAGTATGTGCGCTATCAACAGTGAGTCCGTGGAGAGAACAACCGCGTTTCTGATCTGAAAGGCCGTGAAAGACGTGCTTAGGCGGATGAGCCACCGGAACCCAATATCGGAAGAGCCCTTGTCATGTGTGATGGAACGAAGATTTCGCGGGAGAGCACCTCGCCACAGAATAAGCGCCGCCAGTACCGGGCTCCCAGTGGCAATTCCGGCTAGCCAGACCAATGGGTAGTGTGGCGACCACAGCGTTAGGACCTCGATACCTGCTACCGCCACGATCCTAGAAGCAAGATTCGCAACGGCCGGTACATAGCTGCGGTTGTCGGCCTCATACAGCGCCCCTGAGAGACCTACTGGGAGTGAAACCGAGATTAGCAGGCCATTCAAAAAATAGGTTCCAAACAGCTCAGCACCGGAAATCCTGGCCGGCACGTGCAGGAAGGCTCGAAGGTCAATAAGGGAGGCCGAGACGGAATAGAGAAGGAAGATGACAACGCCCGCGGTCGCGAGAAGGATAAGCGCCTTGCGGACGATGGCTAGCTCCGCATCCTTGTCGCCCCTCGTACGAGCCATGGCTAGCGGGGCGACGACTGTTTCACTCAATCCTGCCTGGCCAATCAGCGCCCACGACAAAAAAGACGAAAGTGCGAGCCACACCCCAAACCGAAGAGACCCGACCAAGTGAAGAGTAATAGGCACTAAGGCCGCGGAAATTAGAATCTGTGTGGGGCGGAGGAGGACTCCGAGGGTCAAGCTCTTGCGCAAGGGCGACCGGAACAGTCGAAAGCGCGCCTGACCCAGCGCGTGAAAGACCCCTGCAATGACACTATTTTGTGGGCGATGACGCGAGCGTGTGCTCACGGTTGGTTAGGGCTCGATTCCGCTAGCCTGAGCGCTGCGCCGCACGGCGCCACATTAGCTTCGATAGAAACTTGGCTTTGGATGACAGCCCAACGCCCCTCCAACTAAAGCCATGCCACGTTGCTACCAATCCTCACGCCTAGAAGAGCCCACAGTAGAGCAGAGTTCGCAATATCGCCATCCCCAACCGGCGCGAACTCCGGCCGTCTCCATAGTGTTGTGCACCAGGAACGGTGACCGGCATCTCGTCGATCAGCTCGAAAGCATTCTTGGACAGACCTGGAAGCCGAACGAAATCCTTATCGGAGACGACATGTCAAGTGATCGAACTCGGGAGTTGCTACTCGAGTTTGAGCGAAGTCATTCCAGCATCAGACTGGTATTTAACGACCAACGCCTCGGAGTCACCCGCAACTTCGAGCGCTGCCTAGCCGCGTCGCGGGGCGAAGTCATCTTCTTGTCGGATCAAGATGACTTTTGGCGTCCTCACAAGGTCGAATTCGTAATGAGTCAATTTCTGCGAAGTCCAGATACCCTCTGTGTTCTCCACGATGCAGAGATAGCGGATGAACGGCTCCGGCTGCTTGGGACTACCTTGTGGGACACGATCGGTTTCCGCCGGGACGGAAGTGGACGCCAGGCGATAAATGCAACTGTGCGAGGTCTGATCAAGCATAACGTCGCTTATGGGAGCACCCTTGCGGTTCGCTCGTCCCTTCTCTCAATAGCCTTGCCGATAGCTGCAGGTTGGGGCCACGACAGCTGGATCGCACTGTGCGGGGCTACCGCTGGGCAAGTGCGCCTGGTGCCTGATTGCCTCAGCGTCTACAGACAGCACTCAGGGCAGGAAACCCCAGACCGGCTGCTCAGACAGCGGGCCCCAATGACCCATGACTTCAGATCGAGTCTCGCAAAACGGCGGCAGGACTTCCTCCTTCTTAGTGATCATCTTGCCGCGGTCCTTCCCGCCGCGACCATCGAGGAATGTCTATCTGAACTCAAACAGGTCGCGGCTCATTTCGACCGGCGATCACGCCTGCCACACCGACACTTGGCGAGGCTGCCTCTTGTCCTGCGAGAGGCAGCCTCCGGAAGGTATCAGAAGTATACCGACTGGAAATCTGTGGTGAGGGACCTCGTGATGACTACGGTCCCCCGTCAGCGGGGATCGGAATGACCAAGACGGAACGTACTCACCGCAGATCGCCAGATCCCGAAAAGGGGTCTTTAGACTGGCAGCCTGAGCAGAACACCGATGATAGTAGTCGCCAAGCAGTCGAGGTAGTTTCAGCGTTCCGGTTTCACATGTTCGACGTCGCAGCCGAAGTCAGTCGCAGAAACCTTTTGGGTCGCCTCTGGACGGCAATGCCGAGGTCTCGTATCTGGGAGCTCGACGGGCGCCGTATCCAAAGTCAACCAGCATCTGCGGCGATCGCTTGGCTCGGCGGTCGGGCGCCGAGGAGATGGAACTGGACCAGGCGGAATGCGAACCGACTGTCGATTCAGCTTTTCGACCTGTGGGTCTCCGGGCTGCTTCCGTCAGATGCGCCGATAGTCCATTCACTAAGTGGTTGCGCCACAAGGGCCGTCCAATTGGCGCACCGTCGCGGGGCCAAGATCATTTGCGATCGTGGATCTTGGCACATCATGGCTCAGAAACGAGTCTTGTCCGTTGAGAGTGAGCGATGGGGTTTTCCTTTGAGGATGGATCCATGGTCGATGGAGCGAGAGCTACAGGATTACGAGACGGCCGACGCCATCGTGGTGCCTTCCACTAGAGCGAGGGAGTCCTTCATAGAGGAAGGTTTTCCAGGCAAGCAAGTGCATGTACTTCCGTATGGCGTCGACTTGTCAACCTTCCGGCCCTTGCCGAACAGAACGCATTCTCCACCGCGGATCGTGTGCGTAGGCGCGGTTAGCCTACGGAAGGGGCACCACTATCTCCTCAAGGCTTTCAGAGACCTCCATCGGCCAGAGGCAGAGTTGGTGTTCGCCGGACCGGTCGATGCCGACTTTGAGCGCAGGTTCTCACGCCTCCTTGAGTCGGCAACTGTCCTTGGCCCACTGCCAAGAGCCTCCGTCGCGGACCTTCTTAGGGGCGGCGGAATCTTTGCTTTGGCCTCAGTTGAGGAAGGGCTGTCATTGGCGCTGCTTCAGGCCATGGCATCAGGTCTCCCTATCGTCGCCACGTCCGCAACGGGTGCATCGGACATTGTGGAGCATGGAAGGAGCGGCCTATTGGTCGAGGCTGGAGATGCGGACGCCCTCGCACGATCCCTCGACCTGCTGCTGTCAGACGAGGAACTCAGGCTGCGAATGGGCCGATGCGCGGTTCAAGCTGCGCAGCACCGTGCGACCTGGAGCCGGTATGGTGACAGCGTAGAGACTCTCTATAGGACCATTGGCATACCGTGACGCTTCTGAGACTCGGAATCGTCGCATCACATCCGATTCAGTATCAAGTGCCTCTGTACCGTGCCCTATCGATGGTCGACGGCGTCGATGTTACCGTACTGTTCCTGACGCGGCACGGAGCCGTAGCATCTGTTGATCACGAGTTCGGCTTAGAGATGCAGTTCGACGTGCCGCTACTAGAGGGATACCGCCACCGCTTCCTCCTCAACGTATCCCCACGGCCGGACCCTAGGGGGTTCTTCGGTTCAGTGAACCCCGGCCTGATGAGAGAATACGGCTTTCGCGCTAAGGCGGACGTAGTCCTCGTCCATGGGTGGTTCGCACTCAGCCATTGGCTGGCATTCGCCGCGGCATCGGCGAGTCAAACGCCGATTCTCCTGCGGGGCGACAGTAATGCAGAAGCGGAGTTGTCGTTGTCTCGCGTCAAGCGATATGTCAAACAACGCGTTCTTGGGTCGCTGCTCAGACACGTGGCGTGTTGCGTTGCGATCGGCTACTTGAATAGGGAGTTCTACCGCCTCTACGGGGTATCGGATGATCGGATCGGGTGGGCGCCCTACTCAGTTGATAATGAGCGATTTGTGAGAGGGGGAGTCATCGGCGCCGAAAGCCGCGTCGCACGGCTCAAAGGACTTGGCCTCGACCCGACGAAACCGACCGTGTTATTCGCGGGGAAGCTACAACCTTGGAAACGCCCCGAAGACCTCCTGCGGGCCGTAAGTTACAGTGACTTGGAAATGAACGTACTTATCATCGGCGATGGTCCATTGCGGCGCGGACTGGAGAGCAAGTACGGCGGAGATGCCCGAATCAGGTTTCTCGGGTTTGTCAACCAGCTTGAAATTTCACAATGGTACGGGGCCAGTGACATGTATGTTTTGCCTTCGAGCCGAGAGCAGTGGGGATTGGGCGTCAATGAAGCCATGGCCGCTGGCGCGGTACCGGTAGTCAGCTCCGCTGTTGGTTGTCGCTACGATCTCATTGGACCGGATTGTGGCCGGATTTTTGAGGTGGGCGATGTAGAGCACCTTCGAGCCACGCTGCGTGCTTTGGGAGCACGACCAAGGTTGCGGCGCGAAATGAGGCACGCGGCGATGAGGAGAGTACGCAGCTACTCTATCGAGAGGACAGCTGATGGGATCGTGTCAGCGGCTACCGCAGCCCTCGGTACCCACCATCGACGTTTCAGGAAGTAAGTGATCGTTGTCTAAAGCGGTAGCGCCTGAAACATTCGGGGTGTCACCGATTCAGGACGCGCTCTCCGGCCTACTATGAGTAAGGTCGTCATCATTGGTGATAACGTTCGTGGCGGCCTCGCCCAGGCTATCCGAGCTGGCTTCCTGGATCTTGGGTGGCGCGCCGAATTGGTGCCCTGGGGAGGCTGGCAAGTCACGTCGAAGCTGCGGCTAGCCTATCGGCGACCCCGGTTGGCGGGAAGGCAGCTGTCTGCTCAGTCTGTAGACTTAGCTAACTCATTGGAGCCCTGCGATATGGTGTTGGTGGTTAAGGGCCCATTTTTCACGGATTGGACGGTGGAGATTATTCGCCGAACTACCGGAGCGGCGGTTGTCTGCTGGAATCCAGACAGCCCTTATGACGATGCCATATCCAACTGCGGCGCCGGTATACCTTCAGCAATCCAAGCTTATGACCTATATGTGACCTGGACAGATGAGGTTGCTCGGCTCTTAGCGAGAACAGCTCGCCGAGTCTCCGTAGTCCCGTTTGGCTGGGACCGTCATTTGTTCTACCCCGAGCGAGGGCAGGACTCTGAGTTGGACTCGCGAGTGGTCTTCATAGGCTCCTGGACAAAGGAACGCGCGGTGTGGCTTCGGGGTATCGCGCACCATCATCCTGTGGTGTTCGGTGACAGGTGGCCACCAATAGACGGTGTCGACATCCGTCGCCCGGCATACGGTGGAATCTTTCGCGCCGCGGCTGGTACGGCCCGGGTGGCGCTGAATTTCCTGCGTCCACAGAATCGAAATTCCCACAACATGCGGACTTTCGAACTGCTCGGCTGTGGCGCGTACCAGGTGGCAGAACGGAGTAAGGACCATGAACTGCTGCTGGAGGCACATGGCTACCCTCTCTTCTCCAACCTAGAGGAGCTCGACGCTTTACTTGCAGATCCGACTCTCCCGAGTTCACCTGGAACGCCGACATGGCTTGAGAAGCATGATTACTTAAGTCGAGTGCGAACGCTATTGAGCGCACTCGGTGGCATCTGATGGGGCAGTGGCAAGGTCGGGTTAGGGACTGATCATGCGCGTTCTAGTAGCAGGTGGTACCTCGACATCCCCCGGTGGTTGGATAGCGGTGCGCGCCGTGGCTGAGTATCTAGCCTCGTGCTCGGCTCGCTCAACCCTGATAGTGCCATCTGGAGCCGACATGGATGGCCTGCCGAGGGGTCCCAGATACAGGGCCCGCGGCCGAGCAATCGCATTAGCTCAAGAACTGGTCGGGCTCCACCGAAGCGTTGACGTCTACATCGGTATGGCCGATAGATTGCCCCTCATCAGGCGCAGATCCACCTGGCGGATCATGATTGCGCAGAATCCTCACCTCTATAGAGGTGTTAGCCCAAGCTCGACGCGGGCTGGACGGCTCTTGGATCGGTTCCGTGTGGCCCTTGCGGTCTACAGTGCAAATCATGCCGACGCAGTCGTGACTGCCACGCGGGCAACCGCAAGTGAGCTCGCGGCTAGGTGCCGAGTTGAGCCGGGCCGAGTATCCGTCGTTCCGATACCCGCAGTCGGGATCGATAGGCAGCGCGGGGTGCATCGAGATGTCATCCAACGCATTGCGATGGTCGGCGCGGCGCGGAGCTACAAACGGTTTGAATGGGCGATCCGTGAGATTGACGCCTGGGCCGCGATGCGCCCGGAAACAGTAAAGATTGAGCATTACGGGCCGCTTTATGGCGATGGACCAGCGGGCGCTTTGCGCAGGGCCGCCGAGACCACATCGTCCGTAGCCGTTGAACTTCATGGCCAGGTTGGGCATAGCGAGGTCATCGCCGGTCTAGCTGATGCAGATCTATTTGTCTTTCCCAGTAGGACCGAGTCGTACGGCGTCCCTCTGGTCGAGGCTTTGTCAATCGGAGTACCAACGATATGCTCGGACATCCCACAATTTCGCGAAATTGGAGGATCCATTCCGGTATATATTGATGGGAGCACTGGCTCACTAGCTGAAGCCTTGGCTGCTGTAGAGCCTCGCGGCGTTCGCGAAGCACTGTCGAGGGCGTCCCGAACAGCTTTTCGGGGCGCGTCAGGGTGGAACGTTCTTAGCGGCGGTGCCACCAACCCTAGATTGGTACGTGATCAGAGTGGCGAAACACAGGAATTGCTCGGCTAAATGCGAATACTGCTCGTCGCGACGGAGCTCTCATCGTTCGGCGGCATCCAAAGGTTCAGCGCGTCGCTAAACGCTGCTTTTGTGTCCCTCGGGCACTCAGTCACGATTTTCGAGTCAGCCCGCTATCCGCGCTGGGCAGGAAAGGGACTGGCAGGACTTGGCCTCTTGCACGGAGGGGACCCGGCCGATGTGGTCTGGTGCGCTCATCCTCGACTGGGCGCCCTCGCCGTTGCGATAGCAGGCCAGCGCAAGGTGCCAGTCGTGATATCTACGCACGGTTATGAGACGTGGTTCCCGTATCCCGCTCATGTGCGACTTGCGCTAGCCCGTGCTGACGTCGTAACGGCCGTTAGCAAGTATTCGACGGCACTGTTAGGACCCATTGGAAGGGGCGCAAAGCTGTTGCCACCCACCTCCGATCTCTATCGCTTGACCGCTCCGGAACACGAGTTAGTCCCAGCGAGAGAGCGCAGCACAGTGACTCTGATTAGTCGTCTCGGAGAGGGATACAAGGGCATCAAGGAATTTGCCGCCGCTGCGGCCTCGTTACGCGCCACCCATCCCGATCTGTCCTTCGTTGCGTCCGGTCGTGCCGATCCTGAGGTACTTAGCAATGCGACGGACTGGTCTTCCTTAGAGGTCATCGCTAACCCATCCGATTCGGAGCTTTCGAATATGTATCAGCGATCTGCGGTCGTTGTATTGCCGAGTGTGGCCAAGAGAAACGAGCGGGGCCGCTGGATCGGTGGTGAGGGTTTTGGAATCGTTCTCCTTGAAGCAGCCCTGTTTGGAGCAGTGACCATAGCCTCAGATGAAGGCGCCTGCCCGGAACTAGTTGCTACCCTCGGAAATGGTGTAGTAACAGATCCCACCCATGAAGATCTGGCTGATGCTCTAACCGCGCTGATGGCCGATGTAGATCTCCGGGAGAGACTTGGTGCAAGAGGACGCCAAGTTGCGTGGCAACGGTTTTCGCCGGCCCATTTCACTGAAAGAGTTGCAGGCATCCTTGAGGAACTAGGATGCTAGAGTCCTCGGTCGTATCGACGACAAACCGAGTCCTCCCCCGTGCTCGCCACGGGTCGTACGCATCAGGAGGTCGCCGGCAGGCGGCGGTCCTGATGGTGCCAGTGATGCTCCTGGCAGCGACCTTGTTTGCGAGTCGTACGATCCCCTCCGGTCGCCTCGAGATCGTGGTCGCCATCGCGACACTATTTCTTGGCGCTCTGATATTGAGGGCGCCCGCCCTACTGGTCTGGTGTGTCGTGGCAGTGGGCACAGGATGCCTTATCGCAGATCACGTCTCGGGCCTATCAAGCGAGGGATACGGGGCGGCCTTTGCTGCTGCCTTGCTGGGCCTAGGTCCAATCATAATGGGCGGCCTCCGCCACCGGCAGGACTATCCGGCTGGACAAGTTTTTGGGCTTGTCGCGGTCGCGTACATAGTCATAGGAGCTCTTGCTGCCGCGCCGACGTCGGTCCTGGGGGGTTTCCTTACCCAGGAAGAGCGGGGTCGAGGATTGGTACTCATGGCCCTGTTTCTTGGCGCCGTTGATCTCGGCATTGGAATAGGCCATCTGACCCCGACATTTCGTTGGAAGTCTAAGGTAAGTACCGATTGGGTGACGCTGTGGAAGAGGGCGCTGGTGGCAATCGCCCTGACCTATATCCTCAGCGCGCTAATAGATCTCACCGGGCGTACGGCAAATCTAGGTGCGATCCCGCAGCTTATCAGCGACGCAAGGCTGGCCTTTTTCTTAGTTCTCTGGGTCGGGGCGTTGCGGCGTGAGGTGCCGAGAACCTTGACCCTCGCCAGCATGGTCGCCGCCCTGCTCACCGCCGTAGCTGGCTTCGGGACCGGATCGCTCTATTCCGGACTCGAGTTGCTGGTCGGGGGGCTTTGTATCTACGTAGCCGAGCGGCGACGGATTCCATGGATGACAGTGCTCTTGGCGGTCGTCGTAGCCTTATCGCTCAATGCGGGCAAGGCGGTATTTCGATCCGAGTACGGCGGTCTCGACCAGCTTAAGCAGCATAACCACCTGATAGAGGGTCAGCACTTTCTTGCGGAGTATCTACAGGGGCTCCGTGGCATGACGAGATCAAGCCTAGAGGAATCGGCCGCTCGATTTTCTTACGCAGGCGGCGACTTGATGGGTTATGTGTCCCAGATAGTTCCCTCCACCTACCCACATTGGGACATGCGGACCTACCGCTACTTACCGTACGCCCTGGTCCCAAGAGTCCTCGTTCCATCGAAGCCCGTCGCTACCTTCGGTAATCAGTTCGGCCGCGCATTCGGTCTCTTGGCGCCGGCCGATCTCGGCACCTCAGCGAACCTACCAGTATCAGTGGAGGGCTACGTCAATTTTGGCTTACCGGGGCTGCTCACTGGCGGTCTTGTTCTGGGTGCATTGCTTGGGATAGTTGCCTCCACTTTCGCCGGGCGGGACCTGCGGTCCATGATCGCTGGCACTCTCTTTACGGTCTGTCTCATCGGTGGCGTCGAATCGGACTCAACCCTCACTCTGGGCCTGGTTCCGGGGCTCGTACTGGTCGTGGCGTTGGTCGCGTGGGTGTTGCGTGGTCGTTCTAATGACGGCCTCACAGTGAGATCGAGTACATGGCAAGACGAGTCGCTGTCAGCAGGATCCGAGGGGCAGTAACGTGCGAGATAGGTCTTGGACTGACGCGATCAAGAGTATCTGGTCTAGGACTCGGGCGGCCTTTCTATTACTAACCGGAGATCCACTGGTGCTGGATAGGTGGCTCTGGCTTCGACGTCATCTTCCTCGCCAACCAGGGAGAATCCTTGACGCCGGTGCCGGCAATGGTTGGTTCGCTATCAACAGCGCAATGCGTGGTCATGACGTGCTCGGGCTAGGCTTAGAGGGCGCGGACATGAGACGGGCAGCTATCCGGGCAACCCATCTTGGCGTACCAGCGCAATTCGAAGTACAGGATCTCCGAGACCTGGAGTATCGCGGGGACCTGCGTGACAACTTCGACTGCGTGGTGTGTACGGAGACGATCGAGCACATTATCGATGATCTGCGAGTTGTGAATGCCCTGGGTGGCGCGCTTCACCAAGATGGCATTCTTCTGGTCACGGTGCCCAATTCTCAATATCGCCCTATGGACCGCGGTGACGCCGGGCCGTGGTACCCGGTAGAGGACGGCAGGCACGTACGGAAGGGGTACACCGAAGACGAACTCATCTCGCTGCTGGAGAGATCTGGCCTAGAGACAGTTGCTGTAGGCTATTGTTCAGGATGGGCGAGTCAACGATGTACTTGGTTGCTTCGACGTCTCACTGATCGTCTGGGCTATCGCGTTGCCTGGCTGATCACCCTTCCGTTACGGGTTCTGCCACCTGTGTTGGATCCGATGATCGGTCGGATTTCCAATTATCCGAGCTATTCCTTGTGCATCCAGGGTCGGAAGGTGCGGCGCCAGCCGTGCTGATGCCCCCTATTCAGAGGAACGACTGGCAGCATCGAGTTGCCGCAGGTGGACGGAATCGACGGCTCAATCGACCTCTGGAAGTTTGGTCGGCGGCCAATAGAGTGCTTTGCCATCGACATATGGATTGACTCGCGTGCCCCGCCAAATGGTGGACTGGATCAGACAAGCCATGGCAGAGCCCGGATGTAGGGGTCGATGTGGCACCACGATGTGTAGGCCGACACGGCGCCGCGGTGCAGATTCTCGTGCGCGCCGAGTGCCTCCGTAACAGCATCGACTAAGTCGGACGCTGTAAGGCGCGCTGGGACGGGCACCGCACACTCCGCTTCGAAGAAAGGTTGCGTATAGGGTAGGCGAGTAAGTATCTGGGCGGCCCCGCACGCAGTAGCTACGGCGGCACGATAGGGGGCAGCCCAGCGCAGGTTCCATGACTCCGATTCCGCCACTGGGTTGATCACAACCCGCGCATGCACGAGCAGTCTCGTGAGGCTGGCAAAGGAGACAAGCCCCAGTGACTCAAGATTCTGTCGCGAAGGTGCGGCCAAAGGGTGGCCCAGGACGAGAACCCGGTATTGAGGAAAAGCCTCCGCAATGATCGTGCAGAGGGATGGGGCAAGCGCTTGAGCTTGATCGACGATGACGATCGTTTCTGAAGTCCTTCGTCGAGGACGTGGCCAGCCCGACTTCCGATAGTTCGGTACCACTAAAGGCAAAGAAGAGGCCCTCCACGCTGCAGCGGAGGCAATCGCTCGACGCTCTTCGGGGACGCTGTAGGAGTCCGCTCGGCCCGCGAGCGCGGTTGCCATTCGGGCAATTGGCGAGCGCATGGGTGCCCTTACCAGCAACTCATGTGCATGATAATGAATATGCGGCCTCCGACGCCTTCCGGCCAAAGCACTGTGTGTCGCAACTAGGCTCTGCGGGCCAAAGGCCACGATCACGTCGACGGTGCTCTCAGCTAATTCAGCCCGAATAGCATTTGTGAGGCTCATCATGCGATGCCAAGAGTGTCGAGAGGGGTGTAACAAACGCAGCTCTCCACACGCAGAGAACTCATCGTCGGATAGCGTAACCTGTGGAGGTCCGTGAACCATGAGTTTGACTTGCCAATCGAGTCTCGCCAAAATGCAGGCCCAGTCGAGTTCTATCTCCTGCTGATCGAGCGGAATAGCCCCTATGAGTAATGCTTTGCCGGGGGGCTGTTGCGGTACTACGTTAACGGTCAATCGTTTCAGCCTCGTGTCGTTAGTGGACATCATCAGATGAAGGCAACCTGTGGCTTCTGCGAGCGTTCCCTAGGGCCTCCGGTGGTTACTCGTGGCGACGGACGTCACGTTATGCGCTGTCCCCAAGGCTGTGGTTGGTGGGTTCTCGATCCCCCGGAGACTCAATACGACGAGACGTACTTCGGAACGGGCGAAGACGGTATTGGCTATGGCGAAGGCTATAGCACCTCCATTGATCCTGCCGCTGTCCGGTGGTGCGAAAGGAATTTGAATCGTCAGTCAAAGTGGCTGGAAATCGGATGCGGCAACGGTCAGTTGGCGCTCAGGTTATCGAGCCTAAAGGTGGATGTAATAGCTACGGATGTGTCGCGAGCCTTCCTGAGTACTCTCGCTGGCACGGGTCTGCGATTCGTCGAGGCTGACGCTGTTGCGGCACTATCAACGTTTCCAGAACGATCTGTACTTCTCGTTGACAGCTTCGAACACCTCCCAGATCCAGCTCAGTTCCTAACGTACTGGGCGCGTACCTCCTCTCAAGAACTGGTCATGCGTTCGCCGAACGGCCATCAGATCGACTTCCTGCGTACTAGAAGTAATCTGCTTCATCGGAGTTATGAGCACGCTTGGTACCCTCGGCTTACTTGCCTTGGCGAAGTCTTAGCCTTGGACCGAATGCGCGTTGACGTGAGTTATGAGGCTTTGCGCTATGTCAAGCTTCCTGACGTCCGCTCAGGGATTATCGGCCGTCGTCTCGCAAATAATGTCTGGGTATCCATAAAGAAGTAGGGCCACCCGCGAGGGCGCAACAGACTGCCAAACCTTCAGGGAACGGTATCTCGTTTCAGCGTGGAGCTAAGCGAGCGGCCGCGTTGCAGTGGGGGGCGCGGCGCAGTTTTGGGGGCGCCCGATCGTCGTCAGGGGCGTCCCGCCAACGTGACAGCGCGTCCACGAGACTCTGCCGACTCCTGCTCAAGCCGGGCCGGGCATAGGCGCGGACGAGGTATGAATACCGCTCAGGACGGACGACCAACACACTGCCGTGAATGCGGCAGCCTAGTGTTAGCTCGGTAGACAACGGGGGCACTTCCGCTCGAGGCCTCGCTTCCGCGGTAGGTCTATTGCCAGCCCAGTTCGTCGAGGGCGATTTGTGCGTAGGGGCCGGTCGCTGATGTGAATGAGTTGGCGACGAGCTGGATGTAGTTGGCGGTGACTGTGGCGGGGAGCGCGTCGGTTCTGGAGGC
>Ga0070739_10005331_pt1 | contig 14712 bp, 17 predicted proteins | sample Coa_R1_7_FD_66445 | JGI IMG/M metagenome (GOLD analysis project Ga0070739, IMG submission 66445) | Surface soil microbial communities from Centralia Pennsylvania, which are recovering from an underground coalmine fire - Coalmine... | ecosystem: Environmental > Terrestrial > Soil > Unclassified ... | reverse complement strand
TCACCGGTGATTTGATCGGTGTTGTGCGTTCACAACACACATCGATTCCCTGGTGGCAGACTGCTGACCTGACGCTCGGTGGGAGAGGGATCATCGAACGGCGTAGCTATCAAAAGGGGGACGTGCGCATCTCCTACCAGGTGGCGGGAGCGGGCGAGCCGGTGGTGCTGATCCACGGCCTGTCCGGTTCGGGGCGCTGTTGGGCGCGCAACGTCGGGCCGCTCGCTCGCCGCTTCCGCGTCCACGTCGTCGACCTCGTCGGCTTCGGCTCCAGCCGCGCCGGGCGGTTCGTGCTCCGCGACGCGGCGAGCCACCTCGCCGCCTGGCTGGACTCCCTCGGCGTCGAGCGGGCCCACGTCGTCGGCCACTCGATGGGCGGCGCGATCGCGGCCGATCTGGCGGCCGAGTTCCCGGCCCGCGTCGAGCGCCTGGTGCTGGTCGACGCGGTGGGGGTACCGTTCGAGCGCGGCTACCTGCAGCACGCGCTCGGCCTGGTCCGCGGCCTGTGTCACCTGCCCGTCGGCTTCCTGCCGGTCCTGGCCCGCGACGCCTGCCGCGCCGGACCGCTGACGCTGGCCCAGGCCACGCGCGACGTGCTCGCGGCCGACCTCACGCCCAAGCTGCCGCGCATCGAGGCGCCCTCCCGCCTGATCTGGGGTGAGCGCGACTACATCGTGCCGCTGGCCCTGGGCCGTCGGCTGTGCCGCCTGCTACGCCAGGCCGACCTCGTCGTGATCCCGGGCGCGGGCCACAACCCGATGTGGGACCGCCCGGCCGAGTTCAACCGAGCCGTCCTCGAGTTCTTGAGCGCCGACCAGCCCATGCCGCGACGAGCCTCGCCGCGGCACTCGGCCGCCTGAGAGTATCTAGCAATACCTGGCGCAAGCCTGCGGCTCACGCCAGGTATTGTCGCCTTCGTAGGCGCTCCGAGGAGCGCGATACTGCTCAGGGCAGGAGATCGGCGACCGGCAGACGCGCGTCGGGCCGTTCAGGCACGGCGACGACCTCGCCGGGCAGGGCAATCGTCCGCGTGCGATAGCCGTGCCCGTGCGCCGCACCCGGCATGGGGCCCGGCTCACGGTACATCTCGAGCTGGTCCTGGACGAGGTTGAGAATCCAGTATTCGGGTATGCCCGCCGCGGCGTAGACGCCGGCTTTGCTCCCGCGGTCGAAGCTCAGCGTGGCGTCCGACACCTCGACCACCAGCAGCGCCGAGGTGGGATGCGCGGCCGCGAAGTCGCGACCGCTGCCCGCGACCACCGCCACGTCGGGCTCCGGCTCCGAGTACTCGCTGAGCGCGAGCGGGAACTGAACGCGGACCACGAAGCCGGCTCCGAAGATGGCACGCAGTGCCTCGTAGGCGAGATACACGCCCGTAGTGGGGCGGCTGCGCTGCGGCGGCAGCTTGACGATTTCTCCCTCGATCAGCTCGACGCGCTCGTCGGGCCGCAGCACGCCCAGGACCACGAACTGCTCGTACTCCTCGCGCGTCCAGCGCCGCAGTTGCACCGCGTCCACGTCGCCCCCATAGTGCCGCCAGTGTGCCAGACAGGCCGCGGGAGATGACCGTGGCCCGTGATCCCCAGGTTTCGCCGTCCACCCGCCACCCACCGGCAGTATAGCGCGCGCCTGCCACGTTGCCGATGGACTGGACAGCGTGCCGAGCCAGCCAGCCGGGTCGCGGCTTCAGGATAGTGCCGGCAAGGGCTCGCCGTTGAGGGTCACCGAGCGCTGGAACTCGACGGGCGCCAGCAGCGCTTGCAGCGTGTAGCAGCCGCGCTCGGCCATTGCCACGAGCTGCTGCACGCGCTCGGGCGGCTCGTCCGACTCGATCTCCAGGCGCGTCTCGAAGCCCAGGCAGCCCGCCTGCACCGTCCCCTGGAGCACCGAGCCCTCGACCTTGTTGCGCATCGTCACGTGCACGCGCGCCTTGCGCACCGACACCTTCAGCATGTGGCCGTACCGGCCGATCTGCGTTAGCAGTCAGAACCCGACGCCGGCGACGAAGTAGCCGAGCGGCGACGGCGCCGTGTTGTCGCCGCCGACGTGCGGCCCTTCGTCGCAGTAGACCTCGAAGCCCTGGACGTGCGCCACCTTGCGCATCCGCTCCAGCGACTCGCAGTCGGCCTCGATCCGGTTCTCGCGGTAGGTCACCGTCGAGTCGAGCGCGGGCGGCGGGTTGGTCATCTCGGGCAACTGCATCGGATTCTCCTCTCGGGTTTGCTCGGACCGGGTCAAGCACGAGGTAGAAGAGAATGGCTAGGGGACACCCCCAGCCCCCGCCCTCGCGGGGCGCTAGCGCGCGATCGGGGTGAGGGGGGCGCGGCCGGCGAGCACGGCGAGCACGTTCTCGGCGGCGAGGGTCGCCATGCGGGTGCGGGTCGCCACGCTGGCGCTGCCGATGTGCGGCAGCACCAGGCAGTTCGGCAGCGCCAGCAGCGGGTCGTCGGCGGGCAGCGGCTCGGGGTCCGTGACGTCGAGGCCGGCGCCGGCGATCCAGCCCTCGCACAGGGCGCGGTACAGCGCGGCCTGGTCGACGATCGGCCCGCGGGCGGTATTCACCAGGTAGGCCGTGGGCCGCATCTGGCGCAGGGCCGCCTCGTCGAACCGGTGGTGCGTCTCGGGCGTGTAGGGCAGGTGGATGCTGACGAAGTCGCTCGCCGCCAGCAGCTCGGCGAACGGCACCCGCCGCGCCCCCGTCGCCGCCTCGACGTCGGCGCGGGCCGCCCGTGCCGTGTATAGGATCGTCATCCCGAAGCCGGCCGCGCGGCGGGCGACGGCGCTGCCGATGCGCCCCAGCCCGGCGATGCCGAGCGTGGCCCCGTGGACGTCCGGGCCGAGCAGGAGGAGCGGTCCCCAGGTCGTCCAGCGCCCCTCCTTCACGTAGCGCTCGCCCTCGGGCAGGCGCCGGGCGACGGCGAGCAGCAGGGCAAAGGCCAGGTCGGCGGTCGTCTCGGTCAGCACGCCCGGCGTGTTCGTCGCCACGATCCCGCGAGCGGCGAGCGCAGCCAGGTCGAGGTTGTCGTAGCCCACGGCCATGTTCGCCACCACCCGCAGGCGCGGCGCGGCGGCGAGCACCTCGGCGTCGATCCGCTCGGTGAGCAGGCAGAGCAGGCCGTCGACGTCGGCGACCTGGCGCAGCAGCTCGGCGCGCGGCATCACCTCGTCCGAGTCCCAGAGGCGCACCGTGGCCGCCGCCTCGAGCAGGGCGATGGCCGCGGCCGGCAGCCGCCGCGTGACGAGGACGGTCGGGCGGTCCATCAGGGCAGCGCCGCCAGGGCCGCCGCGCCGCGCTCCCAGTGGGCGACGATCTCGGCCGGATCGTGGGCCAGGGCGAGGGTGAAGCCGCTCGTCACCCGCGCGATCGCCTCACCGTCCTCGAGCACCTCGTCGACGGCGGCGTCGAACACGGCAAGGCCGGGCAGGTCGGGCTGCGGGCCCGGCCGCTCGGTCGCCGTGGCCTTGACGTAATAGGCCAGGCCGCCGCTGGCGAGGGCGAGGGTCAGGCGGCCGCCGCGGCGCAGGTTGGCCGTCGTCGAGCTGCTGCCGTAGAGCGCCAGGCGCAGCCGCTCGGGCGAGCAGGCCAGCACCTCGCCCACCGAGAGCAGGGCGCAGTGCGGGTAGCCGCGCGCGTCGACGGTGACCAGCAGCAGGGCGAGGCCCGTCTTGCCGGCCAGGTCGCGGCCATCGAGCAGGCTCCGCAGCGCCGGGGGAAGCTGGTTGCCCAGCGAGCGCGACATGGCGCCTCCGCACCCTACACTTTGGCGCCGGCCTCTTCCAGCGCGGCGCGCACCCACTCGATGGCGCGGTAGGTGTGGGCGAAGCCCATCCCCACGCCGAGGCAGAGCAGCAGCGCCTGCTCCAGCTCGGCCAACGACGCGCCGGCCTGGTAGGCGCGCGCCGCGTGCGTCTTCGTGCCGCCCTCGGCGCTGGCCGTGGCGTAGGCGACGGTGTTGATCAGCTCCTGGGTCTTCAGGTCGAGCGGGCCCAGCTCGCGGATCGCGCCCCGCATCGCCTGGAAGCCCTGCCACATCGTCGGGTACTTGTCGATGACGTACTGGCGCTGGTCGTTGCTGCTGCGCACCATGGCGCACCTCCCCCCGCCCGGTTATCCCCGGGCCTCGCCGCCCCCATCATACCGAGCAGGTCAAGCGCGCGCCACCTCCGCTATTCCGTGGATGCCAGCCTGGCGATTTCACCCCTGCGGCGAAGCCACCAAGCGAGAACTCCCGGATTAGAGGCCTCCTGCTCGCGGGGCAGGCGCGACGCCGAGGGCCTGGAGGCGCCGCGCCGCGACTGCGCAGTAGCTGGGATCGACCTCGACGCCGATCGACTCCCGCCCCAGCTCGCGCGCCACCAGCAGCGTCGTGCCGGAGCCGGCGAACGGGTCGAGCACGATGTCCTCGCGGTAGGAGTAGAGGAGGATCGGCCGCCGCGGCAGCTCCGGCGGGAAGGGTGCCGGATGGCCGACCCGGCTCGGGTTCTCGCCGGCGAAGGTCCAGTGGCCGAGGGTCCAGGTCTTGAAGTCCTCGGCGTCGATCTGCCAGGTCTTGCCGGCGTCGGGCCGCTGCCAGCGCTCCTTGAAGAAGACCGCGATCATCTCCACCGGCGCGGTGACGAACGGCGCCGACGGCTTGCGCTAGCTCCCCCAGGCCGTGCGCCGCGAGATGTTCTGCTCGTTCCAGACGATCGTCGTCTGGTACTGCCAGCCGGCGCGGACGAAGGCGGCCACGTAGTCGGCATACACGGCGCGCTTGCCGCCCTTGTTCGTGTCGAGCGGCACGTTGATGCAGGCGCGCCCGCCCACCGTGGAGACGCGCAGCAGCGCCCGCGCCCAGGTCGCCACCCACTCCTGGTAGCGGGCGTAGGGCACGTCGTCGTGATAACCGTTGTAGGAGACGTCCAGGTTGTACGGCGGCGAGGTCACGGTGAGGTCGATCGACGCCGCGGGCAGGAAGGCCAGCTCAGTCGAGTCGGCGTGGTAGATCGTCGCCAGCTCGTCGCGGTAGTAGGGCTGCACGGCTCCATCCGGCGCGGGCTCGGTGATGCACTATGAGCAGGGCGGGTGCTGGCGCGCCACAGCTCCATCCGGCGTGGGCTCTCGGCTGCGGCACGCGCTCTCGGCCATTGTAGGCGCGGCCAGGGGAGCGGCGGCCAGGCGGCCGGCCCGCTAACGAGATTGTGAGTGAGACAGCGCGGGCGGCGCGCGGTGGCCCGCCCACCAGCGCAGGGCGACCCGGCACAGGAGCAGGCCGGCCAGCGCGCCGCAGGCGTCGATAAGGACGTCGGTTGCCGCCGGGGTGCGGCCCGGCACGAACGACTGGTGGAACTCGTCGCTGATCGCGTACAGCGCCGCTAGCCCCCAGGCGACCAGGAGGCGGCGCTCGGCGCTCCAGCCTGCCGCGAGCCCCAGCGCGTGCTGGATCAGCACGGCCAGGATGGCGTACTCCGTGAAGTGGGCCGTCTTGCGCAGCCCGAAGTCGACGTACTGGTAGGCCTCCGGCGGCCAGCCGCCGCGGCGCAGCAGCTCGACCACCAGCGCGCTCGGCGTCGCCAGGCTGGGCTGCGCGGAGAGGGTGAAGATCACCGCCGCCCAGACGACGGCCGGCGCTACCCGCGCCACGACGCGGCGCACGCTACCGCTTCTCGGCGGCGTGGGCCCAACTGCCATATCCCTACACCTCACCGGACCGCATACAAGGATACGACTGCACTACCGCTCGTCGTCCGACCTGCGGGCCGGGTCGGCGTTAACGCCGCTTTCGGGAGCAGGGACAGGAGACTCGTCGGCGGCCGCCAGGGCCGCTGTCAGTGCGGCGGGCAGGTGCACCGCGGCCGCCGCAGCCGCGGCCTGCTCGGGCGAGCAGAGGTCGGCCCCGACCACCACGCCGTCGAGCAGGGCCAGCGGCGTCAGGTCGTAGTAGTAGTTCGCCACGCGCAGGTTGCGCCGCGCACCCCGCGCCAGCTCGCTGGCCGGGCGGCGCTGTGTCAGCGCACCCGCCACCAGGCGCGGCAGCAGCTTGCTCGCGCCCGCGAGGGCGTAGACCGGCACGCCCTCGTGCCGCGCGGCGATGGCTAGCCCCAGCGTGCCGAGCTTGTGCACCAGCCCCGCCGGCGCGACTGTGTCGGCGCCGACCAGGACCACCTGCGCGGCGGCCAGGCAGCGCGCCGCGGCGGCGTCGATCCACAGCTCGGTCGGCAGGCCGGCGTCCGCCAGGCGCGCGGCGAGCGCCGCGCCCTCGCGCCGCGGCCTCGACTCGAGGCAGACGACACCGAGGCGCCGCCCGGCGCCCTGCGCGGCGAGCAGGGCCCGCTCCACCAGCGAGCTGGCCGAGAGGGTCAGCACGCGGCCGCCGTCGGGCAGCAGGGCGACGGCGCGACTGACGACCGCGGCGGCGTCGGCCGTGCTCTGCTCGTCGAAGGTGGCCACCGCCGCGGCCACGCTGGCCGCCCTGGGCTGTCCGCTGGCGGCCGCCAGCACGGCCGCGCCGAGGCGGCAGATCGAGGCCATGGCCGGCTGGGCGCGCACGAGGGCCAGCGCGGCATCAGTCAGCAGCGCCGCGTCGAGGCGCCCCTCTGCCTCGGCCTCGGCCGCCAGCGACCGCAGCGCGGCACCGGCGCGGACGGTGAGCGCCGTCGCCCCCGAGCGCGTATCGGCGCGGATCGCCTGTGCCGCCCGCCAGGCGCCGCGCTTGCCGGCCACCGTTCCTTTCATGCCGCTCTCCCGTAGCTCCCCACGGCCAGGTCCTGCCCTTGGCCGCCACCGGCTCAACTGCCCCTGGCGACGGCGGAGCGTGGGGCCAGTGCGGGCAAGGCGCGGGTGGGCCGCCGCGCCAGGAAGACGAGGCCCGCCGCGACGAGGTAGGCGCCGATGAACAGCACGAACACGATCTGGTAGCTGCCGGTGAGGTCGAAGGCCGCGGCGGCGCTCAGCGGTCCCAGCCCCAGGCCGGTCTTGCCGAAGGGGTCGGCGAAGCCGCTGATGGCGCCGAAGGAGCGGCGCCCATAGTAGCGGGCGAGAAGGACCTGGGTGAGCATCAGGCCGCCCCGCGCGACGAGGCCGAACAGGATGGCGCCGACGTAGGCCAGCAGGGGCGTGCGGACCTGGAGCAGCAGCAGGACGATCACCGCGCTGGTGAGCAGCAGGGCTACGCTGACGCGGCGCGGCGGCACGCGCTCGGCGACCAGGCCCCAGAGGGTGCTGCCGAGCGCGCCGGACAGGGCGAGCAGGCTGAGGGCGCCGGCGGCAAGGTCGGGGCGGACCTGCACGTCGGTGTAGTAGGCCACCACGTGGAAGGCGATGCCGCCGGTGGCGATGGTGGCGAGCGCCGAGCTAATGACGATGAGCCAGAGGGCCGGCGTCCGCATCGCTTCCGTCAGCCGCCAGCTCTGCTCCGCGGCCGCCGGCGGCGCCGTCGTCCCCGCAGCGAGGCGCTGCCGCGCGGGTGCCGGCGCGGCGCCATCGGGGAGCAGGCCCAGGTCCTCCGGCTGGCGGCGCAGCAGCAGCAGCGGCGGCACGACCGCCAGTCCCCAGAGCAACAGCCCGAGGGCGAGGAAGGCCAGGCGCCAGCTCCCGTACACGATGAGCCGCTGGTACATCAGCGCCAGTCCGGCCGAGCCGAGCGGCACCGCCATCAGCACCATCCCGATCACCCGCGGCCGCTTGACGTGGAACCAGTTGGCGACCGCGGTCAGCGGCACGACGCCGCAGACCAGCGTGTCGGCCATGGCGCGGGCGGGCACGTAGGCGGCGTAGAAGTGGCCTACGTCGCTCACCTGGCTGAGGAGGATGGCGAGGGTGCCCACGGCCGCGGCGCCGAACGGGATCAGCAGGCGGGGCCCGATCCGGTCGGCCAGGCGGCCGATCCAGGGGGAGATCATGCCGGCGAGCAGGGTGCCGGCCGTGATCGCGCCCGAGGTGAGCGTCCGGCTCCAGCCCTGGTCCTCGCTGAGCGGCTTGAGGACCACGGCCATCGTGACGTTGTTCAGGCCGGCGCCGAGAAAGGCCCCGACCATGACGATGCCGACGATCAGCCAGCCGTAGTACATCCGCTCTCCAGCCGCGGTGGGGACGCCATCCGGTCTACCACATTCGGGCCCCACGCTACTGGCGGGCCCACGACGGTCGGCTGTCGCGGGGCTGGGGAGCGCCGGCCGCTCAAACTTGTCCCCTCGCCTCTGAACCGTCCAGCAGCTCGCGGGCGGCAGGACCGGCTCCCGCCTGGTATAGTCGGCGTCGACGTGCGGCCGACGACCGATGCGACGGGGGCGAGCGATGGCAGGTCTCGTGGAGCTAGAGGCGCGCTGGGCCGAGGAGACGCGGGCGCTGGTGGCGGCGCTCGAGACGTGGCGCAGGGCGCACCCGGCGGCCACCGCGCGGGAGATCGAGGCCGCTCTCGACGCGCGGCTCGCCGCGCTGCGGGCGCGCCTGCTAGCCGATCTCCTGCCAGGCGACAGCGGTGGCACCGGACCACGCGGCGCGGCGGCAGGCGGGTCCGATGCCGCGGCGACGCTGGGCGAGGTGATCGTCGAGCGGGACCTCGAGTACGCCGTCCACGATGGGGTCTCCCTGCGCGGCGACCTGTACCTGCCCGCCGCCGAGGGGCGGTACCCGACCCTGCTCCTCATCCACGGCGGCGGCTGGCAGATCGGCTCAGCGGCCGTCTACCAGTACTGGGGGCCGTTCCTCGCCGAGCGGGGCTACGTCGCCTACGCCGTGACCTACCGCCTGTCCCGGCCCGAGCGCCCGACCTATCCCCAGGCCGTCCACGACGTCAAGGCCGCGCTGCAGTTCCTGCGGGGCAATGCCGCCGAGCTGCGCGTCGATCCGGAGCGGATCGGCGTGCTGGGCAACTCCGCGGGCGGCCACCTCTCCGCGCTGCTCGCCCTCTCCGCCGACTCGCCGAAGTATGCCGGCGCCTACCCCGACGACCGCTACGCCGCGGTCAGCACGCGGGTCAAGGTGGCAGTGCCGATCTACGGCGTGTACGACTTCGTGGCCCAGTGGGAGCACGACCAGCTCGAGCGCCCGCGCGACCAGATCTCGGAGAAGTTCCTGGGCGGCAGTCCGATGGCGATCCGCGACGCGTACTACGAGGCGTCGCCGATCAACTGGGCGACGCACCAGCACAGCGGCGTGCCGTTCCTCGTGGTCTGGGGCATGGAGGACGACGTGGTGGACCCGGCCACCCAGGCCGTCCCCTTCGTGACCGCCCTCAAGCGGGCCGGCAACACGACCCGCATCGTGCCCATTCCGGGCGCGCCGCACTTCTGGATCTCGGAGACGCCGGTCCTCGAGCCGGGCAGCTACACGGCCCACCTCGCGCCCCGCCTGCTGCGCTTCCTCGCCGAGTACCTCTAACCCTGTGTAGCGTCCATAAATTCTCCACATCTCCTGCGTGCGCCGTAAATGGCCCGCGCCTACACTTGAATATGAGGGGCGAAGCACAGGGGGACGGCCAGAAGCGGTCCCCGGATTAAGGAGGTGCCGTGATGAGAGGGCGCTTGGCACTCGGAGCAGCGCTCGTGGCCGCGGTCGGGCTGCTCCTCGTCGGACTAGTGGGCACGGTCGCGGCGCAGGACGGCTCCGGGCTGCGGGGTGGGCCCCGCGACCGGCAGGGCGGCCAGATGATCCAGGCCGTGGCGGACCTGCTGGGCATGACGCCGGACCAGATCGTCGCCGAGCGGCAGGCCGGCAAGAGCCTGGCCGACATCGCCGCCGAGCACGGCGTCGACCAGAACACGCTGGTCCAGACGATCACCAACGCGATGGTCCCGCGCATCCAGCAGTTCGTCAGCCGCATGGTCACCCGCCAGGGCTTCGGCCCGGACCAGGGCCGCGGGCCGGGCCGGCAGGCGTTCGGCCAACGCCTGCGCAACGCGCGGCAGGCAATGCTCCAGCCCATTGCCGACCTGCTCGGGATGACACCCGACCAGATCGTCGCCGAGCGCCGGGCGGGTAAGAGCCTGGACGACATCGCCGCCGAGCACGGCGTCGACCAGAACACGCTGCTCCAGGCGGTGACGACGACGGCGAAGGCGCGGCTCGACGAGGCGGTCGCGGCCGGCAAGCTCAGCCAGGACCGCGCCGACGCGCTGTACCAGCGCATCCAGCAGGCGGCCCCGGGCCTGCTCGCCAACAATGGCGCGCCGTTCTTCGGCGGCCGCGGGCCGGGCCGGCACCACGGCCGCGGGCCCGGTGGCCCGGGTGGTCCAGGCGGTGCGCCCCAGCAGCCGCAGCAGCCGCAATAGCGCGAGGCTGTTCCGCGCCGTCGTCGCGGGGCCGGGCGCTGGTCGCTGTCGGGGGAGCAGCCAGCGCACGGCCCCTGGCGGCACTCATGAGCGCCGATAGCCTCTCGGCCGTGCGCCGCGCTCGTGAAGGGCTAACTCGAGTTCTCACCAGCCGAGGGAAAGGGATGCCAACCATCTGGCGGCAGAATACAGTATGTAAGTAGGTAATTGGGTACGCCGGGTGCTGGTCGCGGCTAGCACCTGGTCAGAGTGGATTGCTCTGTGTTGGCAACAGCCAACACAGAGCAAATCAGCCTTGCCGGACCACTAGCGGAGGAGCAGGGATGGCGCGGGCGGGGACGATCCTGGTGGTGGACGACGAGCCGAAGATCGTCGACATCGTGCGCGCCTACCTGGAGCGCGAGGGCTACCGCGTGCTGGTCGCCTACGACGGCCAGGAGGGGCTGGCGGCGGCGCGGCGCGAGCGTCCGGATCTGATGGTCCTCGACCTGATGCTCCCCGAGCTGACAGGGTGGGACGTCTGCCGCCGGCTGCGCGCCGAGTCCGCGGTGCCGATCATCATGCTCACCGCGCGCGACGACACGACCGACAAGATCGTCGGGCTCGAGCTGGGCGCCGACGACTACCTGGCCAAGCCGTTCGACCCAAAGGAGCTCGTCGCCCGCGTGCGCGCCGTTCTGCGCCGGACGAACGCCTCCCGCGCGCCCGGCGCGCTGCTGCGCCACGCCGACCTGGAGGTCGACCTCGAGCGCCACGAGGTGCGGCGCAGCGGACAGGTGGTGTCGCTGACACCGAGCGAGTTCGCGCTGCTGCAGGCGCTGGCGGAGCGGCCCGGCCGCGTCTGGACCCGCCAGCAGCTCCTCGACCGCGTGCAGGGTGCGGCGTTCGAGAGCTACGAGCGGGCGATCGACAGCCACGTCAAGAACCTGCGCCACAAGCTGGAGCCCGATCCGCGCCAGCCGCGCTACGTCCAGACCGTGTTCGGGGTGGGATACAAGCTCGGCGACGGGGAAGAGGTAACGGGGGGAAGTCCGCCGACCCCTGGCGACGGCGAGGAGAGCGGCGCGGGGCCGGCGGCGGAGGTGACCCATGCGTAGCATCGGCCTGCGGCTCGTGCTCAGCTTCGCCGCGGTGATCCTCATCGGCGTCGGCGGCGTGGCGGTCCTGGCCGGCCGCGAGACGACCAGCGAGTTCCGGACCTACCTCGACCGCGGCCGCGCCCTGTTCGTCGAGCACATGGCCGGCAGCATCGGCCAGTACTACCGCGGCCGCGGCGGCTGGTCCGGGGTCGAGCTCCTGCTGCAGGGCTGGCTGCGTGGTCCTGTCGAGCGCCTGGCGATCGCCGACGATACGGGCACGCTGGTGGCCGATACCTCCGGCCGCGACGTGGGCCAGAGCGCGACCGCGGCGGGGTTCGACCTCGGCACCCCGCTGCTGGTCGACGGAGAGCGCGTCGGTACCCTCTACGTCATGCTCGGTGGGACGCCGTTCCGCGGGCCCCACGCCATCGCCGTCGCCGGGACCGAGGCGCGCAGCTCCCTGCCGCGGGGCGACGACCGCGACCGGCGGCCCGACGCGGCGGCGCCGGCCGGCGGCGCCGAGAGCGCGTCGTCGCCCCGCGGCCGGCTGGGTTGGGCGATCCAGCCGCTGAACGGGGGCCGCGCGACGGGCGAAGACGCCGGGGCGTCGCGCGGCCAGCTCGCCCCGGCGGCGCCCCTGGCGCGGTCGACGGCGCCAGGGACGTCGTCCGCCGAGGCCAGCTTTCTCGAGGGCATGCGCCAGGCGCTGGTCCTCTCGGCCCTCGGCGCGGCGGCCGTCGCGCTGCTGCTCAGCCTGCTGTTGACCCGCTACCTGGCGCGGCCGCTGCGTGAGCTGGCACTGGCTGCCCGGCGCGTCGCGGCCGGCGACCTGGGCCAGCGCGTGCCGATTCGCTCGCGCGACGAGGTGGGCGCGCTGGCCGCGGCCTTCAACGAGATGGCCGCCAGCCTGGAGCGCGGCGAGGCGGCGCGCCGCAACCTGGTGGCCGACGTGGCCCACGAGCTGAAGACGCCGCTCACCGTCGTCGAGGGCACCGTCGACGCCATGCTCGACGGCATCTATCCGGCCGACCAAGAGCGCTTGCAGTCGATCCGCGAGGAGATCGCCCTGCTGAACAAGCTGGTGGCGGACCTGCGCGAGCTGTCGCTCGCCGACGCGGGCGGCCTGCGCCTGGAGCGCGAGACGCTCGAGCCGGCCGGCCTCGTCCGGCGGGCGGTGTCGGCCGCCAGTACCCGCGCCCAGACCCGCGGCCTGGCGCTGGTCGCCGACGCGCCGGAGGGGCTGCCCCTCCTCGAGGGCGACACGCGGCGCCTGGTGCAGGTTCTCGCCAACCTGCTCGACAACGCCCTGCGTTACACGCCGGCGGGCGGCCAGGTAACCGTGAGCGCCGCGGCCGCCCCGGCCGACGACGGTCGGCCGGCGCCGGCGAGCGGGGTGCGCTTCGCGGTCGCCGACACGGGCCCCGGCATTCCGGCCGCCGACCTCGCCCACATCTTCGACCGCTTCTACCGCGCCGACCCGTCGCGCGCGCGCCGCAGCGGCGGCTCGGGCCTCGGCCTCGCGATCGCCCGCGGCTACGTCGAGGCGCACGGCGGCCGGATCTGGGCCGAGAGCAGCTCCGCCGGCACCACAGTCAGCTTCTGGCTGCCGGCGCTGCCCAGCGCGCCCGGCGACGCGGCGCCACAGGCGGTCGGCGTCGCGGCCGCGCCGCGCCACGCCTGAGGCTCCCCGCCCGGGGGCGCCGCACTGGGCGACGTAGTACCATGAAACGCAACGTGGCCCCTCGCCAGCAGATCATACTTGACGATCGGATGGGTGTTGGCGGTTGCCAGCGTCCATCGATCTAGCTCTGAAAGAGTCCTGGCGATCGGGAGGAGGAGGCGCCGTGGCCCGCCTGGTCAGCATCATCGGCACCACCCACAATCCGTTCATGCCGCGCCTGTTCGCGCAGCCCACGCGCCCGCCGGTCTGCGCACTGGTCGAGGAGCGCCTCGCCATGCTCCGCGAGCGGCTGGAGCGCGCCGCGCCCGACGTGGTGCTGGCCATCGGCAATGACCACCTCAACCAGTTCTTCATGGACAACATGCCCGCCTTCCTCATCGGCAAGATGGAGCGCTACGCGGGCACCTTCTACAACGAGGAGCGCGAGTTCGGCCTGCCCCGCTGCGAGCTGAAGGGCGACGCGGCGCTGGCGCGCGGCCTGCTCGAGGGCGCGCTCGACCACGGCGTGGATGTCGCCTACTCGGACGAGCTGCGCATCGACCACTCGATCGTCGTGCCGCTGCTCTGGCTGCGCCCGGCCCTCGACCTGCCGATCGTGCCGCTGTTGACCAACTGCATCGCCCCGCCGCTGCCGCGCCCGCGGCGGTTCTACCAGGTCGGTCAGCTCCTGCGCGCCGTGCTCGACCAGCTCCCCGGCGACCAGCGCGTTGCCGCGGTGGTCAGCGGGCACCTCTCGCTCGAGATCGGCGGGCCGCGCCAGATGGAGCCCCGCTTGGTCGACCCCGCCTTCGACCGCCGCGCCGTGGGCTGGCTGGCCCGCGGCGACCTCGACGAAGCCTGCGCCAACAGCGGCTTCGACCAGTTGAAACGCTCGGGCAACATGACCCACGGCTTCCTGAACTTCCTCCTGGCCGCGGGCCTGGCCAACGGCCAGCCGGCGGCGCACGCCGAGGGCATGGAGGTCGGCTTCCCGGCCGTGCCGATGTTCGCCTGGGAACCGGAGGGCGCAGCATGAGCAAGTACTTCGTGGACAAGTTCATGCGGCTCGTCAACCAGCAGGAGTGGGCGGAGAAGGCGTACGTCCGCGACCCGGCCGGGTTCGTCGCCGAGTGGGAGCAGCGCGAGGGCCAGCCGCTAAGCGACGACGAGCGCGATGCGCTCGCCCGGCGGGACTACGGCAAGCTGTACGCGTTGGGCGCGCACCCGTTCCTGCTCTGGAGCTTCACCGAGGCGGTGTGGGTCCCGGAGCGGCCACGCGACGAGCTGCTGCGCGACTACAAGGCCCAGACCGCCGCCATTGGCTACCCCGACTTCGCGACCTGAGAGGTCCATCCATACCCGGTGTGAGCCAGCGGCTCACACCGGGTATTCCCAGCTTCGTCACCGGCTCTGGGGGCACCGGCCCGGCCACGCGGCGCACCCCGCCGCGTGGCCGCGGGACCATCCCGCGTACCCGCGAGCCGCTACTCAATATATATCCGGATAGACCAGGCACCTCGCCTGAAGCTGTGCTAGGCTGAGTGTACCCACCCACCACTGGGGCAAGGACGCCGACCGTATCCACGGCGCCAACCCGCGCTGAAAGTAGCGCTAGTTTGTTAACAGCGGAGATAGAGAAACAAGGGTCGGCCTTGGCCGACCGCGTCCAGCAAAGCCCGGAGTTCTGGGGGCGGCGGGCGCGTGGACCACGCCTGCCACCAG
>Ga0070739_10005329_pt1 | contig 14720 bp, 10 predicted proteins | sample Coa_R1_7_FD_66445 | JGI IMG/M metagenome (GOLD analysis project Ga0070739, IMG submission 66445) | Surface soil microbial communities from Centralia Pennsylvania, which are recovering from an underground coalmine fire - Coalmine... | ecosystem: Environmental > Terrestrial > Soil > Unclassified ... | reverse complement strand
GGAACCGGCACAACCAGTATTCCTCGCTCAATTGCCTGCTTAATCACCCGATAGCCCGGATCAGAAATGCCAGGCATACCGGCATCAGAAACCTGGGCGATGGTGACTCCCTGCTCCAGTTTCTCCACCAGTTCTTCCGCGCGCTGGCTCTCATTGTGCTCATGGTAGCTGATCATCGGCTTATCAATGCCATAATGCTGCAGGAGCTTGGCTGTGTGGCGCGTGTCTTCACAGGCAATCAGGCCAGCTTCTTTCAGCACCCGCACCGCGCGATAGGTAATATCTTCCAGATTACCGATGGGAGTGGCGACAATGTAGAGCTTGCCTGCTTGTATGCCCTGCGTTTTTTCCATGAATTCAGCCATTGCGGGATTCATTTAAGTTGCTCCAGAATACATCAGCGCTGCGCCTGCACGCGTTGACCGCATTCCGTGTCTCACCCTAAAATGGCATCAGACTTAAACCTATAGCTGCAAAGGTGTCCTTACGTGCCTCTTTACGAATACCAGTGTAAGAAGTGCAAACACAGATTCGAAAAAATCCAGAAGTTTTCTGATGCTCCTGTTAAGAAGTGCCCTGAATGCGGCGGCCCGGTAGAGCAGCTTTTGCATGCCCCGGCCGTGCAGTTTAAAGGCACAGGCTGGTATGTGACTGATTACGCCGGCAAGAGCGACCCAACCACACCCTCTGCCTCAGAAAAATCGGATAAAAAAGAGGGTTCAGAGACTGCCAAGGGGAAAGAGGGCAAAGACAAAGAGCCGAAACCTAAAAAATCAGAAGCCAAAAAGACAAAAGAAAAAGAGTAGCTCTGGCCGGTCCTTTTGGCTTCTCATTAAGCGAATTGGTATCAACACAGATTTAATCTTAACCGTGCAGGCGCACCGGTTGAGACACTTCCATTCGTAATTCTCCACTCTTCCAGCTTTACGGTTTTACGGCTGCCGTGGTCTGGCCCGTTGCGGCAACGGAAGCGGATTCCAGATATCGCACCACAAATTCCGTATCTTCTGGTCCCAGACGCAGGTTAGGCATCTGGACCTCTTTAAACTGCTTGAAAAGCGTAGTGGCAAGGGGGTCCTTGGCCGCCAGCATCTCATCAGGTTTTTGTATGAAATGCAGCAGCCATGCGCGATCACGGATGTTGGTCACGCCTTGCAAGTCCGGGCCAATGCTGGTTCCATGGCCAATGGTATGGCAGGCTGCGCAGCGGGTAGCAAAGAGGTATTGCCCTTTGTCATTCACTACCAGCTTCGGCGCTTCCGCGTAGCTTTTCTGGGCTTGTTGCGTGTGCGCCCTTTTTGCATCAATAAAGTCGCCGATCATCATGGAAAGAAAGCGCGGATTGTCGGTGGCAGAATTACGCATCCACTGTCCGGTGGGCTCATTACCGATCATTAGATCCACAGTATGGCCATCACGGTTCAGTCCAGGATCAAAGTAAAGGCCGAGTTTATGCGCAATCAGGTCAACATCAGCTTTTTTTCCGGTCAGGAATAGCCATCCCGGCCCTGCGTGGAATTTTTCCGCGTAAGCCTTCATGGCCTCCGGCGTGTCATGCTCCGGATCAATGCTGATGGAGTAGAAAAAAATATCTTTGCCCACTCGATCGCCAAGCATCCGCTGCACCTGGGCTAGGCGCGCGGTTTCCAGTGGGCACGAATCCAGACAATGCGTATAGATCAGATTAATGGCAACAGTCTTGCCCTTGAGCAAATCATCATAGAGATGGACCGTTTTGCCGTCTTGTGTAACAAGCGGCACGTTGGGAAAGTAGTCCGCTCCCCAGCGGGTTCCGGCTGAGGCATCGCGAACCAGCAAAAAAGCAGCAGCAATCATTGCCAAAGCAATAAACAGCACATCCGAGATGGAAATCTTCCGGCGCATTCAAGTCTCCTTTCTGCCTGCAACTGTGATAGGGCCAGGCCTGGCAGGAGCGCAGCTATGAGCAACTGCCAGGTCTGGGTTGGGGGTTGCACGCCTAAAAGGCAGTCGGGAGAATTTCGTCCGGATCTTCAAACGTCACGCCCTGGGCCTTTGGAATCGGTGTTGGCAGCGGGTTCAGGAACGCACCGCCGGCATTGTCGATTTCCCAGCGCAGAAGCATGGCATTATCTTCATGCACGGTGTTGTGGCAGTGCTCCATGAACATTCCGCCAAAATCACGGAACTGCATGGTCAGGGTCACGCTTCCACCCGGACGCAGACGATAAACATCTTTGCGTCCTTTTTCCCATGCGGGAACATTGGCAGCGCTGCCATTACGCGCAAGAATCTGGCCTTCTTCAAAATGGATGTGAATAGGATGGTCCCATCCACCGCCGCTGTTTTGCAGCGTCCAGATTTCACGCGTGCCGAACTTTGGCGCGGCGGAGATGCGCCCGAAATCGGCGTTGAGCATTCTTCCGTCAGAGTCCGTGGTGATGCCCCATGGCCCCATGAAGGAAGTTACAGGGTCATTAGTGGTCTGTTTGCCGCCGCTGCCAAACTCAAAAGTGCGTTCGCGAGTCAGTGGCACACTGGAAAGATCAGGATTGGGAATCAACGTTGCCGGGACCTGGCTCAAGTCTGGCTTGGCCGGATCACGCACAATGCGAAACTCCAGAAATTTCCCCACGCAAGGATCCAGCGATTGACCGGCAAGAGCATCGGCCAGGCTGAGGTCTTTATTGGGCTTCTTTCCGTCCCGGTGTTCGCACAGGTTCACCATCCAGACTTTATCGCCAACGTTGTAGCGTGAAAAATCAATCACAATGTCATAGCGTTCGGCAATCCCTTGCTCGTCAAGTTGCGTAAGAGTGACTGGCTGGGGCAGCAGATTGCCATCATTCGCGATCTGGATCATCGGCGACCCATCACTCAGTGCAACCTTAAAGAAGCGGGAAACCGCTCCGTTAAGAATGCGGAACCGATACTTGCGCCGTTCCACTTCGAAGTAAGGATCATACGCAAGGTTCACGGTCATTACATCGCCCAGAAACCCATCGAAATCAAAAATGTCAAAGAAAAGCTGGCCATCCTGATCGAAGGCTTTATCCGCCAGCACCAGGTTCACGTCATAATCCAGGTTGCCCCAGTTATTGGCTGTCCCTGAAGGCAGCCGCAGATTCACGCCGTCATTCAACTCTTCATTGCCGCGGTCCAGCGCGCTGTAAATGTTGAACATGGCGGCAATTCCCTTGTACACATTCTGCGATGTAAAGCTGAACATGTGGTCGTGGAACCAGTGCGTGCTCATGGTTTCATGCCAGTCACCGGGAATTTTATTGATGCCGCCATTGTCCGCGGGACCTCCGGCGCGCGGGTCAGTTGCGTTCGTGTTGATGCTGTTACGTCCAGCAAGCACAATGGGGTAGTGATAATCATAAAACTGGTTAGGGAAGAAATAAGCTCCGGTGAAGCCATCATTTTCGGCCCCGTGATGGCCATTGTGTTCATGAGTGGAAATGGTGTGCCGTCCAAAGCCGCCATTCTGTGATACATCCGCAGGCAGTTTGTTTTGCAAACGGAAGAGCACAGGCTCCCCATAGCGTACCTGCATCAACTTGGGTGGAAGCGTGCCATTGTAAGTCCAGAGCGCGAGCGGGTTCTGGTCAGGAAGGCCGGGATGAAAGCGCTGCCTGAATGGAAGTGTGGGATCAATTTCTGAATTCAGGTTGGCAGCTGTCCCCGGATTATAGGCGTTATTAACTTTTGCTCCTTCAACCGATGCGCTTACCGCAATGGCCGGCGGCAGCAGATCAAACTGCTGATGGGCCCACACTGGTCCCGGCGGACGGCCTTCAATAGGGCCATATCCACCACCAAGGGCGGGATCAACTGCCTGCTTTGTCTGGTTTGATTGAGCTTGTGGCGCAGGATTTAAAGATGAAACCGGAATCCGCGGAAGCACGTCAAACCGCGGCATGGGTTGAGTGAACGGCTTTACACCAAAGAGCGGGCTTGGAGGCGCTCCTGTGGGGATGGTGGCTACTGTATCGTCAGCGGCATACGCGCTGGAGACAAATGGGTTTAATCCGTGAATCGGGGCTAGAAGTCCTCCGGTTGTAATAAGGCCCCATTTCATCAATTCCCGGCGGGAAACTTTCCCATGGGAGTATGCTTTTACGATTTCAGCGCGGTTCCTGCGGGTGTTTTGCGCTTCTTTGATTCTTGCCTTTGATGCGTTTTGCGGCAGAAAAAAGCCGCCTTCTTCAGATTTCATAGACTGGCGCTCCTTAAGTATTGCAAGTTTTTCAAATCGTTCAGGCCCACCCTCTTTCGGCTTATTGGCATCCCGGAAGCAGCCGCAAGAAAGGAATATATATCGTATCGTGAATATATCGTGTATTGAGTTTATCGTGACATGATATATATTCGAACAAAACTGTACACCTGAACAGGCCAGAATGCAAACGTCAAATTGTACGTATGGCGCGGGCGCTGGTTAAAAATGGAACGGCAAATCCCAATTTGAAATCGAAGCAGGAGGGCGGCCCCATCCGACGGGAACGACTCAAATGCTCTCTTAAATTAGAAACTAGTTTAAAAAGTTTAGATATTGCTAAAGGCAAAGACAAAGAAGTAGCGGTGACCTGGAGCTTTTAATCTGCATTTACTCATTTCGCAGCGCAATAAGCGGATCTACCAAGGTGGCTCGCCGGGCGGGCAGATAACAGGCCAGCAGCGCGACTGCAACCATTATGGCGGCAACGCCCAGGAACGTGGCAGGATCATGCCGGCTCACGCCAAACAGAAGGCTGGCGAGAACGCGCGTAAGCCAGAATGCCAGGCCCAATCCAATAACAAGACCAGCCACGGACATAACCAGACCTTTTTGCAGCACCAGCCATAAGACATGCGTGCGTTGTGCACCCAGGGCCATGCGGATACCGAAATCGTGCGTAGCGCGCTCAGTGTTATAGGAAATAAGCCCAAACACACCGGCAGCAGCAAGCACAACTGCGATCGTCGCAAAAACCAACAATAAACGTGCCAGGAATTTCTCTTCTCCCAGCACGCCTGCTACCTGATCTTGTAATGTGCGCGCATGGAAGACCGGCAATGCGGCATCAACCGTTGAGACCGCTCTGCGGATGGCGCCAATCAACTGGCCTGGATCACCCTGGCCTCTCGCCAGCAAAGTGATATCTGGCTGCCATGGAAACATCAAATAACTTTGGTCAAGGGGAAAATAAACCACTCCCGCGGATTCATGGCGCACATCATATCCGGCGCTATTGCCCACAATGCCGACCACTTCAAATGTCTGATCATGAATGCCTACACCATCCATGTGCTTGCCCAAGGCACTCTCATTGGGCCAATGCTTGCGCGCGAACGCTTCAGTCACAATAGCTACGCCCTGTGTAGCAGCGGTATCAGACTGCTGAAAATCCCGCCCTCTCAGCAACGGTATACCGACTGTAGCAAAGTATCCCGGACTTACTCTTGCGAGTTCAATGTCAGTCCTTTCCCCATCTTTCTGACCACTGCCTTCAATATTCACTTGCGTGCTCAAGTTTGGCTGCAACGGAGGAACGCCCAGAGCTGCCGATTCCACTCCCGGTTGAGCGCGCAAGGCATCCAACAACGAACCAGACAGCAATGCTGCCGCATTTTTGTCATAACCTTGCCGGATGGGATCTGTGGAAGCAAAAACGGTGTGCTCCGGATTGAATCCCAGACGTATCTGCGAAGCGTGCCATAAGGTGCGGGTCAACAGGCCGGCGCCCACCAGCAAGAGCACTGAAGCTGCAACTTGCATCACTACTAAAACAGACTGAGCGGAAAACTTTTGGCTTAGAGCAGTGAATCTTGCTGAATCACTTCTGATTCCAAGCGTGGCATCAGTCCGTGAATACTTCAGCGCTGGAGCCAATGCGCTGGCGATTGCAGAAGCAAGAGCCACAAGTCCGGTGAATAGCAGCACCCGCAGATCAAGAATGGAAGATGCGCGATCCAGCGGCAGATCCAAAGTTTGCGGGGCTGTATGGACAATCAGCTTCATGCCCCATGCGGCCAGCAAACAGCCCACAATGGCTCCCATACCGGAAACCAGAAGGGCTTCCGCAAGGTGCAGCGCCATAATGCGATAGCGAGGCCCGCCTAACGCGATGCGCACAGCAATTTCCTTTTGCCGGGTTTGAGAGCGCGCCAACATAAGCCCTGCCACATCCGCGCAGGCAATCAGCAAGACCAAAGCAACAATGCCCAGCAACAAAAATGAAAACTGCGCATTGCTTTGCCGGGCCGCCGTAGTCACTGGAACCAATGCAGGCCAGGGACGCAGTAGCCCTCCTTCTGCCGGGATTGGTTTTCCTGCTCCGCGTTGTGCAGCCAATGCTTCCAGTTGTGCCTGTGCCTGCATGATATTGACTCCAGGCTTGAGCCTGCCGATCACGGAGAAAGGCGCAAATGATTCATGCCCAAGCGGAATCTGGGATTTGAGCAAAGGATCAATTTGCAAAGCGTGAGTCATCGGCAGCCAGACTTCAGGCAAGTTCTCAAATGAGACGCCGCCGAAACCTGCCGGCGTAATGCCTACTACGGTGAACCATTGCCCATCCAACAGAATTTGCGAACCTAACGCATCTGAAGCTGATGGAAAGCTACGCCGAAAAAAGTTATAGCCGAGCATGGCGGCAGGCGGCGCTCCAGCCTGATCGTCCTCTGTAGTCAAAGTTCTTCCAAACGCGGCCTTAGTACCTAAAACTTGAAAATAATTTCCAGTAACCATCCCCGCATCCACACGTTGCGCGGCAATCCTGGTGGCTGAAACATTGGCGGGAAACCGGTCTATATATGCCGCAAGTCCGGAAAAGGCATTCGCGTCTCTGCGGTATGCGAGAAAAGCCGGATAGGAAATATAAGGCGCGCCGACAGTTCCCCTGGTTTTGCCATTAAAAACACGGACCAACTCCTTTGCTTTTGAAACGGGCAAGGGACGAAAAAGAAGAACGTCAACAATGCTGAAGATCGCTGTGTTTGCGCCGATGCCCAGCGCCAGAATAAATGTGGCGATAACGGTGAAGCCGGAATTTTTACGCAGCGTTCTCGCGCTATAGCGCAAATCCTGAAAAATATTTTCGAGCATGGCTTGGCAAACTCTTCCCCATGAATTTGTCTTAGAACGATAAAGCAAAAGGTCCATGCAGATAAATTGAAAAGAAAAGCCGCCCATTGCTGGGCGGCTGCGATCAAACCGGCTGCGCTATTGTTAGTTATTTCTTGAAGAAACTATCTGCCTGTGAGAGACGCTTATTGACCTCGTCCCAGTTCACCACGTTCCACCAGGCTTTCAGGTAGTCAGGGCGGCGGTTCTGATATTTGAGATAGTAGGCGTGCTCCCAAACGTCATTGCCCAAAATAGGAAATTCACCGTTTGAGATGGGATTATCCTGGTTGGGCGTGGATGTTACCTTGAATTCGCCGGACTTGGTGCGGACCAGCCATGCCCATCCGCTGCCGAACTGGTTGGCCCCTGCGGCTTCAAACTTTTCCTTGAATGCGTCAAAGCTGCCAAAGGTTTTGTTGATTGCTTCAGCCACGGCGCCCGTGGGATTGCCGCCTTTACCTGGGCCCATGATCTGCCAGAACATGGTGTGATTTACGTGTCCGCCGCCATTGTTGCGGATCACGCCGCGCACATCTTCCGGCAACGCATTCAGGTCGCGGATCAGGTCTTCAGCGCTCTTGCTTCCCAACTCCGGATGTTTTTCAATTGCACCGTTCAGCTTGGTCACATAAGCCGCATGGTGTTTATCATGATGCAGGTGCATGGTTTGCTCATCAATGTGCGGTTCCAGCGCGTTGTACGCGTATGGCAGCGCCGGGACCTCATGTGCCGTAATAGTTCCTTGTGCCATCTCAACCACCTTTCATTTTTTATAAATCAGGACTGAACTTTTGGATGACCGTGCTACCGCTTGCGATGCCGCTTATTTCTCCTGAACAGTTTCACAATGCTTTTCTTAATCTCACGAGTATTAGCGCTGTGATTGTTGAAATGCCGTGAATGCCAGTTCCATTAACGTTTTCTGCTCCATCTCATGGGCTGTATGTGATCCCGTGGAAGGAGTGGATGATGCCGAACGTTTCACGGAGCGGAATGCCATGCCCCGCGTCAGACGTTCCAATTGCGGCGCCAGGAAAGTGAGCGCGCCCATGTTGGCCGGTTCTTCCTGTACCCACAAAAGTTCCCGCGCGGTCTTGTGCCGCGCAAAAGCTGCTTCCAACTCAGCTTCAGGGAATGGGAACATCTGCTCAAGAAAAACAATAGCTGTCTTCGTGTCATTACGGCGTTTGCGTTCGCGCCGCAGTTCATGGCCAATCTTGCCGGAACAAACCATGATCCGTTCCGCATTGGTGATCTCAGTATCTGGGATCACGTTCTGGAAACGCCCATGCGTAAGTTCACTTAAGGGGCTGGCAGCATCGGGATGGCGCAGCATGCCTTTTGGCGTGAACACAATCAATGGCTTGCGCCAGTTGCGCAGTGCCTGGCGGCGCAGAAGATGGAAATATTGCGCAGCCGTGGAAGGCTGGGTCACCTGGATATTGTCTTTTGCCGCAAGTTGCAGGTAACGCTCAATGCGCGCACTGGAATGCTCCGGCCCCTGGCCTTCATAGCCGTGCGGCAACAGCATCACCAACCCGGAAAGCAATCCCCACTTGTCTTCACCGGCAACAATAAATTGATCGATGATTACCTGCGCGCCGTTGGCGAAATCGCCAAACTGCGCTTCCCATAGGACCAAGCCATCGGGGTAATCACGGCTGAAGCCATATTCAAAGCCCAATACCGCGGCTTCAGAAAGAATCGAGTTGTAAGCCTCAAACCAGGCCTGCTTGGAGGAAATGTGGCAAAGCGGAACATATTCCTGCTCATTTTCCGTGTCGATCAACACAGAGTGGCGATGGTTGAACGTGCCGCGGCGCGCGTCCTGCCCGGAGAGACGCACCGGAACGCCTTCTATCAGCAGTGAACCAAAAGCCAGCGCCTCTGCCATTCCATAGTCAAGTGGAGCCTTGCCTGTGCCCATCTTCTCGCGCTGCTCAAGAAGCTTCTTTACCTTGGGATGAATGGCAAAACTATCAGGATAAGTCGTAAGCTTCCCTGTGATCTGGTGCAGCGTATCTTCTTTTACCGCTGTCTCAACTTCATACTCCAGCTTGTAGCGTCCGCCGGAATATTTATCCCAGTAAGCAGGCAGCTTGCGCAGCACAGGAGATTTTTGCATCTGCGCGGCTTTGTCATACGCAGTATCAATCTGTGCGCGGAAGTTTTTTAACATCTCCGTAAGGTCAATCTTGTTTTGCTCCGCATAGATTTCATACAGCGGACGGTGCGCATTGATCTTTTTATAGAGCAGCGGTTGCGTGATGGTAGGATCGTCAACCTCGCTGTGCCCGTGACGGCGGTAGCCGATCAGATCAATGACTACATCTCCGCCGAACTGGTAGCGATACTCCGTGGCAATCCGTGCCACACGCAACACGGCTTCCGGGTCTTCCGCATTCACATGGAAGATAGGAATGGGCTGGCGCTTGGCCAGATCCGACGAAAAGCGCGAGGTATGCAGTTCACGCGGCGTAGTGGTAAAGCCGATCAGGTTATTCACAATCACCTGGATCGCGCCGCCCACGGAATAGCCTTTCAGCCCGGCAAAGTTCAGCGTCTCCGCCCAAATGCCCTGGCCTGCGAATGCCGCATCACCATGCATGATGATGGGAAGAATTTCTCTTACACCGTTTTCTCCCGCGTGTTTCTGTTTGGCTAGCGTACGGCCAAGAGCGACGGGATCGACGGCTTCCAGATGGCTGGGATTGGAAACCAGATGCGTGCGAATAGTTTTGCCGCTGCGCGTGCGGAACTCGCCGGTAGCACCCTGATGGTATTTCACATCGCCGCCGCCAAGCACGGAACGCGGATCAACATCTTCAAAACCGGCAAAAATATTTTCCGCCGGAATCCCCACATTCAGGGTCATTACAGTCAGGCGTCCACGATGGCTCATGGCCATGACCGTGGTTGTCGCGTCCAGATCGGCAGCAGTATTCAGAATCTCATCGATCAAAGGGATCTGCGCGGTTGCGCCTTCACCGGAATAGCGCTTTGTGCCCAGATAACGGGTTTGAAGAATCTGCTCAAACAGATCAGCCTGCATCAGCCGCTCTGCCAGCCAGCGCCGGTCCACATCCTGCTGCTCCGGATTTTCTATTTTTTCCTGAAGCCACTCGCGGCGATCGCGCTGGGGCAGGTGCATGAACTCAATGCCAATGCTGCCGCAATAAATCCTGCGCGCCTCTTTAACGCCTTCACCCTGGCGTGGAAGATCGGCGTAGCCGCCCCCCACAGGGCCGCCAAACGGGTTCAGGTTGGCGTCCAGATACCCCCAGCGCCGGAAGGCATCGAATATTTGTTCCCTTTCCAGGGAAATCTCGTTTGTCGATAACTGTGTTTTAGTGCTCATCACTTGGTCCAAAAATTGACAGGGACTGCTTCCAGCGGTGCTTTTGAAGCTTCCTCTTATCTATTGAGGATAACACTTTGTGGAGTGCCCCGTTAGCGCTCAGGCACGCCATGATGCTTTCGGCAAAAAGTCCGTATGGTTGAGAAATGCTGAGCGGCTGTTTCGCTGCATTATCGCCAATTTGCTTCTTCACGCCCTGCATCAAACCCGCATTGGCCAGAGCACATCCAAGCTACTGAAAAACGGGTATCTTGCACGCAAGATGGAAGGAGGGTAAAACCGGCATGCGCCGATCTTCAGCAACTTTATTAACTTTCACCCTGGCCCTTGGAACTCTTGGTACCATTGCAACCACCGGATGTGCCGAGCATCGTTACAGGGTCTACGACAACGGATATAGCGATTACCACACCTGGAACGCTGATGAAGACCGCCATTACCGGACATGGCTGGGAGAGCGGCACTACGATTATGTTGAATTTAGGTCCCAGCCGCCGGAGCGCCAGAAAGAATACTGGGACTATAGACATAAGGACAAGGACAAAGATCATCATGATCGCGACCACGACCACGATCATGATCACGACAAGCACTGAGCTTGTCTAGAGATGAGACAGTGAGGCGGCCAATCTGGCCGCTTTTCTTTTGCGCAAAAAACAAGCGCCCCGCGAATCTCGCAGAGCGCCCGGCAGCCCTCCCCCAGAACTGCCTTACCACCGAAAGAGAGTCTAGCCCTGCACTGGCCTTACGTCCACGTCACTTTGGTAACAATTAGCGGGCTGGCCTTCCCGGGAATGCCGGCAACGAACGGCAAACGTAACTCTTTGAAATAGAAGAGTTTCAGGATTTAGCTTTAAAATTTAGCCCAAAATTCTAGCCCAAAGAAGGATTGACTGAGCTCGCTCCGTAAAGGACGAAATTCGAATTGATTTAATGGCGAAGAAATAAAAGAAATTACAGATGGTTCTTACAAAATAAGAGAGCGTGTTGCCCTACTCCGTAGCCGCTTCCTTGTCCGCAGTAACTTTCAGCACAATCAGGACTTTGTCATCGTCATTCATGCTGGCGGTGGAATAAGCTGAGACTTCGGCGAGGACTGCATCGGCAATGGCCTGCGAGCTGCGCTCGCGATAGCGGCGGACGCAATCAGTAAGGCGGCGAATGCCATAAGCATTATGATGATCGTCAGAGATGCGCAGAATGCCGTCCGTAGTGCAAACAACAAGATCGTCTTTCTCAAGTTTGACCGTGCCGCGAGTGTAGTCCACCTGAGGGAACAGGCCGATCACGGTACCGCCTTCTTCCAGCAGCTTGACTTCACCACTTTTGCCGCGCACCAGTATAGGCGGCACATGCCCGGCATTCACATATTGCAGAATGTTGCGGCGCGTATCCACAAGGCCAAGAAATACGCTGAGGTGCTTGCCTGCCTTGGTATAGGTATAGAGCATTTCATTCAAAGAAAATGCCAATACTTCCAGCGAATGCAGGTGCATCACCAGGGCGCGCAATGTGGCTTGCAGGTTGGCCATAATGAGCGCGGAGGTTACACCTTTGCCTTCAACCTCAGCACTGACAATAAGAAGAGACTGTGGCCCGAGATTGATAAAGTCGTAATAATCGGCAGCCACGTCAAAGCAAAAATCGCTTAGCACGGCGATGTCATAACCGGGAACCACCGGCGGGGCTTCCGGCAAAAGACGATGCTGGATGCTGCGGGCAAGCGAGAGCTCACGCTCCAGGCGCTGCTTCTCCATGGTGTCGCGATGCATCTGCGCATTTTCTAGCGCCATGGCCATGTGTCCGGAGAGCTTGGTGAGGAAGCTTACGTCGTCATTGGAAAATTTACCGGCCTGGGAGTTCAGAAGTTGCAGCACGCCCACGATCTCTCCGGAATGATGGCGGATAGGCAGACTGAGCATTGACCTGGTGCGATAGTTCAGGCGCTGGTCCAGGCTGGGATCAAACGCCTCAAGCGCATATGCATCATCGGTGTTTACCAATTCACCGCTGACCGCAACCTGTCCGGCAATGCCTTTGCCAAAGGGAATGCGGACTTCCTGATGATCAAGTCCGGAGGCGGCGATGGACCAAAGCTCTTCGCGCTTGTGGTCGATCAGGAAAACTGTGCCGCGCTCGGCTTTTACCTCTGTGCGGGCAATCTTCAGGATGAGTTCCAAAAGCTCGGCCAGGTTCAGCGTGGAATTAAGCAGCCGCGTGGCTTCAAAGAGAAGTGAGAGCTGATTGATGCGCTTGTCTTTTTCCTGCGTGGCCAGAACATTATTGAGTTTGGCCGCGCTCATTTCCGAATAGAGCCGCCACCATAAGAGCAGATCTTCAGGGACTTCCCGGCTGGTATAAATGGCCAGCACACCGGCAAGCTGACCTGCAGCCAGCAGCGGATAGCCGGAAATATGCGTGAGGCCGGTTGCGCGGGAAAATTCCTGGTCGTCTCCGCCGAAAGTGGAGAGGACGATATTTTCGATCGTCGTTTTATTGCGGGCAATTTTTCCAACCGCTCCCGAGTCCGCCGCGGCGTAATCAAGGCGATGCTCCGCGCTTAAGCCTTCTGCATGGGTGAGATAACAGGAACCGGAAGAGCCATCCCAAAGCCAGAGCTCGGCGCGGTCAGCATCAAAGTCGCGGACCAGCATTTCCAGAACGCGTGCGGTCAGGTCTTCTCCGGCGCGGCTCAGCGCGGCCACGGCGCTGGCAAAAGCGTTCACGTAATTTTTGCTTTGAGTTTGGGCCTTCACAACGTTAACGCCATTCAAACAGTCCTATCGCGGAAGCAGCTCATCCCGAGTTTACCGGGATTCTTAGGATTTTCTTGGGGGAATTGCGGCTAGTTTATGAGATAGGTATCCGGAATGTAAAGAAATAAGGCATGAACGGAGTGCACGGGAGTGCTCATTCTTAGATAACTTGCTTGCCTTTGCACCTTGAGAATGATACAAAGCGCACCGTCCCCACTCATTTGCACAAAGTGGGGTTGTGCAGCGAATAAAAACTTGAGCAGGCACACCCACGGCGCCGTTTAATCCGCGCCAGTTCCAGTTGGGCTACGGCTTAGCTGGTAATTGCAGGAAGTCATACCCCAAAAGTAACCCCGGGCCTCGGCAGTTTTGGGGGCCTGTTTCTTTCTATTTGTGTGAGAATAAAGCCATTCATACGGGTTTAACAGTATTGGCCCGCTCCCTAGTTGGCGGCAAACTGGTTAAACTACGATTTACGATAGGTATAAGCGCGCTTCTGCGCGCGCTTTTGTTGTAAAGGAGCATTGCTTTGAAGCGTCTGAGTATGGTGATGATGAGCGCCGGCTTGATGTTGCTGGCGTCCTGCGGCGGCAAGGAAACAAAAAAGACCTCAGGGCCGGTGGCCCAGGCCATGGCTCCGAACAGGCAAAAGCCGGCAGCCGAGCCTTCCACTCCTGCCGCGCCACAGCAGCAAACGCCCGTGCCTAGCCCGACGCCGGCCCAAACACCAGAACCAGAAAAGCAGGATCCCGTGCCGGGAATGATTACAGAGGCCGAAAAGGCGTATGAAGCAGGCCAAGCGGACACAAAGGCCGGGAATCTGGATTCGGCAAAGCAGAATTTTAATCATGCAGTAGAGATCCTGACTGAGGGGCCGGTCAGCGTTAAGGCCGATGATCGCCTGCAACAAGAGCTGGATAAAATTAACGACGAGATCAGCAAGCTGGAAACGGCCACCAAAGAAGCTGAAACGCTCGCAGAACAGCAGCCCCAGCCCGCGCCAATCGATGAGGCAAACCAGGTTACGTATCCGGTGGACCCGAATGTTACCGCCAAGGCAGAAGAAGACCTGAAGAATACCCAGTCTGACCTGCCGCTGATGATCAATGATTATGTCGCCAGCTACATCAACTACTTTTCCACGCGTGGACGCAGCGTATTTGAGGGGGCTTGGGCCCGTTCAGGCCGCTATCGCGAGATGATCCAGCGGATTTTCAAGGAAGAAGGGATACCGCAGGACCTGATTTATCTGGCCCAGGCTGAATCAGGATTCAAGCCGCAGGCGCTTTCCAAAGCACGGGCAAGAGGCATGTGGCAGTTTATGGCAAGCCGGGGCGTAGGTTACGGCTTGCGGCGTACGCTTTGGGTGGATGACCGGCAGGACCCAGAGAAGGCCACACGCGCCGCAGCAAGGCACTTAAAAGACCTCTATAACCAGTTTGGCGACTGGTATCTGGCGATGGCGGCCTATAACTCAGGGCCGGGAAACGTGCAGCAGGCGGTGCGCCGCACA
>Ga0070739_10005324_pt1 | contig 14734 bp, 10 predicted proteins | sample Coa_R1_7_FD_66445 | JGI IMG/M metagenome (GOLD analysis project Ga0070739, IMG submission 66445) | Surface soil microbial communities from Centralia Pennsylvania, which are recovering from an underground coalmine fire - Coalmine... | ecosystem: Environmental > Terrestrial > Soil > Unclassified ... | reverse complement strand
GAAGATACGAGCGCCCGCCGCATACATCGCTTCGATCTCGTCACGGAAGCGCACCGGCGACGCGAGGTGCTGGCGCAGCAGATCCAACATCGCTGCGGGTTCTGTCGGATACGGTTCTCCCGTCGTGTTGGCATAAACAGGCACTTGCGGGGATTTGAAGACAAAAGAACTCAATGCTCGACCGAACGGCTCTGCCGCGGCAGCGACCAACGGCGAATGAAAGGCGCAGGCCACCGGAATGAGTTGACCCCGGATCCCGAGCTTCTGCAAGTGATTCAATGCGGTGCAGATACCGTCCTCGGTACCGGAAATGACCGTCTGATTCGGACTGTTGAGATTCGCGGCCCACACGCCGTCCAGTCGGTTGAGCACCGTAGTCACGGTGGCTGCGTCTGCCTCAATGGCCGCCATCGCCCCCGTCATGCGGTCTGTCGCCTCAAGAATGATGCGACCCCGTTCGTGCGATAGACGGATGAGATCTTCCGCCGAGAGCGCGCCGGCGGCGCACAAGGCAATGTAATCGCCGTAGCTGTGTCCGGCGAACAATTCGGCCCGCACGCCCAGCCGCGACAGCAAACGGAACATGCCGAGACTTGCCGCGCCAAGAGCCGGCTGCGCGACCTCAGTGCGTGTCAACGCGTCTTTGGCTTGTTTTTCCTGTTCCGGTGTGAAAGCCGACGGCGGGAAGATGAACTTGCCCAACGGTTTTTCTAAACGCCCCGCCAGTACCGCCTCAGCGTCGTCGAAACTCTGCCGCACCTCCGGAAATGCCATGGCCAGCTGGGCGAGCATGTTGGGATATTGCGATCCCTGGCCGGGGAAGAGGAAGGCGATGCGACCCCCCTGCTGGCGCTTCGGGTTGGCTGCGAAGAAGATGCCGCGTGGATCGTGCCCCTGTTCTTGCCCCGAACGCAACATTGTAAGGGCGCTGTCCAACTTTTGCTTGAGATCTTCCAGCGAGGCCGCCACGATGGCGAGCGCGGGCAATTCCGGCTGCGCGGGATTGGCCTTGCACAGAGAATACGCCAGGTCGGCAAGCTCCGGCGAGACCCCGCGCACCAGCGCATCGCGGAGCGATTGCACTTCGGAGATTAGCTTGTCCCTGGAGTCTCGCCGCCACACCAGCAACTCTGCCGGCCAGTGGTTCAGGGCCGGCTGCGTCCGGTTGAGATAGTCGCCGGTGTATTCTTCGAGCACGGCATGGAAGTTCGTGCCGCCGAAACCAAAAGCGCTGACGCCGGCAACGCGTGGCTCCGGTCCTCCATGCACCCAGGGCCGAGCTTCGGTATTGAGAAAGAAGGGACTATCTTCGAATTTCGCTTTGCTGTTGGGTTTTTCGACCAACAGCGGCGGCAAAACTTTATGATGCAGTGCCAGCGTGGCATTGACCAAACCCGCTAAGCCGGCGGCGCATTTGGTATGGCCAATCATCGACTTTACGGAGCCGATAACGCAGGATCGCGATGCCGCACCGCATTCGCGCATGATCCGGCCTAGCGAGGCCACCTCGGTCTGATCGCCGACCACGGTACCGGTTCCATGCGCCTCAACAAACTCGACGCGCGCCGGCGATACGTTGGCCTTGGCGTAGGCGCGCTCGAGAGCGCGAAGTTGGCCTTCGGGCCGTGGAGCGGTCAGCCCTTTATCGCGGCCGTCGCTGGAAGCGCCGACCCCTTTGATGACGGCGTAAATGCGATCGCCGTCGCGCTCGGCGTCGGACAATCGCTTGAGGATTACAGCCACGACGCCTTCGCTAATGACGATGCCGTCGGCGGCCTCATCGAATGTGCTGCACCGGCCGCGTTGCGAGAACGCATGCGTCTTGCTGAAGGCCATGTAGGTGTACGGATTCTGCACCGTGTCCCCCCCCATGACCACAGCCACGTCGCTGGTGCCCATCTCCAACTCACGGACGCCGGCATACAGAGCGGCCAAGGAGGAGCCGCACGCCGCGTCGATGGAGAAGTTCGGTCCACCGAAGTTAAATCGATTGGCAACCCGGCCGGCGATGACGTTGATGAGGATTCCGGGGAACGAGTCTTCGGTCCACTCCGGCAACAGCTTCTCGGCTTGACGCACAATCTCGGCGGTGCTGTCCTTTAAGCCGGGCACCGTGGCCAGCATCGGCAAATACGAGCGGAAACTGTAGGAGATAGCGAGCTGGGCCGCGCCGCCGCCGGCGCCGAGAATGACCGCGGTGCGTTCTCGATCAAACGGCCGATCCGCATAACCAGCGTCGGCGAGGGCACGGCGAACTGCTTCGAGAGCGTACAGCTGCACCGGCTCGATGGAGGTCAGGCTATTGGGCGGCATGCCGAACAGCAGCGGATCGAACGGCATGTCGGCGAGGAAGCCGCCCCATTTCGAGCAGATCTTGTCGCGTGCCTTCGTGTTCGGATCGTAATAGAGTCGCCAATCCCAGTGATCGAGCGGCACTTCCGTGATGGCGTTGACACGGCCCAGCACGTTTTCCCAGTACGACCGCAAGTCGTTCGCACCGGGAAGAAAGCACGCCATGCCGATGATGGCGATATCGGAGGGACGTTGTCGCGGCTGCGGCCTGTCAACATCCGACGCGAAACCTTGGAGCAGACGAGTGCTGCCGGAGCAGATGTCCTCGTGAAGCTGCTTCATGGTGATAACTCCCTGTCGCAAGCTCGCGGCTTGGCCGATCATATACATACCACGACGGAACTGCTCTTCATCTGCCACTTCAACGAAACGCGCAGAACCATTGGTGCCGCCTGCCGGCCGATCAACGCCCTTAGAAGCGACACGCAGCCGGCCTATGTTCAGCGCTTCGAGCGCTTCGCGGATCTCGTCGGGTTTTCGGCCCTCGGCTTGCAGACGGCGTTTTTCCTGCTCGAATGTCTCGGCGTAGGGGGTGGGGATGCAACGGATGGCATGACCTGGTCCAGTTTCCAAAAGGACCGTATCCTGGCAGCCCAACGCCGCTTGCTGATAGCGCGGCACAATGGCGTTTGCAGCGACCGCTTCTTCGGTGAAGAGATAGGCGGTGCCGATGAGGACGCCGACGGCGACGCCGCGTTCGACGAGAGGAGCCGACAGCGCTGCGACCATCGCCGACGATAGTGCGTCATGAATGCCGCCCGCGAACAAGATGGACAATTCCTCGGGCTTGACCGTACTCGGTCCTGTGGCAGCGAGATGATCGACCAAAAGCTCGCACATCGTTTCCCAGAGCACGAAGCTGGAACGCGGGCCAACGTGTCCGCCGCACTCGCGGCCCTCGAATACGAAACGTCGAGCCCCATCGCGCAGGAACAGCGACAACAAGCCTGGCGACGGCACGTGCAAATAGGTGGGGATGCCCTCATTTTCTAACTCGCGCGCCTGATCAGGCCGACCCCCGGCAATGAGAGCGAAGGGCGGGCGGATGGCGCGGATAGCATCGGTCTGTTCGCGGCGAATCTCCGGCGGTGCGAATCCCAGAATACCTGCGCCCCAGGGTCGGTCAGCTAGACGTTCGCTCGTCTGGCGTAGCAATTTCTCGGTGTCGTCGCGGCGAAGGAGGGCCAGGGCGAGGAAGGGCAATGCGCCGTTGGCGGCGACGGATTCCGCGAAAGCAGCGGTATCGCTGACACGCGTCATCGGGCCTTGCACAATGGGATAACGAGTACCGTGCCGTTGGGCCAGAGTCGATCCCGCGGCCAACGGATTCAATCGGCGCGCCGTCGAGAGGTGTTCGGCGACGCTCTGGCGCAGCGCCTGCACAACGCCGCCGACCGTATGATAATGCTGGGCCAGAGTTTTGGCGAACGCAGCATCTTGTCCGATTAGCCACACGCCCATTTCCGCACCCTTGCCCTCGCACGGGCCAACAGAACAGAGGGGAAAGCGGGAAGCGCAAAGTGGCGATCGGGAAGCGAGACAGCGGTACGTTTGTCCGCGTGCATCTTTCAAGCACTGCGCTTCGCTGCCGTCAAAGGCCACAAGAACTTGTCTTGCGTCTTCCGTCAAAGGCGATTCACGGCAGAGTAGGAGCTGATTATCGAGAACAACGCCGGCTGCGCCAGCTACAACACAGGCCGCGGCCGTGTGCAAACCGATCCCGCCCTGAGCATAGACCGGCAGTTCACGCACCTCACCCGCAGTGACAGCGGCATGCCACCGTTGCAGCAAAATGAAGGTCGTATCCGCGCCGATCCGTCCACCGGATTCGTGACCCTTGAGGATCAGCCCGTCGATTTCCAATTCCGCGCCGCGCCGCGCTTCGGCGAGGGTGACGGCCTCCACGAGGACACGGATTCGCCGGCGACGGAGTTGCGAAATCCACTCGCTCCATTCCGCTTGCTCGCCTCCCGCCAAAATGACCTCGCGGCAGCGGCAGCTATCCTCGAGCAACATCGGTAGCAGCGAGCCGCCGCTGAGGCCGAGCTTGATGCCGAATCCATCCGGTGCGAATCGCCCTAGCTGATCCAGGGCGCGAGCAGCACTCTGGGATTCGGCATTATGCTCCAGATCGAGAAAACCCCGTGCCCCTGCTCGACAGGCGGCAATGGCCAGGGAAGGATTGCCGGCCCCAGCCGGCGTCAAGATGAGAACGTCGTACTTTCCCATCACGTATCTCTCTTGCTCTCGCGCTCGCGGCACGAGACGCGGTGTCCATCAAGTTATCCTTCCGTGGGAGATCAGGATGGCGGTACTCTGCTGCCAACCAGGCTCTTGTCCTCGAGCAAACAAGTCAACGCCGGCGGACATTACCTAGCTTTTGTTCCCCATGCGCTACAGGACATTTGGGGACGATGTTTCCCCGCAGGGGGCGAGGGAACAAGCAAAGATAGGTAAAAGGCGCAATTCTTACTATCGATCGCTCCAAGTTATCCGCATGGGAGCATTTGTCAATATGGGTAAGAAGATCCACCTGCGCAGTACCTGAATCGCGACCATGCGCAAGTCCCCTACACTGGATAAGTTGCACAAACGATCTATCCGGGCCAGGAATAAGGGATACGGAAAGCGATGAGCATAACGGATAGGCCGGCCAGGACGGCACGGAGGGATGAAGCGGATCTGTCAACCCGGGTGGCAAAGAATGATCCAACGCTTATTGCTTTCTCTGGTTCCCTACTTATTATACGCATGTCCCCCTTTCGGTGTTCTTTGACTTTGCCGCGCCGACTTACCTGTCTGTTACGAATTCTGCAGCAGCGGGAAATCGTGACAAAAGGTTACGCGATTTGCCCTGGCTCCTGCGCAGACATGAGTTTGCAAAGTCGATGGCAATCGCTTCCCAACCGAACAGGGAGGACTCCATTTTGCTGCTCTTGTCCGGTTTCCCTTCGCTTGGTGCAATGAAAGAGGCGATGTCTGCTGATGTCGCTCTATCGGATCAAACTACTTTCAGCGAGAAAGCCTCATGCCGAATCTCACCATCAGTATTCCCCATCAGCTAGGCCGCGAGGAAGCCAAGCGACGGATCGGCGAAATGGCTTCGCATCTCCAGGAGCAGTCCGGTGGCCTGCTCAAGGGCGTCGAACAACGCTGGGACGGCGATACGTTGCATTTTGTCGTGGGAGCGGCCGGTCAGTCCATCTCCGGCACAGCTCACGTCGCGGAGCAAACTGTCAATCTCGACATCGCTCTGCCCTGGATGCTGTCGCTCTTGGCCGGCACCGTAAAAAAACAAATCGAGCAGCAGGCCCGCGAAGCGCTGGAACACAAACCGGAGAAAACGTAGACATCAATCTTTCGTGGGGTCGTACAGCAACGGAAAGAACTGTCCTTCGACCTTTTGCCCCTTGCCGATGACCGGCACACCGCGCAGCAGCGGTGTGTCCGTGTTGGAGACCACGCCGTCCCGAAAGACATTGATGACCGTGGCCCGCCGCTGCCGATCCGTCCGGTTTTCGTAGGAGCCGTGGACCATCAACGGATGATGGAAGGCCGCTTCTCCTCTCTTCAATTCGATGGCAACCGGCTGAAACTTCGCCTTTTGCTCTGGGGTCAGCACATTTTGAATCGCATTCATGTCGCCGGCCAGGCCGGTGATCGGCAACAGCTCCCAGCGATGACTCCCCGGAACGTAGTGCAGACATCCGTTGTCGCGCGTGGCATCGTCCAGGCCAATCCAGCATGTCAGATGCGCCATCGGCTCGGTTCGCGTCCAGTAGGAATAATCCTGGTGCCAGGCGACGACTCCGCCGTGATGGGCTGGCTTGCAGAACAGTTGGTCGTGCCAGAAACGCACTGCACCGCCGAGCAGCTGGCTGGCTGGCACGGTGAACGCAGGATGCCATAGCAGGTCGTGAAAGCCCGGCTTGATGCGCCAGGCGCCTAACGCATGAAACAGCACGCGCGACGGATCGGGTGACTCGTTCGAGTGAAACTCGTGAAAGAAACCGTTGCCGGGATGTTTCGGGTCGAACAACTCTTGCAGCTCGCTCCTCAGTCGTTCAACTTGTGCATCGTTAAGGATGCGGATGCCGGAAACATAACCGTTTTCGTGAAAGAAATGCACTTGCTCATCGCTGAGGCGATAGCGCTGCCATTCGTTCGCCGAACGGGGCAACGCGAACAGATCGCTCACGAGATCGTGGCGTCGCGACAAATCTTCAGTCATGGGACCCTTCTCCGTACACGGCGGGCTTCATACGGTGACAGTGCCGTCAGCCTACGATTTTCGCCCGGTATTTCCAAGGACCGAGGGAGTTATGCAAGCATCCTTTCTTGCGGAGAAGTTTGCAGAAGCGCTACCGTATGATCGCTACGTCCGCACCGGAAACGAGGAGCAGCAGCGGCGTTGGCAGCAGGTCTACACGGCAGCGCGAGTGACTGACGCGCAGAAGCAGCTCGTCGCCGGCTTTGTCCGCGATATGAAAGTGCTGATTGTCAGCGGCATCTGGTGTGGCGACTGCGTGCAGCAATGCCCGCTGTTGCAGCGCATCGCCGAGGCCAATCCGGCGCGCACCGAGCTTCGTTTGCTGGACCGAGATGAGCACCGTGATTTGACAGAGAAACTGCGCATCAATGCCGGGGACCGCGTGCCGGTGGCGCTTTTCCTCGCCGAGGACCATGAGTTGTGTTCTGTCTTCGGCGACCGCACGCTGAGCCGCTATCGCGCCCTTGCGGCCCAACAGCTTGGCCCATCGTGCCCTACGGGGATTGTTCCTCCTGGAGCTGATGAGTTAGCGGCGACGCTGCAAGATTGGCTCAACGAATTTGAGCGCGTGCAACTGATGTTGCGTTTAAGTTCCCGCCTGCGCCAGAAGCACAACGATTAAGGCAGCAATGAACAACGAACCGATCATCGACGTACACGATCTCACGAAAGTCTATCCCGACGGGACGCAGGCCGTGCAGGGCGTGAGTTTCCAAGTGGAGCGCGGCGAATTCTTCGGCTTTCTTGGGCCTAATGGAGCCGGCAAGTCCACGACCATCAAAATCCTTATCACGCTTCTGGGCCGGACGAGTGGCGAGGCGAGCGTCTTCGGTCTGGATGTAGACCGCCACGCCGACGCCATCCGCCGCCGCATCGGCTACTCGGCCCAGGAAATCGGCCTCGATGATGAGCTGACCGGACGCGAGAACCTTCTTCTCCAAGGCCGGCTCTATCATCTGCCGACGGTGGTGCTGAAGCAGCGTGTCGAAGAGTTGTTAGCCTTGATGGACCTGGCTGGTGACGCGGATCGTCCCGCCGGCTCGTATTCCGGCGGCATGCGCAAGCGGCTCGATTTGGCCACCGGGCTTATTCATCGCCCAGAACTGCTTTTTCTCGATGAACCGACCACCGGCCTCGATCCGCAAAACCGCGCCGGGCTGTGGAAGCACCTCGAGCGCCTCAACAAGGAAGAAGGACTAACCATTTTTCTGACGACGCATTATATGGAGGAAGCGGATCGCTTATGTGATCGTTTGGCGATCATCGATCATGGCCGCATCATCGCGGAGGGCAGTCCGGCAAGCTTGAAAGCCCAGCTTGGGGGCGATGTGGTAGCGTTGACGTTCAAGGAGGAGGTGGGGTCGAAGGAACGGGCCGCGGCGTTGGTAAAAGGCTTGCCGTTCGTGCGTGATGTGACGGCAGGCGACGACGGGATCAACGTCATTGTGGAAGATGGTGGAGCGGCGGTGCCCGAGCTGATGCGCGTGCTGGGCGAGGAAGGACTGCGTGTCGCTCGCTTGTCCATGACCACTCCTACTCTCGACGATGTGTTCCTCAAATATACGGGCCACTCTATCCGCCAAGAGGAACTCGACCGCGATTGGCGCAGTAGCCGCGGTGGGTGGGCGCCGTGGCGACGACGACATTAAACAACTCCCTCCCCGCAAACGATTGGAGATCGATCGACATGACCACCGGCGCCCATGCCTTCTTCTTGGAAACTCTCATCCTCTATCAGCGATCCATGAAGATTCTGACCCGCCGCCCAATCGCTATTTATTTCTCCCTCATTCAGCCGGTTATCTGGATGCTGCTGTTCGGGCAGATCTTCAACCGCATCGCCAGTTTCAATCCCACCGCTTTCGGCGGCAAAAGCTACTTTCAGTTTTTCGTACCGTCCGTGCTTCTGCAAACGCTGCTGTTTGGCGCTGCCCAATCAGGTATCGGCATCATCAACGACATGCAAAGCGGCTTTCTCAACAAGCTGTTGACAACGCCGGTGCATCGCATGGCGATCTTGCTTGGCCGCATCCTCGGCGACTTGACGCGCATGAGTCTGCAAGGATTGCTCATCGTACTGATTGCCTGGTTGGCCGGCCAACTGCAAGCAGAGCGCGTTCGTTATGAAAACGGCTTGCCCGGTGTGCTGGCGGCACTGGGTATTGCGCTCCTGTTCGGCCTAGGACTGGCGAGCTTGAACGTCTTTATCGCTCTGAAAACGCGCAATACGGAATCGACATTCTTGATTGCCAATTTTCTGACGCTGCCCTTGTTATTCACCAGCTCGGCCCAACTGCCGGTGACATTGTTGCCCGACTGGCTCCAGCATGTCGCACGGTTCAACCCCGTCACCTACGCCATCGATTCGATGCGCGTGCTGCTTAATGGCGCACATGCAGTGCCCGACGAACAGCCGGGACCGCTGATTTTGCGAACGGTACTCATCCTAGGATTGCTGGCGACGCTGACGCTAACACTAGCGGTGCGCAGCTTCCGCCGGAGTTTGCGTTAGGATGGTTGTTGCAAGCGTTGCAACGCATCCTCGGCGTCCGGCGCAAGCGGATTGCCTTCATACGCCGTCACCTGCTTGTAGCATTTCGCCGCGCGGGCCCGGTCGCCGAGCTGCTCGTAGGCCTGCCCTAGCTTGTAAAGTGTTCGCGCTCCGCTTTTGGAGCTTTTGCGGAAATCGATCAGGCACGGCACGGCCAAATCGGGCTGGCCCACTTCCAGATAGAGATCACCCAGCAGCTGGCAACTCTGATACCAGGCGTCCTCATCCTCGCCGTTAGCGAACTTCTCCGGCTTGGGATTGCGCACCTCTTCAAGCGTGGCAAGGGCGCGATCGCGCTCGCCGTAGCGCAGCAGTACCTTGGCCAACAGCACTTTCACTGCCCGGTTTTCCGGCTTCACCACTAAGGCCAGCTGGATCAGGTGATGCGCCACGTCCAGCCATTCGACATCGGTATAACGGCCATCGAGGATCGAGCGGGCCTTGCGCACGCAGTAATCGAAATCGAACCAGGGCCGCACCGATTCGATTCGTTCCCGGATCTGCTCCGGCATCACGGAATAGTAATAGCGGTCCTTGCGCTCAAGCAGATCCTTATCTTTGGGGTTATAAACCAGCGCTTGATCGGTGACGCGCATGGCGGACAGGGCATCGCCTTTTTTCTCGTAGAGGCTCGCCAGTGTACGCAAGGTTTCCAGACCGGCGCGTTCGGATTCGGCGTAAAGGTGGTAGTTCTCGATGGCGGCGTCGATGTCGCCGCGTGCCAGCGCGTCCTCGCCGAGCAGCTTCACCGTGGCGAAGTAGGCTTGCCGCTCGGCATCGGCAAGGTTTTTCTGGCCGGCGGCCAACCCGGCGCGCTTGGCCAATTCGTAATTGTGACGCGCTTCTTCGATGTGACCGGCACGTTGATGGGCCTGAGCGATCTGCACGAAGATGGTTGGTCCCAGGGAGGGCAGACCGCGCGCCGCCATCCGAAGATATTCACCGCCTCGTTGCCAACGCGCATTATCGTCAATGAGTGCCAGGCCGAGCTGCTGCACGTATTCGTGATCGAAGTGCGGAGCCGCGATTCCTTCGCCGACGAACGCGTTGTACTCTTGCTCCGTCACGTCTTGATAAAGTATCCTTTTGAGGCTCCAAATGGTCTGATCTTCTGGATTATCGGCCAGGTGGCGCTCGACGGCGGCGATGGCCTCCATGCGGCGGTTGGGCAAGGCGAGTTGTGGCTGACCGACGCGGCGACGCAGGTCGTCGTGCAACAGCAGTGCGAGTTGCCAGGCGGAAAGGAGGACGTTGTGGCGCTGCGGATTGGCGGGTCCGTAGTGCGACGGATCGAGGACGTGTTCCAGTTCCTTCGCCGCCTCCTCGTAGCGGCGAGCGTGAGTCAGGGCAACGGCACGCCAGTAATCGATGGAAGGACGCATGCTCGGCTGCAAACGGAGGACCAAATCGAGCAAGCGATGCGCTTCATCGAGTTGAGCGGCGGTTGGTCCCGGTTGCAGGAGAAACGAGCCGGCACGCTGCAAACACAGGTCGAGATCGACTAGCGCCAAGGTCGGTGGATCGTTGGCCAGCTGATCCAGATCGAGCGAACGATGCACGTCCCAAAAGCCTTCACGGGCCAGACGATTGTTGGGGTCGAGCTGCAAAGCGCGGCGAAATGCCTGCAAAGCTCGGCGATAACGTCCGACCCGTGCGAAACTGAGGCCACGGAAGGCGTGCTTGAGGACGCGCAAGCCCGGCAGCACTTTCATCGTATAGCCGAAATACACCAGCAGCGGCAGTAAGAAAGCGAGGGATCGATATTGATAGTAATCATATGTCAGAATACCTAGCCCGAGTCCGAGGTTGGCGCACATCAGGCCGATCTCGATCTCCGATTCTTCTTCGTGTCCGGCGAAGGTCAGCAGATAAAAAAAAGGGATGCTTAGGAGGATCTGCACAGCAAATGTGGTCGAATCGCCGAGATCGTGTTTTTGGGCCAAGTCGCCGAATTGGCCGAGCCAGTAGAGCAATCCGCCGACCAGTCCGGCCGCCAGTGCCAGAATGAGGCCGATGCGCGTCAATCTATGATGCACTTGCCGCAACGATCCGAAGGCGAGTCCGGCGAGTGCGCCGCCGCCCAGCGCCGGCAGAAACAGCTCGTTGAGCCGCGGTTGTTCGCCGATAAGCTGGCGCACCCAGACGATGCCTGCAAACGTACCGCCGAGAATGCCGGCGTAAACCAATGTTGGACTTTCCAGCAGCAAAAACAGCGTGAAAATCAGCAGCCGGCCGCGAACCCGATACCCCTCGCGCAGCTTGGCCAACCCCGCCACAATCAGGGCAAGAGCGAGTCCGCCTAACGCCAAAAGGTTGACGCGCGCCAGCGCATCCCAGCCGTATTGCGGCGTCGCCGCTTGTTGCAAGGCGGCGTAGAGAACAAGGCCGAGGTAGAGTCCCTTGAGGAGATATTCGGTTTGCAACCAGCGCATGATTGATGCCGTCTTGCTGAGAATTCGGTTCCCGTGAGTATGTTGTGAAAGGTAACGACTTCTGCGGCGGATGGGAAGGGGCACGGCATTTTATGAAGCGGCGACGTCACGGAGAACGGCGACCGGCAGTCCGGGGACACGCCGGAACCCCGTATCGTTGCTGACGAACAAAGTCGATCCGTGTGCCTGGGCCGTAGCGGCGTGGATGGCGTCTGGCGTTTTCAGCTGATGTGCCGCACGCAGATGAGCCGCAGCTTCCAGAATCGAGCGCGTAATCGGCACACAGGTGAATCCGGCTGTGCCGAGGAGAACTGTTCGATACAGAGAAGCCAATGCCATATTCCCATCGCGGAGCGGCTTCACCAGAACTTCGAGCAGCGTAAGCTCACTGGTCACGACCGAGGCCGAGCCGGCGTCGAGCGCATCCCATAGAGGCGCCGACGCGGCCAGATACGGTTCGATCCGCTCCACGCGGTAGATGACCGCATTGGTATCAACATAGACGTTCCCCGACGAAGGCAGCGTCAGTTGTCCCATGATTCGCGCTCCGCGCGTAGATAGTCCTCCACTTCGTCAGCAGAACGAAACAATTGCCCGCCCGGATAATTGGCGAGGATGTCACGGAGCCGGCGTTTCGGCAGAGGAGACTCATCCACAAACACGAGAACCGTAGCGGTACGCCCTTCGGGCAGCTCGGGCGCCTGTATCTCGATGCGGTGGCCCGGCAGAATGGTGGTTTGAAGTTGGAGCGCTACATCCATAGGTAATCCTTTCTCGCTTTTTGGCAGCAAAGGAGGAATTGCTCTTCTTCATCATAGGTTTATTTCAGCCGTTTGAGGAGGCGATGGGAAGGGAAACTACCTTACCAGTTCGCGGCGCCAGCAAGAGGTGCCTTGCTGGCGCTGCGAGTTGGTGGGTCGTATTCAGCGGCGGTCCCCAAACCGCAGCGTTTCCACGCTGGCTTGACGGCGAAAATCCTCGAAGGAGATTTTGCCCTCTTTGACTTGATCGAGCAGCTTCTTCGGGGCGGAGATAATCAGCTTGACGGGCAACGCGGCGACTTTCTTGGCGGCAGGGGCCGACTTCTCTTTTGCCTCCGTTTTCCTTCTCATGAGTTGGATAGCCTGGTCCAGTTCGTCGAGAGCTTTCTCATCCTGTCCCTGCATGAGATAGCATTGGGATAACTTGCGGCGCGCTTCCGCCGCTTGCTTGAGGCTTGTTGCCCGTTCCAGCATTCTCTGAAATACTATTTTCGCCTCCTCGTATTTCGCTTGCTTCAAATGCAGTTCGCCTAGCAATTCGAGATTGCGGGCCTCTCGTTGGCGGTCGGCATCGCTATCGGCTGGAGCCGGTTTCGATTCCGTTCTTGTCGATCCCGTTCCCGATTTCGCGGCAGGGGAGGATGGACTCTCTTCATGCACGGTGAGAATGATGGTCAAACTTTCGTTCTCGCCCAGCTGCGAAAAATTGTGCCCGTTATCAGCGAGCACTCGTAGCAAGACATCGCTCAGTGTTGGCGGCTTGCTCTCTTCGGGCTTTTTCGGCTCGTCTTTCTCCTTGCGAACCTGCCGGCGAATGCTGTCCCATTCGCTGTCTCGCTGAAGCACCGCCACCCTCCCTTCCTTGATCGAACTGTCCGTCTCAGCCTTCGCGGCTGGTTGCAGCGACGCCAGCGTAGCGGTGTAGACGACGCCCTGCCCTTTCAAGTAGATGCCTTCTAACGACCGCAGAGGAATGGTAGCCGGGTATGGCATAATACTGAGATTATTTGAGTCACTTACCCATCCTGGTATTGGAGGCTGATCGGCGTTCCATATTCTGGTTTGCCGGTGGAGTTGGTAATGACCATCGGGTGTGACCAAGAGCGTCCCGGGGTTGCCATCTTGTGCCCCAAGGAGCGTTCCGTAAATAGTTGCCTCCGTCCTACCACCCGTGCTCGGAATCGATGGATAGAGCGGGGTTAGCTTGCGATCAAGGATGCGTCGCAGGATCTCGATGTCTTCATACATCTTTTCATTTTGAGTCGCCGGAACTTCGACTATGAAAGTCCTCTCCACATGTTGCGGTTGAGCAATAACCGTCTGCACACGTTGCGGTTGAGCATTCGGATACGCTTGCTGGGCGTGCAGAAATCCGGGTACGAAAGCAACGGCGGACAAGGTTAATGGGAACCATCGCGGAATCATGGTTTTTCTCCCTTTCGTGAAAGAAGGTAAAGGGCGGCCACATTTTCCTCCGTCGCGCTCCAGCGTTGATCCGACTGTGACTGGAGCGCGCGGATGTGTTTTTCAAGACGCTCAAGTCGCTCAGCACAGAGTTGATCGCGGTCATCGGCATCTCGCTTTAGGGCGTGGATCAAATCGCTCAAGACGCGCAATTCCGCCTCGACACTCTCCGGTGGGACAGCGGTAGGACCGGCGGGACGCCGGTCCAAACTTTCGACCGGCGGGACGCCGGTCCCACCGTCACGATTGCTCCAGCGCACGACCAGCTGATTTGCATCTAGGCGAAGCTCCAAACGAAGCCCGATGGCGAGTAACAGCACCGCCGCGAGCGCGCCCAAAGCAACCGCAACGCGTTGCCAGCGCCGAGCGCTCCGTTGTTGTCGCTCGGCCAGAGCATGGTGAAGCTGCGCGAGATCCACGACAACGTGGGGAACTACGGCATCGTCGAGCAAGCGACGAACGCCTGTTAGCGCCTCACACTCGCGGCGGCATGCGGAACATACCGTGAGATGTTCTCTCAGCGCGGCGTCCTGTGGACTCGGTTCACCATAGATCAGAAGCGGAAGCGCGGTGCGGACCTCGATGCATTTCATCGTTCAGACTCCGTGGGATCATCGCATAAAAATTGCAGACGCTCGCGCAAGCGCCGAAGCGCAGCACTGAACCGCGACTTGATCGTACTGGCCGGCTCTCCCAACAGACGCGCGATCTGCTCAAAACTCATTTCCTCGTAATGCCGAAGGACGAGGACGATGCGGAGCGACTCCGGCAATTCAGCGATCATCTGGGCGACGAGCCGGCCGCGCTCGGCTTGCTCGCAGACCATTTCGGGCGATGGCTCGGCAGCAGCCGGTTCCTCATCACCGAGACGACAAGGTGCCTTGCGGCGTCGCCGCAGAGCATC